>FKKE01000462.1_pt2 | contig 57672 bp, 56 predicted proteins | sample 1106331 | NCBI WGS metagenome assembly FKKE01 (sample SAMEA3931202, study PRJEB13176) | freshwater metagenome | biome: Drinking water system; feature: drinking water; material: freshwater | place: China | collected 2013-02-06 | reverse complement strand
CCGCGCCCACGCCTTTCAGGTTTCACCTCGAACAGCGCGCGTCGCGCTGGGCCCGTTCCATCGCCGCGACGCCGGGATCGGCGCCGTAGCTGCGATAATGCGACGCCGCTTCGGCCAACATGGCGCACCCTTGTCGCAACCGGCGCGCGCCGATCTCGCGCATGCCGAGCGTGCGTAATTGTCTGGCCAGATCGCTGGACGCGGAAATCGCCAGCGTCGGATCGCCGAGGGTGAGGCGCCGAAACGTCGCGAGGCTCGCTTCGGCGGCAGCAAAATCGCCGGCGAGCGAGTAGATGTCGACTTCGTAGGACGCGAAGAAGGCGTCGGAGATCGGCTCCAGCCGCCGGCTTTCCGCGAGCCGGCGCCGCGCCTCTTCCACGCGCCCGTCCGCCGCCGCCATGATGGCGAGCAGCCGTTCGGTCTCGGCGCGATCGGCGCGCGCACGCGCGCTGCAGATCGGCGCGGCCTCAGCCAAGCGATTGAGATTTTGCCCGATGAAGCACGCCGCGCCCATCAGATAGAGGCTGGGCGGCGCGCCCAGCCGTTCGCGTTCCACGATGAAGGCGCGGCTTTCGGACCAGGCGCGATCCCAATCGCCGCTGAGCTCTAACGCGCGAACCCAAACCGTCTGCCCGTTGAGTTCCTGGCCGGGCACACGCGCATAGCGCTCGCGCGCCGCCGCCGCGTGTGCGAGCGCCGCGCGAACGTCGTTCTGCAGCATGGCGGCGCCGCCACGCACACGCTCGGCATACGCCTGCAACATATCGTCATTGGGAAACGCGCGGACGTCGCTCTCCATCGCCGCGACCGCGCTTGCCGCCACATCGCTCGGTGCGCCCTGAACGGTCGCTACGTGCAAGGCCTTGATCGTTTTGGCGAAGGCGCGCAGGCGCGTCCGCCTGCTCTCCCGGGCGATCACCGCATCCGCGAAGGCGTCCGCCGCCGGGGCGCCTTCGAGCAAGCGCAGCCCCATGAACACCATTTCGAAACTCTCGAGCGAATCCGGTTCGAGATCGAAGGCGCGGCGCGCATTGCGCAAAGTGCGCTGCGCATCGAGAAATTGCGCGACATTGGCGGCTCTGGCGTAGGCGGAAGCCGCTTCCGTGCGAGCGCCGCGGCGCTCGAGATCGGCGGCGAACTGCTCAAGCGTGGCGACCGCGCGCGCCACCTCGCCGGCGCGCAGAAACCCAACCGCCGCTTGATCTTCCGGCGCGTCCGATTGTCCGAGCGCAAGCACCGCCGCGTAGGCGCCATCGGGCAAGGTCGGGCTGGCGCTCGCGTTCGACACCAGCTGCGACATCACCTCGCGCGCCACGGCGTTGACGTCCTCCGCGGACTGGCGCTGCGGCCCGATGATTCCACCGGCGAACAGCAGCGCGAACACCGCCGCAGCCGCGGCTCCGCCCGCCAGCGCTGCATAGACCCAAGCGCGGCGGCGGCGCGGGCGGCGCGCATGACCGGGCTTGGCGGCGGGATCGAGGGCGAGCACCTCGATCGTCTCGTTCATCTTGTCGAGCGCGACGCGGCCGCGCGGCACAAGGCGTTCGTTAAGGTCGCTGCGCGCCAGATCGGCAGCGGCGCGCGAGACCAGCGCCATGCCAGGCTGCGCCATCTGTTCCAGACGCGCGGCGACATTGACGCCGTGGCCGAGGAGATCGCCGCTCTCGGTGACATTCACTTCGCCAGCGTGGACGCCAATGCGGATCGGCGGCGCCTCAGCCGGCGCTTGGGTGAGAAGATCGAGGGCGGCCTGCAGCGCCTCGCTGGCGGCGGCAAACTCCAGCATGAAGCCGTCGCCGGCTGTATTGAAGATGCGTCCGCCATGCGCGGCCGCGGCCATGCTCACGCGCTGCCGCAGCGCCGCCACCGCCGCAATGGCGCTGGTCTCGTCGCTCTCGGTGCGCATCGAGAACCCGGCCATGTCGAGGGCGAGGATGGTCGCCAGCCGCTTCTTTTGTTCCACGAGCCCCAGGCCTCCGAAATCAACCTAGCACACGGGCTCGATCTCGCGCAGGCCTAACCGCCCGCGCCCCTTCCATCGGCCTGCGGCGGCCCTATGTTGGCGGTGGAGGAATCGCCATGACAGGGTTCTGGATTGCCATCGTTCTCGTGATCCTGGGAATCGTCGGCGTTTCGGTGCTCGCCGGAAAGGCGCTGAACCGGCCGAAGGGCTCGCTGTCGCCAGATCAGCAGGACCACCTCACCGCGCTCAAGGCCTCCGGCGCGCTGAAGCACCGCAAGTCGAACCGCGACTGAAATGGCCGAAGCCGCGCGCGCACCGTTGCCCGAGAACAAGGCCGAACGTTACGTAGCGCTGCGGGCCGAGATCGCCGCTGTCATCGACGGCGAACCCAACGTGACCGCCCGTTATGCGACCGCAGCTTCGTTGCTGACGCAGGCGTTTCCGGAACGCTTCTTCTGGACTGGATTCTATGTCGTCGATCCCGAAAAGCCGACGGAGTTGGTCGTCGGCCCCTATCAAGGCACGCTTGGCTGCTTGCGCATCCCCTTCGGCAAAGGCGTATGCGGCGCAGCGGCCGCGCGGCGCGAGACCATCATCGTGCCGGACGTGCATGCCTTCCCCGGCCACATCGCTTGCGACAGCCGCTCCAATTCCGAGATTGTCGTGCCGGTGTTCGATGCATCGGGCGCGCTGGCGGCGGTGCTGGATGTGGACTCGACCGAGCTTGGTGCGTTCGACGCAGTGGACCAAGCCGGGCTAGAAGCGATCTGCGCTGATTTGCTGACAATGTGACTTGTACAATATGGACCGCCGGCGCCCTCGCCGGCAGGCGGTGGCGTTTGCAAGCAGGGAGCGCGGCGCGTCCAGCGCCGCATGCGCGGCAGGAGCCGCGCGCTCCAGCTTTCGTAGGCCGGCGCCGTGCCGGCGAGGGCGCCGGCGGTCCATATCTCGCACCTTGCCCCTTCCCCAACGCGCGCTAGAACAACCGCAATGACCAACCCCGCCACCGGATTGATCCTCTCCCAGATCGCCCAGCACGCGACCGAGGCCGCGGCCATCGCCAGCGCGCGCCTGCGCGGGTTCGGACGCAAAAACGACGCCGACCAGGCCGCCGTCGACGCCATGCGCCGCTCGTTCCAGACCGCGCCCTTCTCCGGCAAGGTTGTCATCGGCGAAGGCGAGATCGACGAAGCGCCGATGCTCTACATCGGCGAAGAACTGGGCGCGGGCGGCCCGCGCACCGATATCGCCGTCGATCCGCTGGAAGGCACCAAGCTCTGCGCCTCGGATGCGCCCAACGCCATGACGGTGGTGGCGCTGGCGCCCGAAGGCGGGCTCTTGCACGCGCCGGACATGTACATGGACAAGATCGCCATCGGCCCGGGCTATCCGGCTGGGCTGATCGATCTCGATCTCTCGCCCACCGAAAACATCACGCGTCTCGCCAAGGCCAAAGGCGTGCCCTTGAGCGCCATCCGCGCCTGCCTGCTCGATCGCGAACGCCACCAGGCGATCATCGAGGAACTGCGCCGCGCCGGCGCCGGCATCCGCCTCATCCCCGACGGCGATGTCGCCGGCGTGTTCTGGACCACGGAGGCGGCGCGCTCGGGCGTCGACATCTATTTCGGTTCCGGCGGCGCGCCCGAAGGCGTGCTGGCGGCGGCGGCGATCCGTTGCGCCGGCGGCCAGATGCAGGCGCGCTTGAAGCCGGAAAACGAACAAGAAGAGAAACGCGCCCGCGCCATGGGCCGCGACGTGCACGCCAAGCTCACGCTCGACGACATGGTCCCCGGCGCCGTCGTCTTCGCCGCGTCAGGCGTGACGCATGGCTCGATGTTCGAGGGCGTGCATTTCGACGCTGGCGCGGCCCACGTCGACACTCTGGTGTGGGACAGCTTCACCGGCCGCCGCAGCCGCGTGCGCTCTATCCACCCGAATAATTGAAGCTTACGCTGACCCGCGCCTTCTTCGCCATATTCATCGGCACTTCGTGGCGGATGAAGCTCTCCCACATCAACACCTCGCCCGCCTTCGGAGCGATGTAGACAAACGTGCGCTCGGCTTCCGGCGCATCCGTGCGCCGCGTCGGCGCCGCCATCATCATGGCGTGGCGCGGGTCCTCCAGTTTCAGCGCCGAAGCGTTGGCGGGCACGTCGACATAATACGTGCCGCTCAAGACGCTGTGCGGATGGATATGGCCGGTGTGCACGCCGCCGGGCTCGAGCACGTTGATCCAGATCGAATCGAGCCTGAGCCTGCGGCCGCCGAGATCGAGGTGCAGCTCGCGCGCGAACGCGGCCGCATGCTTGTCCAACGCGGACTTCAGTTGAGCAAAACTCGGATCGCGCTTCGGCAGATCGTTCAGCGAGGCATATGACGTGTAACCCTTGTAGCCGTGCTCGCGGCTCCATCTTTGCCCGGCTTCATCCTCAGCCGCGATAGCGCGGCAGCTCTTCAGCAACGCCGCATTGTCCATGCCCGCGAGCGCGGCGCGATAGAGCTTGGTGACGAAGAGCGTCCTGATCTCCATGGCGGCTGCTTATCGGCGGAACGTCGGCGCGCGCAAATGCATTCGCGCGCAAAGAAAATGGCGCCCCCGGGGAACGAGGGCGCCAAGTTAGTCGTCCAAGCGGGAGGCGATGGACGTTTTCAGGGCAGGAGTTAGTTGGCGAGCGCAGCCGTCTGCACGGCCGGCGTGATCGAGGCGATGGTCAGCGGCTCGCCGCGGCGGCGCGTCACGTCGCAGCGGACATTTTGCAATTGGCCGTCGCGGAAGACGTCGAGATCGACGCGTACGCCGCTTAACCGCACCCGCGCCTGATCGAGGCGCACGGTGGCGGCATCGCCGGCTTGCGCCTGGACCTCGGCGCGGCAGAGCGCGATGGCGCGGCTGCGGTCGGTGGCGTCATCGGCGCGGGCGACGCCGGGCAGAATGATTGCGGCGGTCAGCGCCAGGGCGGACATCAAGGTATTTCTCATCGGGTTACCCTCCGGGGAGTGAGGCGGCCGGTCGAACTATGATGACCGGTCTATTCATCAACTATCACTAGACCGGTCGTCATACAAGTGCTATTTTCAGGCCATGGCCAAAGTTTCATCCGCCCGGGAAGACATGCTGGCGGCCGCCGGCGAGCTCTTCCGCGCCCGCGGCTACGAAGGCATCGGCATCGCCGATCTGCTCGAGCGCTCCTGTTGTCCGCGCGGCTCGCTCTATTTCCATTTTCCGGGCGGCAAGGAGCAGATCGGCGCCGAAGTCTTGAACCGCTTCGCCGTGCGCGCCGCGGCGCGCTTTCGTGAACTCGACGAGAGCGGCGTCGACATGAACACCTTCATCGAGCGCGTGTTCAAGACGACGGCCAAGGAATCCAAGGAGAGCAATTATTACGGCTCCTGCCCGGTGGCGGCGATCGCCGCTGGCTTCGGCGCCGAAGACAAACTCCTGGCCGAAGCGGTGCGCAATTGCTTCGCCGCCTGGGAAGACGCCATCGCCGACGCCGCGCGCGCACGCGGCATGAGCGATAAGAACGCCGGCATTTTCGCCTCGGCTTTCCTTGCCGCCATGGAAGGCGCCTTCGTCACCTCGAAGGCGCAGCGTTCGCCTGCCCCGCATATCAACGCCTCACGCGCCATGCAGGCCCTGGCCGCGGCGCTGATCGAGCGAGGCGAAACTGTGCGCGGCTGACCGCCCTCTCGCAGCTCACGAAGAAGCGGAAGTGTCAGGGCGCGCCCGGCGCCGCTGCGATCTGACGAAGGTCCCAACCGTCGCCGCGGATGTTGTCGACCTTCCATCCGCCGGCTTCCCAGATCAGATCGTAGACGACTTCGGTGCGCGCGCCTGCATTGTCGAACGCTGCCCGTACGGCCGCGTGACTGTTCTCGACAACACCATCGGTGCTGACGGAAAGGTTGCTCAGCTGATAGTCTTGCGCGTTAACGAAGGGATCGAAGTCGAGGATTGGCTCGCCAGTCGCTTGCGAACGCGCCATCATCGTCAGCAAGTGCGCGCGCATGGCCTGCGACCAGGGCGCCTGATCCTCCAACGGCGGAAACTGCGCGTCGGGCGCCATGTAGCGGTCGTACAGGGGGCGGATCACAGCCGCGGGATCGGCGATCGCCGCCTGACTTTGCGGCGGCTCATTCTCAGTCTTTGACTGCTCCCGGGAACAAGCCGCCAACGCTGCCGCACTCAAGGTCAAGATCAGGTCACGTCGGTGCATCTGGTAGTCTCCCCGCAGCCAAGAGACTAAGCAAAGCTCCGTCTCTCACGACAAGAGTAGATGACGGCGGCGCTCGTCGGAAGCCGGCTGGAGGGAGATTTGCTTAGTTCCGCACCCACCGCACCGCCGGATCGTTGAAATCGACGACATCGCCTAGCTCGTAGACGTTGCGATAGCCGTAGCCGTAGAGATTGATGAACGTCTGGATATTGAGCGCGAGCTCGACGCGCTTCAGCACCACCGGGGCGGCGTTGTTGGAGAAATTGTTGTTGCAATAGATCAGGATGCGCGCGTTCGGATCGCGCAGCGCTTGCCGCAGACTCTGATCGGTGAAGTCGGTGAACGGCAGGTTGACGGCGCCGTCGATGTGGCCATCGGCGAAGGCGTCGGCGGAGCGCGCATCGAGGATGATGGTGTTCGGCTCGCCCGCCATGCGCTGAAAGTCGGCGAGCGAGACCAGACGTTGGGCGCGATAGGTTTCGACTTCGCCGGTCAGATTGCGGAAGCCGGAATAATTGATCTGAGCGGCGGTGTTTGCGTCCGGTTTCTGTGCGAACGCCGACGCCGAAATCAGGCCAACCGCAAACGCCAAAGCCAAAGCGCGCATCTCATTCCTCCAGGCAGCGAGAGGGGCGCGGGCTTTGGGTCTTTAGTTGGGCGCGTTGTTGATCATCGAAAGGAGATAGGGCGCGCCGACCGCGATGAAGCCGCCGATCAGCAGCCCGACCGGCATGCCCATGAGCGCGCCGACATAGGCGTTGCCGAGCCGCTCGCCCCAATCGAGGCCGCGTCCGCCCAAGCGCACCAGAAAGCCCAGGGCGCCGCCAATCAGACCCCCGGCGCCGCCGTAGTTCCAGCCGAGCACGCAGAGCGCGATCATGCCGGCGAACGCCGCAAGTGCGAGCAACAGCCTCAACCCGTTCAAGCAGGATGACTCCCTGGCGCGGCCGGCTGGCCCTTCCCCTAGGTGTCTCTCATGGCCTGCGCCGGCCCGCCCGTGCAAGCCTCAGAGGCGCCGGAACTGTCCCTGATTTAGGGACGTTGGTCGATTTGATGCGCGCCGCCATTGGGACTGGGCGAAGGCGCTGGGCTCCGCTTGGCGAGTGCGTCTCGCTGCGCCGCCGCGCCGATCAAGCCCAGTTCCTGGGGGGTCAGCACCAGCAATTGGCCGGACGCCGCCAGCGCTTCGGCGATGTTCTGGCGCGTCTGCATCTCGAGCAGCGCCATCAAAGCGCCGGTCGCCGCCGGATCGCGGCCGCGGAACACGTCGGCCAATTGGTCGAGCTGCTGCGGACGCAGCGCCAGCACGCCTTGCCCACCGAGCGCGGCGCGCGCGCGTTCGACCGCCGCCGGATCGGCTTGGCCGGCCACCGAAGCCGGCGCCAACGCTTGCAGCGCCACCGTGAATTCATCGGGCTGCGTGTAGGTGAAGTTAGCGGTGTGGAAGCGCACCCCCAGCGCCATGCCCGGTTCGCCGGCTTCGTCGCCCTCCTGCTCATCGCGGCGCAGGCGCTCGATGGCGCCGCGCTCGACATCCTGCAGCGAGGCGCGCAATTCCTCGTCATGGCGTTTGCCGATCTCGGCGCGGAACGCGCTCTGGATTCGGCTTTCCATCGCCAATGAGAATTCCTGGATTTCGTAGACGTGCTTCAGCAGCGCACGGTTCAAGCTGAACTGCACGCGCGCATCGACGATGACTTTGTGCGAATCCGCGGTGATCGCTTCGAACGGAAGCGGCGCGCAATAATGCGGGCGCAGATTGATGGCGCCGGTGCGCGCATCCATAAGCTTGACCATGCGCCGGCCGCCGGTGGCGGGATCGAGGGCGACGAATTCGATATGCGGCGCCGTCGGGCCGCGGACAACGCTCTCCTCGGGATCCCAGAGGACCACCTTGCCTTCGAGCGCACGGCGGAAACCCCGCTCGTTCTGGGTTATGTACGTGCGGTCGTAGCGCGCCTCGTAATAGCGCGACCAGATGTAGAAGATCGCCGCCAGGACGACGACGCCGACAACGGCGGCAATGGCAATGATCAGCGCCAGCGGCATGTGATTTCCGACCCTCCGCGCCTGTGCACCTTAGCCCGGACCCAGAATAATCACAGCCCCCAACAGCTGCGCCCGGACCTACGCCAAAGCGGCGAGTCTGGCGGCGAGCTGCTCGCCTGGGCCGGCGCGGTTCTCATGGAGCGCCGCACCCCCCTTCTCCCTTGCGGAGAAGGGGCCGGGGGATGAGGGGCGACGATGCGAGCGCGCTGTTCGAAAGTTCGTACGACAGTGCGCTCCCGAAGCTTGTCTGGCTCAAACTACGCGATTAGCGGCTGCTCAGCGCCCCTCACCCCCTAACCCCCTCTCCGCAAGGAGAGGGGGAATTTGAGCGCCGTGGCCCATGCGAATTTCAGCGACCGTCGCGATCCATAATCAGAACACACGACGCAGCTCCCGAGCCGCGCACATCGCGGGCGCGCGCGACGATGGTGGCCGAGCGGCCCCGGACGTAAGGCCCGGGATTGTCGGCGCGCCAGCGGTTGGGATTGGGCAGCACCGCCGCGAGCCGCGCCGCCTGGAGCGGCGTCAGATCGGCGGCGGAAACGCCGAACCGCGCCCGCGCCGCGGCCTCGATGCCGAAATTGCCGTCGCCCCATTCGGCAATGTTGAGATAGGCCTCCATGATCCGCCGCTTGGGCCACATGAATTCGATCAGCGCCGTGAAATAGGTCTCGAAGCCTTTGCGCACCCAGGAGCGGTCCGGCCACAGGAACAGATTCTTGGCCACCTGCTGACTTATGGTGGAGGCGCCGCGCGTGCGCCCGCCGCGGCGGTTCGATTCCATCGCGTCTTGAATGGCTTCGATGTCAAAGCCGTCATGAGTGCAGAAGTTCGCGTCTTCCGCAGCGATCACCGCGCGCACGATGTGGGGCGACATGCGGTTGATCGGGATCGGATAGTGACGGATGGTCTCCCCTTCGGCGGCCCGCTGCATCATCAGCACGTTCGACGGCGGATCGAAGAAGAGATAAGCCGCCACCCAAGTCACCGGCGCCAACACGAACGCAATAAAGAGCACGCTCAGCGTAGTGATAAGCAACCCGTAGCGCTTGCGCCTTTTGATGCGGCCGAGATCGAGATCGAGATTGCGCTTGGCGTCACGGCGGCGCTGGCGATCGCCGCGGCGCGGGCGCGCCGGCATGGGGATTTCCGGCTCTCCGAAGGGATAATCTTCTTGCACGGCCGCCACGCGCCGCGGCGGAGTCGGCTGCGGAGCGGCGCGCTCGATCTCGGCCAGAGGTTCTTCGTGCAAATCTGGTGCGGCGGCTTCCTCGATGAGCGGCGCCGGATCGGACGCAGCTTGCGCGTCATCGGGCGCGGGATGCTCAGGCGCGTCATCGGGCACGGGATTCTCCGACTCGCCATCCTGCTTGGGCTCGTCCTCGTCCGGGCTCATGCGCTCCATTCCTCAGCCACGCCCGCATCGCTCTCGCGCGGCGCACGCGCCGATTTGAGGCGCGCGAAGGCGTCCGCGTCAAGCAAGCGGCGCAATGCCCATACCGCCATGCCGCGCACAAGTGGGGATGAATCGTCCAGGAGGCGTTCCGCGACGGGCGCCAGCGCCGCCTCGCCGCTATTGCCGATGGCGCAGACGACGTTGCGCACGAACCGGTCGCGCCCGGTTCGCTTCACGGGCGTGCCGGCGAAACGCGCGCGGAACGCGGCGTCATCGAGTGCGGCGAGTTCGGCCAACGGCGCCAGGCGCAGATCATCGCGCAACGCCATACGCGTTTCGCGCGCAGTTTGCGCGAACTTGTTCCACGGGCACACCGCCAGGCAATCGTCGCAACCGAAAATACGATTGCCGAGCGCGGCTCGGAATTCGCGCGGGATCTGGCCTTTGTGTTCGATGGTCAGATAGGCGAGGCAGCGCCGCGCATCGAGTTGATACGGCGCCGGGAACGCCGCGGTCGGGCACACATCCAGACAGGCGCGGCACGAACCGCAATGATCTTGCTCCGGCGCATCGGGTTCGATCTCTGCACTCGTCAGGATGGCGCCGAGAAACAACCACGAGCCGTGTTCGCGCGAAACCAGATTGGTGTGCTTGCCTTGCCAACCAAGGCCCGCACGCTGCGCCAACGGTTTTTCCATCAGCGGCGCGGTGTCGACGAACACCTTGACCTCGGCGCCCGTTTCTCGCGCCAACCATTGCGCCAGCTGCTTGAGCTTACCCTTGACGACATCGTGATAGTCGCGCCGCGCCGCATAAGCCGAGATAAGACCGCGCCGCTTTTCCTTTAGCAACGCGATGGCGTCATCGTTGGTTGCATAGCTCTGGCCGACGAGGATTGCGCTTTTCGCCTCGGACCAGAGCAAAGTTGGATGGGCGCGCGGATTACGTGGACCGCCGGCGCCCTCGCCGGCATTTTTTTCGAGGCAGTCGCCATCGAAGGTGGCAGCTAGTTTCAACGCAGACGCCGGCGAAGGCGCCGGCGGTCCAAGATGGCGCCCCGCCATCCAATCCATCTCCCCATGCCGGCCTAAGCTCAGGAATTCCTGCAAGCGCGCCGCCGCCGGCCACGGCTCGGTCGCCGGCGCCACGCCGATGGCGTCGAAGCCAAGCGCGCGGGCCTTGCCCTTGAGAGCATGCGAAGCAAACACGCCCTGCTATGTCGCGGGCTCGCCGCTAGCGCAACGCCGCTTGCACCGCCTCCATCGCCGGATCGCGCCCGGCGCGGTAGGCCTCGATCGTCCAGGGCGCGGCGATGTCGGGCGCAAGGCTCTCGACTGAGATCGGGAAGCGCACGACGGAGCCGTGACAATTCTCAATATTGCGGCAGCCTGTGCGATAGTCGTGGCGCTCGGTGGCGTTGAGAATGGCGCCGCCTGCGTTCGGCAGGTTGAAGACGCTGCCCTCGGAATGGAAGTCGAGCCGGTCGCCAACCACTTCGCCGACGATGGTGACGCGGTCGGGCGCGGCTTGCTTTAGATAGCCGACAGTCGAGATGGCGGCCGAAAACGTGTAGGGACTGGTAAGCACGAAGATGCGGCCCGGCACGGTGCGCGGCAGATGACGCACCCAGGCGCGCGTGGTGTTGAGATCCCCGCCGCCATTCATGCGCATGTCGAGTACGAGATGGCGGCGGCCGGACTCGCGGGCGGCGTCATAAGAGTCGATCATGAAATCGGCGATGTCGGTATCGTCGCTGCTGTTGTTCTGGCGCAGCTCGATCACATAGGCGTCGATCTCCGGCGCGTCGCGCATGCGGAACGGACGATCCGGCTCTTGGAACGCCCAAGGCGCGGCATCGGTTGCAAGCAGCGCCCGCCAGTTTTCACCCTCGCCTTCAACCGGCGCGGGGTAATACCAGCGGTCGGCATTGGCGCGCACACGGTTTGGGTTGGCGGGCTCCGGCGTGAACCGCCGCGTCACCGTGCGGCCGTTGGCAAGTTGGAACCGATAGCTGGCGCGACTGGCGTCGGCGATGACATCAAGCGCCTCCATTTGTTCGGGGCTTTCGAAGAAGTAGGCGGCGTTGCGATCTCGCCAGGCGTTCGTGCCGCCCGCAAGCGTGCGCGCAACGGCTCGCACCTGCGCGATGGGATGGCCGTCGATGGCGACGAGCTTGGCGCCCAGCAGATCGGCGTTGGCTGGATTGGCGCGGAGGACGTAGAAATCCTCGCCAAACGGCGCGAAGCGCACCTGCATGATGCGGTTGAAGCGGCGCGAGCGGGGTCCTGGAAAATAGGCGCTGTGGCCGTTGTCGGCGAGTGCAACAATGCGCGCGAGTTCGAGTTCGAAATAGGCTTGGCTAACATTGCCTGCTTGCGCCTCGAGCGCCGCCAATCGCCGCTCCGCCTCATCGCGACGGCCGGCGACGGCGAGCGCCGCATCGCGGCCGATGAATTGTTCGCGGAAGACAGCGATGTCGGCGCGCCTTGCTTCGGCGCTGGTGGGATCGGTTTGCGACGCGGCCTGTTCCTGCTGGCGGGGATGTTGCGCCGCGGCCGGGGTTGCGCCGAACGCCAAGACGGCGAGCGCGGCCGCGCCCATACGGAATATGTTCATCTGCTTCCCTCCCTCATCAGGGGGCGGATTGCGCGAGCGCGGGCTGCGCCGTGAGGTTCGCCACCAACGGGTAGCGCACGGCGCCGAGCGTCAATCCCGCGCCCACAAGCGCGATAAAGACGAGCAGCGCCAAGCGTGCTTGTCCCTTCCCTGACATGCCCCAAAGATGCGCGGCGCCGACGTTTAGATGCTCAGCCGCGACGAACGCTCAGGCGGCAGCGACGGATGACGACGCCTTATCGTCATTCAATGCGTGTTGGAGCCGCGGGATCATCTCGATCGGGCAGATTTGCCAGAACTTGCCTCGGGCGGCGTCCCAGTTCGACTGTATCTGCGCGGCGCGCGGAGAGCCGGTGCGTTTGGCGTGCTCGGCGACCAACGCCTTCAGCACCGCTTCCCAATGCGCCGAGGCGAGGCGCTGCCAGACGATGGAATCCGGATTGGCGCGATCAGGAAACAGACCGTCGTCGTCATAGACAAACGCCATGCCGCCCGACATGCCGGCGCCGAAATTGTCGCCCACGGCGCCCAGGATCGCCACCGTGCCGCCGGTCATGTACTCGCAGGCATTGGCGCCGGCGCCTTCGACCACGGCGGCCGCGCCGGAATTGCGTACAGCGAAGCGCTCGCCCGCCAGACCTGCCGCAAACAGCTTGCCGCCGGTAGCGCCGTACAAGCAGGTGTTGCCGATGATGGCGCCGGCGGGCTCGCCCTGCGGCGGACGCAACGTGATCAGACCGCCTGACAGCCCTTTGCCGACATAGTCGTTCGCGTCCCCGGTGACTTCGAGCGCGATGCCCTGCACCAGCCAGGCGCCGAGGCTCTGGCCGCACGAACCGCGCAACTTCACCGTGAGCTGGCCCTCGGGCAGCGCGTCCTGACCGATGCGACGCACGACATGCGCCGACGCGCGCGCGCCGATGGCGCGATGGGTGTTGCGGACGTTGAACTCGAGCTGCTTCTTCTCGCCGCGCGCGAAGAAACCAGGCGCCTGATCGATGAAGTCGTGATCGAGCGATGGCGGCGGCTCGTTACGGCCGAGCTGGGTGCAATGCGAGGGATATTGGCTGTTGACCCGCACCAGGAGCGGGTTGAGGTCGAGATCGTCCAGATGCTCGGCGCCGCGGCTGATCTGTTCGATCAAATCGGTCCGGCCGATAATCTCTTCGAGCCGGCGGAAGCCAATTTGCGCGAGAATTTCGCGCACCTCTTCGGCGATGAAGCTCATCAGATTGACGACCTTCTCAGGCGTCCCGGTGAAGCGTTTGCGCAAATCTTCGTTCTGCGTGCAAACGCCGACCGGACAAGTATTGGAATGGCACTGGCGCACCATCAGGCAGCCCATGGCGACCAAAGAAGCTGTGCCGATGCCGAACTCTTCTGCGCCCAAAATCGCCGCCACGATCACATCGCGGCCGGTGCGCAGGCCGCCATCGGTGCGCAAGCGCACGCGGTGGCGCAGATTGTTGAGCATCAGGGTCTGATGCGCTTCGGCCAAACCCATTTCCCAGGGAATGCCGGCATATTTGATCGAAGTCTGCGGCGAGGCCCCGGTGCCGCCGACATGACCGGAGATGAGGATCGTATCCGCGCCGGCTTTGGCCACGCCCGCCGCCACCGCGCCGATGCCCGATTGCGCGACCAGCTTCACGCACACGCGCGCCACCGGATTGATCTGCTTCAGATCGTAGATGAGCTGCGCCAAATCCTCGATCGAATAGATGTCATGATGTGGCGGCGGGCTGATCAGCGACACGCCCGGCGTTGCATGCCGCAAACGCGCGATCAGTTCGGTGACCTTGAAGCCGGGCAGCTGTCCGCCCTCGCCGGGCTTGGCGCCCTGGGCGACCTTGATCTCGATCTCGCGGCATTGGTTCAGATATTCCGCCGTTACGCCGAAGCGGCCGGATGCGATCTGCTTCACCGCCGAGTTCGCATCGTCGCCATTCGGCAGCGGCTTGTAGCGCTCCGGATCTTCGCCGCCTTCGCCGGAGACGCTCCTCGCGCCGATGCGGTTCATGGCGATGTTGAGCGCGCCATGCGCTTCGGGGCTGAGCGCGCCCAAGCTCATGCCCGGCGTGACGAAGCGCTTGCGGATATCGTTGACGCTTTCGACTTCGCCGATCGGCGTCGGCTGCTTCTTCTCCTCGCGCACCTCCAGGAGATCGCGCAGCTGGATCGGTTGCGCGATGCGCCGTTCGCGGATGAAATCGGAGTATTTGCGGTAGGCTTTGTAATCGCCGGTGTCGCAGGCCAGTTGCAGCTGGTGAATCGAGTCCGCCTCCAGCGCGTGACGTTCGCCGCGGGCGCGGTAGCGGTACTGGCCGCCGATCGACAGCGCGGTGAGCGCATCGTCGAACGCGCGTGCATGTTGATCCGCGGCCTCGAAAGCGAGTCCTGAGAGCCCGATGCCGGAAATGCGGCTGGTGAGACCCGGGAAGTACTCGTCCACCAGCGCGCGCGAGAGGCCGATGGCTTCGAAGTTGAGCCCGCCGCGATAGGACGAGATCACCGAGATGCCCATCTTGGAGATGATCTTGAGCAATCCGGCTTCGAGCGCGGCGCGATAGTTCGCCGCCGCCTGCTCGCGGGTGAGATCGCCCGCCAATCCGCGTGACACGCGATCGGAAATCGTCTCGAGCGCGAGATAGGGGTTCACTGTGGTGGCGCCGCAACCGATCAGCACGGCGGCATAGTGCGGATCGAGGCATTCCGCCGTGCGCACCGTCAGCGAGCAATCGCTGCGCAGCCCCTTGGCCACCAGATGCGCGTGCACCGCGCTCGTCGCCAAGATCATCGGGCAGGCAATGCGATCGGCGTGCTGCTGGCGATCGGTGAGCACGACGTGCGAACGCTTCTGCAGCGCCACCGCGTGTTCGGCCTCCGCCTGGATGCGTGCGATGGCCGCGCGCAACGCTGCGCCGACATCGCCCCCGGGCGCAGGCTTGGCAAACGTGCAATCGATGCGCACGACATCGTCGCCCATTTCGCGCATCAGCCGCGTGTACATGCCGTTGGTCAGGATCGGGCTCGACAGCACGTAGACCTTTGCCTGCGCCTCGTCTTGCGCCAGGATGTTGCCCAGATTCTTGAAGCGCGTGGTCAGCGTCATCACCCGGCCCTCGCGCAGCGGATCGATCGGCGGATTGGTGACCTGGCTGAAGTTCTGGCGAAAATAGTGCGACAGCGGCCGGTTCTGCTCGGACAGCACCGCAAGCGGCGCATCGTCGCCCATCGAACCGATGGCTTCCTTGCCCTCCTCCATCATCGGCTGCAGCAACAGCTCTAGATCTTCCATGGTGAAGCCGGCGGCGGCCTGGCGCTGCAAAAGCTCGGTGCGGTCGGCGTAGAGTTGCGTCTCCGGGCCTTGCAGCTTCTTGTCGAGATCGATGACATTACCGAGCCAAGCGCGGTACGGGTGCTGCGCCGCCAGCGCATCGACCAGCTCCTCGTGATGATAGAGGCGGCCTTCGCGGGTATCGACGGCGACCATCTGGCCGGCGCCGATGCGGCCGCGTTCGACGATGGTGCGATCGTCAAGCGGACACATGCCGGTTTCCGAACCCACCGCCAGCAAACCGTCTTCGGTCTGCGCGTAGCGCAGCGGCCGAAGGCCGTTGCGGTCGAGCCCGGCCACCGCCCAGCGTCCGTCGAACATGGCGAGCGCCGCCGGGCCATCCCACGGCTCCATCACCGCGTTGCAATAGGCGTAGAGCGCCTTATGTTCTTCCTTCATCGTGCGCGACTTCGCCCACGCTTCCGGAATCAGCAGCGATTTCGCCATCGGCGCGGCGCGGCCGGCGCGGACCAGAACCTCGAACACATTATCGAGCGCGGCTGAGTCCGAGCCGCCGGGTTGAATGATCGGCTTGACGTCGTGCTCGGCGCCCTTGAACGCCTCCGAAGCCATGGGAATTTCATGGCTCTTCATCCAATTGACGTTGCCTTTGAGCGTATTGATCTCGCCATTGTGGGCGAGCATGCGGAACGGCTGCGCCAGACGCCACTGCGGGAAGGTGTTGGTGGAATAACGCTGGTGGTAGATCGCCACCGACGAGATAAAACGTTCGTCGCGCAGATCGGGATAGAACGTGTCGATCTGCGCGGCGAGGAACATGCCCTTGTAGATCAAGGTGCGCGCCGAGAGCGAGCAAACATAAAGCTCAGGAATGTTCGCCGCCAGCGCCCGCTTCTCGATACGGCGGCGCACGATGAAGAGATCGCGATCGACTATCGCCTCGTCGCGCGCTTGCGGATCGTGCATCAGCACCTGCTCGATCTCGGGGCGCGTGGCGTTGGCCTTCTCGCCGATCTGGCCGATGTTCACCGGCACCTGCCGCCAGCCATAGAGCACGAAGCCGGCGCGGATGATCTCGCTTTCGACGATGACGCGGGCGCGCTCCTGGGCGCCGAGATCGAGCCGCGGCAGGAAAATCTGGCCGACGAAGATCGAACCTTCCTTCACCGCGTGGCCGGTGCGCGCCACCTGCTCGCGGAAAAAATCGCGCGGTGCGTCGATCAGGATGCCGGCCCCGTCGCCGGTCTTGCCGTCGGCGTCGACGGCGCCGCGATGCCAAACCGCTTTCAGCGCCGCCAGCGCCAGCGTCACCACATCGCGGCGCGGCTTGCCGTCGATGGCCGCCACAAGACCAACGCCGCAGGCGTCGCGCTCGTGCTCGGCGCGGTAGAGGCCATGAGATTCGAGTTTTTGCTGTTCACGCAGGAAGCGAGCAGCTTCCTCCTCACCCATTCCCGGATTTGCCAAAGGCAAAGTCCGGGACCCATAAACACGGCTGTCTGCGCGTAACCACGATGCAGAAGTGTTTATAGGCCCCGGACTGCGCTGCGCGCATCCGGAGATGGGTGGTTGAGGGCGGAGCTTCATTCCGCCGCCACCTTCGCGCACGACTGAATGTACGCATGCATTGCATCGGCCGCATCGCGGCCTTCGCGGATCGCCCACACCACCAAAGAGGCGCCGCGGACGATGTCGCCGGCTGCGTAGACGCCCGGCGCGCTGGTCGCGAAGCTGAGCGGATCGGCCTTCACCGTGCCCCAGCGCGTGAGATCGACGCCCCAATCGCTCAAATCTTCCGCGTCGAAGCCAAGCGCGGCGATGATGAGATCGCCCGGCACTTCGTAACTGCTGCCCGGCTGCTCTTGCGGCGTCTGGCGTCCGCTCTCATCGGCTTGGCCGAGCTGCATGCGCACCGCCTTCACCGCCGGCGATTTGCCGGCGCGCACCGATTTCGGCGCCGCGAGCCAATCGAAGACGATGCCCTCTTCCTCGGCGTGCGTCACCTCGCGCTGCGAACCCGGCATGTTGGCGCGGTCGCGCCGATAGAGGCAGGTGACGCTCGCGGCGCCTTGGCGGCGCGCGGTGCGCACGCAATCCATCGCGGTGTCGCCGCCGCCGATGACGACAACGCGTCTGCCCTTGGCGTCGAGCGCGCCACTGGCGAAATCCGGCACGTGATCGCCGAGGCCGACGCGGTTGGCGGCGATGAGATAATCCAGCGCCTTGACGACACCGCGCTCGTTCGGCGCGTTGAGCGGCTTTGCCTTGTAAACGCCAGTGGCGATCAACACCGCATCGTGCTTGGCGCGCAGATCGGCGAAGCTGACGGTCTCGCCGACATTGCAATTCAATTCGAACCTGACGCCACCGTCGATCAGGCGCTGCGCGCGGCGCTGCACGACATCCTTTTCGAGTTTGAAGTTCGGGATGCCGTAGATCAGCAGACCGCCGATGCGGTCGTGGCGATCGTAGACCGTGACCCGATAGCCGCGCTGGCGCAGGCGCTCGGCGGCGGCGAGGCCCGCGGGCCCGGCGCCGACAATGCCAATGCTCTCGGGCCGCTCCATGCGCGGCGCGAGCGGCGCCACCCAGCCTTCGCGCCACGCCGTCTCGGTAAGATATTTTTCGACCGCGCCGATGGTCACCGCACCGTGGCGGCTTTGCTCGATCACGCACGCGCCTTCGCAGAGGCGATCCTGCGGGCAGATGCGGCCGCACACTTCCGGCATCGGATTGGTGGCGGCGGCGGTCTCGTAAGCCTCGCGCAATCTCCCCTCGGCGGTCAGACGCAGCCAATCGGGGATATTGTTCTGCAGCGGACAATGGGTCTGACAGAACGGCACACCGCACTGAGCGCAGCGCGCCGCCTGCTCGGCGGCCTTCTCGGCAATGAATTCGGCATGGATTTCGTGAAAATCGCCCGCGCGCGCCTCGGCGGCGCGCTTCTGAGGCATGTTTTGCCCCAGCGAGACAAATTTCTGCATGCGTTCAGCCACGAACGCCCCTCCTCTCGGCGCTTCACGGGAAGATTATTCTGTTATGGCAAGATTCTTCGCAGGTGCAACCAAGGCTGGGCGCGTCACTCTGCGCGCCAGCCCTTTGAGCCAAGGGCGACGCACTCCATGGTCGGGCCACAACGGGGGCGCTCTTGGACCTTCTCGATCTTCTGCGCGCGGCGCTGCTGGGCATCCTGCAAGGACTGACCGAGTTCCTGCCGGTCTCCTCGACCGGCCATCTGCTGATCTTCGGGCGCGCCATCGGCTATGACGATCCGGGCGGCGTCTTCACCGTGATGATCCAGCTCGGCTCGATCCTGGCGGTGATGTGGCTCTACCGTCAGCGCATCATCGACGTGATCCTTGGCCTGCCGACCAAGCCCGAGGCGCGCCGCTTCGCGCTGATGCTGTTCCTGGCGTTCCTGCCGGCGGCCTTCGTCGGTCTGGTCGCCAATTCCTACGTACGCAACGAGCTCTATCTGCGTCTCGACATCATCGCCTGGGCTTTGATCCTCGGCGGCTTCGCCATGCTGGCGATCGAGAAATGGCCGCCGAAAATCGAGGTGAAGGACGCCGCCGAAACGCCGATCTGGCGCGCCGTCGGCGTCGGCGCCTTTCAGGCTTTGGCGCTGATTCCCGGCGTGTCGCGCTCGGGCGCCACCATTTTCGGCGGCTTGGCTCTTGGTCTCGACCGCCGCGCGGCGGCGGAGTTTTCGTTCTTCCTCGCGATGCCGACCATGACCGCCGCCTTCATTCTCGATTTCATCGAGGTGAAAGATCACATCACGCCCGACCGCGTCGCCGAGATCGCGGTCGGATTCGTGTTCGCCTTTCTCTCCGCCGCGCTGGTGGTGAAGCCGTTCCTCGACTTCGTGACCAAGGTCGGCTTCGGACCGTTCGCCTGGTATCGCATCGCCGCCGGCGCCGTGCTGCTCGGCGTATTGGCGCTAGGTTGGTTGTAGAGGCGGACGGACTTCGAACTGAAGCGTCTTTCTCCAAGATGCCCAATATGATACTGTGCCCGTTATGAAGTTGGCGAACCGGATCGTGGCCGACCCAGACACGTGCAGCGGACACCCGCGCATCGAGGGCACGCGCATTCGCGTGTCAAACATCCTGGGCTGGCTAGCGACCGGCATGTCCCCGGCTGACATCGCCCAAGAATATCCCTACGTCTCCGAGGCCGATGTGCGCGCCGCGCTGGAGTTTGCCGCGGCCACAGTGGATGCGGCCCCAGTTGCCGCTGAATGAAGTTTCTGGTCGATGAGAATTTGCCGCCGCGACTTGCCGCTTGGCTTCGCGATCGCGGCCACGACGCCGTTCATGCGAAAGACCTTGGCTTGCTCGGCCGCAGCGACGCCGATATCGCCGCTGCGGCGCGCGACGGCGGCTTCACCATAGCTACGCAAGATGCCGACTTCGACGCCGCACCATCGCTCAGCACGGTGCGCCTCGCCTTCGGCAATCTCTCGACCGCCATTCTATTGTCAAAACTCGAGCCACTCTTGGAGCAAGCACTCAAGCGCCTCAGAGATGGCGCCCTGTTTGTGCTGCTCGAATAGAGTTCGCTCAATCCTCACGCCGCGTTCTGCCGGGTTTGGAACTGGCCGTACGGACGGAACCGCCACAAATAAGACGGCGCGATCGCCTCGACGCTTTCGAGTTGCGTCACGCCCAAATCCTGGATCGTGCCGGCGTTTGAATCGAGGCCGACGACATTATCGCGCTTCAGCAGCGTCACCTGATCGCCGGTGAGCGGCGGATCGGCGAACGGAATGAGCTTGAACACCCAATTGGTCAGCAGGCCGATAGGGTGCGCCAGAACGAAAGGCAGCGGCGCCAGCGGCGGGTGGCGGTCGGTTTCTTCGCAAACATACTCTAGCAATTGCTTGAACGAATAGACCCGCGGGCCGCCAAGTTCATAAACGCGGCCACGCGCTTCCGGTTTACCGATCGCGGCGACCACCGCATCGGCCACATCGCCGACGAAGACCGGCTGAAACTTGGTCTTGCCGCCGCCGATCAGCGGCATCGTGCCGAGCATGCCCTCCAGCAGCGGATTGCGCGCCATTGAGGCGAAGCGGTTGAAGAACTTGTCCTCCGGACCGAACACAACGGAGGGACGCAGGATGGTCGCGCTCGGCGCCGCGTCGAGCACGGCGCGTTCGCCGGCATACTTGCTGCGGGCGTAACGCGCGCCTTTCGGGGCCGCGCCCAAGGCCGACATGTGGACCACGGGCTTGATGCCGCGTTTGGCGGCGGCCTCGGCTATGGCGCGCGCCGCCTCGACGTGCAGCGTCTCGAAATTCTGCCGACCGCTCTCGTACATCACGGCGACGAGATTGACGACCGCATCGGCGTCTTCCAGCGCCGCGTCCACCGACTCGGGGAAGCGCACGTTGGCCTGCACCAGCTGAATCTGGCCGACATCGCCTAGCACCCGCAACTCGTTGCCAAGATGCGGCCGGCGCATCGGCACGCGTACGCGATAGCCGGCCTTGGCCAGGGCGCGCACCACCTGCTTGCCGATAAAACCGGACCCGCCGAACACGACGACCAGATCATTGCTCATGAAACGCTCCGCGATGAAGCGGCTATGAATGCTTCGCCTTGGCTTGGCAACGGTCGCCGCCCTGGCGGCTTGCTACATTATGCCCCTTTGTGCGGACACGGAGCGCGGGCGCCCTCGCCCGCACCGCACAAGTCCATCCAAACTGGAGCGCGTCGCCTCCGGCGACGCAGGCGCGGCGGCGCCGCGCGCTCCAACCTCCAAGCAGCCCTATGCGGACGAGGACGTCCGCGCTCCGTTGGCTTACCGCGTTTGCGCCGCGCGCGAGAGATCGAGGCGCCCGCGCCCGCTCGGACGCGCGCACGTGGGCGAGCCGGCGGCGATCGGGGTCGCATTGGCCGAACGCGCGCACTCGATCTGGCCGAAATTCTCGGCATGCGGCGCGATCGCGCGGACAAACAACGCGTCCTCCAATGCCCGCCCGCGCAAACCCGTTTGCGCAGCCAAGAGCGCCAGCGCCGCCGAGACGTGCGGCGCCGCCATCGAAGTGCCCTGCAGGAACGAATAATAGCAGCGCTCGGTCGAGTTGGAGTTGAGCGGATCGTAGCAGCCGCTCGCGGTGGCGCGCGTCGACAGCACGCCGTCGGGGCGCCCGTCATTGTCGCTGTCGGCGAAGACGTCGCCGCCCGGGGCCAAGAGATCCACTTCCGGGCCGAAGTTCGAATAGAACGCCAGGCCGCCGCGCGCGTCGTTGGCGCCGACGACCACGACATTGTTGCAGTTGGCCGGCGCGAACAGCGAAGCGCGATTGGCTTTGTTGCCGGCCGCAACCACGACTACGACGTTGCGCGCCGCCGCCGCATCGATCGCCGCCTGCATCGAGGCCGGGCACGGCGCCGGAATGGTGAGGCTCATATTGATGATGTCGGCCTGCGTGCGGTTGGCGATCTGCTGGCCGCCTGCGCTCACCGCCGGCGCGATGCCCGCGGCCCAGCGTATGCCGGAGACGATGTCGGCCAGTTCGCCGCCGCAGCGGCCCAGCACGCGCACCGGAATGACGGTGACATCCCAGGCACCGCCGGCGACGCCGACGCGATCGTTGGTCGCCGCCGCGCCGATCGTGCCGGCCACATGCGTGCCGTGATAGGAGTTTTCCGCCGCCGCGCCGCAGCGATCGCCGGCATCGTTGGGATCGGCGTCGACGCCGTCGCTATCGCCGCCGCGTTCGGGATTGTTGATGAGATCGACGCCGGCGCCGACATTGGCGGCGGCGCGCATGTCAGGATGCGAAAGATCGAGCCCGGTGTCGAGCACAGCAACGCGCACATTGCGCGAGCCCAGTTGCTGCGCCTCCCAAAAACTGATGAAGCCGGCGCCGCCGGGCGAGACGTTCTCGCCGCTGCTGGCGCGGTAATGCCATTGCAGCGCGAAGAGCGGATCGTTGGGCGCGCCGCCGACACGCGCGGGCTGCGTTGGCGTTGTCGGCGCCGGCTGGCTGGGTTGCGTGGTCGGCTGCGATGGTTGTTGTTGCGGCGGGCGCTGCGTCGGCTGATCGCGGCGCGGCGGCAGGCTGAAGCCGCTCAGCGCGATGTAGTTCGGCTCGACATAGTCGAATTGACGCGACGACGCGAGCCGTTGGATGGCGCAGCGCGTCGCCAGCCCGATGTCGCTCTCGAGTTGACCTTGACTGACGATCCGCGGGCAACGATCGGCCGAGCTCCATTCGATAGCGTCAGGTAGATCGTCTTCCGCTGCGCCACCCTGCTTGCGTCCGTAGGCCGTGGGGCTGACGCCGGATGTCAGGTCGATCGTCACCATACCGCCCGGGCGCACGCGGATCTCGCCGTTGACGCCAAGCCGGCGCAGCGCGTCTTGCGCGGCCTCGCTCGCCGCTTGAGACGCTTCCGCTTCAGCGCGCGTGCGCACCTGCTCGGCGATGTTCTCGGGCAATTGTTCGAGCGCTTCGATGCCTCCGGCGCGCAACGCGCGGGCGAAGTTCGACGCCAATCCCATTTCGCTCGCCGTCTCCGCCAATTCCTGCTCGACGCGGGCGCCGACCAAGATTTGGCCCGGCGCGATCAGCACCGGATCGGGCGCCAGCAAAGCGGCGATATCGGCCTGCGCCCGCACAGCGCCGGAAAGCGCGCGCGCATCGAGCGGCACGTCATCGAGCGGCGCGGGCCCCGGGCCCTCGACACCGCCGCGACCGGTGATGCGCTCCCACGCATCGCCGAGCTGATCGCAGGCGCCCAACGCCAGGATCGGCGCGAGCGCCAAAGCGGCCAGTGTCCACCGGCGTTGCGTCATCGCTTGAACTCCCCACCTGAATTCTAAGAGAAGGAAGGGTAGCTTGGCGGCCTCCGATGACAAGGCGATGTCGGTGGCCGTCCGTGGAGAAGGGCCAAAGCCCGGAAAGATGAGCAGTTTCCCCCTAGCGGCGAACCTCGCCGCGGCGCGCGACAATGCTGCGCCGCGGGTGCGGACAGAAGACGAGGCCACCAGTTTGGCGGGCGGCCCGGTGTTTCTGGCCGTGGAAGAACTGCCGACGCCGTTCGAGACGCCCGCAGCGGCAGAGGCGGCGGTGCCCGATCTTTACGGCACGGGGCTCTATGAGCTGATCTGGCGCGAGGGCGCCTGGCGCGTGACCATGCGCTATTGGCGCCCTGCCCCGCCGGCGCCGGTGGCGCGCACGGCCAACGCCGCCGCCAAGAAACCGCTTGGGCGCGCACGCACGCCGGAGGAGGCGCGCGCGCTTCTGGGTGGGCCTGCGGAACTGGCGAGCGAAGTGCTGAGCAATCTTTATGTCGATCACAAGCAGCTGATGAAACGCTGGGGCGAGGCGGTGAGAAGCGGCCTCGGCGAAATCGTCGAGCGCGAAGGCAAGTTCGCGCTGCAGCTCACCTTCTGGCGGCCGATGCATGCGCCGGGGATCGCAGCGCCGCTGACGCCGGTCGAACGCATCGAACTGGCCGAGCGCGTCGCTGCGCCGCTGAAGCCGCAGGCGCCGCAGGCCGATCTCGACATCGGCCTGTTCGAAGATCAGGCGCCGGAAAATCCCAACGTCGTGCTCGTCACCGAAGAAGGCGACGGGCGCTTTAGGGGGAGCGAATAGCAACGGCGCCGGCGGTCTCCCGCCGGCGCCGTGCGAAGTGTTCGAACCCGCCCTATTGCCGATAGCTGAAGCGGATGTAGCCGAAGCGTCCTGGCGGGTCGTACGTGGTCGGGTCGAAATTGTTGAGACCGCAGGTAAAGCAGCCTGGCGGGTCTTCGTCGGTCACATTGTTGACGCCGAGCGCGATGGTGATGCGGTCGTCGAACGAGACCGGCGACCAGCGCGCCTGCAGATCGATATAGGTGATCGAGTCCAGCGTGTTGGCCGCGCCCACCTCATCGACTGCGGAAATGTAGCGCGCTGTCGCCGTCGCGCCGAACGTGCGCCAGTCCCAATCCACCGTCAGTGTGGACTTCACTTCCGGATAGGCCTGGTCGGGGCTGCCGCGCTCGGTGCCTTCGCGCGGAATGGCGACGATGCCGCCCGAGGTTGGCACCAGCTCGTCGAATTCGAGCAGGAAGTTGGTCGACGAGCGCAGCGCGAAGGTGCCGAACGACCATTCCGGCGAGGTCCAATTGATTGTGAAGTCGACGGCGCTGGTCTCGATGCCGCCGATATTGATGAGCGGGTTCGAGATCGCCGACACCGTACCCGTCGGCGTGCGCGTGATGGTGGCGCAGGCCAGCGCATCGCCGGTCTGAGCGCAGCGGTTGAGCAGCGTCTGACCGTCCTGGGCCTTGATGGCGCCGTCGAGTTCGATGTTCGAGTAGTTCAACTCGAACGAGACATTGCGCGACCAGGCGGTGTCGGCCCAGAAGGAAGGCTCCCAGACCACGCCGATATTGTAGCCGTCGCTCGACTCCGGCTGCAGGCTCGGATTGCCGCTGGTGATCACCGGCAATTGCGGGTTGAGCTGCACGTAGGAGCCGTCCGCCGGCACGCCCGCCGCGATGCAGTTGTTTTGCACCGCCACCGGCGCCACTGGGCCGCCGTTGAGGCCGAGGAAATCCGAGCACGGATCGGCGACTTCCTGGTCGAAGCGCGAGGCAGTGCCGAACAATTCGCCGATCGACGGAGCGCGGAAACCCTCGCCCCAGTTGAAGCGAACCAGCACGTCCTCGATCGGACGCCAGCGCAGCCCCGCCTGGAACGTCGAGTCCTGGCCGGAGGTCGAGTAGTCGAACACGCGCGCCGCCAGCGATGCGGTCAGCTCATGCGCGAACGCCGCATCGTCTAACAACGGGATGCGGAACTCGGCATAGGCCTCGCGCACTTCGATCTCGCCGCTCGCCGGTTGTGCGGGAATATCCGACGAAAAGCCGGCTGCGACGATCGGGTCGGGATCGAATCTGCCCTCCGTGTGGCGGTTCTCGATGCCGAAGGCGGCGCTCACCGGACCGGCCGGCAAGCTGAACAGATCGCCGGTGATGTTGGCGCTGAAATCGAGCAGCTTCTGCTCGGAGCTGTCGCGCTGGATGAAGCCGATATAGTCAAGCATTTCCGGCGTGATGGTGCCGGCGCCGCCGAAAATATTGAGCGGCACGCACGGCGCGGCGCACGCGGCCAGCGGGCCGAGCGCCTGCACGACGCGCTGGGCGTTGACGTTGCCGGTGAAGGTCTGCTCAGCGTTGTTCTCGGACCACACCACGTTCACGTCCCAATCCCAAGGATTGCGGAAGAGCGATGTGCTGCCGCGCAGCGTGCCGGCGAGATTGAAGGTATCGACCTCCTGCTCGTAGTGGCGCGGACCGGCTTCGACCAAGCGGCGTCCGACGAACACCAAAGTGCCCGGGCCAAGGGTGAAGCCGAACGGATTGTAGGGGTTGGTGACATCGATCGAGACGGTGTCGAGCAGATTGCCGTTGCCGGCGTCGGGGCCGACAAACAGCGGCAGCGGCGCGGCTTGGTTCGCCGACTGACGCTCGACGTAACTCGCGCGCAGCCGGAACTCCATGTCGTTGCCGAGTTCTTGCACCCACTGGCCGAACAGGCTCAGCCGCTCCGACGGCGTGACCACATAATTGAACGGCTGGAAGTTGAAGCGCGACAGCGCGGTGAACGGCACGAAGTCCGGACCGCCATTGGCCAGCGCCGGATTGTACGTCGGGAAACCGCCCGGCGGAAAAGCGGCTGCAAGCGTCACATCCAGCTCTTGCAGCGTGTTCGGGTCGGTCAGGATGAAGCGCCCCAGCGGCGTGCCTGAGCTGCAGCCGCCGGCGAGGCAGGAGGTGGCGCCGGGTTGCGGGAATTGCGAGACGTCGCGATCCGCCGCCAGCACATTGTCCTGATCGACATAGCCGGCGCCGACGATGATATGTGTGCCGCCTTCATTGAGACCGAACGATACGTTGTATTCTTGCGTGACGCCGTCGCCGTAATCGAAGTAGCCGCCATATTGCGCTGAGGCGTTGAGACCGTCCTGTTCTTCGCGGGTGATGATGTTGACGACGCCGGCGATGGCGTCCGAGCCGTAGATCGACGACGCGCCCTGCTGCAACACCTCGATGCGATCGATCATGCCGGCGGGAATGGTGTTGAGGTCGACCGAGCCCGGCACGCCCGAAGCGGAGGCGCCGTTCACCCAGCGCAGGCCATCGACCAACACCAGAGTGCGCGGCGTGCCGAGATAGCGCAGGTCGATCTCCGCCGCGCCGGCGCCGACGCCGCCGCCGTCCGGCGGGTTGCCGAAATTGCCCGACTGGTTGAAACGCGTGTTGAGGCCGCCGCCGGAAATCGGCGTGCGCTGAAGGATGTCCGCCGTCGATGAGAGGCCTGTGCGGGCGATGTCGTCCTGGCCGATATTGGTGATCGCTTCGTCCTGCGACAGCGGCGAGCGGATGCGCGAGCCGGTGACGACAATCGGCTCTTCTTCCGCCGCTTCCGGGGCGTCTTGCGCGAAGGCGGGCGTGGCGCTCAAGGCGACGACGCCCAGCAACAGCGCCGACATGACCGGGCGCAGCATGGATGTGCTCAAAAGACGCTTACGGTGGCGTGACATAAGAAATCCTCCCCGCCGTTCGCTTCGCAGCGAGCGACGCGAGAGCCTAGGCCTGGTTAATCCGGAGCGGCAGCCGCGCGCGTCCGGCGCGGGTATTGCCGGCAATTCGCTCGCCCCAGGCGCGAAATTTCAGAGCGGCAGCGTCACCCGCAAGCGTGCGCCCGTTTCGGCGTCGAGAATGGCGATGTCGCCGCCGTGCGCGCGGGCGATCGAGCGCGCCGCGGCCAAACCCAACCCGGCGCCGCGCGTGCCCTCTTCGTTGAGACGCACGAACGGCTCGAACACGCTCTCGCGCTGGTCCGCCGGAATGCCGGGGCCGTCATCCTCGACGTCGACGATCACGGCGCCGTCTTCCAACTGAACCTTGATCCGCGCTGCGGCGCCGTATTTGAGCGCGTTCTCGACCAGGTTGGCGAACAAGCGCTTCAACCCAAGCGACTGGCCGGTGACGATCACGCGCTCGCCGCTCTCGCAGACGACATTGCGCCCGTGTTCGGCGTGATCGTCGGCAATGCTCTGCAACAGCGCCGTGAGATCGAGGCGCACCCGCGCCTCCTCCGCCGGATCGTCGCGGGCGAAGGCGATGAAGCTCGCCACCAACGCTTCGACTTCGCCGATCTCCTTGGCCATGCGGTCGCGTTGCTCGGGCGGCGCGTTCTCGGCCGCCAAGCGCAAACGCATCAGCGGCGTGCGCATGTCGTGCGCGACCGCCGCCAGCGTCTTGGTGCGATCGGCGATCAAAGCGCGCAGCCGCGCCTGCATCGTGTTCACCGCGCGGGCCGCGCCGCGCAGCTCGCGCGGGCCCTCTTCAGCGACAGGCTCGCTCTGCGGGTTGACGCCAACGGCCTGGACGGCGTCGGCGAAGCTGCGGATCGGGCGGGTGAGATAGCGCGCGAACAACACCGCCAAAATCGAAAGCAGCAGCAGCGTGCCGCCGATAATGCCGGCGGCGCGCGCGATCCAGCCAAGCTCGGCCCAGTTGCGCCCCTGCTTCATGACCAGCCAACGGCCGTCCGGAAGCTGCGCGCCGATCTCGAAACCGGAGATCAGCACGACGCCCGCAGGCGCCGGCGCGAACATCGGCGGCGCCGGCGGGGCGGGAACGACGATCGGCCGCGTAGACGGCGCGGGCGTCGGATTGGGCGCCGGCGGCGCAGCGGCCACCGGCGGCGTGGGCGCTGGCGGCGCAACGCTCGCAACGGGCGATGGCGCCTCGACCTCAAAACCGGGCACCACAACCGTGACCGCTTCGCCGTCGGGGGACGCGGGAATGGTGTGAACCTCGACACTCTCCCCGCCGCCTTCGCGCCGGCGCACGATGACGCGGCCGCCATGCTGCAGGCGGATGCTCTGCCGGATCCGCTCCGCCAAGCGTTCGGCCGCCGCCGCCTGGCGCTCCGCTATCGCTTCGGCGAGCGCCGTCTGGCGATCGAGCTCGCGCTCGCGCGCGGCGTCCATCGCACTCTCCGCATCGAGCCGAGCCCGATCTTGCTCAAGCTCGCGGATGCGCTCGCGCGCGGCCTCGACCCGCTCGAGCGCTGCTTCGTGCGCCTGCTGCGCCTCCTCGACGATTCGCTCGGCCTCCTCAGCGGCCTCGACCGTGTCTTCGGTCCAGGACTCAAAGTCCTGCACGCGGAACACGTAGACGTCGCTCTGCACCACATTGGCCGCCTGAATGCGGACCTGCGCGGCGTCCAGATCGAGCGCCTGCGCCAAGCGCTCTTGCGTGGCGCGCATGGCGGGGGAGTCGATTTCTTCCGGCGGCTCGGCGCGCACGTCCCAGATCATGCCGCGCTCGTTCATGGTACGCCCGAGCGCGATCATGTGGTCGTAGCCGGCCTGGAAATTGTCGGCGACGATGTCGGTGCGCATGACATCCGGCGGCCGCGGCGGCAGGAAGATCACAATCGCCAGCGTCGCCACGAAGGCGGCGGCGAGCGAGAGCCCTGCCAGCATGCCGAGATAGGCTGCGATCGGGAGGCCGCGGCGTTCGCGCATCAGGCTGTCGGCTTCACTGCGAAGAGATAACCCTCGCCGCGCACCGTGCGAATGATCTCAATTCCGCCGGGCCGCTCCAGCTTGCGGCGCAGGCGGCTGACCTGCACGTCGACAGCGCGGTCGAACACGTCGCCATCGTTGTCGAAGGCGTAGTCGAGCAATTGTTCGCGCGAGAGCACGCGCTGCGGGCGCTCGACGAAGGCGCGGAGCAATTTGAACTCGCCGGCGGAGAGCGGGATCACCACGTCGTCGGGATCGATCAGCTCGCGGCGCGCGATATCGATGCGGAAGCCGGCGAAGCGCACCGACTCGCCCGGCGCCGCGCCCTGATTGTCGCGCCGGCGCAGCACCGCCTTGGCGCGCGCCACCAGTTCGCGCGGGTTGCAGGGCTTGGCCATGTAATCGTCGGCGCCGATCTCGAGACCGACGATGCGGTCCGCATCGTCGCCCAGCGCCGAGAGCATGATGATGGCGGGCCGGCCCTTGCCGGAGAGACGCTTGCACGCCGCCAGCCCATCCTCGCCCGGCATCATAACGTCGAGCACGATCAGGTCGGCGCCCTTGGCGTTGAGCGCTCTTTCCATGGCCGGCACGTCGCCGGCGGCGGATGCGGCAAAGCCGGCGCGCTGGAACACTTCCACCAGGCCTTCACGGATGGCGGCGTCGTCATCGACGATCAGCACGCGGGTCGGTTGGGCGGTTTCGTTCATGAGCGCCATCTTATTGCGGCCTCGGTCCCGCCAACAGCGGAAACAGTGTAGAGCCGATTGTCTCGCCCGCCGGCGGTTCGCGATTGGTAAGCACGATCACCGTCCAGGCGCCATTGCCGATGGCCACCGTGTTGACGCCCGGCCCGCCACCGACGAAGCCGATCCGCGCCGTCGCCCGGCCGGTTTCCGGCTGTCCCCGCAACACCTGCGCCGTGAACGCGGCGTTGACCAATCGGTGCTCGCGCAGCGCGTTGTCGAAGGCAAGCATGTCGCGCACCGTCGCGTACGCGTTCCCCGCCGCGCTGCCGGACACGCCGTGGAAACGCGTCACATCCTCAGCCGGGCCATCCGGCCCGCGCGGATGTCCGGTGAACCGCGCTACATCCGCCGGAAGCTGATCGCTCCGCAAGAATCCGCTGCGGGTCATGCCCGCCGGCGCGAACACATGCTCAGCCACGTATTGCTCGTAAGGCTGTCCGCTGACGCGTTCGATGATTTCGCCGAGCACCACATAGCAGCCGTTGCAATATTCGTTGCCCGCGCCCGGCGCGAACATAGGCGGCTGTTGCGCTACGAATGCGTAATAGGCGTGATTGTTGATCAACTGCTCTTTGGGAAGCGCGCGAAACGCGGGGCCGAAAATGTCGGCGATCCCGGCCTCGTGATCGAGCAATTGCTGCACCGTCGCGGCGCTCGACAGAGCGTTCGGATAGTCGGGAATGATCTCGGCAATTGTGGTCTGCGGCGCGATCCGGCCCTGCTGCATGAGCTGCGCGATCGCAACATGCGTGAACACCTTGCCGATGGAGGCGATGGGAAAGCGGTCGTCAACGCCAAGCGCGGCGTTTGTCGCCACATCGCGGCGGCCATAGGCGCGCGCGAAGATTTCCAGGCCGTCCCGTGCAACCAAGACCGCGCCATTGAGCACATCGGCGCGCTGCAGGTCCGCAAGCCAGGAATCGAGCGCGGCGCCGATCTGGGCGTCGCTCTGCTGCGCATGGATCGCCAGATCGGGCAGATCAGGGCGGGGCGGGCCGTCGTCCTGCGCCATCGCGGGGCCCGCAAGCAGCGCTGTCCCGACGGCCAAGACCGCAAATCTATTGAGCATTTTCCGACACTCCCGGGCCTCGACCCCGAGCGCCACAGATAGGCGGCCTCTGTTTCGGCAGTGTTTCAGCGCTGACGTACTGGGGCAAAGAAGCCGGCTCATAAGCTGCGCCGTCACTTCCGCCCGAGCCGGGCGATAGAGGGGAATACATGATGAAATTGCCTGTCGCCCTCGGCGTCGCGCTCGCCGCCCTCACGGTGGCCGCCGCCAGCGCCCATTCCACCAGCCGCCACGTCATCGTTCGCGGCGGCCATTCCGCCGCCAATCTCGACGCCGACCAGGACGGCTGGATCACCCGCGCCGAAGCGTCGAGCGCGTTCGAGCGCATCTTCGCCGACCTCGACAGCAACGATGACGGCAGGCTCGACGATCAGGATCGCCGCGAGATCCGCGTGCGCGTGGACGGCCCCGATGTTCGCGTGCTCGAAGGCGGCCGCAACGTGCGCGTGATCCGCCGCGGCGATGGCGACGACAACGAAGTCCGCGTCATAACCGGCGACGCTCTCGACGCCGAGACCGAAGCCCGGATCGAGCGCGAGATCGAAGAAGCCATGGAGCGGGCCGAAGAGCACATCGAACGCGCCGAGCGCGAAGCCGAACGGGCGGCGCGTCAGGCCGAACGCGCCGAACGCGACGCCGAAAGAGCCGCGCGCCGGGTGCGCGTCGAGCGTCACGGCGATGACGGACGCGAGATCGTCATCATCCGCAGCCATGGCGGCGAAGGGACCGATGAGGATGGCGGCGTCATGGCCATTGCGCCGGTTCCGCCGGTGCCGCCGGTTCCTCCGATTGCGCCGCACTTCATGATGCTGATCGCCAACTCGGAAGAAGCCGACGCCAATGGCGACGGCGCGCTGAGCCTCGAAGAATTCCGCAATCAGCACCTGCGCTTCTTCGACGCCAGCGACGCCAATGGCGACGGCCGCGTCCGCTTCGAACGCCCGCCGGAACCGCCGGCGCCCCCTGCTCCACCCGAGCCTCCGCGTCGGCGCTGAGGCTCGAGCCCGGCCGGGGTTCCATCCGCCCCGGCCGGGTAGCCCCCGCAGCGTGTCGCGGGTCACAGCGGCCGCTGCATCCAAACGCTACCTTGGCTGCATCAGAGGTTCAGACGAACCCGAACGCCAACAAAGGGAGAGCCACATGTCTAAGTTTCTCTGCATCGCCGCCGCGCTGGCTCTGTTCGCCCCGGTTGCGCTCGCCACGCTGAATCAAGCTGCTTTGATCGTCGCCTGATCCCCCAAACCCGCCTGCGACGGTCAAGTTAAGGAAGGCGCGAACCACCAGGTTCGCGCCTTTTCTTTGGGACAGCCCCAAAGAAAAGGGCGGCGCCGTGAAGCGCCGCCCGAAATGCTCACGAAGGCGCAGAACTACTTCTTCAGATCGAAGCGGTCGGCGTTCATCACCTTCACCCACGCGGCGACGAAGTCACCAACGAACTTCTCCTTGGCGTCGGCGCCGCCATAGACTTCCGCCAGCGCCCGCAATTGCGAGTGCGAGCCGAAGACGAGGTCGGCGCGCGTCGCTGTCCACTTCACTTGGCCGCTCTTGCGGTCGCGGCCCTCGAAGCGATTGTCGTACGGATCGGGCACGGGCGCCCAAACGACGCCCATGTCGAGCAGATTGACGAAGAAATCGTTCGACAGCACGCCCGGACGGCCGGTGAGCACGCCAAGCTTGTCATCGCCGACTTGCAGCGCGCGCAGGCCGCCGACCAGCACCGTCATTTCCGGCGCCGAGAGGCCAAGCAGCTGGGCGCGGTCGACCAGGTGCTCCTCGATCGACATGATCGGCTTCTTCACATAATTGCGGAAGCCGTCGGCCTTCGGTTCGAGCCAGGCGAACGACGCGACTTCCGTCTCTTCTTGCGTGGCGTCGGCGCGGCCCGGCGCGAACGGAACCTTCACCTCGACGCCGCCGGCCTTCGCCGCCTTCTCGATCGCTGCGCCGCCGGCGAGCACGATCAGATCGGCCAGCGACACCTTCTTGCCGCTCGACTTCTGGAAATCCGCCTGCACAGCTTCGAGCGCGGTCAGCACTTTCTGCAGCTCGGCCGGCTTGTTGACCTCCCAGTTCTTCATCGGCGCCAAGCGGATGCGCGCGCCGTTGGCGCCGCCGCGCTTGTCCGACCCGCGGAAGCTCGAGGCCGAGGCCCAGGCCGCGGACGCGAGTTCGCGCACCGAGAGGCCGGTCGCGTTGATCTTGGCTTTCAGCGTCTCGACGTCGGCGTCGCCGATCGTGCTGGGCGCGCCCGATATCGGATCCTGCCAGATCAGCGTCTCCTTCGGCACCAGCTTGCCGCGATAGAGCTGCTTCGGGCCCATGTCGCGGTGCGTGAGCTTGAACCAGGCGCGCGCGAAGGCGTCGGCAAACTCCGCGGGATTGGCCAGATAGCGGCGCGCGATTTTCTCGTAGACCGGGTCGAAGCGCAGCGCCAAATCAGCCGTGGTCATCATCGGCTGATGCTTCTTGGTTTTGTCGAAGGGATCTTCGATCTCGCGGCCGGCGTCGCCCTTCGGCTTCCACTGGTGTGCGCCCGCCGGGCTCTTGGTCAGCTCCCACTCATATTTGAACAGCGTTTCGAGATAGCCCATGTCCCACTTGGTCGGGTTGGGCTTCCACGCGCCCTCGATGCCGGAGGTGATGGCGTCGCCGGCCTTGCCGCTGCCGAAGCTGCTCGCCCAGCCGAGGCCCTGCGCCGTAATGTCCGCGCCTTCCGGCTCCCTGCCGACATGGCTTTCGGGACCGGCGCCATGCGCCTTGCCGAAAGTGTGGCCGCCCGCAACCAACGCCACCGTCTCTTCGTCGTTCATCGCCATGCGGCCGAAGGTTTCGCGGATGTCGCGCGCCGACTTGACCGGATCGGGATTGCCGTTGGGGCCCTGCGGGTTGACGTAGATGAGGCCCATCTGCACCGCGCCGAGATTGCCGTGCAGCTCACGGTCGCCGCTATAGCGCGTGTCGCCGAGCCAGGTTTCCTCCGCGCCCCAGTTCACGTGATCCTCGGGCTCGTACACGTCGGCGCGGCCGCCGCCGAAACCGAACACCGGCCCGCCCATCGACTCGATGGCGACGTTGCCGGCGAGGATCAGGAGATCGGCCCACGAGAGCTTGGCGCCGTATTTCTGCTTGATCGGCCACAGCAGCCGGCGCGCCTTGTCGAGATTGCCGTTGTCCGGCCACGAGTTCAGCGGCGCGAACCGCTGCTGCCCGCGCCCGCCGCCGCCGCGACCGTCGCCGGTGCGGTAGGTGCCGGCGGCGTGCCAGGTCATGCGGATGAAGAACGGACCGTAATGGCCGTAATCCGCCGGCCACCAATCCTGGCTGTCGGTCATCAGCGCGCGCAGATCCTTGATCACCGCGTCGAGATCGAGGCTTTCGAAGGCTTTGGCGTAGTCGAAGTCCTTGCCCATCGGGTCGGACGCCGGCGAAAACTGGTGCAGCGCGCCGACATTGACCTGATTGGGCCACCAATCGCGATTGGTGCGGGCGCGATGCGCCACCGGGCACTTTGAGTCATTTCCGTCAGCTGCCATGGGGAGGTCCTCCTATCGGGCGGGAGATAGCGCTTCGCCGCTACGTGGCCCAATTGGATTTTCTAGTCCGAGCCATAGAGAGCGCCACTAGTTCCCGGGTCGCCCATAGAGCGCTAGAGTGCCCGCGAACATTGCGCCTGGGGATAACATGCTTCGACTGAACGTCGTTCTTGCCGCCGCGTTGGCGCTGACCGCCTGCGCCACCGCCGACACCGCGCCGGCGCCAACGCCGCCGCCCGTGGTTCACCCGACGACCGGCGAGCGCAATCCGGCGGTGCAGGTCGACGCGCTCGTGTTCCTGCCGCCGCCGCCGGAAGCCAATGGCGCGCTGGAACTGGCCGAGCGCGCCATCGTACGCGGGCCGTGGAGCGCCGAACGCCGCCAGCAGGCGCTCGAAGACAACGCCATCGATCCGTTCGCCGCCTTCGACTCGGTGCTGGGGCCTAACTTCACCGCCGCCAACTTCCCCGCGACCTTCGCCGTGCTCGACCGTGCCGGCCGCGCCGCCGGCTTCGCCGGCGATCCGGTGAAGTTCCGCTACGAGCGCGCGCGTCCGTTCCTCAGCGACAGCGCCATCACGCCGTGCATCCCCGATGAGCCGCGTCTGCGCGCGAGCTTCTCCTACCCGTCCGGCCACGCCGCGCTCGGCTTCGCCTGGGCGCTGGTGCTGGCCGAACTCGTGCCCGCGCGCGCCGACGCCATCATCGAACGGGGCCGCGACTTCACCTGGAGCCGCGTCGTCTGCGGCGTGCACTATCCGAGCGACGTCGAAGCCGGACGCACCGTCGCCGCCGCCGCCATCGCGCGCATTCACGCCGACCCGGACTTCCAGCGCGAACTCGCGGCCGCGCGCGCGGAGCTCGCGGCGGCGTATGGGGAGTGAGTCTGAGTGAGAGCTTGGTGCGCGGTCGGCAGGATTGGAGCGCGCCGTTCAGCCGTAATATTGTGGCGATCCGACCGTTTGGCCCGTTCCTGCCGTTTGGCTATTGTGCTCCCGCCGCGCGAGGACGGTGCTCTAGAGTGCGCGCCAATCTTTGCGCAAGATGATGTCCACCGGAGGGGGGCAATGGTGAAGCGCCCGCTTTGTTCGTTGCCAATATTGAAGCCCGCGTGGGGATTCCCAGCTATCGCGAGCCGCACATCCACTATCTGTAACCAACGACAACCGCCATCGTGCAAATCGCGGCAGTAGAAAGCGCTGCCCCGACGCGGGCAATTGCATGGTCCAAAGGTCCTGTAAGCGCTCTGCTGTGAAAGTAGACCATCCAACCGGCCACCAAGGCAGCGACCGCCGGCTCGAAAACCGCGTTGGTCCCTCCGGGGCCGATCAGTAGTGAAAGCGGCTCCGCTAAACCGACGACGCAGACTGCGCCGAACAGAGCGTATAGGCCCGCCCGCAAAGATGCCTCAAGCGATCGCCGCTTCAGTCGCCAGACGACCGCGGAGAGGAAGAAGACAAGGCCGAGTCCGATTGAAGCAAAGAACAGCGGTGCAATAAGTGACGCAGCCATCCAGAATTCACCTTCTGTCGTGGCCGCGAATACGCCTTCTCCGATCGTGACCATTCCGCCACCCGTTCGCAGGAATGACAACGAAATCAGGAGCGACAAGAAGCCAAAAGCAAATAGAGGACCAGGCGCCAACAAGGCGCCTCGAAAGCCCGAATCTTGAATCTCATCGATTTGAACGGCGAGCAGATTGGGGCGCATTAAGACTGCCGCGATGGTGATCGGCAGAAGAACCACGCCCATTGCGATCTGGGTCAAGGTGCCGTCGACTACGCCAAGCGTCCTTCGACCGTGACTAATTTCGTCATCCAACGCTCGTCCTCGCCTTAGTGCGCGATTGCAGTTGATTCTGGCGCCGGCTCCAGACCGGCGCAGTCTACTGGCTAACGCCAAAGGCAACAACCTGGACGTCGGCTTTCGGCGATCTCCGGCCCGATTGCCGGATCGTGACCACCGGCCTGGCAGCGCCTGATGCTTGACGCCCCCCCGCAAGGCAGGGGAGGATCGCGATCGGGTGGGAGCGCGCCGGCCCAGTCGCAGAAATCCGCGCCAGGGGCCGGGATGGCCCTGAGCTGTCCGCAGTCAGAGCTGTTGACATGTAGCTCTTAGAGCTATAGGCAGGATGCCTGCGAAGGACCGATGAGCGTCTATCAGACCAAGGTGTTCGCTCGGTTCGCGCGCAAAGACAAACTAGCTGCGAAGGCTCTGTTGCAAGCGGCTGCGGATGTCGCAGCTGGCAACTTCGATGCTGATCTCGGCGGCGGCGTGTTCAAGCAGCGCGTTGCGCGTGCAGGCTCGGGCAAGTCAGGCGGCTTCCGCACCATTCTGTTTTTCCGGGGCGGACGGGATCTGTTCTTCGTGCACGGGTTTGCAAAGAACGAGCGCGCGAACATCTCGGCAAAGGAATTGGCGGCGCTGAAGAGGTTGGCGATTGAATTGCTTGGGTATTCGGCCGCTCAGATTGCAACCGCCACAAAGGCCGGTGAGTTGATCGAACTGGTGAATGACGATGACGACGAAGAAGATCAAAAGTAAGTCGAGCCGGATTTTGTCGGCCCTGCACAAAACGGCCGCGGGACTCCATGCGGCCGGCGTCATGGAACAGGCGACAATGCGCGAGTTCGACGCGCTGTGCCTGACGCCGATCGAGCCGATGAAGCCCGCCGAGATACGCGCGCTTCGTCAGCGCGAGCAGGTCTCGCAGCCCGTCTTCGCGCATTATCTCAACGTGCGGAAGGACGCGGTGAGCAAGTGGGAGCGTGGTGAGAAGAAGCCTGACGGGCCTTCTCTGAAACTGCTCAACTTGGTCAAGGCCAAAGGGTTGAAGGCGATCGAGTAGGGAAACCCGCCGGCGAGTCCTCACGTCGCCGGATAGCTCGTCGGGCGCACTTCGACCGCGCCGGTGCTCGCGGTTGGGCAGCGCTCGGCCCAGGTCAAAGCCGCGTCCAGGTCTTCGACCTCGATCAGATAGATGCCGCCGAGTTGCTCCTTGATGTCGCTATAGGGGCCGTCGATCACCTGGCGCGAACCGCCGCGCATGCGCACCGTGGTGGCGGCATGCGGCGGCTTCAGCCCGGCGCCGCCGACGACGCTCGGCGCGGCGACGCCCGCCTCCTTCAGCGCCGCCAGAAAATCCGCGTGCGCGCCGCGATAGGCGGCCTGGCGGGCGGGATCGTCGCGGCGGGCGAAATCGTCCGGCGTCTCGAAGCACAGAATGGCGTATTGCATGGCATTGTCTCCTCGGGCGGTCCGCCCTTGCAACCCATGACGCGCGGCGCTCCGCAGCTTGGACTTACAAACCGTCGCGCCGCGATCTGAGAAACGCGATCACGGCGGCGTCGCTCTCGCGCGCGATCGCCTCATCGTACGCCGCGCGCGCCGCTTCGGCGCGGCCGAGCCGCGCGCAGAGATCGGCCTTGAGCGCCCAATATGGCTGATAATCGTTGAGCGCCGCCGACTGGCGCGCCACCGCTTCGGCGGCGGCAAGCCCTGGCGCCGGCCCGTCGCGGCGCGCGATCGCCGCCGCCGCATTGAGCCGCGCCACTGGCGAGCCGGTCAGCTCCGCGAGCGCCGTGTAGAGCAAAACGATCGCATCCCAGTCCGCCTCGCCGCGCCAGGCGCGGGTGGCGTGCGCGGACTGGATCGCCGCCTCCAGCTGATAGCGGCCGGGGCGCTTCATAACGCTGGCTTGTCGAAGCAACGTCTCAGCTTCCGCGATCAGCTCCCGCCGCCACAACGACACATCCTGCTCGTCGAGCGGCACGAACCGCCCCTCGCGGTCGCGCCGCGCCGGCCGGCGCGCTTCGAGATGCAGCATCAGCGACAAAAGTCCGAGTGGCTCCGGCTCATCCTTGAGCTGCGAGACGAGAACCCGCGCCAGCCAGATCGCCTCCTCCGCCAGGCCGCGGCGCTCCGGATCGGCGCCAAGCGGATCGCTCCAGCCTGCGCCATAAGCGGCGTAGATCGCGTCCAGCGCCGCGGCGAAACGCGCGCGCCACGCCGCGGGCTCGGGCACATCGAAGCCGATGCCGGCGTCGCGGATTTTTTTCTTGGCGCGCACCAGGCGCTGACCCATCGCCGCCGGCTCGACCAGAAACGCTGCGGCGATGCGTTCGGCCGAGAACCCGAGCACCGCCTGCAGCATCAGCGGCGTGCGCACGCTCTCCTCGATCGCCGGATGCGCGCACGCGAACATCAAGCCGAGGCGGCGATCGGGCGCATCCGCCGCCCCCATCTCCGCCTCCAATTCCTCGATGCCCATGACGATCTGCTGCTCGCCTTCGCTCGCGGTTTTGCGCCGGCGGGCGGCGTCGATCAGCTTGCGCCGGGCGGCGGCGAACAGCCACGCTTCGGGATTGTCCGGCACGGCGCCGCGCGGCCAGGCCGAGAGCGCGGCGGCGAAGGCGTCAGCCAACGCGTCCTCCGCCGCCGCTACGTCGCGCGTGCGCGCAGCCAGCAACGCCAGCAAGCGGCCGTAGCTCTCGCGCGCGACGCGCTCGGCTGCGGCCGCTGCGTTCATCGTTAGCGCATGACGACCGGACGCACCTCGACGCGCCCGTGACGCGCGCCGGGACACTTGGCGGCCCACTTCAGCGCCTCTTCCTGGGTCTCGACCTCGATCAGATAATAGCCGCCCAAGGTTTCCTTGGTTTCGGCGAACGGGCCATCGACCACCTTCTGCTTGCCGCCGGAGACGCTCACCGTCTTCGCCGTCGCCACCGGATGCAGCTCATCGCCGCCGCGCAGCGCGCCGGCTTTCTGCAAGTCTTCGGTGTAGGCGAAATAAGCGCCCATCTCGGCCGAGAGCTGGTCCGGCGACAGGTTCGCCCAGGCGGATTCCTCGCCATAGATCAGCAACATGTATTGCATCGCACGTCTCCTCGGGTTCGGGCCGGGCGTGTGTCGCCCTCATGCCCATGACGCGCGCCGCCGGCGTCTTTCGACACTCATGCGGCCTGTTTCTGGAAATCCTTCAACAGGCCGAGCCTGATCAGGCTCTCGGCCGTGGCCACGATGCATTCCTCGTTCGAGCGCGGCTGCCAGTTCAGCAGACGCCGCGCCTTTTCGTTGCTGCCATTCTTGTATTTGCCGAGCTCGGGAACGATCTGCGCCACCGCCGGATCGCGCTTGGCCGCCATCTTCACCATGAAGTCCGGAATTTGCAGCGTCGGCACTCGCCGCGCCCTCGCGCCGAGCTTGCGCTTCAGAATCTGCGCGATCTCCTTGATCGACAGGAAATCGCCGGCCACCGCCAGGAAACGCTGGCTCTTGGCGGCTGGGTTGGTCATGCACTCGATGTGCATTGAAGCCACGTCGCGCACATCGACGGCGCCAAAATAGATGCGCGGCAGACCGGGCATCGCTCCATCCATCAGCCGCTGCACCAACAGGATCGAGGTTGAATAGTCCGGACCCAGAACCGGCCCAAACACGCCGACCGGATTGACCACGGAGAGTTCGAGCGAGCCGCCCTGGTTGGCGATGAAATCCCAGGCCGCCTTCTCGGCGATGGTCTTCGACTTCACATAGGCGCGGACATCGGCGCCGTTCGGATCGGTCCAGCTCTCTTCGTTGAACGGCTTGCGACCAGGCTTCTGGCCATAGCCGATCGCCGCGAAGGACGAGGTCAGCACGACGCGCTTCACACCGGCGTCGCGCGCCGCCTTGAGCACCCGCAGCGCGCCGTCGCGCGCCGGCACGATCAGCTCGTCCTCATGCTGGGGAATGGCCGGCGGAAACGGCGACGCCACATGCAACACGTACGTGCAGCCGGCGACGGCTTCGGCCCAGCCGTCGTCCTTGGTGAGATCGGCGGCGGCAAAGGAGAGATTGTCGCCCGCCTCCACTCCGCCTTCGCGCACCATCGCGCGCACTTCCGATTCTCGGGAGAGCGAGCGCACTGTGGTGCGGACCTTGTAGCCCTTCTGCAGCAGCTGAACGATGCAGTGCGCGCCGATGAAGCCGGACCCGCCGGTGACAAGAACCAATTCCCCGGCCATCTGGGCCTCCTAAGGCTTCGCGACTTTCACGTCCGTGCGGCTGAAGTCGTTGCCGACAAAAAGCAAGCTATCGTCGCGATGCTTCGCCAGCGCGTACGAAAAGCAATCTCCAAAATTCAGCAAGCCGGCGCCGGCCCCCTTGCCGAACTTGTAATAGGCCTCAACCGCCAGCTTTGCATGCCCCTCTTGCAACGCCTCGATCGCCACTCCGTATCTCTGGATCATTCTGTCCAGCAAATTACGCGATCGTTCCGCAGCCTCCCCAAAGCGCCTGCGGACAACAATGTGGCATTCAACAAGGGTCGCGGCAGACATGAAGCGATTTCCGCGAGCAGACCTCATGGCCGACTTGACGCGTTTCGCGTCCGGACCGTCGATGAATATCTCGATGAGAGCCGAGGTATCGATCACCATCAGCCAGGTTCTTCCTCACTCAAGAGCTGATCAATCGGGCGAGCGTCGGAAACCGGCAGGCGCTTGACCTCGGCGATTATTCCCTCAATCGCCGCGTCCTCATCATCGGGGTTCGCCTCAAGCGCCGCTTCGCTCGCGCGGCGCACGGCTTCGTCGGGCTCGACGTTCAGCCGACGCGCCAGTTCACGAACGACGCGCTCCGTCTCCGGATTGGTGATCTCGATGCTCATGCCCCGACAAAGATACGCGTTGGCCGCGCATCCTTCAACGTCCGCCTAAACGCGGGCGGGGACGACCCGCTCCGCCAATTGATCGAACGCCGCCCAGAACTGCGCGCGGATGGCGTCCGTCTCCATCAGGATTTCGTGCCTGGCGCCCTCGATGACGATGTGGCGGGCGTCCGGCAATTGATGCGCCACCGCCTCGTGGCTGGCATTGTCGACCAGCTGTTCTTCGCCCGCGCTCGCCACCAGCACCGGTATGCGCACGTGCGCCAGCGAGCCTTGCACCTGGATCGCCTCGGTCGCGTCCGACGCCGCCGCCACCCAGCCTATCGTCGGACCCGCCAACGCCAGGCGCGGCTCTTCGGCGATCAGGCCTTGGCAGCGATCGTGACGCGCCTTGTCGTGCGTCACCGGGTTCTTCTTGAAGTTCTCGCGCTTCCATCTTTTCTCGACGCTCGGCGCAAACGTGCCGCCGAGACCAAGCGAAACCATGAAACGCGCGTATCTCTTGGCGGCATCGCTCAGGCCGCGAATGCCCCACATCGGCGCCGAGAACGCCGCCGCGTCGAGATCGATGCGCCGGGTTTGCAGCGCCCGCAGAACGATGGCGCCGCCCATCGAGTGCGCCAGCCCGATGTAAGGACGCGGCAACCGATCGGCGAGCAGCTTCAGCGCCGTCGACAGATCGTTCACCGGATCGTCGAAGGTGGCGAAATGGCCCTTCTGCGAATTCTGCACTTCGCGGCCCGACAATCCTTGGCCGCGCCAATCGATGCAGAACGCAGCGAAGCCGCGCCCCTGCAGCTCACGCACGACCTCGAAGTATTTCTCGATGAACTCGGTTCGCCCCGGCGCCACGATCACCGAACCGCGCGGCTGGCCGCGTATGGAAGGCGCGGTCATCACCCGCACCTTCACACCGCCGCGGCCCTCGAGCCAATGCTCCTCCGCGCCATCCGGCGTGTCGTTGCCCGGAACGCGGACAAAGGCCATTCGCGAACGCTACGCCTTAGCCGCGCAGCTTGGCCATGACGCCCTGCAGCTGCATGGCGACGCCCATGTCGCCTTCGACGCGCAACTTGCCTTGCATGAAGGCGGACGTCGGATCGAGCTTGCCGCTGGCCATGTCTACGAAATCTTCGAGCTTTACCTTGATGGTCGTGTCGGCCGGATCGTCATTGGCCGAGACCTTGTTGGCCGAGCCATCCAGATGAATCTTGCCCGCGTCGCCGAAGTCGAACTTCACCTTCTTGCCCGGCACGGTCACAGCGGCGCTGGTAAAGCGGTTCAGGATTTCGTCATAGGTCATGGGCTGGTTCCTCCGGACTTCATCGCCGTTCGCCTGTCCTTCAACACTACGGCGGGCGCCGCCGCAAGAGTGACGGCGGCGTCAAGCTCTCTACGGCGCCGCGGGAACACCGGTAGGCTTGCGGAACTTGAGCGTCATCCGGTCGCTCTCGCCGATAGCCTGATAGGGAGAGGTGTCGAAATCCGGATCGTCGGGCTGGCCGAGCGGCGCGGTGCGCAGGTCGGGCGGCAGACTCCAGACATGGAACGGATGATCGCGGGTGTCGCGCGGATTGGCGTTGAGATCGCTGGCGGCGACAAACTCCAACCCGGCCTGCTGCGCCACCGAACGCATGTAGGCTTCCTGAACGTAACCCGTGAGCGCGGGCGAATCCTGAATGCCGCTGTTCTTGGCGCGATGCTGCTCGACGCCCAGCGCGCCGCCCGGCTTGAGCGCCGCGAAGCAGCGGTCGAGGACGCGTTCGAGCACGCCCTCGGCCATCAGCGTATGAGCGACATTGGCGAGGATCACGAGATCGACGCTGTTCGGCGGCGCGAAGGCGTCCGCGTACATCGACACCCGCGCGATGTCGCCGAAGCGCTCCGGATCGCGCGCGAAGCGCGCCTCCCACAGCGCCGCCACTTCGCGCCGCGCCACCGAGGCGTCGTTGGCGTCGAAGCCGGCGGCGATGAGACGCCCGCCGTTGGCCTTGAGGTATGGGGCGAGGATCGACGTGTACCAGCCCAGTCCCGGCAGCACTTCGAGCACAGTCATGTCGCCCTGCAGCCCCCAGAACAACAAGGTCTGCAGCGGATGGCGCCATTCATCGCGGTGCGGATCGATGCGCCAGGGCCCCGCGATCGCCCAGGCCAGCGAACCTTCCGGCGGCGCGTCGGCTGCGCTGGGTTCGCGGCGGCCGCACGCGGCGAGGCTCGCGGTCAGTGCAAGCGCAGCGGAGCGGCGGGTCAGCAACATCGGCCCGAGCGCTAAGCCCGAACCGCTAAGATTGTCAAAACGACGCGCCCCTTGAACGCAGGGTAAGCCTTCCCACCTTCTGGGAGCACGGCGCCCGACGGGGCCGTGCAGACTGGCCGGTCCGCAGCCTTCGGGGGCGGAGGCCAGCGCCAAGGCTCCCACGGGAGCGCCCGTATGTCGCTTTTTGGAGGACAAAACGCATGGCTGCCAACGAACTGAACCCGCTTTACCGTACTTTGGTCGGCTTCGACCGCATCGCAAATCTGATGGACCAAGCTGCGCGCCTGGATGCAGCGCCTGGCTATCCGCCCTTCAATGTCGAGCAGATCGGCGAAGACAATTTCCGCATCGAACTGGCGGTCGCCGGCTTCGGTCGAGACGATCTTTCGATCGAGTTCAAGCAGAACTCCTTGGTCGTCACCGGCCAGCGCCAGGCCAGCGAGCAACGCAATTTCCTGCATCGCGGCATCGCCGAGCGCAGCTTCGAGCGGCGCTTCGGCCTCGCCGATCACGTCCGCGTCGCCGGCGCCAAGCTCGAGAACGGCCTGTTGACCATCGATCTGGTGCGCGAGCTGCCCGAACTGCTGAAGCCGCGCAAAATCGAGATCGGCGGTGCAACCGCGTCCAAGCCCAAGCCGAAAGTAGTGGACGCGGCCAACGACGAAACAGAAGCGGCTTAATCCCCCGCTTCCCGCTCGCCGCGCGGCAATCCCCTCCCCCCGCGCCGCGCGGCGAGCCCCCCTTCCTCCCCAGCCGACGAGCGGCGCGCGTTTGCCCGGACGCGCGCCGTCGCGCGTGATAGGCATTGCCGGTCATGGCCGAAACGCCCCGCAGATTGGTGGCTATCGTATCGATCGACATGGCCGGCTTCTCCGGCCTTGCCGAACGCGATCCGGCGCAGGCGCTGGCCCAGGTGGCGCAACTGCGAAGAGAAGCCAGCGCCGCCGCCGAACGGCGCCGGGGCCGGGTTTTCAATACCGCCGGCGACGGCGTCATGATGGAGTTTCCGAGCGCCGCCGACGCGCTCGACGCGGCGCTCGATCTCTCCCGCTCCGAAATCAAGCTCCGCTGCGGCGTGCATCTGGGCGAGGTGACCGAAGCCGGCAACGGCGACTTGCTTGGGCACGGCGTCAACATCGCCGCCCGCCTGCAGGCTGAGGCAAGCCCGGGCGCCATCCTGGTGTCCGAGATCGTGCGCGACAACGCCACCCCGGAACAAGCACAGAGGCTTGCGCCGCGCGGCAAGGTGAAGCTCGCCAAGATGCGGACGCTGGTGAGCGTCTATGCCTTCGATCCGTCGGGCGCGCCGGTGCAAGCCCCCTCGGCTGCGCCTGTGCTTGCCGTCCTCGCCTTCGATGCGGCTTCACGCGACGGCGTCACGCGCGCGCTGTCCGACGGCGTCTGCGAGGAAATTCTGTACACGGTTTCGCGCGTGCCCGGCCTCAAGGTGATCGGCTCGACGTCAAGCTTCGCCTTCCGCGGCCGCGATAAGCCACGCGCCGCCAAAGCGCTCAACGCCACGCACATTCTCGATGGCTCGGTGCGGCGCACTGCAGATCGGGTCCGCATCGCCGTTCATCTCACGGAAACGCAGACCGGCGTGGTGTTGTGGTCCGAGCGGTACGACCGCGACCTCGCCGACACCTTCGCGCTGCAGGACGAAATCGCCGCCGAGATCGCCAAGGCGCTCGCCGTAACCCTCGGCGAAGCCAAACGCGCGCGTTCTCCCAAGTTGACCGCGGCGCTATCGGACTCGTACTTCGAGGCGCGCGAACTGATGCGCAGCGGGGCCGTTCCGTGCATTCAGGCGGCGGCCGCCGCGCTCGACCGCATTGTGCGCGAAGCGCCGGATTTTGCTCGCGCCTGGGCGGCGCTCGCCAGCGCCACGCTTGAACTGCTGCGTCTGTCGCGGACAGATCGCGCTCGTCTGGTCGAGGATGCTCGCGAAGCGGCCGAGCGGGCGCTCGGCGCCGATCCCACAATGGGCGAAGCGTACGCCGTGTTGGCCGCGCTCGAGGGAGAGTTCTTCGGCCGTTGGCGCGAGCGCGAGGCGCTGATCGAAAAGGCGTTGGAGTTCGAACCGAACAATCCGCACCTGCTGTTCCGTCACGGCCAATTCCTGGTTTCGACCGGGCGTGTCCGCGCCGGCTACGCCCAGCAGGCGCGCGCCTTCGAACTCGATCCTCTCGATCCGATGCTGGCGGCGTTCCACGGCTACAATGTCTGGTCGAAGCACTCGAAAGACGACGGCAAGAAAATTCTTGAGGACGCCGCACAGCGTTACCCTGACAACGTCTTTGTCTGGTTCATGCGCCTCAACACCGCCGCGCTGGACGGAGAGTTCGCGCGCGCGGAAGCGCTGCGCGCCGACGGCGCGCGCCTTCTCCCCGGCCTGAAGGATAGCGCACCCTACAAGGCCGGCGAACGCATGCAGCAGCTGATGATGGCGCCCTCCCCGGAAGCGTTCATGAAGCTGGGCGAGGACTTTGCCGCCATGGCGGAAGCGGAGCCGGCTGCGGCGCTCGATCTCGCGGTCGCGCTCTCGGTGCTCGGCCTCACCGGTCCCGCGCTCGCGATCTTCGCCGAAGCCTTGGACAACGTCGACGCTTGGCGCGCCGGCGCGCTAGAAACCACGCGCCCGCACATCGGCTACGAAACCGCGCTGCTCTTCATCGACCAGACGGTGCAGCTGCGCATGAACCCGGACTTTCCGCAGCTGTGCACGCGGCTCGGTCTGTCACGCTACTGGCGCGAGACCGACACGTGGCCCGATTGCGCGGACGAGGTCGCCTATGACTTCAGGGCCGCGTGCGCGGGCTAGCGCGGCGGACTTCAAATCCGCTTCAAGTTGATGGCCACCGCTAGGAACTTTTGAATCTGAAGCCTCTTTGCACTTCAAATGCGACATGGAGTCCGATCCAGGGCGCTGGGTCGCATTTGAAGCGCGAGGCTTCAGGGCGCGTCATTCGTCGCCTTCGGCGTCATCATCGCCGTCGTCCACATCGTCATCGCCGCCCGCCAGCAGCGCGTCGACGCCGGTTTCGGCCAGCAACGCGGCCAGCGCCTCATCCTCGACCAGCGCGCGCTTGCGCTTCAATTCGGCGAACGCTTTGGCGGCGTAACGCTGGGGCTTCTGCGTGAACGCCACGCCGCCGATCTCGACGCTGACGCCTGAGGCGTCGTCGGCGACCGCGCGCGCATTGGCGTCCATCCACAAAAGGTAGGCGCCGGCGATCTCGGTGCGCAGCAGCTCCGCAAGATCGCCGCGCAACTCGGCGAACGACGCGAACGCGCCCTCGGCCTTGGGATGCTCCATGCGCGCCAGCCAGCGCGCCACGTTCGGCGCCTGCGCGCGCAAGAGCGCGCCCGGCGTCGGATCGGAATTGAGCTGCGCCAGCTGCCCCGCCAAGCCGAAATCCGCCAGCGAAGGCCGGCCGCCGAACAGATAGGCGCGCTTGGCCAGCAACGGATCGAGCAATCCAAGCAGGCGCGCGTACGAGGCCTCGATCAGCGGCGCCGTCTCCGGCGACGAGCCGACATGATAAAGCCGGCTGATCATGCGCGCGCGCACCTGCGCTTCGATGCCGTCAGGCTTTTCGGCGCCGTCGAAAATCGCATCGCTGATACGGCGGGCTGCGCTTTCCTGATCCTCCGGATAGCTCCAGCGATAGTGGAACATCGCCTTGTTCAGCCATTCGTCGGCATAGTCTTCGAGCAATACCGAGAGAAACGCGAGCGCCGGCTCGTCCGGAACGATCGACGGTTCGGCGTGGTCCGCCTCGAGCTTCTCGATGATCGGCGTCGAATCCTGCATCGCCTCGTCATTGGCGTCGACCAGCACTGGGATCAGCGGCAGCTTGGCGTAGCGCTGGAACTCTTCCTGGCGCGCGTTGCTGCGCGCCAGCCATTCGAAGTCGAGCCCCTTGTAGCGCAGGTAGGAGCGCACCTTCACGGAATAGGGCGAGAGCTCCGCGCCATAGAGGCGGAACGGGGCGGTCATGGAATTCTCCCGGAAACAAAATCGCCGCACGGTGAAACCGCACGGCGATCAAAACTGCAAGTGGTTCAACGCAAGCTCAGACCGGCTTGATGTTCACCGCCGACGGCTTGTTCTTGCGCGGATCGTTCTCGACATCGAAACTGACCGCCTGGCCTTCCTTGAGGCCGGTGAGCCCCGAGCGCTCGACTGCGCTCACGTGCACGAACACGTCTGCGCCGCCCTCGTCCGGCGCGATGAAGCCGAACCCCTTCGTCATATTGAACCATTTCACCACGCCGGTAGCCATGGCTTCACTCCTCGAAAATTGCCGCACTCACGAGCGATGCGCGGCTGGACTTTGTTGGGGTGAGTAGCCAACGCGGCGCACATGCCCGCGCGGGTCGTGATCGTCCCGACCGTCGTCCGGCGCGCATAGGGCCCCCGCCCTGCCGTGAAGTCAAGCAAAAGCAGGCGCGAGCCCGCTCAGGGCGCCAGCCCGTAGCCTGCAAACGTCGCCGCGATCGCGGGATCGAGCTGTTCGGCGGCCGCCATGTCGGCCGCGCCTTCGCGCGGGCGGCCAAGCCGGGTTGCGGCGAGACCGCGGCCATAGAGCGTGCGCGCGTTGCGCCGGCCATTGAAGATCGCCGCGTCGAAATCGGTCCAAGCTTCCTGATAGGAGCGCACCCGCAGATTGAGGATGCCGCGCGCGGCCAACGCGGCGGTATCGATGGTGTTGATGGCGACCGCCTGGTTGCAATCCTGAAGCGCGGCCTCGAACTCATGCGTTTCGATGCGCGCTTCGCAGCGCACGCGAAAGCCGCCGGAGGTTTCCGGAACCAGCCGCACGACCCGATCGGCGTCGGCCAGAGCCAATTGGTATTGCCCTTGTGCCAGATAGACTTCGCTGCGCCGGTAATAGGCGGCCGGATGATCGCCGCGCATGCGGATCACTTGATTGTAGTCGGAGAGCGCCCGCTCGTAATCCTGGAGCTGGCGGAAGCGGTCGCCGCGCAGCTTGTAGGCCTGCGCGCGCCCGTCGCCGGTGACGCTACGCATGCTGATGATATCGCTGCAGCCGCGGATGGATTCCTCCGGCGTGTAGGCGTTGAGCGAGTTGAAGCATTGCTCACGGCGCAAATTGAACACGTGCCATTGCACGTCCGCCGAAGCCGGTCGCGCAGCGAGCATGAACCACGCCGCGCCAAGCAGTGCAAAAACCAGATACCGCATGGAATTCCCCTGAACGTCGCACACTACCAAGACCGGCGCCGCCGGAAAAGCGCTCAGCCGCCCCTTCCGGCTTTAAGGTACGAAGCCATAGGTCTGATACGCTCCAGCCACGGCTGCATCGAGCGCAATGGCGGCGGCAATATCAGCTCGACCTGCTTCCTCGCGCCCAAGGCCCAAAGCCGCCAGGCCACGCCCGTACAGTTGATGCGCGCTTGCCGGAGAGAGCGTCACGGCGCGATCATAGTCCGCCCAGGCTGCCTCGAACTGGCCTGACCTCAGGTTGAGCAGGCCGCGCGTGTCGTAGGCGTTTGCGCCCACGCCCATGTCGATCGCGCGATCGCAGTCCGACCGCGCGGAGATAAGGTCCCGCCCGGACAACGTTTTCAGCCAGCAGCGCGCGTTGTAAGCCGGCCCGAAGTCCGGCGCGATGCGAAGCACTTGGTCATAGTCAAGCAGCGCGCGGTCATAGTCCCTCTGCGCCTCGTACACGGAGGCTCGGCTGATGTAAGCGGCCGTGAAGTGAGGGTTGTGCCGGATGGCGCTGCCAAAGTCGCCCAGCGCACCCTCGACATCACCCTGCTCCAGCCGAACTGCGCCGCGTTGCCGGTAGGCGAAGGCTCGCGCGCCGCTGGAGGCGTTGTCGGAGCGAATGATCGCTGTGCACGCAGCTCGCGCGGCGTTGGCGTCATACTCGCGGTTGTTGTTGTTGCATTGAGCAGCCCAACGTTCCATCTGCAGCGGAAGCGCCTGCGCCAAGGCGATTGCCGGCGCGGCCAGCAGCGCAATCGCAACGAAAGACGTTCGAATCATGCGCCGCCCCCTACCCGGTCCAGCGCGATCGCCAGCATCGCCCGCAGCGCCGTTTCCATGGCCGGCTCGTGCACGAAGAAGCGCGGGTTGTGGTTGGGCGCGGCTTCCGCCGCGCTGACGCCCGGCGGATTGACGCCGTAGAAGAAGAACACGCCCGGCACGGCTTGCTGGAAATAGGCGAAGTCCTCCGCCGGCATCACCGGCAGGCCGCTCAGTACCGCTTCTTCGCCCAAGCTCCGCGCCACCGCCGCGCGCGTGCGCGCCATCAAGGCGGGCGGGTTGACGGTCGGGATGGCGTTTTCGGTGATCGTGACTTCAGCCGTCGCGCCGGTCGCCGCCGCGGTTTCCGTGACAGTGCGGCGAATGCGGGCATAGAGATCGGCGCGCGTGTCGGGATTGAGATAGCGGATGGTGCCCTGCATCTGCACGGTCTGCGGGATGATGTTGTAGCGCACGCCGCCCTGGATCATGCCGATGGTGACGATCACCGGCGAGCGCACCGCATCCATCTGCCGCGACGGCACGGTTTGCAGCGCATTGATGATTTGGGACGACGCCACGATCGGATCGATGCCGGCGTGCGGTTGCGCGCCATGGGTCTGGCTGCCGGTTACAGTGATGTCGATGCGGTCGGAGCCGGCCATGAACGGGCCTGGGATCATGGTCACCGTGCCGCTCGGCGCCGGCCAAGCGTGCAAGCCGAAGATCGCCTCGGGTTGAAGGTCGCCGAACACGTTTTCCGCCAGCATGCGGCGCGCGCCGCCCATGCCGCCCGGAGGCGCGCCCTCTTCCGAGGGTTGGAACACGAAAATGATCGTGCCGGCGATTTCGTTGCGCCGCGCCGCCAGCACGCTCGCCGCCGCCATCAGCACGGCGACATGGGTGTCGTGTCCGCAGGCATGCATGATGCCGACGTCCTGGCCGTTGTAGCGCCCGCGCGCGCGGGAGCGGAACGGCAGGTCCACCTCCTCCGTCACCGGCAGTGCATCCATGTCAGCGCGGAGCGCGATCACCGGCCCTGGCCGGGCGCCGCGCAGCACGCCGACGACGCCGGTCTGCGCAACGCCCGTACGCACTTCCAGTCTGAGCGAGCGCAAATGTTGCGCCACGATCCGCGCCGTCCGCACCTCTTCGTAGGACAACTCCGGATGCTGATGAAAATCCCGCCGCCACGCGATCATGCGCGGGATCACGGATTGGATGGAGGATTCGACCGGCGGCGCGAAGCCCGTTGCGGTTTGGGCGTGCACGGGTGCGGCGAAGAGCACAACCGCCACAACAACAAGTCTTGCAACGAACCTCATGTCGTCCCCACACGCTCGAACCTTCCCCTCTCCCGGTTCGGGAGAGGGTGTCTGCGAAGCAGACGGGTGAGGGTCTACCGGTGATCGCAGAACTTCACGCCGTCAATTCCTGACGGGCCCCATCCCTCATCCGGCGCTTCGCGCCACCTTCTCCCCCACGGGGAGAAGGGACCCGCACTCAACGCCGGAACCTCACCTCAGTCAGCGGATCGCGCATATGCACCGCGCTTGACCGAAAGTCGGGTTGGTGCTACTCAGTCATACCCCCACACCCATCTCATGACGGTCAAAACCTCCATCTCCCTCACCGACAGCCAAGAGGCGTTCGCGCGCGAACTGGTCGAGCGCGGGCGCTATCCGAGCTTGAGCGCGGTGTTGCAGCACGGGTTGGAGCTGCTGCGCAGCGAAACCGAGCTGGAAGCGGCGGAACTGGCGGCGCTGCGTGAACTCTTGAAGCAACGGCGGCGCGGGGCGTTCGTTTCCATAGAGAAAGGCCGCGCCCGCACCCGCGCCATGATCGCCGCCAAAAAGACCGGCGATGACCTATAGGGTCGAGCGTTCGGTCGACACCGACCGCGACCTCGAAGCCATCTTCGATTTCCTGACCGAGAGTTACATCGCCTTCGGCGACAGCCGCGCGGAAGCGTTGAACCGGGCCGGCAAACGCGTCGAGGGCATCGAGTCGGCGATGATGGCGCTCGGCAAGGCGCCGCACCAAGGCACGCTGGTCGAGCACATTCTGCCCGGCTTGCGCTGCGCCACCAAACGGCGCGCGATTTTCTATTTCGATATCGACGACGAACAAAAGCGCGTGCGCGTGTTGGCGATCTTCTTCGGCGGCCAGGATCACCGCCGCGCCATGCTCAAGCGGTTGTTGGCGGAGTAGCGCCCCCTCACCGCACCCCCGCCGCCAGCAGATCGTGCATGTGCACGACGCCCACCGGCTTGCCGTCCTCAACCGCGAACAAAAGCGTAATCCGCTTCTCGTTCATAATGGCGATGGCGTCGGCGATCGGAGCATCGGGCTGAATCGTCTTCGGGTTCGCGGTCATGATCTCGCGCACGGCCTTGGCGAACATGTCGGGCGAGAGTTTCCGGCGCAGATCGCCGTCGGTGACGATGCCGATGAGCTTGCCGTTCTCGATCACGCCGACGGCGCCGATGCCGCCCACGCTCATCGCCTTCATCGCCTCCGGCACGGCGATATCGGGCGAGACCAGCGGATCGTCGCCGCCGACGCGCATGATGTCACGCACGCGCTTCAGCGCCGCGCCCAATTTGCCGCCCGGATGGATGGCGCCAAATTTCTCCGCGTTGAAGCCGCGCGCCTTAATCAGCGCCACCGCCAGCGCATCGCCAAGCGCCAGGCACATGGTCGTCGAAATCGTCGGCGCCGGCGCTTCCTCGCTCGCCTCGCCGCATTCGGGCAGCACCAAGGCCGCGGTCGACGCGTTCGCCAGCGATGAGCCCGGCTTGAAGGTCATGCCGATCACCGGCACGTGGATGCGCCGGCAATGATAGAGCAGATCGGAAAGCTCGGCGGTTTCGCCCGAGCGCGAGATGGCCAGCACGCAATCGGCCTCGACGATCATGCCGAGATCGCCATGGCTCGCTTCCGCGGGATGGACGAATTGCGCCGGCGTGCCGGTTGAGGCCAGGGTCGCGGCGATCTTGCGGGCGATGTGGCCCGATTTGCCCATGCCTGAGACGATGACCCGGCCTTTGGTTTCCGCCAGAAGCCGCGCCGCCTCGACAAACGGCGCGTTCAACGGCCCGTTGAGCGCTTCGGCCAATTGCTCCAAGGCGCGCGCCTCGGCGCGGATGGTGTCCTGAGCCGCGGCGATGGCGGCGGCGGGCGTGATGATCGACATGGGCGCGGTCTCTCACGACCCGGATGGTTGCTCAAGCTCTCTCCACCCATTCCCGGGACGATGCTTCGCGCATCCGGGAATGGTAGTGGGTTGAGGCGCTCTCGCTTGCCGCCTATGTCTCCGCCACCACCATGACCCGCACCGCCCTCTCCGCATGAGCCTGATCCAAGCGCTCGGCTCCAACGCCAATGGCGGCGCGGAAGCGTATTTCGTCAGCCTTGTCGGCGCCTTCAAACACGCGGGCATCGCGCAGAGCGCGGCGATCCGCGCGCACGTCGGGCGCGAGGCGGCGCTGGCCCGCCTCGGCGTCGCTGCATCGGTGCTGCCGTTCACCAAGCCGTTCGATTTCAGCACCGCGAGCGGCATCGCCGCCATCGCGCGCGAGCAGGAGGCGCGTTTCGTCATCGCCTGGATGAACCGCGCCGCCAGCTTGACGCCAGCCGGACCATGGAAGCGCATCGGCCGCCTCGGCGGCTATTACAAGCTCAAGAATTATCGCGGCTTCGACGCGCTCGTCGGCAACACGCAGGACATCGTCGATTGGATGGTGCGCGAAGGCTGGCCGAAGGCGCGCGCGCACTACATTCCCAATTTCGCCGCCGCCGGCGATGGCGCGGCTTTGCCGCGCGCCACGTTCGATACGCCCGAAGGCGTTCCGCTCTTGCTCGGCATGGGGCGTTTGCACGAGAGCAAGGCGCACGATGTTTCGCTGCGCGCACTCGCGCGCATCCCGGACGCCTATCTCTGGATCGCTGGCGACGGTGACGAGGAGCAAAAACTCAAGGCATTGGCGGCCGAGCTCGGCGTCTCCAATCGCGTGCGTTTTCTGGGCTGGCGCGACGATGCGCCCGCGCTCTACCGCGCCGCCGACATCGTCGTGTTTCCCTCGCGCTTCGAGCCGCTGGGCAATGTCGTGATCCAGGCCTGGGCGCATGGGGTGCCGGTAGTGGCGGCGCACTCCGCCGGACCCGGCGCGCTCATCACCGACGGCCACGACGGCTATCTGATCCCGATCGACGACGCCGCGGCCTTGGCCGCGCGCGTGCAAGAGCTGCTGGCCGATCCGCTGCGCCGCACGGCGCTGGCGGCGGCGGGCCTGCGCCGGGTGGAGGCGAAATTCTCCGAAGCCGCCGTGGTGGCGCAATGGCGGGCGCTGTTCGACGCCATGGGAGGCCTCTGATGTGCGGCATTGCCGGGATCGTCGGCGAACGCGAAGGCGCGCGTGCGCTGATCGAGACCATCGCTCATCGCGGTCCCAATGGCATTCGGGTTGAGGAGAGTGAGAAATATTCGCTCGCCCACGCCCGGCTTTCGATCATCGACCTCGAAGGCGGCTGGCAGCCGCTGCACGCGTCTGGCTCCACCATCATCGGCAACGGTGAAATCTACAATTACGTCGAACTGGCCGAGGACTTTCAACTCAAGAGCAAGCTGGCCACCGGCTCCGACTACGAGCCGCTGCTGCACATCTACGCACAAGAAGGCGAAGCCGCGTTCGATCGCCTGCGCGGCATGTACGCCTTCTGCCTGATCGGCTGCGACGGCCGCACTTGGCTGGTGCGCGATCCGTTCGGGATCAAGCCGCTCTACATTCATGCGCGCGACGGCGCCGTGGCGTTCGCCTCCGAGCCGCGCGCGTTCGGCCGCGCCCGTGTTGTGCCGGCGATTTCGAACCAAGTCGCGGCGCTGCACTATTCGCTTGAGAACGAAACCGCCTGGCCCGGCGTCATCCGACTCGAACCGGGCGAGATCGTCGAGATCGTCAACGGCGAACCGCGAAGACATCGGGTTCGCGCTCAAATCCCCCCTCCCCCTCGTGGGGAGGGGGCAGGGGGCGGGGGGCGTTCCGACATACAGGCGCAAGCCGGTCGCCCCCCCACCCCACCCTCCCCCACAAGGGGGGAGGGCGCGGTATTGGCGCAGCTCGATCGCGTGCTCGAAGACACGGTCAAAGTTCACCAGCGCGCCGACGTGCCGTACGGCCTCTTCCTCTCGGGCGGCATCGACAGCACCGTCATCGCTGCGATGATGGCGCGGCTCAACGAACGGCCAGTCGTCGCCTACACGTGCGGCTTCGAGGCGGAAGGCGCCCGCGACGAACGCGTGCAAGCCGAGCGCGTCGCGCGCGCGCTCAATCTCGACTGGAACAATGTCAGCTTCGGCGAAGAAGATTTCTGGACCATCGCGCCGCACGTGGCCTGGGCGATGGACGATCCTGTCGCCGATTACGCCTGCTTGCCGACCTACAAATTGGCACAAGAAGCAAAGAAGCGCCTCACCGTCGTACTGACCGGCGAAGGCGGCGATGAATTGTTCGGCGGCTATTCGCGCTATCGCCGCGCGCAGCGTCCGGCCTGGTTGGGCGGACGGGTCGCCGAACCGCAGACGGACGCGATATTCGGAACGGCGGCGCTGGATAGGTGGCGCGAAGCTGCAAAGGACCGCGCGTCTTCAGACGCGCATGCGGACCTGAAGGTCCGCGCTCCTTTGAGCGCACTCCAGCGCGCGCAAGCCGCCGACATCGCTACTTGGCTGCCGAACGATCTCTTGCTGAAGCTCGACCGGATGCTGATGGCGCACGGGCTCGAGGGCCGCACACCATTCCTCGATTCCGAAGTGGCGGCGTTCGCCTTTCACTTGCCTGACAATCTCAAAACCCGCGGCAAGTTTGGCAAATACATCCTGCGCGCGTGGCTTGAGAAAAACTGCCCTGCCGCCGAACCATGGGCGAAGAAGATGGGGTTCACCGTGCCGGTTGCGTCCTGGATCGCGCCGCGCGCTGCCGATCTGGCGCAGACACTGCCCCAAGTCGAAGCCGTCCGCGCCGCAGCCAACGCCGAAACCATCCGCGCCATTTTCACTGACGAGCGCCACGCGGCGTCGCGCTATCCGCTGCTGTTCTTAGGCCTCTGGGGCCGCATCCACACCGAAGGCGCCGCGCCCGACGCGGCGCTGGCGAGCTTGTTGGCCGCATAAGAGTGGCGGGGCCGCTTTGGGCGGTCAGGGGAAGCGGCCCCGCCCTGCAGGCAGCGATCAAGCGACCACCGCCGCGCCGACCGCAAGCACAGGCAGCGCCACGATCAGAAACAGGACCGTCGAGACCGCGATCGAAGCTGCCTTCACGGCGAAAGGCGTCCCGTGCTCCAGCGCGTCGATATAAAGACCACGATGCATTGTCGTTCCTCCAAGGGTTGAGCCGAAATCTTCTCGGCGACAGGTCCGAGATGGTGGCCCCACCCCTTGAATCCGAACGACGATTTCACGACTTGGTTGTGAGCGGAATTCACATCCAAGGGGGGTCAGCCCCATGTCCCTGCCCTCGCTCCAGACCTTGCGCGCGTTCGAGGCGGCGGCGCGCCTGAAGTCGTATTCCAAGGCCGCCGACGAACTCGGGCTCACCCACGGCGCAGTCAGCCATCGCATCCGCGAGCTTGAGCAGCGCCTCGGCGTTACGTTGTTTCGCCGCGTCGGTAATTCCATGCAGCTGACGGCTGACGGTCAGCGGCTCGAGGCGCAAGTGCGCCAAGGTCTGTCGATCCTCGAACAAGCGTTTCCGGCGCCGCAGCGCGCGCAGGCCAAGGCGCCGCGCCACATCGTCCTCACTTCGGTGCCCAGCCTTGCATCGACCTGGCTGTTCGCGCGCATGGCGCAATTCCGCACCGAGAACCCCGAGATCGATATCGAACTCCGGATCAGCGAAACGCTGAGCGATTATCGCAAGGAAGGCATCGATCTTGGCGTCCGTCTTGGTCTCGGCGGCTGGAGCGGCCTCCACGCAGTCAAGCTTTTCGACGAAGCGCTGACGCCGGTTTGCACGCCCGAATATCGCGACGCATTCGAACTGCGGACGCCTGCCGATCTCCGGCGCGCGACGCTTCTGCGCAATCCGTGGACGCCGTGGGCGCGCTGGCTGCGCGTTGCCGGCCTCGATTGGCCCGAGCCGACAACGGGCCCGAAGTTCGACGATGCGCCGCTTTTGCTGAAAGCGGCGCTCGCCGGCCAGGGCGTGGCGCTCGGGCGCCAATGGCTCGCCGTCGACGAAATTCGCGCAGGACGGCTGGTCACGCCGTTCGACATCGCGGTGCGCGACGATTTCGCCTACTGGCTATGCTGGCCCACCGGGCGAAACCCCAGCGTCGACGCCCAACGCTTCCGCGACTGGCTCAAGGCGCAGGCGGACGCCGAAGAACCGCCCTGCACGCTTCGCGTTCGTGGTACCGGGTGACACACACGCACCCGCGCAAACCGCGCCAGGCTCGCGCGAGCGACAGGGGTGCGTGTGTGTCACCCCTCGGACCGACCGCTACCGACAACAGCCGGCGCTTATTCGATTCACCTGAATGCCGGCTGGAAGCCGGCGGTCCTCAGAGCTACGCGCCGCGCGAAGCGAACGCTTCGCCGCGGGCGCCGGCGTGCGCGCTACTCCGCCACGCCACGTTTCCATTCCGCGTCGCGGCGCGGCAGCGCCAGATAGGTTTCGCTGCGCATTTCGATCAGCCGCGAGGCGGTGCGTTCGAATTCGAAACTCTGATCGCCGGCGGGATAAAGTTCCAAAGGCTGCGTCTCGGCCGAGGCGACCAGCTTCACTTTCGCTTCGTAGAGCGCGTCGATCAAAGTGCGGAAGCGCGCCGCCTCCTCGCGCATCGCCGGCGACAGCCGCGGGATGTTCTCCAACAGCACGGTGTGAAAGCGCTCGGCGATTTCGAGATAATCGGCCGCGCCCAACGGCCGCGCGCAGAGTTCCTCGAAGGAAAAGCGCGCCACTCCGGCGGCTTCGCGTTCGACCCGAAGCGTGCGGCCGCCGACATCGAGCGCAACCGCCTGAGGCGCGGCGCCGGCGGTGAGCCGACGCCAGCTCTGCTCCATCGCTTCCTCCGCCGCAGGGCCGAGCGGCGCGTAATAGACCGGCGCGGCCATCAGCTGACGCAGACGAAAATCGTCGGGCCCGGCGATTTCGATGACGTCGAGCCTCTGCTCAAGCAGCGCGATGAACGGCAGAAAGAGCTGGCGGTTGATGCCGTTCTTGTAGAGATCGCGGGGCGCGCGGTTGGAGGTAGCGACGACCACCACCTCCTCCTCGAACAGACGTTCGAACAGCCGTCCCAGAATCATGGCGTCGGCGATGTC
>FKKE01001742.1_pt3 | contig 58432 bp, 51 predicted proteins | sample 1106331 | NCBI WGS metagenome assembly FKKE01 (sample SAMEA3931202, study PRJEB13176) | freshwater metagenome | biome: Drinking water system; feature: drinking water; material: freshwater | place: China | collected 2013-02-06 | reverse complement strand
CTCACCGGAACCGACGAGCACGGAGATAAGGTACACCAAGCAGCAGTCGCTGCCGGGAAAACGCCGCTCCAATTCACCACCGAGGTAAGTGAGCTCTTCAAGCGAACCTGGAAGGAGCTCGGTCTTGAATACTCGCGTTTCATCCGAACGACCGAAGAACAGCATAAGAGCGTGGTGAGTTCGATTCTCGCGAAGATTCATGCCAAAGGGGATATTTATTTCGGTGAGTATGGAGGTCTCTATTGTGTTGGTTGTGAACGCTTCCTTACGGAGAAAGAACTCGTCGATGGAAAATGTCCAGATCACCAAACGGTGCCCCAGTTCGTAAGCGAGAAGAATTACTTCTTCCGGATGTCAAAGTATCAGGACGCGCTCATCCACCACATCAAAGAGGTCGCGCCGGACTTTATTCGCCCAGAGCGTTACCGCAATGAAGTGCTCGCGATGCTTCGCGAGCCGCTTGAAGATCTCTGCATCTCTCGACCGAAGTCCCGACTCACCTGGGGAATCGAACTCCCGTTTGACTCAAACTACGTGACCTATGTCTGGTTTGATGCATTGATTAATTACCTTTCGGGGATTGGCTATCCGGACGATGAGCGCTTCGGAAAGTTCTGGCCAAACTGTGAGCACCTCGTTGCAAAGGATATTATCAAACCGCACGGTATTTTCTGGCCGGCAATGCTCCTTGCAGCGGATATTCCACTCTACAAACACTTGAGCGTTCACGGCTATTGGGTGACACCAACGGGGAAGATGTCAAAGAGCCTGGGGAATGTCGTCGATCCAGTGGCGATTAAGAATGAGTACGGGATGGATGTTTTTCGCTATTACGTGTTCCGTGAAATGGTGTTTGGAATCGATGGGACCTTTAATTCGGAAACACTCGAGGCACGCTACAACGCGGACTTGGCGAACAATTTGGGGAATCTTGTAAGCCGGACGCTTGCGATGGTGAGCCGTTATCGCGAGGGTGTGGTACCAAAACCAGCGAAAGCTGAAGCAATCGACGACGAGCTGAAGCAGAACGCCTCAAGCTGTGGGCCAGACGTCGCAGCACTCATTGAGCGTATGGAGCTCAGTAAAGCACTTGAACGCATCTGGTCACTCATTGATGCAGCAAACGTCTACATCGACCGGACGAAGCCTTGGACGCTTGCAAAAGATGAGAGCAACCATAGCCGTCTGGATACTGTTCTCTACTATCAGGCGGAAACTCTCCGGGTCGTAGCAAGTATTCTCACTGCGTTCCTTCCAGAGACTTCGGCGAAGATATTTTCATTCCTCGGCTATTCGGGATCTGAACTTACGAATGAGCAGACACAGGTCGCGTGTTCTAGTTGGGGACGACTCAAGCCTGGTCAAAAGGTAGAGAAGGGTGAGGCGTTATTTCCCCGCTCTGACCTCAACGGTAAGGCGGACAAAGCATCTGCTGCCCAAGCACCACCAAGTGAAGGCCTTCTTTCGTATGACGAATTTTCGAAACTCGACCTTCGAGTCGGACAGATTCTCCAGGCTGAGGCGGTACCAAAGTCCGAGAAGCTGGTACGGCTTGAGGTTGATTTAGGCGATGAGTTAGGCGCCCGGCAGATTATCGCCGGCATTCGTAAGCATTATGCGCCAGAGGATCTCGTGGGCCGAAAAATCGCCGTAGTCGCTAACTTAAAACCAGCAAAACTGATGGGACTTGAGAGCCGAGGCATGGTGCTTGCCGCTTCAGATGTCCATGGGAACCTTGAACTCGTCAGTGTTGGAGCGATGCTCCCCACCGGTTCACGAATCAAGTAAATCTCTGCGTTCCTCCGTGTCCTCTGCGAACCCTCTGCGCTATTTTCCATTAATTATATGACTGGAAAACGCAGAGGATCCTCAGAGGTCGCAGAGGAACGCAGAGGAGAATTGATCAGCCGGAGAGTCCCCTTCGCAGATACAAATGAAGTAAACCTCTGCGTTCCTCTGTGTTCCTCGACAAATCCCTCTGTGTTTAACTTTCCCAGTTATCATTAATACCATCGCACTGGTAAACGCAGAGGATTTTCAGAGGTCGCAGAGGAACGCAGAGGGGAATTGACGAGCCGTATAATCCCCTTTCGCAGATGCTGCGCACCGAAGTTAAAGAGTAATCCAAGGGGTTTCCCGCTTAACCGTAGATACGTTAAAAGTTGCGCCTTGTGTATTGAAGTAAAAGTGTGGACGGACTTAATTTCGACAATCACTAAATCTTGCACCAACAAGTCGAGCCGGTAACCGATATTAATCGTGATTCCGTCATAAGAAATAGGCATTGCTACTTCAGACAATACGGATAATCCCCGTTGGATGAGTTCGTGCTTGAGGCAAGCTTGATAAGGGTGCTCGAGCAATCCTGGTCCAAGAATCGTATGCACTTTCATCGCAGCATCAACAATTATTCCACTTAATTCGTTCAACTCCATTCTCTGCGTTCCTCCGGGTTCCTTTGCGAGTTCTCTGCGTTAATCTAACTTATGTTCCAAGAGTAATATCGAACGTTTCAAATGAGTGATTCACATGTTATGCAGTTAATTAGATTGGAACTTATCGATACCCATTGCCATCTCACCGCTATTAATGAACAGCAACTATCTGTTGTCTTGGACAATGCCGCAAAGTGTTCCGTAACGCGGTTTATAACCATTGGTGCAGGGGTTGGGAGTGCATCGGGTCAGAAGGCTGTGGCGCTTACCGAGCGCTTTTCAAATATCTGGGCAAGCGTCGGTGTTCATCCGCATGATGCGGGCAAGGCGAAGATGTCGGAGCTAGCTTCGCTTGTTACCCATTCAAAGGTTGTGGCCATCGGAGAGACGGGTCTTGATTTCTTTCGGGATTGGGCACCGAAGCACGAGCAAGAAGCTTGCTTTCGCGAAACCATTACCCTGGCAAAAAAGATCGGAAAGCCAATCATTATTCACTGCCGTGATGCTCGCGAGGAGGTGTGGAAAATTCTCGTTGAGGAGAACGGAGAGCAAGTTGGTGGAGTATTTCATTGCTTCAGCGAGGACGAAGATTTTGCGGCAAAAGTTTGCGAAATGAACTTTCGCGTTTCGTTTACCGGGAACATTACGTTTAAGAAAGCCGAGCGATTACGCGAGGCAGTAAAGAAGATCCCGCTTACCCAAATTCTCCTTGAAACTGATACGCCCTACATGGCACCAGAGCCCTTTCGTGGGAAGCCAAGCGAACCGATGCACGTCTATACCGTTGCACAATGCATTGCGAATATAAAAGGGCTCACAATTGACGAAGTGGCAGGAGTAACGACTGCAAATGCGCGAGAGCTGTTTCGGTTTTAACTTGCTGGTAGCGGAACTTCGCCAAAGATGACGAGTTGTTGGTTACGTGGTCCTGTATGGAGAACTTCTCCAGCGGGCGATACCACTTGAGAGAAACCGGTATTTGACACTCGAATCAGTGGCAATCGAAGTGCTGCTGCTTGCCATCTTGCCGCGAGCGCTTGAAAGTATGGGTTCGTGGTATTCCCAAACCAACCGTCACTTGCCAAGTGAAGCAAGATGATTGGTCTTCCAGGATATCTTTCTTTTGCCGTTTCTACAAAACGATGGAGATGATCAGCGAATAGAATTTCATAGCAGATTATCGGCATGAAGATCGGCCCATCGGGGGTACCATCCTCAAGCACGGTGAATTCTTTACTGGGAATTGAAATATAGTGATCCGGGATAAGCTCATAAACTTTCGGAAACAGCTTACCTCCAGGAACGTATTCACCCCAGGGAATCGGAATCTGTTTTCGATAGTGGTTGATGTAACCGTCCTTTGAAAATTGAGCTACCACATTGTAACGACCAGGATGTTGCTTTTCGCCAACGTTGATGGTCAACAATTCGCTACCGCCAACGAAATGAAGACCACCAGTTTTTGCTGCCCAATTACTCGCTCGCACACGAGCATTGCGGTCATTTATAATATCAGTGAGCATAGAATTCTCTGGCCAAATGACCCATGGTTCACGCGTTTGCGGTTTTGAGCTTGAGTGAGCGCTATAATGTTCCGCGATTTCTCTCACTAACCTTTGGTGTACTGCAGTTGTTTTAACGAGGTGTCCGAAATAATTCCGCCCGTCGTTTTCGTTCATCTCGCGCTTCGTTATAAAAGTATTATCTTGAATGAGCGAAACCGGATGGAAATCGATGTACTCCGCTTGAAGTTGTTGTCGGTTATAGTAACCGATTGACCCTCCGACTAAAAGAACGAAACCAAGAATTGACACCGACTTAGTAGCAAGAAGCCACCGAGGCTGCTTCAAAGTGAGTGCTGCAAGAGCGATACTTGTAAGAAGGAAAATAGCTTTCCACCCGCCTGTTCCAAGAATCGAGACCGATGAGAGTAACCAGTCATTAGCACCGATGACAGTATGGTAGTCCCAATTTGCGGGTTTAGGAGTAAACGTGACCCAGAGCAGCAAGAAACCATAGAACAATGCGAGATATGATTTTTTGTGCCGCGGAGCAATGGAGCGAATCAGATTGGAGATGATTCCCCAAAGAATACCACCGAGAGTTCCGATACCTGCATACGCCGCGCAGAAAAGGAGTGTAAAACTAAGAGAAGGGATCCATCCGAGATCAAAGAGGTTTTGTAGACCTACGGCGATGGAATAAAAGCCAAGCAGGTAGCAGCCAAAACAAAAGACAAAGAAGCAATAGCCGGTCTGTCTCACATTCCGGTGCTCGGCGCACACCAAGCGAAGGAAGATTGAAAAGCCGATGAATGATAAGGGCCACCAACCAATCGGTGGGTAGCCTACCACATAGAGCGTTGACGCGAGGAATAGTAGAAAAGTGTCCCGTGCCGCCATCCGGCGAGGAAAATTATTTTCCATTCCGCCGGATGGCGCACACATAGAGCTCTATTCGAACATTGCCAAAGATGTTGCGATGATCGATTGGAGCTTGGCAGCCTCAACTGCGTTTCTGGTGTCGTAGATCGCACTCAAGGTAAATAACGCGGGATTTGCTCGATATTCCGTAATGAGCTCCGAGGTGTTGTCCATTCCAAGAGCAAGAAGAGCCGCGGCATACTCAGCCAACATTACGTCATTATATTGAACACGGAACTTACCCCCACCTAGATTTTCTAGACGATAGCCCACTGAGTACTGGTCATCGTTTTCAAGGGTGATGAGGCAGTTTCCATCAAAGCGATTCATCGTATTCTCGACGATATAGCAATCATACCTTCGAACTGCATCGATAATATTCACGCCGCGAATGTCGGCCTCATAACTACGAACCTCGCCTGGGACTGAAGGAACGGCTTCTTGTCTTCCGTTGGTAGGTACTGCGGTCAGCGCCTCAGGTGCTGGCATCCAACCTTTTACATTCCGCGCCGAAGTTCGACCGCCCGATCGAGTCGTCGGGATATTTACTGTAAGTTTGATATCCACCAGCTTCTTCCCTCCTGGTACAGTTCCTGAAGATGCTCCTTGTGGATTGTCAGGTCCTTTCTGTTTCTCTTCCATTTCTTTGAGTTTCTTTTCAAGCTCTTCTATCTTCTCCCTTTGCTTGCGCTCTCTCTCTTCTCTCTCTTCGTCACCAGTGAGTCTTTGAAGATCCTCTTTGATTCCGTGTGCCGCACCTCGGATTGCCGAGCTTGCCTCAACCGGTGCAATGACCTTATCCGGAGCAATCAACGCATAGCAACCAACTAACGCTACCGTAATGAACAGCCTTCGTACCCAACTTAATTTTAAGCTTTTCATCCCTTTCATTTTTGCGAACCTCTTTAATCAATCAAGTGCAACCATCTGTCCCTCAAACGCTACCGCTGAGACACAATGGAGTTATGCCATGGACAAATTCAGTCGTGACCTCAAACAATGCTCACGAAATACCCGAAATGATAGGAATCGGTAGTATTTTCAGTTAGTTAGGTTGCTTTTTCGGAAGCATAATAAATGCAAATAATAGGCATATTAGCATAATTGCGGGGTTAATCCTTGATAAAGTATTGTTGCTCCGCGGGCACTCCAGTTTGTCATTGCGAGCGTAGCGAAGCAATCTCCAAGCACTGAGGCTATTGCTATCGGGTCGGTATGAGATTTGCGGATGGGCGTGGTGTAGGGCTCCGAAAGTCTGTCTACCTTCCGAGCACCTGTTCGATCTGACTAAGTTTCGGTGGCTTTATACTACCCGAAGCAGCATTGTAACGAAGTATCTTCGTGGAACCACTCGTAAGATAGCTACTTCCAAATGAGTCAGTTGCGCTTTTCTCTTCTACCGTCCGCCCCTGCGCTGGCACAATGAACTTCCCCTCACGAGTAAAGAAGCGAGAGGGTTGCTGCTGCGGTCCTTCAAATACATGGTCCACTCCTTCATCGCGAACTACCCACACGGGAAGCTTTGTGAATTGGAGTCGTTGCTGAAGAGCATTGGGAGAGACGAAGTTTTTTGGTTGTAACGCAAAGGTACTCATAATGCGGCTCAACAAACTTGGGATGGGCGGTTTATCCTTTAGTGAAGCCAGTTTCGAGTAATAACGCTCGGTCCGTTGTTCCAAGCCAACGAGCACAATATCACCAATCACTACCCTGTTGGTTTCACTAAGCTCGACCAAACGCCGGAGTTCTGCCCAAGCCGACTCTTCTGATTCGCAATCTGCAATCAAACTCACTACCGGTTTGGCAGCGCCACTCACTGCACCAATGCGCTGAGCAGAAGCCTTCGGTGGCGCAACTGGTTTATCTTGATAGTACTTCCGTTGCACAGCGGCGCCTCGCTCTGCAAAATCTTTAAGAATCTGCTTTCTTGCAGCTGAAGCATTAGAGTTCTGCGAATCGCCCTCCGCATAGGCCACATGCGAAATACTCACACTCAAACAACAGAGGGCTAGATACAATCTCATGAGACCGGTGTGCAAGCGGGGAATCCCACTGCCGGGACAGGTATCATATCGAGACCGTAAGGTCGCTCGCATATATCTCTCCCATCAAACGGGTAGTAACAGGCTGGAACAAATTTCGCGGTACCTGATGCCTCCCCCCAGATCAGATCCTCTTCCACGTTCCCTCGTGCAACGTCAGTCATCAACCGAGGATATATCTGACACCCCCATCCTTGGTCACGACACACTTGAGGGAAATGGATACAAATGGTCTTACTCGAGTACGTATCACGGGGCCGTTGGAGTTCGAGCGCGGAGTAGGCGCCGCGATACGGACAGAAACAGGCCATTCGCTTCTCCCAGACGGCAAACCGAATACTGCCGAGGTGTTCTGGCCTCATTATGTCTGGCGGGAAGAGCTCGTGGTTGAATTCATCGACCTCCTCTACGCGATAGCATTTGCTTGCTTTCTCACCATCTTTGTCTCTGGTTCGGGGGTAGAGAATCTGTAGTTTGTCGATCTCTTTATATGCCGGCTTCGAAAGTCCAAGTGCCCCTTGCACTACTCCGGCTGCTGCTCCAGATGCTAACCGTGTAAAACGGTTCACGTGATCCTCACCAGAACAGTGATTTGGCACGGTGAGTTCGAGATGTTTGTGACTTACCTGACCCGCGACCTCTGCGCCGCGCCGGGCAAGATAGGAAGCCGTGACCAATGGTGATTGAGTCTCGACCGTGCCAACCAGTGGATAAAGCTGACCACCACCGCAGTAGCAAATTTTGCTTAAATCCTCGACTGACGATGGGCTCAGATCGGCCGCGCCAACTAACGGGCCTCCACCTGAGCTCGGCTTAATATCAAAGAGTTGCTTCAGACTCTGGTAGCGATTGCCACACTTTGCAACGCGGTAGGACATGCAACTTCGTTCACGCAAGTAGGTAATGTCAGCGAGATCACTCGGCTCTGGCGATGCGACGTTGTAGAGCTCTTCGTTTATCTCCTTCGAGAACATCCGAATTCGCCAGTACTTAAGGAAGTTCGGCTCCTCGGCTGCATCCTCCGTCCATACTCTCGGAATCTGACCTGCTGGCTCCAATGTATCGTAGAAGCAGCCGTTAATCTGCCCAGTTGCAGCTTGAAGCTCGGTAACAAAAGTATCCTGGTCCTTCCGATCTGGATATGGCGATACGTGGCCTCTCGAGCCTTTCATGAATCCATTGTAGTGGAACTCAAATACTGGAATACAACCGATGATTGGAAACCACATATAAATCCAATCACGGATACCGCCGCCGAGAGAACGCATCTTTGAGGTCCGGTCTTGTAGCTCAGTGAGGTAGACGTGCGCTTCTGCTACTGTGGTTTGATCAACCGGCTCATTTCCAGAGTAATGAGTTTGTCCCACCGGGAGTGGGAGCGCCTTTAACTGTTCCACAACTGACTCATACTCACGTTCAAATTTCTCCGGGTCTCCAAATCCAAGCTCTTCGGCGTACTCTCGAAGATCGTCCTTGAGGTCTCCCTCCATGTATTTTTTTAGATTCTCGAGCAATTTATCGCGTGCAAGCCGAGCGTAACCGGCATCAACCGGATTGATTGCACTGATCCCAAAATTATTAATCTCCACCTCATAGGTAGGCCACCAATATTCGATAACTGTTCCACGATTATCAAACGGAATGTGACAATAAGGATCAATAAACCCAGGCCAGAATGGTGGCTCACAATACTCGCATCGCCGCTTTACGAGACGAGGCTCCATGCATTCAAAGAATTTCTCCTCGGCTTTCTTGTTATTCCTTCTATTTTCTTGACTCCCTTCGACGATCTCTGCGGAATCCTTCTGCCAATCCTCCTTCCATTCAGACTCCTCCCTCCCGTCAAACCACGGATGAGGTTCAAACTTACCGTCCTGATAGTATCGGGCAGTCCATTTCGTGATATCTTTCGCAACCCCCGCAGGGTTTCGCGCCTCAGATAATACCCGATCGTAGTGGGATTGTTTCGCTTTCATTTCCTGCTCGACAGGCCGCGAGAACGTCACGGGCTCGCTCCAGGCAGACCCCGTTACGAGGATAATGGTAAGGGATAATACTTCGATGAGCCCAAAATTAGCTTTCACGGCGTCCTGTCTCTAAAACCAGAGTTCACCAACCCTCTTATGATATGGGAATAATTCGGGAAATAGTGCTCTCCTAGGGGCTCGAGGTGAGACACCAGGCCGAACTTTGACCATAACAGCTCTGTAGTCAGAGGGAGCTAGAAGCCTTCGGTAGGGGATATGGTTCGCTGGTCGCGTCACGCTCAAATCCTGTTCGTTCTCGTCATTGGCATTGCGCCGCTCCTCCCACAAGGAGCGACTGCCCAATCGCGCAATTACAATCCAAACCGCTTCATGGAGGAGATTTGCACCAACAACTTTGATCTCCTGGCACTGAACGCGAGAATCGCTAGCCTAGAAGCGCTTGAATTGCAGATCGATACGTTTCTTCAAAACCTGATTGCTTTTCGCGAGCAGGTTTTCAACCTCGCGCTCCAAGGACAGAGTTGTTTCGAACTCCGGTTACCCCAAATTCCAAATCTCGATCTCTGCCTCGATCTCGACTTGTCGCTGATGGATCATTGCGCCGCAATCTGTATCAACGATGTCTTTGGTGATATCAATGCCTACATTGATCGACTATTTAGCGTCTGTCTCACACTTCCCGATCTCTACGCCTTGCTCGATATCCCCGATTATCTCGGACTTTGCATCGGCACGAGCCTGATGGCGCTCTTTAACCTCGAACTCCCTATCTTCGACGCCGAGCTGCTCGCCGATTTGCGCGCAACAATTGCAGATTTGAAGGCAATGGCCGACGCCCTTGCTGCGCTTCAGGGACAATGTGTTAGCCTTGGTATCGGTGCTGGAGGGGGCTCGACGCAACCGCTCCCTGGGTCGGTACTCCGGAACCTTGATACAACTCATGGGGTGATGTGTCGTTTAAATGCACTCATTCCAGATATTGGGTTGGGCGCGATCGGTTCGTTACTTGCCGATCTCGATGCCTATCTTGTCGCCTTTGCCGATGCGCTCGCAATCTTTAAGGATCAGTTCTACGCCTTGTTGATGGATGCAAATGCCTGTCTCAGCACCCGTCTGTTTCTTCCCCCGCTTCCATCGCTCTACGCCTGTCTCTTCCCCCCCAATCTTCTCTACAGTGCATGTGTCGGCGCTTGTATGAGTCTTGAAATTGTCGTCAATGCATTTTGCGTCGATACAAGTGGGATCAATAACCTGATTAACGATATTAACTACCTCGTTCCAAACAGTGTGGGTATCTGTCTCTTCGGGGCCTTTAATCTGTTGTTTAACTTGCCGTTTCCTGAACTTAATATCGATTTCGACCCACTCATGTTTGACGCTTTTGGCTCACTCACCGCAGGGATCTGCGAGGTGAGTGGTGGCTTTGCTGTGGGAACCCACGATATTCCTCCGCTACATCTCGATCTCGACGCGGATGGGCTACTCAATACCGATGAGCTTTCATTTGGTTCCAGCGCGTTCATCGCCGATACGGATCGCGATGGTGTTCCCGATGGAGTCGAGGTTTCCTACGGGACAAGCTTAGTCGACCGCGGAAGTTACCCGGAGATCCTTGGGCAAACATCATGTGCCGAATGGAACGGATTTCTTGGTGGGATGTACAATGTCTACGAGCATGTGAATCTCGGTAGCGACCCGCTTTCGTTTACTACCACGCTCTACAGCATCAATGGCAAGGCTCAGAGTAAGTCCAAGGGCACAGTGCTCCCCGGAGCGCAAACCGATGTGCTCGTTCACGACATGCCTGGACGCATTCCCAGTTCATACGGCAAGGTGTGCAGTCGTCATACCGGTAACCCTGAGGATTTCGAGGGACGGATGGTCTACTATAAACCAGACACCGTCGGCGGCTATGAGTTCGCCTTTGCGATGCCACTCGTCGGCGGGCGGGCGGAATCGCAGTATGTAGGGTTTAACACCTTCCAACCAAGTCTTGCCGCGGGTGACGGAGATGATTACGTAGCCAACTGGATTCAGGTATCGAACGAAAACACACATGATGCGAGTGGTGTACTTGTGGCCTATCTTCAGGATGGTTCGGTCTTAGACACCCAGCGTCTTTCGATTCCAGCCCTTGGTCGAAGTGATTTTTCGGCGCACCAATATGGCCGAGATCGTGTTGGGCTCATCGAGTGGCGTCCAGATAACGGAAATGACCTCTTCCAAGTGAGAAACGTCCGGTATCTCTACCAGACTCCGGATCCTGCTTACGATCACTTCGATACGGCGTTTCAGTTAGGAGCGCGTGCAGGAAGCGGTGAAAAACTGGGCGTTCCGCTTGATGTCCGCGACGGTTCGTCAATTTTGGAGATTTCAAACACTGCGTCTGTCGATAACGAAATCTCGGTATCGGTCTATAATGCGGGCGGAAAGCTCCAACAAAAGCAGAAACTCAATCTTCCGCCTCATGCTACCCAGCACCTGATTATGGATCAGGTACTCAGCGGTAGTGGTTTAGGCACTGCAGTCATTGATAGCGCTGTGCCTTCCGGGGCAAGCGCTGTAGCGATGCAGTATGGGCGAACCCCCAATGCAGGTATCAAGTACATGTACGGCGTTTCTGCAGTCGAGCCGATTGGAGAAAGAATCAGTAGCAGCTACAATACATTTCTCAATCAACAGTGTCGTCTGTTAGTGATTAACCCAACCTCACAGAACCAAGAAGCCCGGATGTCTGTGGTTCGTTACGACTCAGCTGTCATCGCAAAAGATATAAGCTTCAATGTCCCAGCACGTGGGGTTGTTGAACACGACCTCTGTGCCCATGATGGTCCAAATAGCTATGGAGTAGCGAAACTTACTCCAGCGAAACCTCACACACTTCTCGGTTACGTCATTCGCTATGGGGCGAATGATCAGTACCGGTTTCCAACTCCGTTAAGGTAGCAGAATTTAGTAAAGGCTTACGTATTACGTATCACGTATACGTATACGATTTTACGTGCACGTGAACGTTTACGCTCACGTCAACGTAGCCGTAGTCGTCATTAACGCGACTTTATCTCCAAAACAGTTTGCCGGGTCCGCGGAGCGCTGCTCCGCTGAAGATTAAACAAAAAAAGGTGGGTGGTCTGGCACATGCCAAGAGACCTCCGCACCTTGGCCGGTTGGGAGGTCGGGCGACACGTGTCATCGTCGACGACAGGGTCTCCGCGCGGGTCCATAGTAGCCTCCGTGACATCGGTGTGGTCCGTGGTACCATCCATGGCAACCACCGCACCAACGCCATGCGCTTCCGTAGTAGTACCCGTCGTCCGCATAAGCAGACCCGCGTACCTCGACGTGGACGATACCGTCGAAAAACTTCCGAAACGTGTCGCCGGCGGACTCGGTGTTGACCTCCTCACTCGAGGAGATTACTTTACCGTTTCGATCATATTCGACCCGGCGAGTCGCGCTCTCATTCCCATGATAGCGCGGGTTCGATGAAACGCAGCCACTGCCAAGACCGACGAAACAAACGAGAACGATACCGATTCGAGTCATTTGAGTATTCCTGTTTTCGCTTCCCAGCCAACTTAAGGTGTTCGAACGTTGAGCACCAAGCGGCAGGTCCTTCAGTGCGCACGCACTAAACGAACTGCCACTCGGCACCCTGAGTAATACCTAGTAAAAAACCTTTCTTGTGCCAGACTACCCGTATGAAAGAGAAAGTAACCGGTGCGGCTGCAAGGTAAGCGCACCAGTTTATATTCAAAGAAGTTCGTGCCTTGCCGCAAAAAATGCGGGCCAGTGCTGGGAGCACTAGGAACCGGAGTCGAGATCTCTCGCTGAGAGAGGACAAGACCCCGGTGGCTCGCATTGAGATGGAGACAGCGCCGCGGAACTAATCAAGCGGCCTATCTCCGTCCCACGTTTGGAGATCTCCAAACGTGCCAAGCTTCATCGGCGGCGCGAGCGCTCGACCGCTGACACGCATCTCGCCCTCTTCCTCCACAACCCCTCCATCCACAGTCGCTCTGCGATTTCCGCTGAGCTTCCGTGTGTAGGTTGTCGTGACCTCCGTGCGATAGGGATCCGTTTCAGCCGTCCAGCGCCGGTCAAAGTCCGTCGGCTCTTTGCTTGTGCTGCGGCAGCCGAAAGTGCCGACGAGGATGAGGAAAAGGCCAGAGATCAGTAGTATCGTACTTGCGCGCATTCTTGAGCTCCTGTTTTGCGGGCTACCAGGACAATGCCCGTTTGACTTACACCTGGATTTCTCTAAACGCGACATTCATTCCGTTTAGAGAAATCCAAGAGAAGTCCAACAGGCTCATCTGCGAGAGATGCTCTTGCTGTAAACAATCAAACCTAATGGAAAACCAAAGACATGCTCCCAGACTGGTTCCCAGCAAGCTTCTTACTGTCTGCTCGGAACCAAATCTGCACGAACTTCCCGTAACCATTGAGAAAGAACTAGCCGTCAATGCGGCTAATTACGTTATGCGCAAAATAAACGTATTTGTGGCGTGGGGTTTGGCGGATAGCCTAGCTGGTGCGCATTTATTTCGCACAGGTTGCGCGAGAAGCTTTACAACAGAGAATGGGGGGTTAGAGGGTATCTTAGCCCGTTCTTATTTTCGTTTACGTAGACGTGCACGTGAACGTATACGCTCACGTATACGTATACGTAATCGTTTACGGTCACGTTCACGTTCACGGATGTAGGAGCACAGAACCCCTAGGCTACTAGACGATCTTGAAAGCTACCCGGAGTATACCCGGGCATCCACTCATCGGTGAGCATCAAGACCGAATCCACCGAAAGCATGAGATAGGGAAACTCCCGTTTTATCGCTTCTAAGATTTCGTAATACTCCTGATCATCTCGCACCATAAACTCAAGCTCCATGTTCCCAAGATTACGAATAAAGAACATTACCTGAGGAAATCTCGAAATATAGGCGAGGATTGAAGCCTCATCACTCCGAACATAATGGTCGAAGGTAATAATCGTTTTATACATACTGTAGCCGAGCTTCCCCATGTCGACGTTAATTCGATAATGGACAATTACCCCCGCCTCTTCGAGGTGGTGAAGCTTATGTCGAATCACGGGCGGGCTTACGTGGAGCTGCTTTGCAAGCGTCGTAATGGGCGTGCGTGCATCCTGAACGAGAGTATCGATCATCCCGAATTCAATTTCGTCGAGTTCTGTTGAGACTATCTCTCCCCCAACGATGGTCGAGCCGGGAGCATCCTCTTCGCGGAATCGCTTCTCAAACTGGTGCGCATCGAGCAGCGACTCAATCTTGCTCTCAACAACTATCTTTGTGAATTTGTTCAGAAGATCGTTCTTTAAATAGTAAAATTCATAGTCTGTTCGAGCAAAGAACGCGATTACTAGGTCCCAACTCCCACTACATTCGCCCATCCACCATGCGCGCTTCGAAGCACGAATTTGAGAGAAGAGCTTTTGCTTTTCAGAAGGTATGTTTCGGAGTTTGAGATAGAGCTTGTAAATCCGAAGACCAAGTTTATGGGGGTTAATAGAGATCGTAAATCCAGTGATAATCCCCTGCCTTACCAACCGTTGAATCCGATATTCAAGCGACTGTCGTGACTTCCCAAGCTCCGCCGCAAGGTCAGTCATTGGCGTGCGGCAGTTTCGGTCGAGATGGAGGAGCAACTGCTTATCGCTGTCGTCGGCAACCATTCTGACTTATCCTTTTTTGCTTATTGAACATATTTTAAGCCTAAAAGTTTTAAAAAGCAAGCATTTTGCTTAAGTTTTGGGCAAAACGTAACATTTTAATATTCGCGAGAGGATTCAAAAAAGGTTTTCCGCAGTTTGAACCGTAAATTTTAATGAGGAGAACCAACAATGACACAGAAACTCACCAATCAAATCGAAGTGCTCCGAGTAAATGCTCAGGGTCAGTGTCTCGAGCTCATCGACGGGGCAGAGCAAACGGTGCAGGTGGGCGCAATTCGCGTCTCAGTCAAGGTTGAGCCGCACTCTGTTCAGTGTAGCGCAAATTTCCCGCAGATCTCCGGACCAGTGTTTTGGAATCTTGCCCGAACGCCACACGGCCTCGAGCTCTGGGATGAGATCGGCGCGGTGGTTCCGGTTGAACAGCTAGACGAACTCGTCCTCGATTTCGAATTCGCTCTGGAAGGCAAGTTAGCGCAGCCGGGGAACTCCCTCCCCTTCGGTGCAAGACCAAATGGTGGTTACCGAGCGATGGAGCGCGATTCGGGGCTGCAATATTTTGTTCATTGAGTCCGCTGATGCTCATTCAACTCAATATGGGTAGAGGCTCGAGAACTACATATGTAAGGTTAAACCCCAGGACATTTGCTCGCTACAACATAGAATGACGCTGTAGCGACCAAATGTCCTGGGCGCCCACCGGGACAGCCTATTTCCTCGACTGGAGGAAGGTGTTGCAGATGGGCGGAGGAGTTTACCGATGATTCTCAACCGGAGTGAATTGGGTGTTGGCCATGCGTTCCGAATGGTGCTCGAAGTGGGCGAAGCATTTCAGAGGGTGCTCCCCGCCGAGATACCGGAAGCGATCGTAAAAGCCCACCGCGATTGGATGGAGACGAACGATTGTCCGATGGTGGTAACCTTCGCGCCAGTCGTCCTCTCCGGTCCTGGACATCCATGTTTTCCAGGAGTGCTGATCACTGGCTTCTCTAACACGCCAGAGGATCTCGTGGCGCCCGATGAGAAGCGCGCCCTCGACCGTGTAGAAAGCCTTGCTCGGTATCTGATCGAAACGCTGGGTGTTGCTGCGGTCGTATTCACCGTCGGCGGCAAAAGCGTTCATCTCTCAAGGGCCTAGCAGTCTAGTGTTGCTCGTCTGGCTTCCTCGCCCCGTTTCATCCCGCGGGGCGAGGAGCCGACGATGAAGGTAGAGCTCTCGAGCCTAACCCTCCAGAATCCAACCATGTTTATTCAGTCGTTTGACTTCGATCAATCCATCGATTAATCTACGATTAAGTCAGTTGACTGAGTTAATATATGGTCGATGATAAAACAAGTAAAACCAGGGAGTTACTCCTAAACTCCGCCGAGCGTCTCTTCATTGCGCGCGGCTATGATGCTGTAGGCACACGTGAAATCGCTGACGCTGCCGGGGTTAACCTTGGTGCAATTCAGTACCACTTTGGCTCCAAAGGGAAGCTCTTCATCGCTACAGTTCACCGCTTAATGGAGCTCTCAGGGACGGATCTCAGTACAGAGCTCGAGCTTGAACTGACTCCCAAATCGAAGCTGGAAGCGGCGATGAAGCTCGCGCGCTTTATTTCGGGTTTCCTCTCCCACCTTATTTATGCGGAGGGTCCGCAGGCTTGTCGGCTGATGATTCGCGAGATTATGACCGATTCGTCTCGCGACGAGGAGATGTTTACGGAGCTCGTTTCTTCTGTTGCGGAAAAATTTATGCGACCGATGCGTGACGCCCTCGAAGATATTGTGCGAGGGATTAATAGTGCCCTTACGCCGTTAGAGGTTACACTTGCCGGCCGAAGTATTCTCGGTCAATGCCTGTTCTACGCCTCGAACCGTCCATTCGTCGAATATTTGGATTCCATAGATATCTCTGAACCAAAACATTTTCGGCAGATTGTTCAATCAGTTTGTCGCTTCTCCCTCACTGCGCTTTGTTGCGAGGAGTCGCTTACAAATGAAGTCTGTAGCTTAATTTCGGAGAGCCGGAAATCATGAAACGCTCAATCTCTATCGCCGTAGGAAGTGTCGCAGGACTCGTCATCTTGCTTGCACTCGTAAAATACCTTCAAATCTCCGGTGCCATTGCTGCCAATGCCAACGCAAAACCACCACCAACAGCCGTCACCTCGGTGAAGGCTGAGCGGAAGAAATGGCCAGAAATGCTCGCTGCAATTGGCTCGCTCGTTCCGATTCAAGGAGTGACTCTGAGTGCTGAAGGGGCCGGTGACGTTACAAAGATTAACTTCGACTCCGGTAATATAGTGCAGGCTGGGGACGTCATCATTGAGCTTGATTCGACCGTGGAGGAAGCACAGCTAAAAGCTGCCCGCGCGCGACGGGAGCAGGCCCACGCTACGTTCCTTCGCGAGCAGGTGCTCATTAACAGTAAAGCTACTTCGAAAGCCAACTTCGAAGCAGCTGAAGCAACATTCCGTGCTGCAGATGCAGAAGTACATTCGCTTCAAGCACAGATCGATCGAAAGAAGATTGTAGCCCCATTCCAGGGGAAGCTCGGTATTCGCTTGGTCAATCTCGGGCAGTATCTCCTTCCCGGCGCTCCCGTTATTCCCTTACATGATATTCGAAATCTCTATGTGAATTTCAGCGTACCACAGGCAAAATCGGCACGCGTGACCCTGGGAGATATCGTCGAGCTCCGTGTTGGTGGGCAGGAGGATCGCTTATTTCAGGGAAAGATTTCCGCGATTGATCCGCAGGTGGATGAGAAGATGCGTACCATCGGAGTTCAAGCGACCGTCCCTAATCCAGATGAAACACTTCGACCAGGAATGTTCGCCCACGTAACAGTGTTCCTCGGCGAAGTGGAAGAATTCATCACCATTCCACTCTCAGGAGTCCAGTTCGCACCGTATGGAGATACTGTCTTTGTAATCGAGCAGAAAACAACCGAGGAAGAAGAAAAGCCTATGCTCACCGTTCGGGAGCAGGTTGTGAAACTAGGCAAACGACGGGGTGAACAGGTTGCTGTGCTTGCCGGTTTAGACGATGGGGTAGAGATCGTCTCCTCCGGGACCTTTAAACTTCGCCCCGGTGCAGAGGTAATGGTGAACAACACCCTCATGCCTGGCAACAATCCAAATCCTACTCCGGAAGATTCATAGATCAGTTTATGGCGCTGACCGATACCTTTATCCGCCGACCAGTCTTTGCGACCTGTGTCAATCTGTTGATTCTCATCGCTGGGCTAGCCGCCGTAGGAAGAGTCTCAGTTCGACAGTACCCCCGGAGCGATCTTGCGGCAGTGATTATTACTACCGCCTACGTTGGCGCGGATGCCGAGCTTGTTCGGGGATTTATCACCACACCGCTAGAGCGAGTAATCGCAAGCGCTGATGGGATTGACTACCTAGAGTCGGCAAGTATCCAAGGGCTCAGCACTATTACCGCGCGGCTTCGTTTAAATTTTAATGTGAACGATGCGCTCACCCAAATTCAGGCCAAGGTCGCCCAAGTTCGAAACGAACTCCCCCCTGAAGCAGAAGCGCCGGTGATTAACGTTGAGAATGCCGAGACCAGATTTGCCTCGATGTATATCGGCTTCTCTTCGTCGATCATGGAACGAAACCAGATTACCGATTACCTCACCCGCGTAGTTCAGCCGAAGCTTTCTTCAATCGCGGGTGTAGAACGAGCTGACATTCTCGGCGCACGTACCTTTGCGATGCGAATCTGGCTTAAGCCCGATCAGATGGCCGCCCTCAATATTAGTGCCCGTGAGGTGCGTAACGTGCTTGAAGCAAACAATTATCTTTCAGCGGTGGGGAGTACGAAGGGGTCAACCATTACCGTATCGCTCGCGACAAATACTGATCTCCAATCGCAGCATGAGTTTGAACAGCTCGTCGTTCGTCAGGATGAGAAAACTGTAGTTCGCCTAAGGGATATTGCAGATGTAGTTCTTGGTGCCGAAAACTATGACGAAGATGTCCGCTTCAGCGGTGAGGTCGCGACCTTCATGGGAGTATGGACACTCCCCAACGCGAACGCGCTCGATGTTATCGCCAATGTTCGCACTGAACTCGAGCACCTGGAAAAGGTCCTTCCGACCGGACTCAATGTTGGAATTCCCTATGATGCTACGGAATACATTCGCGACGCGATTCGCGAAGTAACAAAAACCCTTAGCGAAACGATTCTCATCGTTATCGGCGTTATTTTTCTGTTCATCGGATCTTTCCGCTCAGTGCTCATTCCAGTAGTAGCGATCCCACTCTCACTATTAGGTGGAGTAGCATTGATGGCGATATTTGGTTTCACGTTAAATCTTCTCACACTGCTTGCTATCGTGCTCTCCGTTGGACTCGTGGTTGATGATGCGATCGTCATGCTCGAAAACATCGAACGTCACGTTCAAGAAGGGTTGTCTCCGCGCGAGGCGGCGTTTAAAGGGGCGCGCGAACTTGTCGGTCCAGTTATCGCGATGACGATTACCCTTGCGGCGGTTTACGTCCCGATCGGTATCCAAGGGGGGCTCACTGGTGCATTGTTCCGCGAATTTGCGTTTACGCTCGCGGGCGCTGTTGCCATCTCAGGTATTGTCGCTCTTACGCTCTCGCCAATGATGGCATCAAAGCTTGTCTCCCACACCCATCATCCGTCGCGGTTCAAACTACTGATCGATAATGGATTTGAGCGTATCCGCAATGGTTATGAACAGGTCCTCCGTGCATCGCTCACCTATCGACACGCGATCGTCGTCGCTGCCATCCTTGTCATGCTCTGCATCTTCCCCTTCTACGGTTTCTCCACCAAGGAACTTGCACCACGTGAGGATCAGGGAATTGTCTTCGGTATCGTCCAAGCATCTCCAAATAACTCACTTGATCAGACTCTCATTTACGCCTCGGCGATTGAACAGGTCTTTAGAAATGTTCCGGAGTACCGACGAACATTTCAGATTACCATGCCGACGGGAGGTTTCTCCGGCGTGCTCCTCACTCCCTGGAGCGAACGCGAGCGAACCGCCCAGGATATTGAGGGCGAGCTCTGGGGGACTCTCGGGGTAATTCCGGGCGTGCGCGTCATCGTTGCTACACCGCCAGCGCTCCCCGGTGGAAGTGATTTTCCAATTGAGCTAGTCATCTCTTCCACTGCTGACCCGGAGCACCTCGTTGGCTATGCGGGGCAACTTGTCGAGCGCGCATTTGCAAGTGGTAAGTTCATGTTCGCCGATAGCGATCTCCATTTTGATCTACCGCGAAGCGAAATTATTATCGATCGAGACCATGTGGCGATGCTCGGGCTGAATCTAAGCGAGGTAGGGGCAGATCTTGCGACCATGCTTGGAGGAAACTACGTCAATAGATTCAGCATCGCAGGGAGGAGCTACAAAGTCATTCCACAGGTGAAGCGGATGGAGCGCATGACTCCCGACCAATTGCTTGACTTCTACGTTTCAAGTCCGGGCGGTGAGGCAGTTCCAATCTCAACATTCACTACGCTCAAAGATACCGTTGAACCTCGTCAACTGAATCGCTTCCAGCAGTTAAACTCGGCAAAGATTCAGGGCGCTCTCATCCCCGGTGTGTCAATTGATGAGGGACTGAACGTCCTTGAAGAGGCAGCAGCGGAAATTCTCCCTCGAGACTACGTTGTCGATTATGCGGGCGAGTCACGACAGCTTCGCAAAGAAGCTACAGGCATGACCGGAATCTTACTCCTTGCGATCGTGGTAATATTTCTCGTCCTCGCGTCCCAATTTGAGAGCTTCCGCGACCCGCTCATTATCCTCCTCGGTTCGGTACCGCTTGCACTCGCTGGTGCGCTCTGCTTCGTATTTCTGGATTTCACTACACTCAATATTTATTCGCAGGTGGGCTTGGTCACCTTAGTCGGACTTGTTTCAAAGAACGGAATTCTCATCGTCGAGTTTGCAAATAAACTCCGCGAGGAGGGGCTAGAAAAAATCGAAGCCGTGACACAAGCGGCCACCACCCGGTTACGACCGGTGCTCATGACGACAGTCGCAACGGTCGTAGGTCACTTTCCGCTCGTGCTAGCAAGTGGGCCGGGTGCCGGGGCAAGAAACAGTATCGGAACGGTTCTTGTTTCAGGAATGATCATCGGAACACTGTTTACGTTGTTTGTGGTTCCTTCGATCTACACCTTCGTTGCAAGCGCTCGTCGTCACGAGGACGATCATCCACCTGAAGCAAAGCTCAAAGTAGATACCGTTGATGGAAACGGACGAGTCCGAAGTTATGCGTGATTCGATTGTTCGTTACCTCATAGTCACAATGTTCACACTCTCGGGGTGCGCCGTTGGACCCGATTATTCCGAACCGGAGACGCCACAGTTTTCAAGTTTTGTTGAAGCAGATGAGGCTGGCGCATCGCTTGCCGAGCCGAGCCGCTTGTGGTGGCAAGGTTTTGAAGATCCTCTCCTGAGCTCACTCATTACGGAAGCGATGGCGGAGAACAAGACAATTGACGCTGCACTTGCAAGACTTCGTGATGCTCGCGCGTTCTGGCGCGACTCTACGCTGGGTCTTCTCCCAACAATTACCGGCACTGCTGGTTATGAAGACTCAAAATTTAGCCAAGATCGCACTCCTGGTGCCCCGCCGGAGGCGCTTGAAGTTCAGCTCTATGATGCTGGCTTTGATGCGATTTGGGAGCTCGATTTCTGGGGTCGAATTCGGCGAGAGATAGAATCACGGAAGGCGCTGGAACGAAGCGCTGACGCCTCAGTCGAGGATGCAAGACAGAGCGTTGTCGCCGAGCTCGTTCGAGCTTACATTGAGCTCCGAACACTCCAAGAGAAACTTCGTATTGTCGAGGAAAACATAAAAGTTCAGACGAGTTCGCTCGAGCTCAGCCAGGTGAAATATCAGGCTGGTTCGGTATCTGAGCTAGACGTCGTGCAAGCTGAGAGCTTGCTTGAGCAGACCCGCGCGGAGCTCCCTTCACTTCAGGCTCAGACAAGGATCCGACTCTACCAACTCGCAGTTCTTCTCGGCCGAACACCAGAGCAGATCGACCCCGTTCTCAGCGAACGTCGAAACATTCCAAGCTATCGCGATGAGCTCGCACTCGGCGATCCAACCATGCTCCTCCGCCGTCGGCCTGATATCCGCATTGCTGAACGGAATCTCGCCTCGGCAGTGGCAAAAATTGGCTTTGAGACTGCGGATCTGTTCCCACGGGTAGAGCTCTTCGGCTCGCTGTCAGTCGAAGCGCGAGATTTTGATGATTTATTCGGTGATGGGGCCACCGTATATTCGGTTGGGCCACGGATTACCTGGGCAGCATTCAATCTCCGGAGAGTGTTAACGGATATTGAGCAATCTCGCGCCCTTGCGGATGAACGATTTGCGCTCTACGAGCAAGCAGTACTTGAGGCTCTCCAAGAGGTGGAGAGCTCACTAGTCCAGTTCGGCAAGGAACGTGAGCGCCGAGCAGTGCTCTTAAACGCTGTTCGTTCGTCAAGGCGTGCGGTCGAACTCGCTGAGCTTCAGTATCGAAATGGAAGCGTTGATTATCTTACCGTACTTGCTGCAACGCGCGATGTGCTCTCGGTAGAACTCTCGCTTGCTGATAGCGAGGCGCTCTGTATCACCGCACTCGTTTCTGTCTTTAAAGCTCTCGGTGCGAATGTTACTGAGCCCGAGGCGGCGTAGCATAACTCACAAGAATCATTCCACAGAGCACGCCGAAGGGGAGATATCCAGCATAGCCGAGGATAGGCATCTCAAAAACTGGGGCCACACCGACAAATGGTATGCGGTAGATCCATTTGTTCAAACTATAAAAATTCCACAATTCCCAGAAGAATCCACAGCAAAGACCGGCAAATGCCCAACTGATTAATCCTCCGATCTTCGCTGAGGTGAGAACAATCTCCTGTCCCTGCAATCGCTCGATACTCAAAGCAAGTGTAATTGGGGAAATCCAAAGGATGGGGAAGAGATAGTCTGGAGTAAAGGGAAGGAAGATAAGCGAAAGCGTCGTGAGAATAAAGAGTGCCATCGCGAACCATCGTGAGATGAGAAAAAATTCTCGTGGAGCGTTTGCTGAGAAGCGAAAAAAGGAGGTGAGCAGCTCTCGTGTCACCCAAATGGCCGGGAGAACCGTAGAGAACGAAAGTGAGGCGAGAAAGAGATATTCGCCGGCGGAAAATCCTTCGAGCCCGAGGTAGCACCAGTTGTGGACGAAGCGGTTTAGGTATTCAAAGGTCCACCAGCAGAGCGCACTCATTGGAAAAGAAAGGAGATACTGTTTGGGCTGTCGGGTAATTGGCGCAGTTCCCGATAGCTCATAGAGCAGGGTGTTTCCAAGTGCGATGTAACTCATCCAGAGGAGCAGAAACGTATGGTGTTGGTAGGGCGAAAACCATGGGAAGCGGGTCCAGGCGAAACACCAACTTACGGCGAGCGCTGTGAGACAGATCGAGGTTAAAGGGAAGAATCCTTTTCTTCCACACACCAGTGGAGAGAAGGTAACAGAAGCGTGACGTGCTACGGAGAACAATGTTCCGGCAATAAAAAGCGCAAGCAAGAGAGTTACAACGACCGAGAACAGGAGCACGTCTTTGGGACAGCTTACCGGTGGGACTTCAAAGTAGAGCTCTTGATATTTCCCGGGAGAATTGAACAACCCAATTGTGGGGAGCAAAACAATTCCGGCTGCAGTTCCAATCCAAGTGCGCCGTCGGAGGACCAGCTCTTCGCCCCGAATACGAGTCATTCATCGAGGATAGCATAAGCTACGAACGCTTGACCAAGCGGCACACTTGTTCCTCTGCGCCTCTCTGTGAATCCTCTGCGTTCAATTCACTAAATTGAAAATAAATTGGTAAACACAGAGGCTACTCAGAGAGGCGCGCAGAGGAACGCAGAGGTTGCCGATTCGCTGGTAACGGAATTACTTTCCGCCGATGGAGAGCGCGCAGCAGTTTGCTGACCACTGCGAGTAGTTTGCTCTCGAGCAGTATCGTCCAAACTGTGCACACTCTGCTTCAGCCTTGGGGTCGTGGTTCTTACGGCTCGACATTGTCTTTACATCTCCAACGAGTGCAAAGTTTCCGACCTGTTCAACAACACGACATGCGCGCTGTGCATCGGCAGCCTCGTTTTCACCAAGCTCCGTAAAAGTCTTCCCGGTGGATGAACCTTGCTTCAGCACACACTGAGTGGTGAATGATTGTGCCTGAGCTATGTTGCTGGTGAAAAGAATTACAAGTGCGAGCAGGAGAGCGAATCTCTGAATCATAGATAACCTCCGATGCGTTGATACCTAGCAAACGACCGAAGATGCTCCCTCACTCCTTGAGAATGATATGAATGAATGGAGCGTTCGCGCTGCCTTCGAGGCGCTAAAAAAGTGACTCGTCTTTTCGCTTTTTTTGAGATCAGTTTATCGGGATCGGTAATGCTTTACCGGTATTGGTCAGAAACAGTCTCAATCCACTCGCAGCGAAGCTTAAGTTTACGCTTGCCAATTGTATCATACAATGATACAATCAACCCATGCTTACGATTCAACTCAACTCCCAGACGCCAATTGGCGAGCAGATCGAACAGGGTATCCGGCTCGCGATCGCTTCCGGAGAGCTAAGCCCTGGTGATTCACTCCCAACCGTGCGTCAGCTCGCTTCCGACCTCGGGGTGAACCTCAATACAGTTGCCCGAGCATATCGTTCACTTGAGCAGAGCGGACTACTCACGAGCGTGCAGGGCAAGGGTACACAGGTACGGGCTTCAACCGAGGCCAAGCGTTTTCCGGCGCCAGTCTTTCGCAAAGAACTTCGGGCTCGATGCCGTTTACTGTTTGCCGATTCCCTGCTTGCCGGTTTGAACAAGGAGACGATTCGCGAACTAGTATTGACTGAACTCGAGCAGTTCTGGCCGAATGATACAATGGAGGGATCGAAATGAAATGGTATATGGTTTTATTCGTCCTAATCATGTTGCTCTCATCGGGCGTCCTTGCCCTCTTCGTCAGATTGATTCCGATTAAGGATCAGTCTGAGGACGAATATAACAAACGATTAAAACGCATCCGGACACTTAATCTGCAACTGTGGGGAGCAACGGCAGTAAGTCTGGTCATCTTCTTCGCTTGTTATTGGATTGATCCGAATGCTGCTCAAACCTTGTGGGTACTTTCCTTCATACTGTTCTTTAAGTTTGCGAATCCACTGATTATCGAAAAGAACCCTGGTTGGGGGCCCGTTCATCTTCAACCAAATATCCGAATCGCTTCATTACAGCCCCGTCAGGTAACGAGCATGATCTCAAGCAGAGCGTGGATTCTCGCCTGGCTGTTCTGGAGTGTTGGTCTTCTCCTTCTCGTTATGTTCAGCAAGTTCCCGCACGGCGTGACCATCTTTCACCTTTTTGGCATCGTGCCATTACTCACCTCTCAGTACTCGATTCGTCGCTTGGTTGAAGAACCCGAGCCGCTCTCCGCAGGAGAGGAGAACGAGGTACTCCGCCGTGAGTACGAATCCCTTCGAGCGATTCGAGCCCGCGGGCTCTACGCGCTCTCCCTCGCAATGATGCTTCTCTTTTTCGCGGTGTCCTTTATCGGAACTTACTCCGCTTCTGGTGAATCTGCCGTCGCGTGGATTGGAGGAGTTGGCGGCTCCCTACTGGGAATCTGTGGCGGCGCTTTTGGCGTCTACTGTTCCTTTCGTAAGGCTCGACTTGGGAATCTCTACATTTCCATGCGGCGGTAACGAACGGTTCGTTCTGTTCGGTCAATTATTTTACTCCTTTTTCTTGTCTGTCATCGGTTCAAAATGCGCGATGAAGTAGCGAAGATCTGCTTTGACGTCATCCGGGACGTGCGGGCTTGTAAGCAGCCGTTCAATTCGCTGCTCGAGAGTGAGCGACGGGGTGTCGATAAGCTCCTTTTCTTTCTTACAGGCGGCCGACGTGTCTCTCTTCATAATTGACCTCCCAGTTTTTCTTTGGGAAAGCACGTTTCATTTCCATTTCAGGACGGGCTCCGTATCAGGCTAAATTCTAGGATCCAGCAAAAGATAAGCAAAAAAAATGCAAAAGCCGTAGATTTGTCCCTTGCTATTCGGTAAGTATTAAGATTAATGGAAGCCGTCGATCAGCGAGATCGAGAGATACTCTGCGAACTCGATCGCGACTCTCGCATCTCGTATTCCAAACTGGGCGAGCGTATCCGCATGTCGCACGAGTCGGTCCGTTACCGTGTGCTCCGACTCATCGATCGACAGGTAATCAACAAGTTCTGCACCGTCGTTGACGCTTCGAAACTCGGCTTCGTCTACCACAAGGTATTCCTTAAACTCCGTAATGTGAATGAGGAGAGTATTGAACGAATTATCAATCGCCTCGAGGATGACCCATTCGTCACCTGGGCGGTACGAACCGAAGGAAAATACGATATCGGCTTTGCCGTAAAAGTTGCAACACCGGGAGATGTTCTCGAGCTTGGAAACCTGGTCGAAAGCCTTGCTCGTGATTTTGATTGCTTTATCGGGCGGAGAGTCTTCTGCACCAACCTTGTTGGTGAGTACCTCACTCGCGATTACCTTGTTCATCGAAAACGGAGTAAGGCAAAATCTGGTTTCTATTCGGCTGGCTCATTGCCGTTAAAGCTCGATGAGACAAGTTTACAGATCGTCAGATTGCTTGCAAAAAATGCGCGTTACTCGGCAGTCGAGCTGTCTGAACACCTGCCGCTTAGCCCCGATGCAGTGCTACACCGAATGAAAAAGCTCGAACGAGATAAGGTTATTACTCGTTACAACCTTGTGCTCAACCATCACACGCTCCAACAGATGCATTTTAAAGTTTTCATCTATCTCAATCAGATTAGCAGCGAGCAGCAGAACGCATTCTACGCAAAATGCAAGACGAATCCGCACGTGGTTTTTGTGCTGAAGACTCTTGCCGAATGGGATCTCGAACTTGACGTCGAAGTCCCCGACTTTAGCACCTACCGGTGTGTCATGCTTGAGCTCACGAACGACTATGCGTCGATTATAAAGGACTACGAATCGTTACTCGTGAGCCGGATTTATAAGTACACACTTTTTACCTAGAGCGATCCTGCACCCTCATCGCCAAGCTTCCGAGGGAAGAATCGCAAGTATCGTACCGACCACTCCGTCCGACTCACAACAACACCGAGCATAATCAATGTCACGAGCAATGGGCCGATGTAGTGAATTTCGAAATACCCAAGCGCACCGGAGAACGCGACTACTCCCACGCTTATCGCTGAAATGAGCTGCTTCTGCGAGTACGTAGTCTTCAAGCTCCCGAGAAGTCCTAGTACGCCAAACCAGAAGAGGAACGTTGCTCCACACCCGATAAGCACCGCCAAATAGTTTCCGACTTGAGAAAGGTACGTAATCTTCACTTCAACTTCGTCAGCCGACTTATTCGCATAGAGCTTTTCCATGCTGTAACGAACACCAGTTGCTGGTATTTCAATCCGTAATGGGTCGATCACGGCAGGCGCCCCCTTCCCTTCCTCCGCTGAAAGAAGCTCACGCTTCATCATCTCGCCGCTCACAGCTACCTGAGCCTCAAGGAGTTTCATATTTCCACTCACCCGACCATAATGGAAGTCGTCGGGGAGATAGAGATCCCATCGTGATTTGGTAACAACAACATCTGGCCGAGGAAGATAAGCTTTCACACGCCCGAAATGGTGAATCTCTGGGATTTTTGTCTCATAGACAAGTTGCACGGGGAATCCATCGGCGGAGGTTACGATCTTAATTAGGATGCTCTCGCCGTCGACTTCAGTTGTCCCCTCTGCTCCACTTACTAATGCCGGCTTCTCAGGTTTCCCATCGACGAACACCGCCCATGGTTTGGAGTGCTTCGGGAGTGTGATCCGTAGGAACTGCTTCCTCGCATTTCGAACCATGAATTGTGCGTTCGTAACCGCAAGTCCGTTTTCAGTAACAAGTGTCTGGTAGTGCGCTGAGTCAATCGTTGCTGGCTCAACATCAATCTCGCGGTGCCGAGTAATCTGAAGTCCAAGCGTATAAGGAGGATCGTTTCGTACGTATTTGTAGGCAAGAAGAATGGGGTTTGTAGTTTTCAAGATTAACTGTTTTGGGAGTTCACTCGGCTCAAGCGTGGAAAGTTGCTCGATCGTTTGTGGCTTCACCTCAACCGCGCTCAGTGCTTCAACGGCGATCTTTCCCTGCTCCACTTCAGCACCTAACACCTGGAGTGTAGGAACAGAAACTTCTGCATCTCCTAACTCCGTGATCAGCTCATAGGTTGTTTCGACGCGAAAGACGCCTTCCATCTCCTGCGTGAACTGGACGTCAACCTCCTGAGTTCCAGGCAGGTGGTTCACTTTATACGTTCGAAGCGAGGGAGCGGTAAGGCCAAGAACATTTACCTTTTCTGGAAGTTTGAATTTAAGTTCAGAAATCGTTCCAGACTTGATATTGACTTGCACCGTCACTGAGCCCTTGAGACTGACGTCAGAGAGCGAAATGAGTGTATCGACGAGACTATCGAACTTTCCCTGTACCCGTTCCGGCGCTGTTGGCTGAACGGCCAGTTTTACGTCATTACCAAAATATTTAAAGGTGTGGGCAACCGTGTGGGAGATAGTTTCACGAACGTGTGCGGGGAGCTGATTCTCTCCGATCCTCGTTACGTTCTCTTCAACAGTTGGTCGTAGCGCGATTTCCTTACTGGAGAGAACCGCCACCATTCCGCGTTGGCGATTCATTCCGCGAGCCCGAAAGAGTGGAAGCTCAATCGACTCGGAAATCTCTGCTCCTGCAAGCGATCGGTCGTAGGCAATGTCGATTCGAAACTCGCCTTTTACTTTTCGATCAAGAAAGATGTGGAGCGTGTTGCCCGCCTCACCGTCGACTACTCGCCAATCAGATACGATCGCCGTAGTACTTTCAATTCGACTAATCTGAATTCCTACCGGAATATCGAATTGAAATTCGCTCGTCTCGCCCCGGCTAATCTCATAGTCGGCAATCGTACGGAGGTAGAGCACGCCCTCTTCGGCATAAACGCTCTGGTATAACGTGGCGTTTGCACGAAGTTCTGCTTCAATCTCTTCGGGAACTGCCTCAGACCAGGTGAGACGTAACGTATCACTCAGCGGAACTGCGAACGACGCAGTGGTCTTCGCTGAACTCCGGTTGTGGGTGACGTACGTTTCTGGCGTGACCTGTAGTTCTCGTTTTCCCGGGAGGGTAAGTTCAATCTTTGAAATCGGCACTTGGGGTATGGGGAACTCGATAAACGGTGGTTGGTCAGACTTGCTCACTGGGATTTGGAACTCTACAACGAGTTCATGATTGCCGGTGCCTTTGACCGAGGTAGTAAAACAGTCTCCCTCGAGAGCGAGCGGGGTTTGCGTTCCATCAACTGTAACATTGGTGAGGGTCACCGATGAGCGAAAGAGTGGGACGTTCACCCGCTCTACGTTTTGAGTTAACTGAAATGTTCCCTTCCAGATGATGGCATCGCCCTCAAGCGAACCGATATAGGTCGCGCGGCTGAGAGCGTAATCTCTCCGCGCTGTAGTAACCCAGCTAAGATAGAGAAAGCGAGTTGGGGGGACCGATGCTGAGAGAAGGGTGTTTCCGTCCGCGCTCTCCGACTCAAGCGAAGCCACCGGAATAACTCCAACATCGCGTCCTTCCCCCGGAAGCGAAAGTTGAAGTTTCGTCGCTGCGGCCTCTGGAGTAGGGAGCGCGAGACTGAATCCCTGCGCAGACCGTCGAGCATCGAGGCGGTAACGAATGACCATCGTGTACGAGCCAGCTTCGTTTGTCTGCCAAACAAGACCATCCGCGAGTGAGACGAGCCCAATTGGCTTTCCGCCGATGGTTACCGAGTCGACCGCAGTTCCAACTGGGAGGATGGGTATTGATACCCACTTTGATTCAAGTACTGAGAGTGACAACGTTACGTCGACCGTTATTGTTGCGCGCGAATCTTCTTCGGTGATAGTGGCTGAGATTCTTCCCTCGCCAAGTGAATAGTTGAGACTTGGACGTGGATCCCGTGTGTGAGGATCGCTCTGGTTGATAAGTGCTGCATAGTCGGGAAGCGGGAGTGTGACACTCCCATTGTCCTTTGGCTCTTCTTTGGCTCGAGCGAGTATTGGATTACCCACAAGATAGATTGCAACAGCAAGCGTGAGATAGAGATATTGACCGAACTTCATATAAACCTCCTACTACTTAAAACGAAACGGAAACCGTTTTCCCAGACGACGCGTAGCGAAGTGAGTGCAAAAGGTATGCGCGCTCATCACTCGCTAAACCGGAAGCCTTCTTTAGGACGAGCAGATACTCGCTAAGCATTTCGATATCGGCCTGAAGCTCGCGATCACGGGCAAATTCGGGCTGAACGAGATACATTCCCTGAAGAATTGTCTGCGCTCGCTCAAGGATCCGAATTGCTTCCGGAGTATTGTTCGCCTCAAGTGCGCTTCCAGTCTGCTCCATTGAACGTGCTACTTTTTCCGCGAGTAAGTTTTTGAGCACACTTCGCTCGGAAGCGCTCGCCGTGCGCTCCTCACTTCCGAGAGTGAGACTTGCCTTTTCCACGCCATTTTTAAGGAATACGAGATCTTTGTAACGAGCCGTTACATCAGCAATCGGTCCTGGTTGAGCAGCCACAACGTCGAGTAGAATCACATGCGAATCAGAAGCATAGAAGCTCGGAATAACTATCTGGATCCCCTCCTCATCCTCGCCACGGTCTGCGGCTATACCAGTGTTTCTGGAAACTCGTTGGTCGATGCTTCGCTCGCTCTCGCGAACCTGTTCAGCTGTATTGGTATCAAGCCGCTCTGAACCAATGACATCGATGAGCTTCACTCCCGGGTGTAAATGTATCCGCAAACGAAGAGCACGCGCGACCACGCGGCTTACCGAGCTTAACTCCTCACCGACTACCCGTTCTGCTTCGGCTGCCGATTGAATGAGTCGTCGACGTCCTTGGCCAAACAGAGCGAGGCGCTCTAATTCCTCTCCACGGATACTCTTCCCAATCCCGATTACGGAGATTGGGATACCATCGACTGCGCTCTGATGGGCAAGACGCGTGATGTTCTCGAGTTCTCCCCCTAGCTCTCGAGCGGTAATCAAAATAAGTGCTGAACTACCGAGTGGAGAGTCTGGATCGTCGCTTGCTTGAACCCGTTTTTTTGCTGCTGCAAATGACTGACTCAGATCCATCTTCTCGCCGCCTGCATGTTCACCAGCGAGAAGTTCCTGGAGTTTTACGGTAATCTGTCCAAAGGTAAAATTATCCGGCTCAATCACCGTTCCACCATTTTTCCCAGCTACCGTCAGGCTAAAACGGTCGCCGAGATCTTTCGCTTTTCCAATTTCAGAGATGAGTGCACGAATTGCAGCTCCATTCTCGGCTGAGGGCAAATCCCCGAGGTCGAGAATTACTCCCAGATTCATCGCTGGCCGCTTCCCACCGTGGCGGTCACTTCCCTGAAGCCCGATCTGGAGACGCATCCGGGTGGGTTGATTTACCGCGACCGCGTCTGATTGGAGGTAGAGTGCAAGCGCTGAATTCTTCGGTGCATCAAATGGTTGAGAAAATTGTCGGGCCTGCTGATGGAGCTTGAGCGCGGTACCGAGCTCCGATGCGATTTTCTCCCGAGTCGCGATACTGCGGGTAAGTTCATGTTGAAGAAATCGCATCTGAGGATCACCAGGCACATAGGTATTCCGCCAGTACCCGGTTGGCTCTTGAAAGTTTACATTCGTAAGGCTAGCGTATTCGGCGATGAAGTTCTTTGCCTCCTGCACGGCTGGACTATCATCGCTTTCTCCCGCAACTTTTGGCCTCTCACCAACTTGCGCTTTTTTGTTCAGCCGAAGCTCAGCTTCCTTACTAAAGACGATGTGGGCAATCTTGTCCCCATCCTTTGAGGAATCGGTCACCTCCGGTAACCCGCGTTCCCCGTCGCTCCCAACAATCCAGCCATCGACCTGAACACGTTGCTCGTTTCCCTTTTCATCGATGGTTCGTAATTCCTTAAGCCGATATTCGGTTCGCCCCTGGTCATTCTTCGCTCCCATTGCCGAGGCAACTATTGCGGCATTTCCAACTCCTAAGCTTCCGCCCTCTGGTTTGGAAATTGGTCCATCGAGTGAAAAGATGACCGGGGCTGGTGTGCCGTCTACAGGGCCACTTACTCCACCGAGCAGCCGAACAGTTCCCGTATCTCCAGGAGAGATAACTTCGGTAGTTGCGGGAGCCTGAGCTTCTGGCGCGCGTGGAGGCTCTTGCTGAACCGCACGATATCCCGGCGGAATAGCTGGTAGGAGGTCCTGTCGGTCTACCACAGCGTCCGCTTTTTCAGCTTCTTCCCGTAATTGATCGATGATCGCAGTATAAATTCCCTTCGTTTCCGCTTTGACCTCTTCTTCGTCTCCTGCAAGTTCCAGAGCGTGAACAGTTCTTGCTCGCGTGTCCCGTTGGTCATGAAAGGTTGGCTCTTCTTGGGGTGGTGCCGGGGGTTCAGTCCTTCGGTAATCCCCAAAATTATCGAGTTCTCTCAGTTCACTCACCTTTTCCTCCGGTGAACGGTAGTAACGATTTTGCGGTTCACTTTTTGCCGCATACACTCCTGGAAGCGGCGCTGCAATCTGGTTGAATGAGGTGCTAAAAAAGGTAGTGGTCGACGCTCGAGTTACAAACATGAGGAGCGCAACTGAGAGAAGCGCTGGAACCGGAACCATAAACCTTCGTTTGGAGAATACACCAAGGAGCACTGCGACAAGTGCGGCCGTCATCGCGCCAACCATGAGCAATGCGCCGCCGGAGCCTTCGATGAAGGCAAAGGTGTGTTCGACAATTTCGCTTGGCTGAAAAGGGCGAAATTGGCGTGAGCCCAATAACGAAGCAATAACCGGCACCACGACGATAACGAGAGTAACAGAGAGAAGCGCGTAAACAAGCGAGCGCATTACCGGACGATTGGCAAGAACCCGATGCTTCTGCGTTACCTGCGCCTTTCCCCGCTCTTTGGCGACTGCAGCAAGCGCTCGCTCCACAAGCTCATCGGGTGCATCAAGCGCGGCAAGCTCAAGGAAGGATTCATCTAACGCCTTCAATCCTTCGAGGAATTCAAAGCACGCGGAGCAGGAAACGACATGTTCCTCAGCATGCTTATCGGTCTTCAGTATGCTGACACCTTCTTCGCTCAAACGAACTTGTAATCTCTCACAATAGGTACTCATACTGACACCTCCCGCTGAAATTGAGCTTTCCTCCGAAGGAGTGCTTTCGTGAGTGTCATCCGCGCACGGCGGAGATGTGTTTTTACCGTGCTCAGCGGAATGTTCAACGCTTTTGCGACCTCCTTCTGTTCCAGACATTCAATGCAAACGAGGAGCACGACCTCTCGTTGAGCCATGGGAAGTTTCTCAATCTCTTCTTCAAGCCAAACTGCCGACTCCCGGGCTTGAGCAAGTTTCTCAACACAGTCATTGGCTTGTGTCCGTTCGACCTTCCCTTCGTCTTGGGAGACGATCTCTCGAACTCGTTGATGTCGAAAGTGACTACGCACACTGTTTGCAACAATGGTGAAGATCCAGGGGTTTAATGCCTGGGTCTGGTTGTAGCTTGTAGCCGAATTGTGAATTTTAATTAATACCTCTTGAAACAGATCGTCGCGAGTCGATGGTGGGACGGAGCAACGAACTAAATAGGAATAAATCGGCGCGCGGTAGATTGCTACAAACTCTGAAAATGCGTTTGATTCACCGTTACGATGACGAACGAGTAGGTCACGACAATCAAGTTCGAATTTCGAATCTCGCCGTGTCACCACCCGTTCTCGAGTAACATCCTCGTCCCCTCGCTCACTCATCATGTAACAACCTTCTTGGGTGAGTTCTCCGTCCACATCACACTATACGCGGATGGAGCGCCGCAAGTTTCAAATATTGTAGAGCGTCGTTAACCCCAGAAAAATGTGCTTTGACAGGTAGTTAGGGGGCAGCTAGGAACACAGGTGATGGGTACAATTGGGAAAACTTTAACAATCTATTGTCATTGCGAGCGCGCAGCGAAGCAATCTCATGCCACTGTGATGGTCGCTACTCCCTCGGCATGAGATTGCCGCGGTCGCTAGCGCTCCCTCGCAATGACAAAAAGGCCAGGCTTTTCAGAACACAATCCTCAACTCGTCGCCGATTCTCAACGGAAATTCGGAAACAAATGAACCGAGATTCTTGGCTACCTCGACCCGGCCGTAGTCGTCCTTCATGATTAAATTCTCCCCTGGAGCGACGTCACCGAATTTTTCGCCAACCATAACCTCTGCATTCTTTCCAAGGGGAAATTGACACTTCACCTTTTTCCCAGGGGTGATGTTGAGCGAATTCCACTGTGCTGCAAGAACATTAAGATGGAGCGAGCCAAAGCGATTGATCTGAATAATCGTAGCTGAAATAGTTCTCCCTTCTATTTTCGCCTCTTCGTAGGCTGCAGCGACGAGTGACTGGGGATCAACGGCAGGACCGAAGTCCTCCAGTCGAATGCCTCGAGCGAGATGGGCGGCTGCCGGGGCGAAAATATCACGCCCGTGAAAGATCGGCGAAACAGGCTGACGCATCAGTTCCGGATTTAACAGTTGATGCACGCGAGTCGCACCTCCAAGAAGACGAATCGCAGGTCCGAAAAGACCGTTATCTGGACCAATGAGGTAATCGCCCCTCCTCGTCTCGATCGCAAGTGCCTTTCGTGAAGTTCCCACTCCGGGGTCGCAAACGCAGACGTGAAATCCAACCGGATAGTAGAGCACCGTCTCCATTGTCCGTGCTGCGGCAACGAGATCAAACTCCGGAAGTCCATGCATCAGGTGAATCACCTTCGCATCGGGGGCGATAGAATAGATCGTGACCTCCATTGCTCCAATGCCTTGGCTTTGAACTGCGAAGTCAGTGGTGAGCGTGATGAGTGGTTGCTTACGTTCCATCGGTTCCTCTAGTGAAGTGTTAAGTAAGTCTATATAGCCGGAAGGACTTCGCACTCATAATGTCATTGCGAGCGTAGCGAAGCAATCTCATACCCATGTGGTGGTCGCTATTCCCTCGGTATGAGATTGCCGCGGTCGCTGTGCTCCCTCGCAATGACAACATGCCCGCTTATTTATGTCCGGCTGTATATAGCTTATGTCGCCGCGGGGTAGAAAACGTCGAACTCTGGAGATCCAGTTATGAGCCAGAGCACAACAAAGTGATGCACCGCATCGCTCAGGACCAGGGCAATTCCAGTGATCAAGAGAATCTGGCGGAATGGCTTGTTTGTTCGAGAGAAGAGAAGCGAGAGAACAACCATGACCACTCCGATGTACCCGTGGTGGATCCGTAAGCCAAAGGTAAGCTTACCCACAGTTGACGCAGTTGCTTCGCTTGAACGAAGGTTTAAACCAAAGCGAAGCAAGACGGTGACCAGTTCGAAGACAAGAGTCAATGCTAAGGAGTAAATGATGAGTTGTTTATTAACTCTCACCGCTAGGAACACGTTCCGTGCTTCTTTGTTTCCGCTAAATCATACGTATAGATCGACACTGCAAGCCGTGCGTTAATCTTCGCCATTCGTGCGAGTGTCGTCGGCGAGAAGAGATTTACCCCATATCCAGGCTCAGCGTTTGCATCAAACCCGACATCGAAGACTCGATCTTCCGCCGAATCCCAAAGTTTCCTGGATGCTATCGGCAATTTCTCGATGAGCTCACAGAGACCATTTGCCGTCGCATCAGGCGATACTTCATCTGATAATTCGCTACCGGCCAATGCCCCCGCAAGGAGATGAAGTCCCGATTCGAGCGCGCCACAATAGTTCATACTGAACCTGTCGCCTAAGGCCTGGAGCAGCGGGTGCAAATCAGTGTGCGCGCGGACTTCTAGCTCGATGTTGATGTATTTCGCGCCCATTATTCACTGACGATGTTACAAGCGGATTCGTCAATTGTATACTGGAGATCAACAACGCTGCAAAATGTTCCGCGATAGGTAGCCATTCGCCGATCAAATTTAATTACATCCGATCCGATTGGGACTTTGCAAATTTCGACCTGCGCTTCGGGAAGAAAGTGTCGTTCGATTTTTAATTCGCATAGCGTGCCATTCATGCCCAGCACTGAGACAACATATGGTGGCGAACTCCAGGTTTCAACACGGCATGTCTTAGTGTCGACCGAAAAAGTTTCGATAATCTTAAACTCGCCGAGGTCGTCCCCGCACTTCCCGTTCACTTCTCGACCAAAAGAGACAATAATGAATACAATGCCTATGCTGATGAGAGTGAGTAACAACGCAAATTTCGTAGTGCTAAGTTGCACCAAGCTTACTCATGCGTTCGACTATCTCGGTAAGCGCCTTTTCTAGAAAATGATCGACCTTCTGCTCCCAGCGCTTTGCGACAAAGTTGGTGGGGTAGATAACCACATCTCCCTTGCCAGGGAGCGCGAGCATTGCGATTTCACTTCCGTGCTCATCACTTGCGATCACCCAGGCAAAACCCTGCTTAAGAAGAAACCCTCCAAAGGCGATCCCAACAGCATTAATTATCGTATTTATCTGCTCCGTATCGGTCTCACCAACGAGGAGCCAGACAGAGAAAGCCCGGTCAAGCGCAGCGGGGGTTAGCGGAGAATTTGCATCCTCTGGCGAGTACGTGGCGACAAATACCTTGGCCACGTTCAAGTGAGCATCAATCCATTGATGTTCAGCCTCGGTGAGTTGTTCAATACGTGGTGCCATTACAACTCAGTAGCGCATAAGAAAATATAACAAGCAGGGAGGGCAGGACTGCTCTCCCATCCCCGCAATCGATAGCATAACGGTTAGGGCATCTGGCTCCCGAGCTTCGCCATGTCCTTAAAGTTCATCTTCATTCCATTCGGCATGATCATATCGCCTGGTTGCTGATTTGCCTCACAGGGGCCAAGCCAACGGGCAGAGATTTTCGTTTTGCTCTCGGACATGCCCATCATCGCCGGCTCATACCGGGCAGTCGATTCTGCAGAGTAGGCCGAATTGAAATCGCCCGAGAATACTGTCTTTGAAATCATTCGGGTCCCAGCCATGTTGCAGTCAGACTCAGCAACAAAGCTTCCCCCCTCTTTCTTTACCTCGTTCTTCGCGCAACTCATGCCCATCTGACCGCCCATGCTTTTCCCCACCTGCATCATTGCCGCATCAGTCGTCGCATCAATACACTGTTTCACCACCTGGCCACCGGGCATACCGGCAGCAGAGGTAGTAACCTCCCAGAGGCCAGCTTTGCGCTGAGGGAAATCGTCCGCAATAGAGACGGCCGGGACAAGGAACAGAACGACGGTGAGAAGATGCAATGTGGTCTTTTTCATGGAATCACTCCTTGGATTCTTCACTGTTTTTGAAGCCTATCGGTGCACTGGCACTGGGTATGGCGCGTTTCTGGTGGTTAGTCAATCGCTGCAGCTACTCTTCCCGAAGCAAACGCCGTATCACCACCAGATGACCAATAAGTGCCGGCGCGACGCACAATGGAACTATGAGCGCGTATGGCATGTAGATGATTAGCTGAAGCGGTCTCTCCAGTGGCCAGCTAAATGGGAATGGCGAAGACATGAGAACTACCCGTAGCACATTGATCAAAAGCAAAAGTCCGACGATGCTCGGAATCCAAGCGAAGAACTTTCTTCGCGTCGTTAATGGGGCGAAGATCAGCGCTAGTACGCCCGATACGATATCGTAATTTTGACCCGTCCAAGTCATTGTTTCAGGAACAGTTCCAATTTCAGCCCAGCGATGAAGAATCAACTCCAAGGGGATTCTGAAGGATTGAAAACCAGTAAGGACCGGCAAACTAAAGTTGCTTCCTAATACTAATCCGTATCTCGAGAACGAGAACCACAAACAGAGCATGAACACGCTAATGAGAAGTATTGGCGAAACTGGGATAAAATGGTGCTTCGGCGCACCACTAAGAACGGTGAGGGAAAACGCCACGATGAAGGCGATGAAAGTTAACTGCGCTGTTTTCGCGCGGTTAATAACTCCTATCGAATCTATTCGTCCGGCACTAAATAGCAGGAGCGAGAACATAACGAAAGTAAGCACACAAAAGGCACTTAGGCTAAGCTTGTCTGCCTGTATGAATTCCAAATTCACAATATCAAACTGGACTCCGCTCGACGCTATCCGAGCAATCTATTGCTAAAACGCTCCAACTTAAGTACTGCAAACCTATACGAGAGATGCACTATGTTCAACGTTGAAATGACTATGCGCGGAGCCGCGATATTTGCTACTCTCCTCATCTCTCGTATCGTAGTTGCCGACGATGAACTGGGTCATGCCGTTCAAAATGCACTTCCGAAATTTAAAGCCAATTCTTCGAGCGTCGAGTTTGTGACGTTGAGCGAAGCAAAGATAAAGAACGACTTGGAAGCCAAGCACGCGGCACTGGAATGGCATCTCAAGCACAATGGATTATTAGCGGAAGAACAACTCGAAGTGGTCGGCCTCTACCCTAGCGGCCGACGTGTCAGCGACTTTGCTAAGAGTGGCAAATGGATCTGGGAAGTCCGCATAACAGAGCTTAACCAGCTTTCCGGCGTAATACTTATTAATGCAAAGAATGGGGCAATTACCGGTGCCGTGCCTAAGTAACAACGCCGCCCTGTCACGCTAATTGAGCGACTTCGCGTCGATGACGAAACGGTAACGAACATCCCCCTTTAACATTCGTTCATATGCTTCGTTAATCTTCTGAATCGGAATCATTTCAATATCTGAGACGATATTATGCTCGGCACAAAAATTCAGCATCTCTTGAGTTTCCTTGATCCCGCCGATTCCCGAGCCCGTCATCCCTCGGCGAGCGAGAATAAAATTGAAAACAGTCGGAGACGGATGCGGATGGGCTGGGGCACCAACCAAAACAAGTGTGCCATCTCGCTTCAGCAGCGAAATAAAAGGATCTAAATTATGCGGCGCGGCAACGGTGTTCACAATGAAATCGAAGCTCCGGAGGTGTTTCTCCATCTCGCCGCCATTCTTTGAAATTACGACATCATGCGCGCCAAGCCGTTTGCCATCAGCCACTTTGTCTGGTGACGTCGTAAATAGCACCGTGGTAGCGCCCATTGCACGTGAAAGCTTTACGCCCATATGCCCGAGCCCACCGAGACCAACGATGCCAACTTTCTTCCCTGGGCCAGCCTTCCAATGCTTCAGTGGCGAGTACAAGGTAATTCCAGCACAGAGGAGCGGAGCAGCAGCAGCGCGATCGAGGTTCTCGGGGAGATGGAGCACGAATTTCTCTCGGACAACGATATGCGCCGAGTATCCTCCGTACGTTACTGGCGCCGTCTTATGGGGATCGGGAGCATTGTAGGTAAAAATGGTGCCGCCAATATCACAGTATTGTTCGAGCCCATCTTTACAGCTTGCACAACTCCCGCACGAATCAACCATGCAACCAACAGCGGCAAGCGTGCCCGGTTTGAAACTCTTCACGTTGCTTCCAACTTTTGACACCGTCCCGACGATTTCGTGACCGGGAACACATGGATAAACCGTCGGCCAAATCTCCCATTCGTTGCGCGCAGTGTGAAGGTCCGAATGGCACACCCCGCAATAGTCGATCTTTATCTCAACATCATCGGGACCAACTTCACGTCGTGGAATAGTTGTTCCGTTAAGGGGACTTGATGAACTCGTTGCAGCGAACGCTTTGGCAGTACTCATGGCGTAATCCTCACGTCAGATAATCACTGGTTCAAACCGGGTAGGATAATACGCTTCACGCGCGAGCTGGGCAAACTCACCCCCATTTATTCAACAACCGCCATCTCGCGGATTTTTTCGCTGACGTTCGATACATTCGTCATATTTCTGTTCGGCTGATTTTCGAGCACTCAGTGGGCGCTCATCGAAGCTCAATGTGAGGCGAGGCTTTCCCTCCACACGTTCTAATGAAACTTGAACAAGGGGAGTGCTATCTTCCGAGAAACGAACTCGCTTCTGTTCAGTTGCCAGGATGCGTTCCCTAAGCTTTGTGTCGAGGAACTTCCAGTCAGCAACATTTTCGCCAGTGTTCAAAGGTGGAGAGCTAAACGAATACTTTGGAACATCGGGTACACTTCCAGTCTCACCGTCATACCATTGGCCAGCAAACACGATCCTGGCCGGATTCGAAGCAATATACGAAATGGTATTGAAACGCTCTGTCGGATCGCAGAGATGGTAGATTGGACCATCGGGGCCCATTTCCTTAAAACAAGTTGCTGTACTCTTCGCCCAAGGGAGGCGATACGTACCATCGTGGTTCGAAGGGAGTCCAAGAAAATCCGCGAGCTCCTGGGCCTTGGGTCCCGTTATAGTAAACATTCGCTCGACCTTGTCTGGCATTCGTGCCGCATGAGCAAGCGTGGGGAGGAGTCCTAGGAAGAGTGAGAGGAGGAGAAGGCGCGACATCATTTACCTTTATCACTCTGGCCCTTACGGATTCTACCATGATATAATCTCCCAGTCAGTTATGGAGGATTTGAATGTTTAAAACTGAAGAGAGTTTTGTTACGACACGGCTCGATGCGGCAATTGGCTGGTGTAGAAAGTATTCCCTCTTCCCCTACCCGTTTGTTACCGCGTGCTGTGGAATGGAGTTTATGGCGGTGAGTTGCTCGCACTACGATACCGATCGGTTCGGCGCAGCGCTCCCACGATTCACCCCTCGGCAAGCTGATCTATTATGGATTGTTGGAACCATTAATCACAAAGTCGCCCCGGTTCTCATCCGAGTCTACGAACAGATGACTGAACCAAAGTGGGTTATTGCTTTCGGTGCCTGTGCATCATCAGGTGGTTTCTATGACAATTACGCAACTGTAGCCGGTGCAGATAAATTGATCCCGGTTGATATGTATGTTCCTGGTTGTCCGCCGCGGCCGGAAACGGTGCTTGACGCCTTGATTAAACTTCAACGCGATATTCATCGTGCGCGGCAACCACTTGCTCCAAGTTCGAAAACACCGCATGCGGATATTCTCTCCGCTTATGCGCCGCGGCCGGTAGAGTAATCTGACTACCCTGATTTAACTTCGTCTTCGACTTTGCCTTAGACTTAGTCTTGACCTTCGACTTGAGCTTGAGCTTTCACTCTCGCTTCGACCTTGACCGCTCGCTTCTCTCTCGAGAGAACAGAAAGGATTGCGATAATTTCTTCGAGCAGATCCTTGGCTAATACGAATGAACTTTCATCGATAATGTTAATCACCCGACACACTTCAATCGCAGCAAAGGATTCAAGCGCTGAACCTCTGGCGATGGTAAAATGCTGTCGTTTTTCGCTCACAGAAACCCTTCCAGAAGCTTCGGCGATATTGAGGCAAACAGACAGTACGCTTCGCTTAAGTTGGTCGGACAGTGTGGCATGTCCGCGCGGTAGACGTTCAATTATCTGATAAACCATCGCTAACAACTCGATCGATTTCCGATAAACGGTAAATTTTTCTAATGAATTCATTTGATGCAGTACACTCCTTATGCAGATCGCTTTCATAACGATCATCGCACGATTCTCCGAAAAGTTTCGCGGTGTTGAAACGAGAGAATAAGTCAAAGTCGAAGACTTGAGGTGAAGCTCAAGCTCAAGTCAAAGTTCAAGGCGAAGTCAAAGTAGAAGTAAAAGTCTAAGGCAAAGCATATCGACGGGCACAAAGGCTGGAAGTACCCCTACAATTAACGCACAATTTGTTTCGGTGCTTCCGGAACTTTCGCCTTCATCATCCCACTAAGATAGGCTAAGCCTACAAGGATCGCCGGATAGAGGAGCCAACGGGCGATCATCACATCAACCATACCAAAGGTAAGCGTCGCGAGTAAATCTTCAAGAAAATTTTTATCGATGAAAATCGCGATCGCAAGGCCAACTCCGGTGAAGAATGCTTGTCGGTAATACTCCCGTGGATATTCCTTTCCTGATTTCTTGAGCACTCGTTTAATCCATGCCCAAGTGCCAAAGAGAAAGAAGAATAACGGAACCAACATCCAAATGACGTATACGGGGTGAAACATTTGCAGGCTCCGTCCTTGTGAAGTCGTTGTAATAATTGAACGTTTCTTATGCGCCAGGCGCACAAAGTCCGGCAGGGGGTAAGAATGCAAGGAAGATGCCACCTGAGATTCGCGTCTTCCCCGTGACCGAAAATACGTATACGTATACGTCACCACTAGTGTCCAGTAAGCCTGTGGATAAAAACCAGCAACTAATTGATTAAGCTGTATAATAAGTAAGATTTTTTATTTTTCGATTTGAATTCAAAAACCACAAAGACGGGAAGACCACAAAGAAAAATATTCAATCCCTTCGTGGTCTTGGTGGTCTTTGTGGTGAAATATTTCTCGGGTTGTCATTTCTATTGGACAGTAGTGATACGTCACACGTATACGTTCACGTTCACGTCAACGTTTACGATCACGGTTAAGGGAAGGTCACGGAAAAGGCTACGCAGCTCGTTCAGCCCAGAGAATGCGTTTCATATAGCGAGCTTGGCGAACTCCGAGAATCTGTTCAACCGCAAGAACTACGGCTTCACCGGGATCGATCTCTCGACCTGAATCTGCCTCGAATTCAACCATCTTCCCTGCATAGTGCGCGATGTGAATTCCTTCGCGAACGGTGAAGCGATCGTCCTCTTTGTGGGCGAGCTCAAGGAAATCTGCGACATAATCGAGCACCACTGGGCTCGTATAGGGAAGATTTTGCTCCAGGATCTTTCGTTCCTCGCTCCGGTCAGGGAAGGTAAGTTCAATTTGCGGCTGTAATCGAGACTTGATGTATTCAGGAAGTTCGAAACAGCTTGCATCATCATTCATCGTAGAGACGAAGCGGAAGTTTGGATGAGCGCGGATAACAAGGCCAACCGAGACTGATTCAACATATCTTCGGGAATCAAGGAGCGGGGCAAGTGACGCCCAGGCTTTCTCCTGCATTCGGTTCCCTTCGTCAAAGACAATAGCACCACCGACAATCATCGCAGAAACAAGAGTGCTCGCGACATACTCCACTCGCGATTCGTTCTTACCGGTCTCAACGATAATTGGGTTAATGAGCACATCGCTCGGTTGAGTATCAGATGTAGCTTGAAAGAAGTAAACGGGAAGATTCAGTAGCTTCCCAACACTATAGGCGAGTGCAGTTTTCCCTACCCCTGGTTTCCCAATGAGGCGTGGATTCATCGGAGAATCCTCTGAACGTGAACAGAACCATGCCGAGCGCAGTTGATTTAAGACTCGACGGTTTCCCACCCATTTGAAGCTCAGTTCGAGTGGACGGGAGAGACGGATGCGGAGGTTATCGATTTCGACATACTGGTTGTCGGTCGAGCCGTCGATTTTTAGCTCTTCCGCACGAACCGTGGTTTTTGTTTCCGCCATATATAGCCTAAAGAATCTCGAAAAACTCCCTCATCTATTATTATGGTACTTTTTGCATACAATGTGACCTCGCGAGCTCGTTCAAACTAGGCAAAAAACCCACGTTTTTGGAAATTTGCGGGATATTCGCTTGGTTCCCAAACTCAAAGATTCGGTACATATCGCTGGCACATTTCATGCAGCCCTGAGAGTGTCCGGGTTTGTAGTTTACGGAAATCAAACGGGTGTCTTTCTTCGCCTGCCTTCATTCGCTTAGCGGTGAGACCATCACTGCGAAGAAGACGTTTCGACGTACAAGAGCGACCTCTGTACTGATCCTAATCTTTACCGCATTCTGGTGGAACGCTTCTGCCGAGGCTCAGATCTCTCCTGATTGTGATTTTGTTCACGTTCCAGACATGCGGGTACACTTCGGCTTCAGAGTTGATTATCAAATGTCGCTTAACTCGCACTGCCCCGAGCGTCGTATCAATAACACCAGAGTTTTTGGAGCGCCGAACGATTTTCAAATGTTTATTGGAGGACGTATTGATTGGACGCCGGCGACGCTCGGAACTTTTACGATTACTGTTGAGACAGGGCATGTTGAAGGAGATACCACTTATCCCGTCGTAGTTGGCGCAACCTTCACTGTTATCGTTGACGACAACACGATGACCTATCCAAATTTTCGAGACTACTTGAACGAGCAGAATACCGTCGAGATCTCAGGGAGAGCTTATGGGACCAACTTTGTCTCCTATACTCTCGACTACGGGGCGGTGAATGGCAATTCTGACAGCCCAACCACCTGGTTTCCGATTGCCGGTCCGAGCGCTTCTCCTGTTGAGACCACCGGAAGGCTTGCGCTATGGGATGTTTCTTCTCTTCCGGATGGTGGACGATATCACCTTCGACTCACAGTGAATCTCGTTGGTGGAGACAGTTCGGTTCTCATCAACCCGGTAATTATCGATCGTACGATTAAGACTGGTTGGGACAGGCGTCTTGCCAATTTTGCTCCGATTACCCGTTCTCCCATTGTTGCAGATCTCAATGATGACGGACTCGATGAAGTCCTCACCGTTGGCCTCACGGAGCCCGCGACTGTATTTGTCTTTCACATTACTGGCGAACTGATGTGGAGCGCTGACTCGCCAAGCGGCCTTGGCTACGGTGGTGTTTCGGTTGGCGATATCGATGGTGATAAGAGACCTGATGTCATCTGGACCTCCTCGAAGTTTATCAACGGCCAGCGAGGTGATGGGTCGAGTATTCCAGGATTTCCGCTTCGAGTATTTCCAAGTGGTGTTTCCGGCGAATTTCGTACTCCACCAACTCTTGCTGATTTAGACAACGATGGTGCGGATGAAATTGTTGTAGGAAGTACCCACGTAACACCGGTAAAGATCTTTGCCTATAAACACAACTCGGCGCTGGGCACCCTCCAGTTGTTCCCGGGCTGGCCGCAACAAACTACAGCGAACGTACACCTTGCTGCGGCGTCAGTGGGAGATATAAATGGCGATGGTATCTCAGAGATCATTACTGCTGGGGTTAACCGAGTATACGCCTGGCACGCAAATGCTACACCAGTTCCAGGTCTCCATAACGCCGTCTTAGCCCAACCAATTACCAACGCTGATGCCGTTGCCGCTGATGGAGCAAACGCAACCTCACAGCCAGCAATTGCAGATATCAATAACGATGGTGTGAAAGAGATTGTCATCGGCTCAAACGTTCTTCAACCTACTGGTACTTATCTCCAAGGATGGGAGGGCGGAAGAAACGGGGTAATCAACTCGATTTCGCCGGCGATTGGCGATGTGGACGCGAATCCTGCCAATGGAATGGAGGTAGTGCTTGGACAACATAGTTGGCATGCCGATGGAACTCTGTACCGCACGCTTGCCGCCTCGCTCACCTCTCCGATCCTTGGAAATTGCGGTGCTCATGTTACCTACGTCGATCTCGTTGCTGGACTGAGAGATTCCGAAAATCCTGGATTTCATGCGTTTCATCTCCACGACCAGGCGAACGCACTCAGTCGCTATCCGAAACGACTTTACGGCAGGCCGGGCGATATGAGCGGCGCTGTAATCGGCGATTTTGACAGTGATACCAAAGTTGATGTCGCGGTCACAATCACCGACGCTACGTACGGCGGTGTAGTTGTCGTCTATAACATGAACCGAAAAAATTACGACGAAGACCATCCCTGGCCGATGATGGGACACAATATGAGACGCACCGGCTACTACACGGTTGCGCCCCCGAACCGGCCGGCGGCACTCGTTGCAACCCGTCTCATTTCAGGAGTCGCCCTTAACTGGGTTGATGAAAGCCTGAAGGAGGATCGATACGTCATCGAACGGTCGCTCAATGGGGCGGCCTTTAGCTATCAGAGAATTGCACAGCTTTCGGCCAATACTACTTCCTATACCGATCAGAGCGCTCCCGTTGGAGTAGTGCACTACCGGGTGCGAGCGGAGCGACAGGACGTATCGACGGGACGATGGATCGTTTCTCGTGCTGCATATGCAGCCTCCCCAACAAGCACGGAAAATCCCCCACCCGAAATCGAATCGAGCTGGCCTCCGAATCTCTACGTTGACCCAAGAGAGGATCGAGATCCTGTAACCGGAACACTCCTCGGCACAAGTAACATCGTCATAACCTTATCAGAGCCAGTGATGATGACAGGAGGCGGGCCAATATCTTTAGGGAATTTCCGGGTGAAATATTTTCGAGATAACGAAGAGATAACGACGCCACCATATGATCTTGAACAACGAGTTGCCCCGACAGTTCGCCTTGAGAGTGGGAGTACTGGTGCAGGGCCTTACAACCTGATTTTTTCCCCTCGGATAGCGCTTGGCGCGTGGACTCAGGTCGAAATGATTTCCGTGACCGACCAGAGCGGCAGCCCACTTCCCGAAACAGATAATCGTATCATTATTGGTTCATTGCCGATGGATATCACCCAAGACGGAATGGTTCTCGGCGATGACATTACACGATGGCTTCAGATCTATAAGGATCTCTATCTCTATCCGGCACCGCTTACAAAGTCCATGCTCCTCGATCAACGGAGGGATAATGTGGTTTCCCCGACCGATATTCAGCGAGCAATTGATCTGTTGAATGGAATTGGCACACTTCAGGTGTGGATGGGCTACGATATCGGTAGCGAGTAACGGCTCTAGGTCTTCTGCAGGAGCTGCTTTACTCGCGAGATAAAGAAAGTCGGCGAAACTGACTTACTCATCACCGCCGCTGCAAGACGCTCTTCCCGCTCGGGGATCACATCATGCTCTGCTTTCAGGGCAAGAATGGGTATTGAAGTGTTCGGAATCTGCTCCTGCAGCCCAGCGAGTGCGGTCTTCCCCTGTTCCTCTCCGGGAAAACTGACATCGCAGACAATTACACGTGGCGAACGTTCACGCACGCATTTGATGGCGTCGGCAAAAGACGAAGCCTCGGCGATTGTAAGTCGCTCATTCGTGAGCAGTCTACTGAGTGCGCGTCGCGTAGTGGGATCGCCATCGAGCAGGAGCACTTGAACGGGCGTAGTAGTGCTCGCCCCTGCCTTACTGTTCACCGTGTGAATACCAAATTTCGTTTTACTCTCCGTGGTACGCCATGACTTCTCACTTTGCTCCCATCCCCTCACTGGCGTTCCCTTCCCCTCATTCCCGTTTGAGAACACTCTTACGCGCTCCTTTGAACTCGACGTCATCGATTGAGACGACTCTTGGCGCTGGTTTTCACTGGTAAGTCCGACAACGCGCTCGACCTCAGAGAGCGTCGTGGTACCGTCCTCTACGAGGCGCATCCCTGCTTCGTAGAGTTCCACCATCCCACGTGCTTTCCCGGCGGCAGCGATCTCTTGCTCACTTGCATTTCGGCGAATCAGATCGCGAATAACGTCGTCCATCGGGAGTAACGAGAAGATGCCGATTCGACCCTTATATCCAGTCTGGTCGCAATCCCGGCACCCTGCACCAATTCGCATTCCTTCAAGGAGGACTTTCGTCGTCTGCGATGTTTTCCGCTTCTCTTCGTCCGTAAGTTGCCGGCGGCAACTCGGACAAACTTTTCGCACCAACCGCTGAGCTAAGACACCGGCGAGAGAAGAAGCGATCATAAACCGCTCCACGCCAAGGTCAACGAGGCGTACAATCGCCGATGGAGCGGTATTCGTGTGTAAGCTCGAGAGCACGAGGTGACCAGTTTGCGCTGCCCGAAGTGCAATCTCCGCGGTCTCTGAGTCCCGGATTTCACCCACGAGAATTACATCCGGGTCCTGTCGTAAGATCGAACGCAATCCAGAGGCAAAGGTCACGCCGACTTTTGTGTCCACTTGTATCTGGGTAATCCCATCCATACGGAATTCAATCGGATCTTCGACGGTGACAATGTTCGTTGTTCCAGTCTTTAACGAACTCAGCGCCGCATAGAGCGTGGTCGTTTTTCCGGAACTCGTCGGGCCGGTAACAATAATGATTCGGTCCGTGCCACGGAGCATCTCTTCGAACGCTTGCTGAGTTCGTGCCGGCATACCGAGCGTATCAAACCCTACTCCCTCCATATCTGGGCGGAGTAACCGAAGCACAATTGTTTCGCCAAACGGAGTCGGAACTGACGAAACACGAACGTCGCGCGTCACCTCCCCTCCCGTACGCATCCGGAAGCGACCATCCTGAGGGCGCCTTCGTTCGGTGATATCCATCTCAGCCATTAGTTTCAGGCGAGAAATGACGTATTGCTGTAGCCGCTTCGGTATAGCGAGATGGTCGCGCATGATTCCATCGACCCGAAAGCGGACTTCAAGTGCACCAGCTGTCGGTACAGCGTGAACGTCACTTGCGTTCGCTTGAACTGCATCAGAGAGCAATTTATTCACTAACCGGACGATCGGTGGTGGCGGTGGTTCATTGGATTTCTCGCCATCAAGACGACCCATCGGTTCAGAGACCACGAGCTCGACCGCGCGTGTTTCTTGGTGGCCAGGGCTCTCCATCGTGTCAAAATCTGGGGCATCATCCTCGATGAAGTCACTAATCGCGCGAATAATCTCGGACTCGAGGGCAAGTACAATTCGAATTGGAGCTTGCACGCGGAACTCAAGTTCACTGATCGTCTCCAAATCTAGCGGATCAGCGAGAGCAAAAATATAACTCCCGTTCTCGAGGCCGAGTGGAAAGCAGCGGTGGCGTACGGCGAAACTTCGGTCGACTGTTTCAGGACACGCTGGGAGCTCCGATAACGCCGAGAGATCAACCACCTCAACGGGTACTTCAAGACCGATTTTGCTAAGTGAGAGCTGTTCGTCAAGCACGTCGTTTGCCGCAAGCGCCGCGAGGATCTTCTGATTTCCCTGCTCTTTAGCAAGAGTCTCAATCTGGTCCGCTCGCGCAAGACCTAGCCGGAGAATAGTTTTGGTGAGCCCGGGTGAGGAGAACCTAATTGGGGGAGCGACTTCTCTTGGGACACCAGGCATAAGTTTTCCTCCCGCTTACAGATCCCTCTGATACGCGGCTGATATCTCTGAGAGTAAACCCGGAAGGATAACGATCAATTGCAGTGCATCGTCGACGAGTCGGGGAAAGCGATCGAACATGACCGCAAAATAGCCGAAAAATTCAGGGTCTCCATTCGCCGTTACGATGAGCTCCGAGGTAAATGGAATGAGTAATGTATATTCACGTGGAAATGCGTACCGTGTCTCGCTCTCGACGGAACTGCCATACATTGTGTTCGGAAATGGCCAGCTATATGCACTGTACGATACCGGCGCAAGACGCTTTCTCAGTTCAGGTGTAACGCTTTGATGAATGCCGCTCTCTTGCCATTTTGCGACGAGCTCATCACAGTAGGTAGACGGCACACCCTCTCTCAGACTCGCTGAAACGAAAAATTCGGTTTGCTCGCGACGCGAAATCGGTTCCTGGAGAAATCCAACCACTACTTCTTCAGCAACGAAGAGGCTCCGAACTGCTTCCGCAAGACCAAGAAGTACATTCCGAAACGAGCGGTCCGAGACACACCGTTCGAATTGTTCTTGAATTGAAGGCGGAAGGTTTTTCGGTAGACGCAGCACTGAAGTCTGTTACTCCCCTTAGGCTAGAACTCCCGGATGCGAACGTGATCGATAAGCCATAGGAATCATTAGTTTAATCGACCAGTCGGAGCCATCGCTTAAAGCGTATCTCGATACAGATGGAACATCGAGAAGTGCCTCGGATTACTACTTATTTTGATAACTATTTGGATTTATGCGATTCAAAATGGTGCAGTTTACGGCGATGCCCTCGCCTGCTGCATGAAGAGCGAAAAGAACATGATACGCCACGATTGGACATTCGCGCAGATTAAGGAGATCTACGATCGGCCGTTTCCGGACCTGATCTACCTCGCACAGTCACTCCACCGTGACTATTTTCCTTCGACCGAGGTTCAGTGTTCAACGCTCCTTTCAATCAAAACCGGTGGTTGTCCTGAAGACTGTGCCTACTGTCCGCAGAGCGCCCACTATGAAACTGATGTCGAGCGCGAGAAGCTCCTCCCAGTAAATATTGTCACGGCAAAGGCTCGTGAAGCTAAGCGAAACGGTGCAACTCGCTTTTGCATGGGAGCCGCATGGCGCGAGGTGCGCGATGGAAAGGAATTTGATGAAGTGCTTGAGATGGTCCGAGGAGTTTCTGCACTTGGGCTAGAGGTGTGCTGCACACTTGGCATGTTGACCGAAGAGCAGGCACGTGCACTCAAGGACGCTGGTTGTTATGCCTACAATCACAATCTCGACACCTCGCCCGAATTCTACGGAAAGATCATTACTACCCGCACATACGAAGAGAGACTCGAAACACTCCGTCATGTTCGTGCGGCCGGAATAACAGTTTGCTGCGGAGGGATCGTAGGCATGGGTGAGTCGGTGGACGACCGCCTGCGATTACTCGAGCAACTTGCCCTCCAGAACCCACACCCAGAGAGCGTCCCGATTAACATGCTGGTGCGGGTCGAAGGGACCCCGCTTGAACGACAGGAGCCCGTGGATATCCTCGACTTTGTTCGCTTAGTTGCAACGGCAAGGGTGGTACTTCCAGGCTCCTATGTTCGGCTCTCCGCTGGCCGAACGGAGATGAGCGACGAAGCCCAGGCATTGTGCATGCTCGCTGGAGCAAATTCTATTTTCACCGGTGAGAAACTCCTCACGACCCCAAATCCTGGGGACGACCATGACCAGAAGCTACTCCGGCGCCTCGGAATGAAGGTAAAGGCAGAGCCTACCCGTCTTAACGCCGCGGCGTAAGCCCTAAGCATCCCGTCCTACGTGAACGTGCACGTGGCCGTATACGATCACGTATACGTAGACGTATGCGTATACGGTCACGTTCACGGCTACGGTAAGGTGCTGCCTAGGCTCCATATAAGAGCGGTAACAAAATTCGCCATTCGCTCGACTACACCCTTGAGGGCAAATAATTCGGCCCGCATTAATCACGAATTGGAGGCAACTTCATATGTCAAATCCAGTAAGTAACAACGCAGACCTAAGGGGAAGCGTTGATTTTATAGAAAGCTTACGCAAAGCCCTAAGTGGCGAAAGCAGTGTCGCAGCAAAATCAACATCGGACTCAATGAAACACTGCTGTTGCTCCATGCCAGAGCCTGAACTCTCTGATGAAATGGAAGGGATGATCGTTGCAATTCTCGAGCAAGCTGTTCAGTTAGTGCAGAATCTGATCGGTATCCTTGTGGGCAAAAGCTCGGGCACAAGTTCAAACGGCTCTCTCATGGAAAAGATCATGGGAGGAGGCAAGGAAGAGGAACCAAATATCTTTGATTCGATTATCGATGGCGCATCGGACCTCTTCGGCGATTTCCTTGGTGGGGATGATGAATCGGATGGAATCGGAGGAATCGTCTCGCAAGGTGCAAAATTTGTTGGGGGTCTGTTCTAGCCTCGCCTATACAACCCCGCCGATACACACGACTGAGCGATCCTTTCCCTCGACTCTTCGCGACCCACGCATACCTCAGGTGTGTATCGGTTTCTTTCCCGGTGGCAGGGTTGTAAAAAGTCCTCTGTTGGAAATAGTTGGCTAACGCCTCGCTTGCGGAGCAACGCTCCGCGGTCGGGTGACAAGCATAGCCAGTTCCCGCTTACGCTCGACTGCGCCGATGGGGCTATCCGGGTCCGCGGAGCGTTGCTCCGCTGTTTCCATGGAGCCGTTGAGGATTGGTTTCCGCAATTCGCTGTTTCACCTGATCGATAACTTTTTCCACCGGCACTTTCGAAACTCCCTTGAGATCTTTCCGCTCAAGGAACTCCACCTTGCCCTCTTTGACATCCCGGCCAACGGTAATACGAAGCGGAATACCAATGAGGTCCGCATCGTTAAACTTTATCCCGGGGGAGGCATCTCGTTCGTCGAATAACACCTCGACTCCTGCGTCGGTGAGCGCAGTATAGAGTTTGGTTGCGGCGTCTAGTTGTTCCGCTAGCTTCACGTTGACGCAGATCAGGTGAACCTGCCATGGAGCGATCGGCATTGGCCAGATCATTCCCTTCTCATCGTGACCCTGCTCTATTGCGGCGGCGGAAATTCGCGAAACACCGATGCCATAACAACCCATCACAAACGGCGCGGTTGTTCCGTCTTCCTGGGTAAACGTTGCGCCCATCGCCTTCGAATACTTCGTTCCGAGTTTGAAGATATGCCCAACCTCAATCCCACGGGTTTCGACAAGCTTCAGTTGCTCAGACGGAATACCTTTGCGCCTTGCCGCATCAAGCTCCACTTCGTCTCCTGCTTGCGCGAGCCGTATATCGCGAAACTCCGGCGCAGGACAGTCTCGGCCAAAGTTTACATTCGTATAGTGTGCGTCCGGTTCATTCGCGCCAGTGATGAAGTTCACCATCTCGCGAACGCTCTCATCAGCAATCACCGTCACACCTGTCTTCAGTCCGACAACACCAACGTAACCGGCCGGTGCACCAATGAGTTGCTTCACCTGTTCATTCTCAGCAAGCTCGAGTGCGAGACATCCAAGCTCATTCTTGAGCTTCACTTCATTGACTGCACGATCACCCCGAACTAACGCGAGGACTGCTTGCTCATGCTCCCGAAAGATAGCGCGATAGACGACCGCCTTCAGAAACCGGTCAGCAGCAAGTCCCTTAAAGAATTTTTCTAGATCGGCGATGGTCGTTGCCCCTGGAGTTTTTACCTTCGTCATCGCTTGCGGCGATTCTCCGCGTCCACTGTACGGCGGAATCACTGAGCGTGCGCGTTCTTGATTTGCTGCATAGCGCGTGGCTTCATTAATCAGGAAGAGATCCTCGCCGGTTTTTGCTGCGACAATAAACTCCTGCGAGCCACTCCCGCCAATTGCTCCCGAATCAGCCTCGGCGACAAAGAACGCCAAACCGCATCGGCGAAAAATATTTCGATACGCCTCGGCCATCAAATCATAACTGCGATCCATGCCCCGCTCATCGATATCGAATGAGTAGGCATCTTTCATGATGAACTCCCGTCCCCGCATCAATCCGAATCGCGGACGAATTTCATCCCGGAACTTCGTTTGAATCTGATAGAGGTTCACCGGGAGCTGACGGTATGAACTCACGAAATTATTTACGAGCGTAGTGACAGCTTCTTCGTGGGTTGGACCAAGACAGACCTCAGCGTTCTTGCGGTCTTGAAAATGAAACAAGATTCGATCACTGACATAGGTGTCCCAACGCCCACTTGAATCCCAAATCGATCGAGGCTGGAGGATTGGAAGCATCACCTCCTGCGCTCCGGCCCGATCCATTTCCTCACGAACTATCTCGGTTATCTTAAGTAAAGTTCGCCATAATGCCGGCGCATATGAATAAATTCCAGCAGTTAATTTACTAATAAAACCCGCCTGTCCTAATAGGCGGTGAGAAGGCACATCCGCGTCTGCCGGCGGGTTATGTTGTGTATATAAGAATAATTTACTTTGGCGCATATTTTACTAGGAATATAGGCTGTGATAGGGTCGTTCATATCATTTTGGATGGCCCCTGTCTTGACAAGACCTTGGGCCGTGCTTAAAAGTTCCAACGGTAAATTACCTAGTTATCTGACCTGGTAACTTTTTTATTAATCAGTATACTGTGAAATCCTACGTATACTATGCAAAAGGAGTGTAGCTGATATGGGTTTGCGACCATTGCACGATCGAATCCTGGTAGAACGGATTGACGTGGATGAAAAGACCGCTGGTGGAATTATTATTCCTGATTCCGCTCGTGAGAAACCCCAGAAAGGGAAGATTATCGCCGTCGGCAAAGGGAAAATCTGTGAGGACGGCTCAGTTCGCGCGCTCGATGTGAAGTCAGGAGATGTAATCCTCTTCGGTAAGTATTCGGGCACCGAGATTAAGATAGATAATCAGGAACGTCTGATCATGCGGGAAGATGATGTTCTCGCAGTGATTGAATAAGTGTAACAAGCAGAACAACTAAGGAGCTTTTGAACAATGGCTGTGAAAATGCTGGAATACGGTCTCGATGCGCGAGACCAGATGCTCAAAGGGGTGAACGTTCTCGCTGATGCTGTATCAGTGACGATGGGTCCTCGTGGGCGAAATGTAGTGATTGAAAAATCCTTTGGCGGCCCGACGATTACGAAAGACGGGGTTACCGTGGCGAAGGAGATTGAAATCGAGAACAAATTCGAGAACATGGGCGCGGCAATGGTTCGCGAGGTCGCGTCGAAAACTTCCGACGTCGCCGGCGATGGAACTACGACCGCAACTGTTCTAGCGCGCGCGATATTCCGCGAGGGATCACGGATGGTCGCTGCCGGACATGATCCGATGGCGATTAAGCGTGGGATCGATAAGGCAGTTGAAGCCGTCGTTACTCGCTTAAAAGACCTCTCCAAAGAGACGAAAACGAAAGAGGAGATCGCCCAGGTAGGTACTATTTCCGCGAACAGCGATACCTTCATCGGCAATATAATTGCCGAGGCGATGGAGAAGGTCGGCCGAGAAGGTGTCATCACCATTGAAGAGGCAAAGGGTCTTGAGACAACTCTCGAAGTTGTCGAAGGGATGCAGTTCGACCGTGGCTACGTTTCGCCATACTTCGTTACTGATCCAGATCGAATGGAAGCAGTCCTCGAGAATCCGATGATTCTCATCTACGAGAAGAAGATCAGCAGCATGAAGGATCTCCTCCCGGTCCTCGAGCAAGTTGCTCGAAGTGGGAAACCGCTCCTCATTATTGCTGAGGATATCGAGGGCGAGGCACTCGCTACTCTCGTAGTAAATAAGATTCGCGGCACGTTAAACGTTGCTGCAGTCAAAGCTCCAGGGTTTGGCGATCGTCGCAAGGCGATTCTCGAGGACATCGCGGTACTCACTGGCGGCGAGTTCGTTAGCGAAGACATCGGTGTGAAGCTTGAGAGCGTGGAACTGAAGAGCCTCGGAAAAGCAAAGCGAGTAGTGATCGATAAGGACAATACGACTATCGTTGATGGCGCTGGCGATAAGAAGGCGCTCGATGCACGCATCAAGCAAATTCGCACGCAGATTGACGACACTACGAGCGACTACGATCGGGAAAAGCTCCAGGAGCGTTTAGCAAAGCTCGTTGGTGGCGTTGCGGTGATTCATGTCGGCGCAGCAACTGAAATCGAGCTCAAGGAAAAGAAGGCTCGAGTTGAGGATGCGCTCCATGCAACACGTGCTGCAGTAGAAGAGGGTGTTGTTGTTGGTGGCGGTGTCGCATACCTTCGTGCACTCGATTCATTGAAGAATGTGAAGTGCTCAGACGAGGAGAAGGTCGGTGTGCAGATCGTTACCCGAGCACTTGAAGCCCCGATTCGGACGATTATTACTAACGCTGGTCATGAAGCATCAGTGATTGTTGATAAAGTGCGAAACGCTGGCGGAGCAATGGGATTCAATGCGCTCACTGAGAACGTTGAAGACCTGGTGAAAGCCGGTGTGATTGACCCAACAAAGGTCGTCCGTGGAGCACTGCAGAATGCCTCATCAGTAGCAGGCTTAATGCTTACTACCGAGGCAATCGTTGCGGAGAAGCCGGAACCGAAGGATCAGCAAGCCGCAGGTCACGGTCACTCGCACGGTCCAGGTGCAGGGATGATGTAAAAATTTCATTGTCATTGCGAGGGAGCCTACGGCGACCGCGGCAATCTCATGCAAAGTAAGTAGCAACTTCACCGCGCTTGAGATTGCTTCGCTTCGGTCGCAATGACAAGATTTATTGACAAAAGGGCTGTCTCATTAGCAATTTAGTGAGGCAGCCCTTTTTATTTGCAGATTACGGGCAGACCCCCTGTGATTCGCAGGCAACATCAGCCCCATCTCGTGTTATGATGGAAGAGAATAGTCCAGCGTAAGAGGAGGGTATAAGTATGTTTGTACTCTGTCGACGTTGTGCTGCTGCGTCCCCCGAAAATTCGTACGATACGTATAATCGCCCATTTATTAGCAAGCGCGTTGAAGCGGGCCAGTGTCCTGATTGTGAAGGGACCGGACTGATTGCGACGCAACCGATCTGCTACTGTCTCTCTTGCCGCGGTTCAGGCCTCTGTCCAGAGTGCCACGGAGAAGCCCATTCGGAGACTGGCTTACCAGGATGGGCCGAGAGCGAATGGCTTGAGCATTCAGAGATGGTCGGTCTCAATTGTAAGAATTACCAAACGTTTGGCGAACTATGCGATGAATTCTTCGGCGACAACTCGAATCCGGCTAAAGGGACGGGTTGAGGAGACGCGTAGCGGAAATCGTGTATCGACGCGCCGATCACACCTAGGCCCATCGATTTCCCTTTCACCGATCCGAATAGTGCCTCAGTCTTTCGTTCCGCTCCCGACAGAACGGGCGCGAGCAGCTCTGCAAGCGTAACACATTCGCTCACCGCAAGATCCCGAAGTTCGGTGACGCTTCGGCGTGCGTTCTCCCCACTTGTCGGATATCGGTACTCAATTGGATTTTGGAAGTAGATATCGGCTGCTTTGTCTCGATCGTAGGAGAAGAGAGCATCGACCGCCGCGAACCTTCCCCCAGTAACCCGATGAACGAACCACATCACATGCCCGGCAGACGGCGCAAGGAAGAGACGTTGCAAGCGACCCATGAGCTTGAAACTCTCACGCCAGTTTTTTCCCGAGGAAAGCGTAAGCGTTCTTGAGTGGAGGCTGGAGAGCTTTTCGGGAACCAGGTTTCGTTCGAGTAATTCGCAGATGACTTCGAAATCGTTCCCCAGAGCTGAGATGAGCTTGTCGATCCGATAATCCGCAAGCGTCGCCCGAGGAAGTGACACTCTCGGTCGGAACCATTGATCGAGATAAACTTCGAACAAGCGATGCTTTGCTCGAGCAATTTCTCTCTTCCTCGGTTGCGGATCGTAATAATCCCCTGTGAGGTAATAGACGAGGGGATGAAAGTGAATATCAGTCGCGTAATGGCTCACCATTCCGAGAAGGAAAGACCAGAGCATAGTTCGTATCTTCGGATTTTCCTCTTGCAGAATATCATTGGCGAGCACCTTGAGTGGTGCTAACGGATCTTCTCCGTTCCCACCATGGAGACTCTCAGCAACGACTTCAAAAGAATCGCCGCGACCAAAACGGTAGTAATAAGGCGCATCATGAGCTACCGCTCCGAGGAATGCTGCTACGGGATGCTGAGTAAGACTTGCTGATGCATGTCGTTCACCGCACGCAATAAGTTCCTGCCGCGTGCGTTCGAGTACGTCCCAATGAACTATTTCGCGTGGCATGAGTCGCTCTCGCATTGCTCGACAGATTCAAAGAAATCGCCGATTTCTCGGTTCACGTCACGATAGCAGTGCCCAAGGGTGAGTTCGTGTTGCCCTCCAGGGAAGAGAGACACTTTAACGCAAGGACTGGAGATCTTTTCGACGATCAATTGCCAAGCATCCCGAGAAAGCAGGTGATCGTTTGGATCTTGGATAATCAAAACCGGAGTCACTATGTCGCGAGAACGTCGAAAGAGACGCTTTCGAATCTGCATCAGTCGAGCGAGAGCGCCCAAAGAATGCTGCTCATACGCTTCACGAGGAAACGTCAGATAATTCATCAAGCGCTTCTTCTTCGTAGACACAGGCAATCGGTCGAGAAAACTCTCGGGGAAAAGAGAGAGAATTTGCAGAGCATACTCATCAAGAGAACTTCGAAGCTTCACCGCAGGCGCAACGAGCGCTACGGCGACTATTTCCGTCCGGTAAGTAGCAGTAAGATGGAGCGCAAGTAATGCACCAAAACTCGCGCCGACAACGAAAATCGGGAGGTTTGGGGTGCTCCTCCGTAAGTTGGCGAATAATTGCTCCGCTTCTGCGATCCACAATTCTGCTCTGGTGCGGCGGAGCGTATTGAAGTCGCCCTCATGTCCAGGTAGTCTCGGCACAATGACGTTAAACTTTTGTGAGACGAGATGCTCAGCGAGTGGTTCCATCTCTCGTGGGCTTGCCGTTATTCCATGGATCAGCAATACAACTCCTCGAGCCACGTTCGGGGAGGCTACTCGTCGCTCAAAACTGTCTTGGAATTTAACGCTCGGCCCCTCTTTCATGTTGGTAAAATAAGGAATAGAGTGATGCGCGACATATGGCAAGGAAACAACGCGCTGCCAAAGGGCGAATTCAACGCCCGCGAATCGATATTAGCAAGAAGCTCGGGAGTCTCGCTTTTTTTCTCGCGATTCCCACAGAATTGGTCGTAAGTGGGCTGAGCGTATATACGCTCGTGAAGATTCTTCAAACGAAAACAACACTTTCTCCAGAAGTGCTCATCATCACCGCAAGTAGTTTCATTGGGACAATCGGCATTATCACGAGCACAAGGATGCCATGGCTACGAACGTTCATCCATGAACTCAAACATGTGGCGATGATTCGGCTTACGGGGAACGAGTTCACCGATTTCCATGTCGATCGCAAAACAGGTGAAACAGGATATGTCTCATTTAAGATTTACGAGGATAAGACTCACTTTGGCCCGTTCATTTCGCTTGCTCCATATTTTTTCCCACTTTTCTCTCTCCCCACGCTCATTGCAGCGATTGTTTTTGAGCCGTATTCGCCCTATCTCTTTGCATTTTTGCTTGGGACAACACTCGCGCTCGATCTGCTGATGGGACTGCACGATCTCCACCCGCAACAAACCGATATCCAACAAATTCTCGGTGGGCGATTCCCTGCCTATCTCTTCGCCGGGAGTTTCCACCTGATGTGGTTTCTCCTCTGTGCAATTTGGGCAGTTGGAACTCGAGAAGGGTATCTGGAGTTTGGTCGGGTGGTTGCCGATTTCGTTACGGCCTGTGCTGCGTTATTTTCGTGAGAAATCAGTTTTGTTAACCACGGAAGATAAAACGTTTGCTCTTTGACTTCGACCTCGACTTTGA
>FKKE01000216.1_pt2 | contig 58532 bp, 51 predicted proteins | sample 1106331 | NCBI WGS metagenome assembly FKKE01 (sample SAMEA3931202, study PRJEB13176) | freshwater metagenome | biome: Drinking water system; feature: drinking water; material: freshwater | place: China | collected 2013-02-06 | reverse complement strand
GGTGAATGGGATCTCCTGTCCTTTATAGTTGAGAGTACCTTCACCGGTTGTAGTACCGAATGCTGGACTAAGGGTGGTTGCTTTGAAGGTGATTGTCGCATCTGGTGCAGCGTCGTTTGCAGCAAACGCACTTGGAAGAGACAACAGAGCAATGGCGCACAGTAAAATGTAACGTTTCATAACATTCCTCCTAATGGACGATTACGATTGTTTGAGAGCATCTTTCACTGTTGAGCTACCTATCACCATTACGGCGGCATATCTAGCTCCCCGGCGAGCAGAATGACTCATTGTCATAAAAATAATGACGAATAAGGGTTGGGATTACAACTTTCCGGACAATGCACGGCTCAAATTTCGACAAAGTCGAGGTCCTTAGCGAAGGACTCTTCGAGCGTAAACACCGACCAAAACGCGAGGACCAGGGAAAGTGAAACCACAATAAGTGCTGCGGCCGGTGAACTCAGCACTCCAGCAAGAGCTTTAAAAAGCGAGGTAACGGGAACGACCGACCCACGGACAAAATTTGGCACCGTTGTTGTCACCGTCGCACGAAGATTAGTGCCGAATTGTTCTGACGCGGTGGTGACGAATACCGCCCAGTAACCTACGGCGAGCCCAAGGAGGAGACAGAAAAAATAGTAGGTCGAGAGCGAGACATGGTAGGTGCATAATGTAAGCATCGATGTAATGAGAGTCGCAAAGAGAAACAGGAACACAGCTTTCTTTCTACTCCGTAATCGCTGACTGATCAGGCCACTTGCAAGGTCGCCAAGAACGAGGCCGACGTAACTGTAGAACACCGCTTTTCCAGCGCTCGGTGTGGGGCTTACTCCGAGGGCAGTGCCGATCTCAGGGGAAAAAGTAATAATCACTCCAATCACTGCCCAGATCGGGAGACCAATCACGATACATTTTATGTATCGGAGGAATCGAACACGATCACGGACGAGGAGAAGCAAATTGCCCTTTGTCACCTCGCTTGCACGCATCGCTTGGAACATTCCAGATTCATGAACGAGAATTCTAAGCCCGAGAAGTGAAAGCCCCAGTCCGCCACCAATAAAGTAAGAGACTCGCCACGGAACGAGGTCACCGACGAGCGCAGCTACAACGGCACCGGCTACTCCGACCGTGGCCACAATCGTTGTTCCGTAGCCGCGATGCTCCTTGGACATGGATTCACTCACAAGCGTAATCCCAGCGCCGAGCTCGCCCGCGAGTCCGATCCCAGCAATCAGGCGACAAGCGGCATAGGAGTCAACCGATGTAACGAAGCCGTTGAGGATATTAGCGAGCGAATAGAGGAGAATTGAACCGAAGAGAACGGACACTCGGCCGCGCTTATCTCCCCATACACCCCAAAGAATTCCCCCGAGGAGCATCCCCGTCATCTGCATATTGAGCAGGTAAACCCCGGTTGAGAGAAGGTCATCGCCGCTCAATCCGAGGTCGATGAGACTTGCAGTCCGCACCACAGAGAAGAGGATGAGATCATAGACATCGACAAAATAGCCTAAGGCGGAGACAAATACGGCAAGCGCGGCGTGACGGTTTGATAGCTGCATAGGGGGATAGTTGAAGAAAAATTAACAGATCTGGGCTAATGGAGCGAGGTTAAAAGCTCGAGGAACCTCGTGACAGGGCTTCCAGATTTCCGTAAACTCAGCCAACGTTTTTCTCGGGTATAACGAAATTATTACATACGAATGATGGTGTCTCGGTTTACGAACTGCTTATGCGTTGTCAGTATTCTGGTGCTGGCGCTTGTCGGCGTACGGTTTGCGCTTCCGTGCATCGCACAGGAACTCGAACCGCGAAACTGGAGTCATATTCCGGTGGACACAAATTACCTCGGTGCGGGGTACGTCTACACGGAAGAGGATATCTTCTTCGATCCGACGCTCCGAATTGAAGATACTGAATCAGACATTGATTCCTTCGCGATAAAGTACATCCGGTCATTTGAGCTCCTTGGTAAACTAGCAAGAATTGAAGTTCTTCCGATATACCAAGAAGCTCGCTGGAAGGGACTGCTTGAGGAATCCCCACGAACAGTTCATCGGAGCGGTTTTGCCGACCCAATATTGCGTTTCGCCGTTAACCTCGTCGGTTCACCCCCACTTGCTGGTGATGAGTATCGTCAGTATCGCGCGAATACAGAGCATGAGACGATAGTCGGTGCGGGACTTGCCATTCAGCTTCCGCTCGGTGAGTATTTCGACGATAAGCTCCTTAACTTGGGTGGAAACCGCTTCGTATTCCGTCCACAGCTCGGCCTCGTGCGTGATTGGGGAGCATGGTCGGTCGAGGTTACTACAGCTGCGGCATTATTTACTGAGAATGACGATTTTTTTGGCAACACACGTCGAGAACAGGATCCGTTTTATACAATCCAAACACAGCTCGTATACAGCTTTCGACCTGCACTCTGGCTAGCGGTTGGAATGGGCTATGGGCGTGGTGCTGAATCGGAAATTGATGGGGTCACAAAAGATGACGAGCGGGAGAACTTGGCCTGGGGTGTAAACTTTGGCTTTCCCTTATCGCAGCGGGTAGGGGCTAAAATTGGTTATATCGGAACTAACGCTGAAGAAAGCGTCGGTGCGGATAGCGCTAACTTACAATTAGCGCTAATTACCTATTGGTGATTAAATTATTGGCCTACCAAGCGAATAGCATTGGATAAACCCTAGGGAGATAAGTTCATCGTATGGCTAGGAACAGGAAGCCTCTCGCATCACTACTCACCATTCTCCTCGCGATACATACCCTCGTTGGTTGTACGGCGGTAACAACTGAGCGAAGAAATCTCGGCGAGACGATTAATACACTTCGAAGTGATATTTTGAGCAGTGGCGAATTGAGTGAATTTTCGGTTCAGTTCCTACGGATGGAAGGTTTCGTTGATTACAAAAAGGACGATCCGCAGACGATCGCAAATCACCTGAGAGCGCTCGAGGTTTCTGGTGAAGAGGGTATACGGAGAGATTTTGCGCTTTCAGAATTTACTCTTGGAACCGCACTGTCGCTTGCTAAATCAGATCGGGGAGAAGATGCGCTCCCGTGGTTTCTTCAATCAGCTGAGACAAGCTTCGCTGCGCTCGGGTTGGAGGAGGGTAGTGGAAGAGAGCATTTAAGCCGATTCGACCCGCGGTCAATGAGATTTGAGGCATACTATGCTGCAGCGATCGCTGGTCTCATCGAATACTTGAATGCTTCTGGCTGGGATTCGTTTCCGCGACAGATTACCTCGCCGAGTTCCGTTCCAACCGAACTGATACTTGCTCGTGGTGAGAATATTATTGATCCAGCAAAGTGGGACGAATTGCTCGTCGCTGCGAAGTTAACGTTTAGCGGACTGGTTAATCGGCACCGTCGGTTTGGATTGGGACTTGGTATCATCGCTTGTCGAAAGAAGGATCCGGAAGCGAAACTTGATGCTTATCTTCCGCTGGTAGGCATCTGTTCACCCATTTCTGCACTCGTGACTTTTGAACGACCAAAGACCGGAACAGCGAAGAAAGAAGGTGGAGAGCGTGCCACACTTTATCTCTACCACTCGGTTTACCAGGAGGGGGTGAAAATTGCTGGCGAAGAGATTCCGCTCGCGGCAGATTTTAGCGCTCCGAATGCGTACTTTCTTGAGAAAACCGGGATCACCGAACTTACCGGAATTGAGCGCGCTCTAGTGGGAGAAGGTTCAAATGATTGGACTGGCTTTCGCATGGTCGAGCCCTATGACGAAAATAAAATCCCGCTCATCACGGTACACGGACTTCTCTCGAGTCCACTTACCTGGATCAACGTCCATAATGATTTGATGGGGGATCCGATCATCCGTAAGCATTATCAGATTTGGCATTACCAATACCCGACAGGGCTTCCGATTCTACTCAATGCGGCTACTTTTCGAGAGCACCTTGATAAACTCTATGAGGTAGTCGCTGGTAGTATGCCCCGGAAGAACATGGAAGAGATGGTCGTGCTCTCCCATAGTATGGGTGGGCTTCTCTCTACTTCGATCGTAGCGAAGAATAATGAACCTATCGTAAAGGATCTCCTTGTTGATTCTCCGGAGCGGTTAGAGATTGATCAGCAAGGGAGAGAGGAGCTCGCCTCGCTCATCGACTTTAAACGCCGCCCATATATTAAGCGGATCATTTTCGTCGCCGTTCCTCATCGCGGGAGCTTGATGTCGGAGAGTTTCGTTGGGTTAGTCGGGCGGACACTGACGGCGCTTCCTGCCCGTGCGGTAGAGTTAGTAACTACAGCAAAAGAGAAGTACGCTAAGGTGCTTCGTCCCGAAGCTCGTGAGAAAATTCTCACGTCTGACGGAACGAGTATCGCGGCGCTCTCGCCGTATAATCCGGTCATTCAAGCAATTGCTAATGTTGCAATCGATGAAGGTGTTCCTTTCCACTCAATTATCGGGGATCAGGGGTCCGGGCTCAAGGAGGAGAGCACCGATGGAGTAGTTCCGTACAAGAGCTCTCACCTTGACGGTGCGCAGTCAGAGGTGATTGTTCCTGCGGACCATTCAGCGCACGGTCATCCCTTGGCGGTGAAAGAGATTAAACGAATCTTGATGCTCCATCTGAACGGAAGCAAGTCGCAGAGTACCGGTTAACTGTAAAATTCTATACTTGATGAATGCACCACGAAGACCACCAAGAGCACAAAGGTTACGAAACTTAGGTCTTCGTGGTCTTAGTGGTCTTCGTGGTGCAAAAGGGATTCACGCTGTCTGTTAGCTGAAGTCGCAGCTGTTGCAGGTCAACCGATACGTCCTAGCGATAGACCTGGACTAAGTCCTTTATTCGGTACTGCACATCACTCAAGACACCGTTACCGCCGAGCGATTCGTCGTAATGAATCGAACCGCTCCCTGTTAGATATAGCTGCTTAGCAAGTAGGGCACCTTGGTAGTTGAAACTTCCTGAAACCGTAACGGTCGCGTTTGGTGCGACCAGTGCTACGTTCATCGCTGCGGTTCCGTTTAAAGTAAGTGCGTTCGTTCCCAGGTAGTGCATGCGGAAGTTAAATGGGCGTCCTGTCGCGTTGATCATCTGATTTCCATTGAATGCATCGCCCACGATATTCTTCACATATAATTCGACTATTCCGCCAGCCGGACTGGGATTAATGTTTAGCCGAGAATTGCTGTTGTTCATCAGTCGAAGAGTCTCAATGTAATAAGGTGAGTTCGTCGAGCTGAGTGTCAGAGTAACGTTGTTATTCACGGTTACAGAATCCCAACATCGGTCTACCGGAAGAACATCGTCGTCTGCTGGAACGCTATCGACGATATTGAGCGGACCACTCGCGGCAACTACCACGGCTGGTTTCTCGGCCGGGCAATACACGTCCCATGGATCGTAAAACTCGAGCAGCGGAACCCCACAGTCCTCGCCAGCACAGGTCTCGCCCTTGTTTGGACAACCAGCAGCAAAGTCGGCGCACACATCTCCACCATATGGATTATCATTATCAATCTCGCCGTTTGTCTGAAGTGTGCCGTAGACTTCTTCAGTTTGATGGATTGCCGAGGTGGAATTTGATCCAGCGGCGCAGTTTGGCCGTCTGGTCCCTGGACCGTAAGTGCCAGTCGCAGAGTTGTAAGAGTCACATTGCTGACGAATCTCGAGATAATCCTGACCGTAGATTCCATAATCGTAGAGGTGTCTTGCATGTCCGATTACGGTTGCGTATACCTGCGATCCGCGGTCATCTCCGGTCATCGCATCGATTCGGTAGACAGGGTAGAAGTCTGTTTCTGGAGTTGGGTTGGGTGGCGGGCCATAGTCCTTCGTTGGATCAACCGGGAGCGCATCGACGAGCGTGACCCTCGCCCAGGAGTTTCCAACGATAGCGGCCGAAAATGTGGTTACGACTGGAAACGGTGTTCCGGTGATGATGTCCTCAGTGGCGGAAAACTTCGCGGTTCCTAACTCACTTGCCGTATGAAGAATAGCGGAATTGTTGGTCCCGGATAGTTTCAGGTTTGTTGGCACTGAAAAGAGTGCTCCCTCATTGTCACCGAGAGTAGGGGACGTACGGTCAAAACGTGAGTAGAAGATGTCACGACGAAATGGTTCGACCATTTGTTGAGAGTAGAGGCGAAGCCATGAGACCGTGCGGCCGACGGCTTCTTCCGACTCGTAGTAGCGAAGTGAGCGGATTTTTGCTCCGTAATTGTTTCGCGCTGTCGCCGATGAGATTTGCAGTGAGCCCGAAATCGTAATTGCTGCGATCGCAAGTAGGATTAGGACGCTTACTAAAATATACCCCGTCTCATTGTGAGCAGTTCCGTTATTCTTCGCAATTATTCTCATATGCTTACCTACTGAGGTTTAAGTTTCGCAACGAAATGTATTCTGTGAATTGGGCGGTATAAAATTCTCCGTTCTTTAGCCGCTGTTCACTTTGGACAGAGACAGTGAGCTCAATTGCCGAAAGGTTGTCGGCAATGTCGGCAGCAGTGAGTGGAGTCAAAAGTGATGTTCCAGCAGAATCAACATAATCAAGGGTAAACGTAGACCTGGGCGCGAGTATATTTCCGCCGTCACCGGGATCGCGCATAATTCCACTTCCATCGTTCGGTGATAGATAGTCGACTTGAGTTATGCGGTGCACGGTGCTCCCGATCGGAAATGTGGCCGAAGGTGAAGCAACAAACGCAGAATCGATCGTTAATGTGTTTGGTCCGACATTGGTAATCTCGCCTTGTAGTCCATTCTCTCCGTTACTGATCATGTCGGAGATATAGATTAGGTCACCATCCGAAAAATTTGAACTGTCATAGACCGTGACATTAAGTGAGGTCGCACTTGGCGTATATGCCGAAGTAAGCACCGTATGAAACCCACGTTCATTCAGCCGAATTTGTATAAAGTCATCGTTTGCACCACTGAGCAAGGGGAGCGGGGCTTCGCCTAGGGTGAGATCATCAATCGAAAAATCCTCCTGGTTAAGCGGCATTCCAGATCCAGTCATCCGTAGATCAAATGCAACGAGATCTAATACCGAGCGAGCATACTCACGGGTGCGAGTTACTATCTCGTGATCGCCAGCTTGTCGCGTGGTGTTAAGGAAAGTCGCTGAAGTGGCTCCAAGGAGTGTGGCACTGATACTGAGTGACACGAGAAGTTCGGTAAGCGTGTAACCACGATTACTGAAAGCGAAATTGATAATGCGAAACCTCATGCTCATCAAATTTGCCTGCTCAATTATCTCGTTCCCCAAAGGGAAAACGAATTCCGGAGATATGCTTCACCCGCGGCTTGATCAGATGGGCCACGAACAACCACCTCTACGGTTCGTGACCGGTCCGATTCAATCGTCACCTCAAGGCTTTTTGAGAACATTGTCCCATCACGAGTCACATACTCGGTCGCGTCATTTAGGTCCGATAATGTTTGTGGATCGGTGTTTGAGAGTTGCTCCATTGCTTCCAGAGCCACCTCCATCGCAACCGAATTGCGAATAGTGCGATGGGTAGAGTTGTATGTGACAAGTGTGTTTTGAAGAACGTTCAGGCTGAGAATGAGGAACAAGGTCAGAGAAACCAGGGCTTCAACGAGCGAGAAGCCATTTTCCGCCCGAGAACTATTGCGCAAGTTAAATTGTCCGCTACTATGAGTTATTTCGCGATCCATTCACGTTTACTTAATAATAATCTGCATGTTCAATGACCCCTGATGGAAACACGTTTGCCAGGGCAAACGTCTCAGTCCCTTCCTGAATCGTCACGGTCGTGGTTGTGTAGTCGCCGGTGTTATCAATGAGAAAACCTCGAGCGTCGAAGAGAATAACTTGAGTTGCGTACACTGTGATACCACTCGGCAACGTCTGGTTATAGAGAACAACATCTGGCGCAGGTGGGTCGGCGTACGGAATGTAGTCAATCCCGACGCTATACCCTGCACCGTCGCCGTTAATCGTGAGCTGGACCCGTGCTCCGGCTGCGAGGGCTTCGGATCGAACCCGGCGAATATCGGTCTCGAGCTGTGAGCGCGCAACATTCCTTTCGAACGAAGAAATGAGGTCCACCGCTCCTGGTAAACCTATCGCGCTCAGGATGAACCCGATGACTACCACTACCATCAGTTCGAGGATGGAGGCACCAGATTCAGTCTTACTGGCGGACTCGGAGCGAAAATGTGACGACGGTACAAAATTGAGAAGTTGATTACCCAAAAGTATGCAAAATCGTGCGGGCACGAGTCTGACCTCTCCTTGCGTTTTAACGGCTGAGAACGCTTAAAACCACTCTATTGCTCTCCAGGAACAAAAGAGCTAGCTGTCTGCGAACCCTAGCTGCGCCTTTTAGATCGCCTGCCCCCCATTAAACCTCATCACATTGGAGAAGGGGCAAATTGTATGCCAGCAATCGAGAGAGCAGGAGCGCTATGAGAAATGCAGGCTAAGTTGGAACGGCTCTAGTTCAGGGGGACTGGGAAGACGAAATCGAGAAAGCCATTTTGGTCGCGATGAACCCGGAGTACATTCGAAGCTATTGCATTTCGGCGGTCGGAACGAATAGCGACTAATCCATAGGTATCAGCAGTCGTTCCGAAGAGCTCTGGATTATCGAGTGCAAGCTCAACTGAGAAGAACGGAGGGAGTGGATATGGTCGAATGGCACTTCCGGAGACGCCTTGAACTTCAAATTCCACGTTTACGAGCTTATCCGTAGCATTGTGAATAACCCACGAGTTATTCATCTGGAGGAAGAGATTGTAGGAACCAAAAAGCGTTCCTACGGGCTCGCGCGCTTGGATTCCTGAAATCGCAGCGATACCACCCGTCCTCGGATCCGGGTAGTAGAACATACTCTGCGAGACGATTGCATTCACTCGTGTGTTCAATGAATCGAATATTACCTGACCTACCTCCTCCAACTTGAGCAGCGAGGAAGCGTTAAAGTGTACCTGACTATATGGAGTGAGCATTATTGATTGAACATCGAGAAGGTTTCCTTCTGATCCAAAGAATCTACTGCGAAGAGCAACAGGTTCATCAGTTACATTTACCAACTCTACCCAATTCAATGCCCCATAGCGGCTCGCAATGGTGAGTTGGGTATCATTCGCGCCGTTGTGACCAGGAGTCGCTCGTAGCGGAAATGCGAATTGATAGTTCGAAATGCCCGCGGAGCTGATATCTCCGAGACCGTAGCGTACAAGCTGGGCAAGGTACGGGACCGTAACATTCGGGGGCCGGATGACATTGAGTCCCACAATTTGTGGTCCGAATTGATGACCTCCGGGCAGGTCTCTTCTGCCAAAGGAGGGGACGATAACTTCAGTAGTGCCGAGCAAGGTTCCAATTTGGTCAAAGTGATCGATAGTAAACTGACCGGCTCGACGATCGAGGTTTACGATCGTTAACCAATTTGCAACCACGTTATCCTGGTCGGCAATGCTCGCACTTGGCTGATAGGTATTGAATGTAACGGCACTGTCGCCTACTGTTGGGTTTGCAAGTGGGATGGCGAACGCAAAGTCATAAGCTCCGCTCGTCTCGCCCGTGCGATAAGAGGACACGCGACCGGCCAGTTCGCCAACGAAATCGAGACGGATTAATCCATAAGAGTCGGGGGCGAAACCTTTCAAGTCGTTCATTATCAAGTCTTGTTGCACACCAGGCTCGAGAATCAAACTGATTTTGTCACCGACGGAACCGTCGTTAGCAAAGAGCGTGCCGGTGATACGAAGCTGATGTGAACCAACGTTCATGACCTCCAGAATATTCACCATTTGAAGAAAGCCATTCCAAAAGGTGTAGGTTGGACTGGTAAGTTTGGATACGTGCTGATCATCTTCGTTATCCCCGCTGGTGTCGCCATCGCCATTTCCATCATCCGGTGGGTTACCTTCAGGCAGCTCAGCAAAGGTAGCTACGATTGTAGTATTCTCTCCTGGGGTGGTAATTGTATGCTGCTCGGCTCCACCGTTAGACCAATTGAAAAATTCATAACTCTTTCCGTCATCGATCTGCATAGTTGATGTACCGATACTGCGGCTGAATCCAACGACGCTTGGTGTGGTAACAGGCGCTACATAAGGCTGACCATCGAGCGTGACGACGAGCCCAGGGGGTGAGGTATCGATTGTCACATTCACCAGTTTTGGATAAATGTCCACCGTGTCGCTTCCGGTGAGTCCAAAGGAATTCGTTGCTTCAAGTTTTATTCGATAGAAAATGTTCGTAGCTGTTTCACCGGTCGACTGGGTGATGAACTCTTGGGTAGAACCAGGAAGATCTGGGATGAATGGGTGAGTATGCGTATCGTGATGAAAGACAACACTCCAATGGAGGTTTCCTGAGGGGATAGGGCCACGAATATCGCTTGCACTCCCCTGAAGCTCGATTAACTCGCCAGCGATGAATTGCGAGCCATCGAATGGCTCCGTAATTGTCACCTGTGGTGCATCGCCTACGAGAATGTTCACGCTTGCACTCGCTGGTCCCGAAGTGGGGCTTCCGTCGCTCACGGTCAGAGTTACGTGATAACTCCCTGGCTGATTGTAGAGGTGTGTGGGATTGGCGGAGTTTGAAGCTGACCCGTCTCCGAAATTCCAATGAAATGTGATTGGGTCTCCGTCGGGATCGGTTGAGCCACTACTCGAAAATGCTACGTTGAGCGGTGGCGCCCCCTCAGTTGGCGAAGCATGAATGACAGCTACAGGTGAGTTATTTTGACCCGGAAGGATTGCCGAGATGCGGCGTAATTCGCCAGCGTAAATCTCAGTGTAGTAGAGGCTCCCATCGTCGCCAATCACCAAGTCGGTAATTGCGCCGACGTTGTCGGCGAACGGAACTGCTGTCCCGGGAGAGTTTAAGTTTATTCGCTTAATCCAACCGCCGGTCCAATCCCCAAAAAAGTAGCTGCTCTGATAGAGAGAAGGGAAATTCGTTCTTGCACCAAAATCCCCTCCAATGATGGACGAAGAATTATCATCGTGAGCGTAGTAGTAAAAAGGTTGCTTGAGACTAGGAAAACTGCCCTGCGAGAACGGCCCCTCTGTGAGCGGCCAACCGTAATTTGAACCATTCGTTACGAGGTTTACCTCCTCATAGGCATCCTGACCGACGTCGGCACAAAATAATCGGCCATCAGGGTGAAATCGGCAACGCCACGGGTTTCGAAAACCCAGTGCAAATATCTCTGGTCTTGCTCCCGGCGTGCCGACAAACGGATTGTTTGTCGGAATAGTACCATTGCTATTAAGCCGAAGTATCTTCCCGTTTAGGTATTGTAAATTTTGGGCTCGCTCCGGAGTGGATCCACCGTCTCCCACTGCAACGTAGAGCTTACCATCGCTAGGACTAAAGCCAATCCAGCCTGCGTTGTGGATGAAAGATGGACAGTCGAGTCCATCAATCACCATTTGCATAAAATCAGGAACCGCCACGTCACCGGATGCTTTGAACCGTGTTACACGGTTTGTTGAAACATTTCCCTCAGCCACAGTCCAGAAAGCATAGACGTAGTTATTCGTTTGAAATTGAGGGTCAAATGCAATTCCAACGATTCCGCGCTCATTAATATTGTCGAATTCCTGGTTTGAATCGAGGAAATCGTGAACGTCGAGAAAAGGTGTCGGAAGCAGGGCATTATTCTTAAACACGCGAATGGTACCGAGGTTCTTCTCGGCGATAAATATCCGTCCGTCGGGCGCGGCAGCGAGCGCCGCTGGAGTTACGAGGTCGCCTGCGACTACGGCTTCTTGAAAGCCGTTTGGAACATCAGCTCGTGACGTTTGAATGAAGATGCCCAAACAGAGAAACAATAACGATCGCCTAACCATACACCGAACGCACTGATTTGTAGCAATAACTCTACAATTCGATACGTGCGCGGAATATGATCAGGATCGCTCTTTATTTCATTTAAGTCGGCCGGAGCTGAGTCCCGCGTATGACCCAGGTCATCAAGCAGGAGCTATTTTAGCCGATCGTTCCGTCTATCGAAACGTGAAATAACAAGCACCCATGCTGCTTGTCTCTCCAGTATGAAATTCAATAGCGAGTGGTACATTCTTTGGTAGCGAGAGGTTGCAGCCTCCACGAGAGTCCGTCGCGCCGGCCTGTGAAAATATCGCGGAACGGGTCTGCGAGTTATGTGCGGATACACCAACACGACAGAGAAGCCGAGATGCCCCTGACTTCTGGTAGTGAATGCTTGCCGCAAATGTGACATTTCCCGCCGCTCCAAGCTTCGCTGAGTTTATGATATACCCATTCGCGCTCTCCGGTACCTTGAGCGTTCCAGCGATAACAGGCCATCCGTTAATGATCGGATCATATGAGTCGTATGACCGGCAGGAGTAATCGACTGTCGCTGGAGAGTAAACCAGTAGCTGGGCTTGCGCACTAGGCGTGAGATTATGTGAGACGACCGTAAACGAGAGGAGAGCGGCAAAAGCAAACATACTTCGTTTGCACAATAGGCCCATTACATCCATATAACCTCCATAAGATAACATGTTTTATCTGGGGAAATTGCTGAGCGGTGAGGATTTGAAGAACGATGAAACGTGCTTACGTATACATCGGAATGACGAAAGTGCTTCATGTCTCAGTGCCCTAAGTTAAGTTACGTTGAGCTACGGACAGGAAGCTACGAAACTACTCCATCTCTGTGGTGGATTGTAGCATAGTTCTCAAAGAAGTGTTGCAAAAAATAACGGTGATGGGACGTTCTCCGCACATTACGAGAATGAACGGAATATGAAACCTCTAGCTCGTAATCTAATTGGATGGAGCGGTAGGTGCGTGTGTTTGTGACACACCATCAATCATTGTTGCCGTACGCCCAAGCGTGATTGTTGACCATCGAAAGGGGGGATGATTTAGTGACTTTAATTCTCGAATCAACCTTCGTGCCAATCGACCAAAAATGACCCCGAGCGTACCTCTTAATCCGCACGTAATTTTGGGCATCCGAGAGTTGCTTATTCGGCCATCCGATATGTCTTCAGGAAGAGCGAGCGATGTCGAGAGGTGTCAGTTCTGATCTGATGGATCATGCTCAGATTGTAAATTTAACTCACGAAGAGAACTACACAATTTTGAAAGCGATGATAGAATAAATGTAAGGGAAGGCAGAACATCGGCTGGTATTTTCGGAACGAAGGGGAACGCGTTACGAACGTGGATCTTCGGAGTTCTATCGATGTTAGTACAGGCAAGACAACTTCCCCTGCGTGGTCTCGATCGAGAGAATGGTGTCTCGATGGTCGAGCTCGCAATTCTCATGCCGATTCTCACCGTCATACTTTTTGGTATTCTCCAGTTTGGTCTTCTCTTTGCAGGATACCTTACGATCCAGAACGCGGCGGTGGTTTGTGTTCGCTTTGCAGCACTGAGTAACCAGAATGCGTCGGCCTCCGATCTCGAAGCGCTTGCACGAGATTCTATTGTCCCGATGCTTGAGCCAGCAAATCTCCGTCCCCCAGTGATCGACATGAATTCGACCATTGGTGGCGTGGGAGGCGCAAAGAGGGTGGAGCTTACGTATGACATGCCACTCTTATTCCCCTTTCTCGTGCCACAAGCAGGGGGGCAATTAGTATTTCCAATTCATGCTACCGCAGTAATGCGTTGAATGAAGGAGAAGCCAGGTGAAACAACCTCATAATCAAATACACACCATTGCTCGACGTTTCGAAGCAGTCTATTCACAGGCCGGCACAACGGCGATCTTTCTCAGCATCACAATGAGTGTTCTCTGCGGTTTTGCTGCAGTGTCGGTTGATCTCTCGCTCGCTCGGGTTCAGCAGCGGAGGCTGCATTATGCAACTGATGCTGGCGCCCTTGCTGGGGTTGGAGTTCTTTCGCGACTTCAATTTGATGAGAATTGGGACTTCCATGCATATCCGCAGGCAACTGTTGACCTTGTCAATGATGAGACCATTGAAATTACCCAAGCGAATTCTGTCGGCGTGGAACAATCTGATTCACTCCAGGTGCAAATTGGATACCTGGACTCCTCGCGCGCATTCTACGATATGGGGTCGATGCCGAGCGGAACCGATCCGAATGCGGTTCGGGTCACTGCGTGGCGCCTCGTACCAACACCTTTTGGGAGAGTTCTCGGCCAGGAGACGCTCCGCCCAGTGGCTAGTTCAATGGCGGTGACCTCTGGTGCGAATGATGTTACCTGCATGGTTCCGTTTGCGATTGACGATGATCTCTTAGTGGGAAAAACTTATGGAGATCAAATTGACATCGACCATAATTCGCCAGGCAATTGGGGCAAGATTGACCTTGGAGGAAATATGTCGAGCGGCTCAAATTTTGAGGATGCAATGGAGAATGGAGTATGTTGGGAAACCTTCTCGATTAACCAACTCGTAAGTCCAGGGACTGGTTTTGCCGAAGTTCGCCAAGGATTTCGACGGCGCATCGCGAAAAATCCACTTGCAACAATCGCTGTTGTCGATGATTTTCCAAATGGCAATTCCTCCGACATGAAAATTCTCGGATTCATTGTAACCGAATTGCTCCGAGAGGATAACGGAGGGGCTAATTGGACTGGCTCGATTAAGTTTCTCAATCGAGCGGTGGGGAGCGGAATCGGGGGGCCGACCGACGCGCCGTATGCCCCAGGGCGGACGCTGCTTCCTTAGAAGGCAAACTCACTTGACCCGATAGAATTAATCTAATCCTTCCCGGACATTACCGGTTCGGTGTGCGAAAAGGCACGCCGATGCGGATCGAGCAGTTTCGTTAATAGTCTACCGATAAATAGCTTACGGGCCGAAAGGGGAGTTCTGGCTTGGCCCTATAACCATTCGATTCGAGTCGGGACATCACCGTGTGTGAGATGAGATCGTCTTCTAAGGGTTTTTCTGTAATCGACTTATTGGTTGCATCGACAACCATGCTTGTCCTCATAGCTACGGCAGTCCCCACGCTAACAGATCTGTTAGCGTCTTTCGAGCGGAACGCGGCCATTGAACAGGTGACCTTTGACCTTCAGCGAGCTCGACAAGAAGCGATTGCCCAGGGCACAAAAGCAATCCTCACGATTCATGGAGATGGTACAAACTACTCGGTGGGAACGGACTTGCTACCGTACAGTGCTCCACCGAACGCCGACGTGACGATCTTTAGCAACTCACTTCCGTCGCGAGTAACAATGAATTCCTCACAGACAGTAATTTTTGATTCTCGAGGCTTTCTCATCGACGACAATTCTCAAAGTACTACGACAGTACTCAGCTTTCAGCATGGCGATTGGTATTGCATGGGAACAATCGCAGCGATTGGTACGATGAATGTAGACTGTTGAGGCGTGGGAGTAAATTGGAACGAGTGGCGGAGAATGAGGATGGATTTGCATTAGTTGAGGCGCTGGTTGTGGTGTGCCTTGCCGGTATCATTGGTCTTGCAGTTACGTATTCCGCAGTGCTCTCGACCCAAACGCGAGCACGCACCTACCATAACTCCGTTGCAATGCAACTTGCACTTGAACACTTAGAGGAGCTTTCAACCATCGATCCATCAACCATGTCTGCGGCATCAGGTGGGACTTCGTCGGTGAGTCGGGGAGCTCTCAATTTCACAAGGACGGTGACAGTAACCGTCAACGCCGATCAATCTCGAACAGTGAGTGTCGTTTTGAATGACAACAACCTGAAAATGGGTGCTCGCGCTGAGGTGAACAATACCTTTCCGCTTTGGGGTAGCCTATGAAGCGGCGGGTTACAGGCGGCTTTTCGGTGCTTGAACTTCTTGTGGGAATTACTATATCGCTCAGTCTGTTTGCAGGATTGTTGAGCACGTTCCTCAACACCACCCGTCGGGGGTATGATAATGAAACTGTGAATCGAGCGGATGAGCAAGCTCGAACCATCCTTGATTTCATTGCGTTCGACCTGAGAATGGCAGGCGCAGGAATGCCTCTCGGGCAATCGTCGTTTGCGATCGGAGACGCGGCCCTCGGTGACGCTCCGTTGCCGGTGCTCCTCTCAGCATCGAATGACTTCGTCCAGTTTCGGGTAAACGAGCTCGGCCGTGACGCGATGCTCACCGCGAATTATGCCCCAAGCTCAACAAATCTTACTTTCGGTGTCTCGTCAGTCGTGCCTTTTGCTGTGGGTGACACCATTTATATGTCCAGTATGCCAGTCGGCGCGACGAGCGGATTACGAGGAACTGTTTCAGCCGTAGGGGCAAGCACACTCACGATTCAACCAGACTACGTTGCTACGGCAGGTGGAGTTTTTGAAGCAGGGAGTGTGGTGGCACCGGTGAGGCTTCTCACCTACCAGTCAACGGCTGATTGGGCAGGAATTATCCGTGATAATGGAGTGGAAGAATCGCTTGTCGCATTCAATAGTATCATGAGTCTGTCGTATCGAAACGCGGCGGGAACGGAAATTGTGCTTCCGCTCACTGAAGCAGCGGTGCGAGACAATCTCACTTCAGTACAGCTAACAATCTCGGTTCGAGGAGAACGCCGCCTTGCAAGTGGGAACGAATACATTGCCACTGCAGAACAACGGATAATGCTTAGAAATCTAATGCTTAGTCGATAATCGTGGAGAAACGGGGGAACATGAGGAAGATGATAGTCGGTAACGCGCAAAATGAACGGGGATATGCGTTAGTGGCGCTTCTTATAATGCTCGCGGTGTCTGTGGTAGTGGTTGCAGGTTCGCTCAAACTCTCTTCAGCATCGTCTCGAACGACCTATGCAACCAAGGTGCGGTCAACTCGCTATTACACCGCCGAGTCTGGACTTGGGAGCGGCCTTTCCTGGTTACGGAGCGAGTCACAGAATCTTGTCTCACCTTACACTCGCGAAAATTTCTACGACAATTTTGACCTTACTTCGCCTACGGTAGGCGATAACGATGTCGAACAATTCGGGGTTCCCACGAAACTGAAATTGAAAGGGACGAATAATTCAGCAATTCTAAGCTCAGATGTTCTCCTTGCTTCCGCGGCATTTCCAGCGACGGAGCACATTACGTCAGGCGTAGCGTTTGATGCGATAACTGCCTTTGCGAATGCGAACCTTGGTCTGGGCAAGGTGCGAGTGACTCTTATTGATGCGGCGCCACTGGACCCGGCGAAGGACTATGGACCACCGCCGAATCCAGCGCCAACTACCGATTTTTATCCGATCTATCGAATCGATGCTGTTTCGGAGAATGATCGGGGTGCTCGAGTGTATGGCTACGTTACCGGAAGCTTGTACTATACTGACACGATTGGCTTCTACGGGCGGGATTTTGCCGATGTCCGTCAGGACTGTAAATCGTTCCCGTTCGTCAACGCAACAGTAAACACATCGGCGATAAACGCTAAATGTCCTGTAGGGTCAAATGCGCTGATCTCGATGCAGAACAACGCGGAGATCTATGGCTCGGCACGCTCGAACGGGTCAATTAATAATAGCGTGGGACACGTTTGCGCGGACTTTACCCCGGGGTGTCCAAATTCGGGGACAACTTGTTCGGGAGCAGCTTGTAATGTTCCGGGCCTCCCCACCATAGATCCATGGGCGACACACTGCAGCGCTGGAAACTTAGGTGCAGTAAACGTGCCAGCGAATGGAAACGTTACGCTCACAGCTGGTTCGGATCCGACACAACATTGCTGGACCTCGATCACCATTCAAAACAAGGGGAAACTGACCCTCACGACGACGACGAGCCCATACTGGTTTCAGAGCCTCGATATCGTTGGTGGGAACGCGCAGACACAGCTCATAGTGTCCCCAAGTCCTGCAGGAGGAACTGTTCGGCTCTATATTGATACGGTGGTTGGCGACCATGTGAACGGGAACCAAGCGGTGAATCCAAACAGTCGTCCCTCTCAATTTCGGTTGTACTACCTTGGAACGAACGATCTCGTGCTTAATGGTAACTCGAAGATGGGGATGGCAGTGGTCGCACCCAATGCAGGGATCATTATTCAAGGAAGTTCCGATTTCAACGGAGGTGCAATTGCGCAAGACTTAACCCTGACGGGAAGCGCGAACATTTACTATGACGAAACACTCGGTGGGAGTACACTGAATGATGTCTATTATAAGCTGCGCCAGGCTGTTGAGTATTACAACTAAGTGAAGCGATCTCTAACAAAGGACAACTCATGAAAGGAAAGGGAGTAATCATACTATGACACGCACTTTGTTCATATTTCTCGCTCTTATCCTCCTCAGCACACGCGGAACTGCCGTAGCCGATGAGGCGCATCTCTTTGACGACCTTGATGGCGACGGCATAAGTGACAGCTACGAACAGGAAACCGCCACGCAACCGTCGACGGATGATGGTACCGGTGATGGAACTGGCGGCGAAGGAACAGAAGGTTCGACCAGTGGTGATTCAGGCTCAACTGGAGACGGCTCCGGGACGTAGTTAAGACCGATTAAGTCCGGTTTTGAGTCGAGGTCGGTAGAACGGAAATCGCGCCCACCTTCGCAAAGGCTTCGGTGGATTTCACCACCACGTCCGCTGAAGCTTTAGCGAAGGCGGAACCAGCGGACTTTACTGTGGTAAACGAGCACTGGAGCGATATTCCGTTCTACCGAGATCGGCCAAAAACGGACTTAATCAGAAGGGCCATACCCACTGATCATACTCGGGCTTATCGATCCCGTGCTCGTAGGCATAGGACTGGGCGCTGATCTGCATATTACGGAATTTTTCCTTTGCGTGTGCGCCGATTGTCTGGAGGCGTGGAACTCGATTGATCACATCGATTGCCAAACTGAAACGGTCGATTTGATTCTGAATCGCTAAGTCAAGCGGTGTATTGATATTTCCCTTCTCCTTGTAGCCGCGGACGTGAAGATTCTCATGGTTCGTTCGGCGGTAAGCGAGCCGATGAATGAGCCATGGATAACCATGAAAGTTAAAGATAATCGGCTTGTTGGTAGTAAACAGTGTATCGAAATCAGTGTCTGATAGCCCGTGCGGATGCTCGGTCTCCGGAACGAGCTTGAAGAGATCGATAACGTTTACGAATCGAATCTTAATATCCGGTAGCTCGGTTCGAAGGAGCGCTATTGCAGCGAGTGCTTCTTTCGTTGGAATGTCGCCAGCGCTCGCCATCACCACATCTGGTTCGGTTCCGGAATCGTTGCTCGCTTTCTGCCAGATGCTTATTCCCTTGGTGCAGTGAGCTATAGCTTCCTCCATGGTCGTGTACTGAAGGTGCTTCTGCTTATCGCAAACAATGACGTTCACGTAATTGGTACTCTGCAGACAATGATCGGCAACGCACAGGAGCGTATTCACATCAGGTGGGAGATAGATCCTGCAGACATTCGGACTCTTATTGACCACTAGGTCAAGGAACCCTGGGTCTTGGTGGGTAAAGCCGTTGTGGTCCTGACGCCATACGGTCGAGGTGATGAGCAGGTTCAGCGACGAGACCGGCGCACGCCAGCGAAGATTACTACAGATCGAGAGCCATTTTGCGTGTTGATTGAACATCGAATCAATCACGTGCACGAATGATTCATAGGTCGAGAAGAATCCGTGACGGCCAGAGAGGAGGTATCCTTCGAGCCACCCTTCAATTGTGTGCTCCGAGAGGATTTCAAGGACTCGACCGTCTTTCGAGAGTTGGCCCCCATCAGCATCTTCCGGATAGGTATCGGCGAGCCAAAGTTTTTTACTTACTTCGTAGATGGCGTCTAATCGGTTTGAGGAATTTTCGTCGGGGCCAAAAACGCGAAAATTACGGGTGTTGTTTCGCATGATATCTCGGAGAAACTGCCCGAGTGGACGGGTGTTTTCTGCCGTAATATGCGTTGGCTTTTTTACTTCAATAGCATATTCACGAAAGTCTGGCATCCGAAGCGGAGTTCGGAGCAAGCCTCCATTTGCGTGGGGGTTTGCACCCATTCTTCGCGAACCCTTCGGCGCGAGTGCCTTAAGTTCGGGGATGAGACTACCGCGTTTATCGAAAAGTTCGTCGGGTCGATAACTGCGGAGCCACTCTTCGAGCTGTCTTAGGTGGCCTGGATTATCGTGGAGGCCTGAGAGAGGCACTTGATGGGAACGCCAGAACCCCTCGACTTTCTTTCCATCGACCTCCTTCGGTCCGGTCCAGCCCTTGGGGCTACGGAGGATAATCATTGGCCAGCGCTTTCGGCTTGCATCGCCTTTACTTCGGGCTTCCTGCTGAATGCGACGAATAGCGAGTACACAATGTTCCATCGTGCTCGCCATCTTTTGATGCATCGTGTCCGGATCGTCACCTTCAACCAAGTGAGGAGTCCAGCCGTAACCGGTGAAAAGGTTACTCAGCTCTTCCTGAGATATTCGAGCGAGCAATGTTGGATTGTTAATTTTATATCCATTCAAATGCAGGATCGGGAGCACTGCTCCATCGCGAATTGGATGGAGAAACTTGTTTGAGTGCCAAGAAGTTGCAAGCGGGCCAGTTTCCGCCTCTCCATCACCCACTACTGTGGTGACGATGAGATCTGGATTATCAAATGCGGCGCCAAAGGCATGCGAAAGACTGTAGCCGAGCTCTCCCCCCTCGTGAATCGAGCCCGGTGTTTCAGGGGTACAGTGACTTCCAATCCCACCAGGAAATGAAAACTCCTTAAAGAATAACTGCATGCCCGCTTCATCTTCAGCTTTGTCTGGATAAATTTCAGAGTAAGCGCCCTCGAGATAGACTGGCGCAATCACCCCCGGCGCACCATGGCCAGGGCCAGCGATAAAGATTGAATTTAAATCATACTTGTTAATCAATCGGTTCATATGAACGTAGCAGAAGCTTAAGCCCGGACTCGAACCCCAGTGCCCAAGAAGGCGAAGCTTAACGTGCTCGGGCTTGAGCGGCTCGCGGAGCAATGGATTGGCCCGTAGGTAGATCATTCCTGCAGCGAGGTAATTGCAGGCTCGCCAGTAAGCGTCGAGAAGCCGAAGCTCTTCGGGCGAAAGTTGATTTGCTGAAGAATCGCCTGCTGCAGGTTGTGTGGATTGCTTCGCCATAAGTTCACCTATTGATTGTGCGTTCGTGGCCTACTCAATGCTAAATGGCCAGGTGAGGACGTGGTCGCAAAGAAAACAATTCTACGAAATACCGCAGTGAAAGTCGAGAAGCGCGGTTTAGCTCTTCAGCCATTGCTCGCGATGGATGCGGATGAGTTCCATGGCTTCGCTTACGGTATTTACGCAGCGGGGAATTGTCATATCTTCGGGATTTGCAAGATGCTCTTTAGAACTGACCATATGTTTTGTAGCCCACTGAACTAGTTCGCCATACATCTCTCCGATGAGAATTAGCGGGAGTCGGGGAAGGTGTTTCACCTGGAGAAGTTGCCAGACCATCAACGTTTCAAGCACCGTCCCGATTCCTCCCGGAACAACAATGAACGCATCGGAAGCGAGAACGAAATGATGAAGCCTGGTGAAGAATGTCTGATGTTCATAGGCATCCTCGACAAACTTGTTCACGCTCTGCTCAAAGGGCAGGGTAATGCGAATGCCAAGTGAGCGTTGCTTGTTCTCCATATCACCGCAGACCGCACCTTCATTTGCCGCTTGCATTAAGCCTGGCCCACCCCCGGTGACAATATCGCAGCCCATCGCCGTGAGACCTGCGGCGAGGGCTTTTACCTCTTCATATACTTTTCCTCCTTCGCTCAGTCGCGCAGAACCGAAGATTGAAACACGGTAGTACGGCCGTTTTGATGGCTGGAGGCGGGTAAGGTTGTTTACGATGTCCCATAAACCGAAGACGGTAGCGGTGAGTAATTTTTTCACCTGTTCCTCATCGGCGAGGCTAATACGTTTCGTTGTGTCCGCTTTCGCTGTTGTCATTGATTACCCTCCGTCAGTTTGTGATAAACATTCCGAGCGATGTAGGCTTCCTCATCAGTTTGGACCCGAAGGACTCGAACCGGAGAACGCTCCGTGCTGATCAGGAAGTCATTTCTTTCATTTCGAATGGGGTCGAGCACCACACCAAGAAAGGCAAGCTCGTCGCAGATGCGATGCCGGATAACAGCTGAGTTTTCACCAATACCACCAGCGAAGACCAATAGCTCAAGTCCGCCCATCGCTGCAGCGAGAGCGCCGATCCATTTCCTCGCTTGATAACAGAAAATACTCAATGCTTCACCTGCACGCTCATCGGTTGCCTCGAGTGCCAAGAGATCCCGCACATCCGAGCTTGTCTCCGAGAGTCCGAGCAATCCTGATTCGGTCGTTACCATTCGGTGGAGTTGTTCCGGTGAAAAATTGTGGGCGAGCGCAAAGTAGGTGAGGATGCCTGGATCAAGGTCACCGCTTCGGGAACTCATAACGAGTCCGCCGGCGGGAGTAAAGGCCATGGTAGTATCAACCGAGCGGCCATTCTTTACCGCCGCCATGCTTGCTCCGTTTCCAAGATGGGCGATAACCACTCGGCCATTTTTAATCGCCGGTTCTTGTAGCCGTTCTAACTCCTCGACGATATAGCTATAAGAAATTCCATGGAATCCGTAGCGCTGAACACCACGCTCGAAGTATTTGCGTGGGAGGGGGAGGAGCTTTGCTTCCTGAGGCATTGACGCATGAAAGCCGGTGTCAAAGCAGGCAAGCTGCGGCAGTGTTGGATGGCGCCGCGAAATCTCCTCGATCAACAGTATTTCAACGGGGAGATGGGAAGGAGCCAAATTACTGATTCGCTTTAGGTCGCTCATGAGCTTGTCGTCGATCCGCGTCGGAGCGAACATATCCCGTCCGCCGTGGACGATCCTGTGACCGACTGCTTGAAGCGAGTAATTCTTGTAACGGGTGCTGAGGAAATCAAGTAGAAATCGTGCGCAAGTTGCTTGGTCACTCCCGGTTACGGGAAAGGTAGATTTGGAGTTGGAAGAGAGGTCGATGAGTTCAAGTATTGGATCCGCTAGTCCCACCCGCTCCATCTTCCCATGGAGAAGTCGTTCTGGTGTCGCATCCGCTGAAAAAAACGCGAATTTGATGCTCGAGGAGCCTGCGTTAAGGGTGAGAATGTATGGAGTGATGATGACCTCCTTAGCGGGAGCGATGTTTGGAACCCGCATTGATTCCTACTAGCGATGCAATTAAAACAGCAACATAGAGTTGGCCGACAATGGCTTCCAGGGCGCAGATCACTCGAGACCAAGGCAATACTGGATAGACATCTCCGTACCCGAGCGTGGTGAGGGTAATGAAGCTGAAGTATACCCAGAGCGAGAAATCAGGACTGCCACCGGAAAGGAGTTGAGACTCAGTCACCCAAAAGGCACGGTTATCGAGGCGATAGATGAGCTCGTAGACGAGCGAGAAGGTAAGACCAACGAGTAAATAGGCGCACATTGCACCGTAGATGGTGTCACTTGTTACTGACTCAGTGCGCGTGAGATGAGAAACGATGACGGCCAGTGTAAATACCAGAAATACAATACCAAATACGTCCTCGAACAGCTCGCGGGCGGACCATGCGATCGGCAAATACTCAAGCCAACGGACGGTAAAGGCAGGAACTGCGAGTGCGAGTGCAATTGCGTATAATTTTTTTCGCTTTCGCTCACCGGCTGCAATGTAAATTCCACTGAGTAATACAAGAGAGAAAACTATATCGGCGATAACGTCTCCGAAACGACTCGACTGGATCAGCGGATAGACCAGCAATAGCGCAAGCAACATCGCGAATTGAATACCGAATCGATTAACCAAAAAGAATTTACTCATGTTTTTCCCTAACGCGGTGGGAGCGAAGCGCGTATCGCTGTGGAGAAACTCTCATCAGAGGCTGCTTTTGCTATTTCAGTAATATCTGATTGACTCACGAGTTGTTCAAGAGGGAGCGCGGTATTTATCTGCCCGCGCTCATAGAAGAGCGAAGGGAGGCGCTTATTTACAAATAACCGATAATCAGTTGGACGTTCTGCGCCGATTTCCTGCGCATGATGGCGAATGGTGTTCGTGCAATTCGTCGTAAACGCATTGTACCATTCCGGGTGGGAATTTAAATGGTTAATCCGTTCAAGGTAAGAATGGAGCAGCAATCGGGCGGTCTCTGGTTCTGCACGCATCTGAAGGAGCGTGAGTGTTTCATTTCGATGTTTCGCTCGCACGCCAATTACATCACTCTCGTCAGCGACGACGTAGTAGAGTTCATATTGACGAAAAAATCCTCGGATGGCTGAGTAACTCTCGGTCTCTTCCTTCCGAGCTTCAATCGAGATGGCAAGAGGTTGCTCGCCCGCGATTCGAAAGCTTACAATGGTATGGACGATTCCTGCGGCACCCCAATCGGAGAGATAGAAATCGATTGCTTCAACCTGAGAGAGGCGAAAAGAACGGACGCGCCAGCTTGGTGTCACACTCTGTTCACTGAGGTACGAGAAACTTCGAACATTCTCAATGGTGACTTGGTCGCCGTCGAGGACTGCACGTGGTAGTCGCTCCACATCTGGGGCCCACGGGCGGTTATTACTTGGTTGAAGTGTGAGCCACCACGCGAGCACCGCACTCGGGAGAAGTAACAGCAGGAGCCCTTTCCTTAATGGAAAGCCGGGGATAAGGCCAAGGATAGCACCGTGAAGACTAATGAAAGCGGCTGAGAGTAATCCCGGTAAAGAGGGGGAATCAAACCAGAGTGCGAGCGCGCCCCAGACGCTGAAGAGTGATTGAAACAGCATCCAGGGAGCGACGCAAATTTTAAACACAAGGAGAGCTTACTGCTTCATCTTTGTCTTTGGCTCAAGCGCGATCGCAACAGCCTGCGTGTAGCTCACCGCTACCGTGTCCCCGATCTTAATCCGATCGAGATTTTTTGGATCTTTCGCCTGAACGGTAATGGTTTGGCCTTGCGGGATCTTTACCGTCACCGTTTCATTTTTGCGATCAATCCCCTCTACCGTAACGATTGCTCGAACCGTACGTCCGGCTGCGGCTGCCGGAGCACTGCTTGTCGGTGCCTTTCCTGCCGCCTCAACCATCATTTTTGGATTCTTCTTCTCTTCGGCCGTGGGCTCGCGGACTTCGAAGGCGACCGATTGAAGGTACTGTGCCACAACTGTGTCACCTTTCTTAATCTCGTTGAAGCGGGTAACTGCCTGGTCAACGGTAAAAGTCTCGAGCTTTCCATCTGGGCCCTTGAGTGTAATGGAACGACTCTTATAGTCGATCGCTTCTACCTTCGCGTTCACCTCAATGAATTGTGATTCGCGTCGTACAAGTGGCTCGTTATAAGGCGTTTGGCTCACCGCCTGACCAACCTTGGTGGCTGGGGTAGAACTGGTATCTTTGCTCCCTTGCGAACAGGCGACTGCGGAACTGAGAATGAGAAGTGTTACAACAAACTCGCGTTTCATATAATTCTCCATTGATAGCGTTTGCTCACGACGAAGTTGTTCGTAAGCGAGGTTCTTGCGACGGTCATTTAACACATAGCTCTGCTATGATCCAGCGCGAAGAAACTGCCGTACAGCACGGACGAACTAGTATACTTCCGGAATGAAATTATACTTCTTTATTGTCGCCGCATCGTCGTAGGCGCCTTTCATCGACCGCTTCGGTAACTTAATCTTATCCCGCTTCACTTTCTTGTACGGAATTAATGAGAGGAGGTGTGTAATGCAGTTCAGGCGTGCGCGCTTCTTATCATCAGACCGAAGTATATGCCACGGAGCATGCTTTGTATGAGTCGCCTTTAACATCTTGTCGCGAGCACGGGAGTACTCAAACCACTTCTCCCGTGAGGGGAGATCCATCGGGCTCAGCTTCCATTGTCTCACCGGATCGGTAATCCGCGCCTCAAATCGTTTCGCCTGCTCCTCGTTACTGACTTCGAGCCAAAATTTAATTAATTTTATTCCAGCGTTAATAATATACCGTTCGAAGACTGGACAGAGTTCGAGAAAACGGTCTCGTTGCTCCTCGGAACAGAACCCCATCACATGCTCGACGCCTGCGCGGTTGTACCAACTTCGGTCAAATATTACGATCTCACCGGCGGCAGGAAAGTGTTGGATGTAGCGCTGCATGAACAGCTGGGATTTCTCTCGGTCGGAGGGCGCTGGTAGTGCAACGACGCGAAATACCCGTGGGCTTACCCGCTCAGTAATCGCGCGAATCGTTCCGCCCTTGCCGGCACCATCTCGCCCCTCAAAGACGACGATCACACGAAGACCTTTCTCCTTGACCCAGCTTTGAAGGGTGCAGAGTTCAGCTTGAAGCATCCGTAGCTCACGCTCGTACTCCTTACGCTTCAGTCGGCTCTTCCCGTTCTCTTTGGAATTCTTTTTCTTGGATTTTTTTGCCATAGCTGAAGGGTAGCGTGAAGCGACCGGGAAAGTAAAACTGCCCCCGGGAAGTGCATAGAAAAGGTTACCAACCCGCTAAACATTCGTTTAATTGGGACTGTACAAGGCAAATCGACCTGGCAATTACCCCATTCGACTTGATTTTTTATGCGCTGAAGACTACGACTACCGTCATAGGAGGAACTCTCTATGCGGCCACATCTCGCGATCATTCTCGCACTTCTTCTGCTCACAGGATGTACGACAAGGTCAAAGGAATCCTATTCCGGTTTCCTTGGTGACGATGCGGTTTATGCTCGCCTCGAACCTGCTCCAGAGATGGAAGGGGTGAAGGTCTACCGGAAGATTCCAAAACCACTCGCAGAGTACGACGCCTTTATCCTCCCGCCGGTAAAGGTGTACCTCAACAGTGAAGGGCGCAAGCGAAAGGTCTCAGATGAAGAGCTCAATGAACTTGGACAGTTTTTTCATAACTCAGTTTACGAAGCGCTCCGCGATCGGTATCGGATCACGAACATCCCGGGCCCAGGAGTTGCCATATTGCGATTGGCTATCACCGATGCCGATCCGAACACGTCGGCTCTCGATCTTTCACCGGGCGCACTTATTCCAGGTGGTGGATTAGGTGGCGCAAGCGTTGAAGCCGAATTGGTCGATTCCGTGACGGGCGAGCAAATCGCTGTTGCGCTCGCGTCAAGTGAAGGAAAGCGTTACGAGTTTATCGCTGGAATGAGCCGTTGGGGTCATACTCAGGCTTTACTTTCGGAGTGGGCAGAAATGATTCGCAAACGTGTCGACGAAGACCATGGTTTCGTTGGGTAAGTTCATTCGATAGGGAGGAGCGCGAAAGATGAGACGCAAACAACATGTTTTACTCACCTGGTTTATCGTTGTACTCATGGCCCCCACTGTAGCGAATGCTCGCCCGCAGCCAGACCTCTATCCCAATGCTTACCTACAGAAGGTCGGCCAAGTTCGAGCGAACCAAGACGTCAATCGGTGTCACGTGAAGGCAGACGATTACCTTGGAGACACAGCCACACAGCGTAAGCAACAGAACAGGCAAGACACGGTGCGTAGGGGAGCGCGTGGAGCGGCAATGGGTGCGCTTGCAGGAGCAATTACTGGTGAGAACGTTGGTCGGGCAACTGGTGCCGGTGCGGCGATTGGCGCAGCTTCCTCAGTGCTTGATAATCGGCGGGAGACGAGGGAAAACGAACTACATGGAAGCCCGGAGTATAGAAATTATATGAGTGCTTGCCTCGAAGACCTTGGTTATAAGGTGGTCGGCTGGCGTTAGAGCTCAACGGAAAAGTTCTCGCGACAGAGTTGTAGGAGGAGATTGAGCCATGAGTAAGAATACATTTCGCTTTAAACCGTCACTTCGGCGAGCGTATCTTTTCGGTATTTTGTTCCTCATTGCTGCAGTAAATGGCTTCTACCGACTTCAAGAGTTTGACCTGGGTTATAATATTCCAGTTGCCTCGGTCGGGTTGCTCGTGGTCTTTCTTCTTTACGCGCATCTCGTTCGATTGTGTACTGCGTATACGGTAAGTGACGAATTCGTTGAAGCTCGTAGTGGAATTCTCGCCCGGAAGGGAAATCGAGCAGCGATTAGTCGGATCACCGACTTCGCGGCAAACCAATCATTGTTGCAACGTATTCTTGGCCTTGCCTCCGTCGAGATGAGTACTGCTGGTGGGGATGGTCCCGAGATCATATTCCACGACATTAGCCGAGGAGTTGCGAAAAAAGTTGTCTCAACGCTTACTGAACTCACCGCGCAACTAGATGCACGTGAGCGAGCTGTGGGAAATGGAAACCCACGATAGGGGAAACGAATATGATGGTTCGACGTAATCTTGAGTTCTGGTTTTTCGGTTCGATGCTCCTTGGAGCACTGGTAAGCTGTGGAGGCGAAACAACTGAGGCACCAAAATCTCAGACCCTTGAGATTTCAGTCTCTCCGGTAAAGCGAAAGGATGTGCCAATTGTCGCCGAGTTCGTTGGGCAGACGAAAGGCGCAGTAGATGCCGAGGTGCGGGCGAGAGTTGAGGGTATCGTGCTCGGCATTCACTTTAAGGAAGGTACTGAGGTATCTGAGGGAACGTTGCTCTATACAATCGATCCAGCACCCTTTGAGGCGAAACTTGCGGAGGCAAAAGGGAAGCTCGCTGAAGCAGAAACCCTTCTCACGAGAGCAGAGAGCGACTTGAAGAGAATCCGACCACTCGCTGAAATGAACGCTGTAAGCAAAAAGGATCTCGATGCTGCCGTGGCGCAGGAAGGCGCAGCACGCGGCTCCGTCGAAGCGGCGAAGGCAGCGGTGGAATCCGCCGAGATCGAACTTGGTTATACGAAGGTGATGGCACCCGTGAGCGGGCTCATCGGACTAAGCAAAGCGAAGGTTGGTGAATTTGTTGGGAAGGCGCCGAACCCGGTGGTGCTAAACACCGTGTCTCAGCTTGACCCGATTCATGTTCGTTTTTCATTAAACGAGAAGGAGTACCTCTATTTTGCGCGCCAACGTGCTGCCGCAGAGGGCGCGGCGAGTGGCGAACCTCCGAAACGTCAACTTGATCTCGTTCTCGCCGACGGCTCAACTCATAACTATCAGGGAGAAGTTGCCTCAGCCGAGAGTCAAGTGGACCCGACAACGGGAACGCTCACTGTTGAGGCGGCGTTTCCCAATCCTCAGAAAATCATTCGGCCTGGCCAATTTGCGAAAGTGAAAGGCACCATCGAGACTCGTACGGGAGCGCTCGTCATTCCAAAGCGCGCGATTCGGGAACTGCAAGGGCAGTCGCAAGTATTTGTCGTCAATAGCGATAACTCAGTCGAGCAGAAGACGGTGAAGTTGGGCCCACAAGTCGGGGAACTGCAAGTCATCGAGGAAGGCCTTACCGAGAACGCTCAAGTAGCAGTTGAGGGGCTTCAGCGATTGAAAACGGGGATGACGGTTTCCCCGAAGGTGATCTAACGTGGGCGATTTCTTCATTAGACGTCCCACGGTCGCGATAGTTCTCTCGATCATCCTCGTTATCTTTGGAATCGTTGCGTTACGAGATCTCCCGGTTTCGCAGTACCCAGAGGTGATCCCTCCTGAGATTCAGGTGAACTCTACCTACACTGGCGCCGACGCAGTGGCAGTGGAGCAATCCGTTACAACACCGCTCGAGCAGAAGATTAACGGCGTCGAGAACATGATCTATATGCGTTCGATTAATGCGAACGATGGAACGAGTTCGGTCAGAATCTCCTTCGAAGTAGGGTCGAACCTCGACATGTCAAACGTTCTCACTCAGAACCGTGTGTCTGAAGCCCAACCGTCTCTTCCCGAAGAAGTGAAGCGGATGGGCGTGACGGTGAAGAAATCGCTCTCATTTCCGCTGATGCTCGTTACCCTTCGATCGCCGAAAGGAACTTATGATAGCCCGTTCCTTTCGAACTACGTAAATATCAATATCACTGACGTAGTGAGCCGAATTCGGGGTGTCGGTCAGGTGAATCTGTTTGGCGGAAGTGACTATGCGATGCGAATTTGGCTGAAACCCGATCAGCTCGCATCACGAGGGCTCAGCATCTCCGATGTTATAAAAACGGTCCAAGCGCAAAACGTTATTGCTCCGGGCGGTCAGGTCGGGGGCCCACCAGCACCACCGGGAACAGAGTTTACTTATGCCCTTCGACTTCAGGGAAGACTTACCTCACCGGAGGAGTTTGGGAACGTTATTCTCAAATCAAATCCAGACGGATCGATGGTGCGACTTCGGGACGTTGCCCGTTTAGAGCTGGGCTCACAACTCTATAATGCGCTTGGTCGCTTCAATGGTGAATCCGCCGCAGTGCTCGCAGTCTATCAGATACCAGGGTCCAATGCGCTTGAAGTTGTAAACAAGGTTCGCGCGTCGATGGCGGAGCTTGCTCAGCGGTTCCCCGAGGACATCGAGTACACCATTTCGCTTGATACAACGAAGGCAATCACCGCCGGTATTAATGAAATTATTCACACGTTGTTTGAAGCTGTCGTCCTCGTAATTCTCGTCGTGTTCATTTTCCTCCAGAATTTTCGGGCCACGCTCATTCCATTGCTCACCGTTCCCGTTTCGCTCATTGCGACGTTTGCAGTATTTCCGATGCTCGGGTTTAGCGTAAACACGCTCTCACTGCTTGGCTTGGTGCTCGCAATCGGAATCGTCGTCGATGATGCAATCGTGGTGGTGGAAGCGGTGATGCATCATATTGAGCATGGAATGAGCCCCCGTGATGCAACGAAGCAAGCAATGAAGGAAGTCTCGGGGCCGGTCGTCGCTATTGCACTCATCCTCGCTTCGGTGTTCATCCCCGTCGTGTTTATGGGTGGGATAACCGGGCTCTTCTATCAGCAGTTTGCCGTTACGATCGCCATTTCAGTGCTCTTCTCGGCGCTAAGCGCGCTCACACTTAGCCCGGCACTCGCCGCCTTGCTGCTTCGGCCAGCAAAGCCAGGAACGGGCCTCCTCGGAAGATTCTTCTCGGGGTTTAATCGTGTCTTTGACAAAACTACCAACGGCTACATTGGCGTTGCTGGCCATCTGATGCGAAAGCTCATGTTCACTGCCCTGATTTTTGGTGTGATTCTCTTTGGGGTAGGGTTCTTTGGGAAAACGCTCCCAACCGCGTTCATTCCGGAAGAGGATCAAGGCTACATCCTCGCGAACGTTCAGCTACCCGACGCTTCATCGTTAGAGCTCACTGACAATGTGGCGAAAAAAGTAGAACAGATCGTAATGCAAACTCCTGGTGTAGATTCGGTTACCACTATCACCGGATTCAGCTTGCTTACCCAGGCGTACGCATCAAACACGGCATTCTTTTTCATCTGGCTCAAGCCGTGGGAAGAACGAATAACCCCTACAGAGCATGCCTTTGGTGTGGTTAAGGCGTTAAACGACTCCTTTATGAGTTCGATTCCCGAAGCGGCGGTCTTCGCCTTTGGCCCGCCGGCAATTCCTGGGCTCGGAACGGGTTCTGGTTTTAGTATGATGCTTCAAGATCAGAGTGGGGGGACGCCTGAGTTCCTTGCCGAACAAGCGCAACGTTTTATGGAAGCAGCAAAGAAGCGCCCGGAAATTGGGCGAATTGCAACTGTCTATCGAGCGTCGGTTCCACAGCTCTACGCCAGAGTGGACCGGGACAAGGTCTACAAACAGGGTATCCCAGTCTCTGAGGTGAACCAGGCCCTCGGTGCGTTTCTCGGCGGCACCTATGTGAATGACTTCAATCTTTTCGGCCGACTGTATAAGGTCTACGCTCAGGCAGAGCCGGAGTATCGTGATAATGTCGAAGACCTGCGAGTCTTCTACGTTCGAAATGCCGACGAACAAATGGTTCCGCTAGGTACCTTACTCTCTGCTGAGCCAATCGCAGGACCGGAATATACGAATCGATTCAATTTGTTCCGAGCTGCGGAACTGGTCGGCGCGTCGGGTGAGGGGTACAGTTCGACGCAGACGATCGCTGCGCTTAAGGAAGTTGCAGCAGAGGTGCTTCCGCCGGAGATGGGGTACGCCTGGAACGCGATGTCCTACCAGGAGGTGAACGCAACGGGTGGCACGGAAGTATTCCTGCTCGGTGTGCTCTTCGTGTTCCTCATTCTCGCCGCACAATATGAGAGTTGGGCGCTCCCATTTAGCGTGCTTCTCGGGACCCCGTTTGCAGTCCTCGGTGCGCTCGGAGGCCTGTGGATTTCACGATTGGTGATCGGTGAAGCCTATTTAAACAACATTTACGCACAGATTGGCTTACTCACCCTCGTTGGGCTCGCAGCGAAGAATGCGATTCTCATTGTGGAATTTGCGCGCGCGAAAAAAGACGAAGGGATGCCACTTTTTGAGGCAGCGCTTGAGGGAGCACGGCTACGATTCCGTCCGATCCTCATGACAGCGTTTGCTTTTATTCTCGGCGTCGTCCCGCTCGTGCTTGCAACTGGTGCTGGAGCAGAAGGAAGAAAGGTAATGGGTATGGGAGTATTTAGTGGAATGCTTGTTGCCACTATCCTTGGTGTTCTCCTTGTTCCCGCTCTGTTTGTCTTCATCGAGCGTCTCGCGGGCGGAAGGCACGTTGCCGGTGATGGAGCAGCAGGGAGCGCTGGTGAGGGTGGCTCGCGGAAGATGGAGAAGATTGCCCATGGAGGTACCCATTGAGCTTTGAGTTGCAATTCCATCGGATTATTTGCTTGGTTACGGCGATAGCGCCCGTGGTGCTTAGTTCAGGCTGCACCCTTGGTCCGGAATTCGTTCGGCCTGAAGTCGAACTTTCCGAGAAGTTCCAAGAGCCAACGACCAGCGTTGAAGACATTGTAAACCTTAAATGGTGGAATCTCTATACCGACACCGAACTACAGGAACTCATTCGACTAGCACTCGCGCAAAATAAAGACCTTCAAGTCGCTCTTTCGACAATCGCCGAGGCAAGAGCGTTACTCGGGTTTACGCGAGCAGATCAATTTCCGCGAGTAGATGTGAGTGGCGATGTTAGCCGCACTGACCCAAGCGATGAAATTACGCTCCCTGGGCGACCGGAGAATAACTTTGGCCTCTTTGGTGATCTGTTTTTTGAAGTCGACCTTTGGGGCAAGCTCAGGCGGGCGACCGAAGCTCAGCGAGCAGAGCTTCTCTCCTCGGAATATGCGTACCGAGCGATAATGATCTCGCTCGTGGCAGATGTTGCGACAACGTACTTCACCATTCTTGACCTTGATAGTCGCTTTGAAATTGCGCGACGCACTGTTGAAAACCGAAAAGGGGCAACCGGTCTTATCCGAACACGTTTTCAAGGTGGGATAGTCCCTGAAATCGACGTGAATCAGGCGCAGATTGAAGAGGCGGATGCGCTGGCGCAGATGGCAAATATTGAACGGGAGCGACGCCAGGCCGAAAACGCGCTCAGTGTTCTCTTGGGTCGAACCCCGATCAGCATCCCCCGTGGAACGGCGCTTACGAAACAGGTGATTAAAGGGGAGTTGCCGACAGGCTATCCGGCGTCACTCCTCGAACGACGTCCGGACGTCATAGCTGCAGAGGAAGCAGCCCGAGCAGAGACTGCTCGAATTGGAGTTGCCGAGGCACAGCGCTTCCCATCGCTCGCACTCCTCGGCTTCATTGGGCTTCAGAGTAACGAATCTTCTGAGTTCTTCAGCGGCGATGCATTCACTTGGAACATCGGTGGAAATGTGCTTAGCCCACTCATTGATTTTGGAAAAAATCGTTCACGCGTCGAGTTCACCGAGGCACGTGCTGAGCAGTTTGTTCGAAACTACGAACAGACAGTGCTTCGCGCGGTGCAGGAGGTAGAAGATGCGTTGGTAAGTGTGCGCACATATCGACAGGAGCATGAGGCGCGAGTGATGCAACGCGGTGCGGCGCAGAATGCAGCGAGACTATCGCGTGCTCGCTATGACGATGGAGTTGCGCCATATCTTGAGGTGCTCGATTCAGAGCGAAGTCTATTTGATGCCGAGCTTGCTGAGTCCATCACCCTACAGCGTTACGTCAACTCAATCGTTCAGTTGTACAAGTCGCTTGGGGGTGGTTGGTCAGACGCGCCAGCAGTGACAACTAACGGCAGTTAGTTCGAAACTCGTCCATTAATGAGAATGCCTTTCTCTGTTGCTCTGTTGCTCCGTTGCTCTGTTCATAAAATAGAGCGTTTGAAGCAGCTACATAGGCTTTTTTATTGCACAGAGCAGCAGAGCACCAGAGCAACAGAGAAAACTGAAAAGAAAGTGCTTATTTTGTTAGGGGCTCTGATTTCTATCTTTCTCCCTTGTGCTGTGTTGCTTTCAGAGGAAGTAGCAGAAAAGCCGACTCGGCCAAAGGTGGGTTTGGTACTTGCTGGTGGCGGCGCGCTCGGCTTTGCTCACGTCGGAGTCATTAAAGTACTTGAAGAGCAACGAATCCCGATTGACATTGTGACTGGAACTTCAATGGGTGCGATCGTGGGTTCGGCATATGCTGCCGGAGTAAGCCTTGAGGAGATGATTGCGGAGATGACGAGCACCGATTGGGACGACCTTTTCGGTGAGGAACCCGATCGCGCCTCAGTAGAATATCGACTGAAGTCTGGCCGTGGGCGCGAGCTTTTTGGCGAAACGAAATTTAGCATTCAAGATGGAGAGCTCGTAACGCCGCTAGGCTTTATCGATGGACAACGGGTTTTGCCGCTGTTGCAACGGCTCTTAAGAAAAGTTGAATCACCTACCGACTTCGACACACTTCCACTCCCGTTCCGCGCAGTCGCAGCAGATATCGAGACTGGTGAGGCGGTCATTCCGAAGTATGGAAATCTCGCGCAGATTGTCCGGGCGAGCATGTCGGTGCCAGGGGTGTTTGCTCCGATCGAGGTCGATGGTCGGGTGCTCGTTGATGGTGGAATAGTGAATAATGTGCCGATTGACCAAGCGCTCGCCCTCGGTGCTGACGTGCTCATCGTCGTCGAGCTCTATACGAAATTTAAATCGGCTTCGGAGCTCAAGGGGCCGTTTGCAATCTCTGGCCAGGTTATTGCACTCATGCTTGAGCGGACCACACGCGAGCAGATGAAACTGATGCGGCCACATGATATTCACGTCCGCCCCGATGTGAGTGCGTATACGACGTCGAGCTTTGGTGACGCGGTTCCGTTAATGAAAATAGGTGAGGAAGAGGCGCGGAGGATGATTCCAGCGCTACAAAAACTCTCAGTGGATGAAGCAACGTATCGGAAGTATAGCGAGCGACGAGTGATTCCTGAGCCAGGGCATGAGGTTCAGTTCATTCGGATTAAGAATCAGTCGTCAGTTCCAGAGGGAGAGATCTCGGTTGAGCTCAGGACTGAAGTTGGTTCCCCGCTCAACCTCGAAACACTTGAGGGGGATATTGATCGGATTTATAGTAGCGGTCGTTTTTCTTCGGTGCGTTACGATATCGTTCGCGAGGATGGGAAGGAGGGAATTGAGATTACTGCGAAGGGGAAGGAATGGTACAAGGAGTTTCTACGACTCGGCGCCGCGATTGAGGATGATTTTGATGGAAACAGTTCCTATAGTTTAGCTTTTAATTATCGCTGGAACGATCTCGACAGCTACGGAGCATTCCTGGATACGCAACTTGAAATTGGACATTCGTCAAGGGTGTTTGCCGAGTTCTATCAGCCGTTAGGCGAGGGAAGCCCATTCTTTGTTGCGCCAGAAGGCGAACTTGTTCGGACCGAGATATTTCTTCGAGACAACGGTGAAACTATCGCCGAATTCGGACGGCGACAGGGCTCGATTGGACTGAAAGCAGGTTATGAGCTCGGCCGGAGCGGAGAAGCATTGTTGGGTTACACTTGGGGCCGCGGTGACTTTGAGCGGAAAATTGGTGATCCCACGGTTCCAGAGCTTGATTACGATGTAGGCGAAGTCTATAGCTCCGTCGAACTTGATACGCTTGATACACCGGATTTTCCCACGAGTGGTTACCGCGCTGGCGTTAGTTACAACTATTCACTAGAAGACTTTGGGGGCGAGGAGAACTTTAATTGGGGGAGAGCAGGATTCGTAATTCCTTATACTTGGGAGCGAAACACGTTCCTGATTAGTGGAGAGTCGTTCACCAGTTTTGATAATCGACCAGTAGAACGGTCGATTAGCCTTGGAGGTTTCCTTGACGTTTCGGGATATCAGCGAAATAGTCTTGTTGCCTCCGATTTTCACTTCGTAAGAGCCGTGTTTTACCGCCGGTTTTCAGAGCTAAAGATTCCACTCTTTGGCCTTGGATTTTTTGCTGGTGGATCGGTTGAGATGGGAACAATTACGAGCGATGTTGAATCGCTCCCCGACACGGGTTCGCTTGTTGCTGGATCAGCGTTCCTCGGCGCTGATACACCAATCTTCCCGCTCTATCTTAGCTTCGGTTTGTCTGATGATGACGAGCATTCGGCATATCTCAATATTGGGCGGGTTGGTACTAGACGGTAGGAGGTAATCCACGATGGGAACGAACGCGGAGAGAAAACGACTCGATGAAAGCGGCACCGCTGGAAACTCGTGGAAGAAGTGGGGACCGTATCTCAGCGAGCGTCAATGGGGAACCGTTCGAGAGGATTATAGCGATTCCGGAAACGCTTGGGATTACTTTACACACGACCAGGCACGCTCACGAGCGTATCACTGGGGAGAAGACGGAATTGCAGGAATCGCCGATGAGACGCTTGCGCTGTGTTTCTCGGTTGCGCTTTGGAATGGCGCCGATCCGATTATCAAGGAGCGGTTGTTTGGGCTTGCTAACAGCGAGGGGAATCATGGTGAGGATGTGAAGGAGTATTATTACTATCTCGATAGCACGCCGACTCATTCGTACATGAAGTATCTCTATAAGTATCCACAACGTGCCTATCCTTATGACTTAATTGTAAAGACAAACCGCGAGCGACGAAAGGAGCAGCCAGAGTATGAACTTATCGATACTGGAGTGTTTGATGGGAACGAATACTTTGACGTGTTCATTGAATACGGAAAAGCAGCTCCGAATGATATACTCATTCGAATAACGGTTCATAATCGTGGTCCAGCACCCGCAGCGCTTCATCTTCTGCCAACTGTCTGGTTCCGTAATACTTGGTTTCGGAGCCCTGGCGAAAAACGGCCCTCACTCGTTCGCTCCGCTTCGGCACCCGAAGGTAATGGAATTGAAGCGGAGCACCCGGTACTTGGGCATATGTTTCTCTACCTCACGGATGGTGGGGAGCTCCTTTTTACCGAGAATGAGACAAACAATGAACGCATCTTTAGCAAACCAAATGAGCACCCTTATGTTAAGGACGGGATTAATAACTTTCTCATAGCTGGGAAGAAAGAATCAGTAAACCCTCGTCAGGCAGGAACGAAGGCCGCGTGCTGTTATACATTGGTCGTTCCTCCCGGAGGAAGCTCGGTCACGAAACTTAGGCTCTCCGATGTGGCGCCCGAAAAGATGAATAAGCCGCTCGGTGATGATTTTGATTCAATTTTCACACTTCGAGAGACGGAGGCCAACGAATTTTATTCTTCCATTATGCCTAGCAACCTGTCTCCAGATGCCACAGCTGTGTACCGTCAGGCGCTCGCAGGCATGCTTTGGTCGAAACAGTACTACTCCTATGATGTGGGTCAGTGGCTAAAGGAACATGGCGTCGATGTTTTCGCGGGCTCCGACAAGCCGATTCGCAATCGTGATTGGCACCACATGGTGAACGAAGATATCATCTCAATGCCGGATAAGTGGGAATACCCTTGGTATGCTGCTTGGGACTTAGCCTTTCATACCTTAGCATTTTCGCAAGTTGATGCAGCCTTCGCTAAGGAACAGTTAGAGCTCACCTTAAGCGAGCGGTATCTACACCCCAATGGCCAAATTCCTGCCTACGAATGGAACTTTAGTGATGTGAATCCACCGGTGCATGCTTGGGCTGCGTTGTTCATCTACCGCACTGAGGTTGCGCTCGACGGGCAAGGGGATTTGGATTTCCTTGAGCGCGTCTTTGCTAAATTGCTGCTCAATTTTACCTGGTGGGTAAATCGCAAGGATCGACACGGAAAGAATGTGTTCGAAGGCGGGTTCCTTGGATTAGATAACATCGGCGTTTTTGACCGGAGTGCACCGCTTCCTACTGGAGGGTACCTCGAGCAGGCTGACGGAACAGCATGGATGGCATTCTATGCTCAATGCATGCTGGAAATTTCAGTCGCGCTTAGTGCGAAGAACCCTGACTACGAGGACATGTGTATTAAATTTGCCGACCATTTCCTGCTCATCGCTGCTGGAATGAATCGGCAAGGTGAGCGTGGTATGTGGGACGAAGAGGATGGTTTCTACTACGATGTGCTCTGCTTGCCGAATGGCTCAGCGACGCGGCTGAAAGTCCGCTCGTTGGTTGGGTTGCTGCCGATCTGTGCTACGGCTTCACTGAGTGCTTCGGGGCGCGAGCGTTTGCCGAGAGTTGCAGAAGCGGTGCAGGAGCGACTCAAAAGTTCACCAACGCTTGCGGCAAGCATTCATCCCATCGATCTAAAGCACCGTGGAGTCAATGACCGGTCGCTCATGGCGCTCGTCGATGAGCGAAGACTCCGCCGTATTCTTAGCCGGATGCTGGATGAAGAGGAATTTTTGAGCCCACATGGGATCCGCTCGCTCTCGCGTTACCATAAGGAGCATCCGTATGTGTTTCGAGTTGGAGATGCAGACCATATCGTTGACTACCAGGCGGCGGAATCTAACACTGGAACATTCGGCGGGAACTCTAATTGGCGTGGGCCGATTTGGATGCCAACAAACGTCCTACTTATTCGTGCGCTACTCCAATTCTACCTCTATTACGGAGATAGTTTCCTCATTGAGTATCCTACACGGTCTGGGAAGCAGATAAATTTGTTTGAGGTGGCACATGATCTGTCCAACCGACTTTCGTCGCTCTTCCTTCTCAACTCAGAACAGCGACGGCCAGTTTTTGGAACGGATGAGAAATTCCAAACCGATCCTCATTTCCGTGACTATCCATTATTCTACGAATATTTTGATGGCGACACTGGCCGTGGTGTGGGCGCGAGTCACCAAACAGGTTGGACCGGAGTTGTTGCCCGCCTGATGGAACTCTTTAGCAAGCTCGATGCAAAACAGTTTCTCGAGGTGGGGCTGAAAGGATAGGATCCCACATGAACTCGTGATATACTCGCCTCGTTGTCCTCCATGCGGTTTGTCCGCGCATAAATTCCATTCCCTTGTGATCTTTTAGTTAAAAAATACTGGGTAATACACAATACTCGTCACGCCCGTTCAGTTCATTTTAACTCAGCGGGCGTAGGCGACCGTGTACGGAACATCGGTTTTTTCACAGAAATGTAGTCATACGCTCGCAATCACAATTTGCCTTCCGACTGAAGGGAGCGACCGCAATGAATACAAATGAACAACGGATTCTAACCATTCTTCAGGAACACCGTGGATTGATGGAGCTTCTGCAGGCGTATCTGTACTTGACTCGGCCACTCACTAGCTTGCGCCAGATCCAGGATGCGCTCGATAACGAAGAGCATTGGGAATCCGCACCGACGCTCCGCCCTCCGGTAATCGCGCTAATCGCGCAAGCTCTTCCGGACGTGCAAACAATCGTCGAACTTCGTGATTTCGTTGCCGCGTCACCGGTTTGGGGTACTGAAGCGGAACTCAAGGCCAAAATAGTGGACTATATTGCTGAGCGTCAGCGAGTGAATGAGGGGGTTACGTTTTTCGCGCAGCTTCTCCGCGGCGAGGTGCCCGACTTCTCCAGCAACTTGCTGTTACGCTCTGTCAACGAAATGGTTGAGTGGTTCTGTGTGAAGGCGGCGGGAAGAGCGGCCTATGCTATATACGATCCCAAAAGATACGACGACGGGCTGCGATTTGAGCCAGAGCGACGGATCGCCTTCTTGCATGACCTCTTCGACCTTATCACCAAGCTTGGTTGCTTTGGCGAGAAAGCTCGGCAAGCAATTGCTGCAGTTCGGCTTTTCCTGCGTCTCGGCGATCGGCAGTAGCGGTGTCTTGTTCTCGTGTGGGGCGTATCGTCGTGTTACGGTTTACTGAGGGATAGCTACCGTAACACGGCGCATGCGCCTCAAACATTACTCGTTTGAGCCACCTCGAAATACGCGGAACAGTTTATCAAGTGCCGTGCGCTCGACTTCGATAATCTGCTTCAATTCACCCGCATCGAGCCACAGCCCTTCACACTGTGAGCAGCGGTCGACACTAATCGTTTTATAGTCAATCTGAATCAGCTCCATGCCACACTTTGGACAGCGCATGTAGTGGAGCTCTCGGAGTCGCTTCTTTTCCTCAGCGGCGAGCGTTGTCTGGTGTTGCTCAAGGAGCTTTCTCTTTTTCTCGTACTCCTGCTTTGCGAAGTATTCCTCTTCCTGTGTGCTTGGTTTGTCGACCATAAACTCCTCGATTTGTTTCCCTTTACATTGTGATGATGCCACAACTACGCGCCTTGGCCAAGTTATGGGCTGCGACGAAGGAAGAACATTACGACAATAATAAGCACCGCGCCGATGATATCAAAGAGAATCCCTGCCCGCCGCATATCGCGTGCAGGCACACGCCCGGTTCCGTAAACAATCGCGTTCGGCGGGGTAGAAACTGGGAGCATGAAACCGAAGCTTGCGCCGAACGTGGCGGCGAGTACTACAGTTTTCGTAATTTCAGGACTGGCTCCACGCGCGAGTGTCGCACCGAGGATTAACGGTATGAGGATCGAGGCGGCAGCGGTGTTTGAGGCAAACTCAGACATGATGATGCTTGAGACAACTACCAAGCACGCTAAGAGGAGAGGACTTGTTTGCTCACCCCCGAGAAGGGAGGTGCTCACATACTTCGCGGCACCGCTCGTTTCGAGCAGTACTCCAAGCGTTAATCCTCCACCAAATAACATGAGAGTACCCCATTCGAGCTTATCGGTCTCAGACCAAACAAGATTGGGTTGAAGGATATCGCCCTCGCGAACTGGCAGGAAAAATGTAAGTAAACCTCCGAGCAAGCCTACAACGCTCATTGAGAGTCGTGAATTAAGGAGCGCTAGTAGCTCGCTCTCAGGAAACACTGTGACGAGCATTCCGGGGAGAACCCAGAGCAGGATTACACAGAGAAAAATACAAGCGATCTCAATCTCTCCCGGGCTCATTGGACCAAGAGCCTTTTGGAGCCGCTGGAATTGCGTTCTAACGCCAGGAAAGGAGAGATGCCGAAGCGGAAAACAGAAGTGGAATACGAGGAGCATGACGATGAGCATCGCAACCGAGATCGGCAGTGCGAACTGAAGCCATTCGATGAAAGAGATCGTAATTCCATTTTGGGATAGCATTTTGAGGGCAATCAAGTTTGGTGGAGAACCAACTGGGGTGGCGAGCCCGCCGATACTCGCTGCAAAGGCACAGGTGAGGAGGAGTCGCACCGCAACTCGGTGACGTGTCTCTGAATCATGAATATGATCGTCGAGACTTGTGAGAATTCCTAGAGTCACCGCAGAGAGAATTGCTGTCGCTGAGGTGTTTGAAATCCACATGCTCAAGCTAAAACTCGTGACCGCGATGATCAGATTTAAGGCAAAGAACGAACTCCCTGGCATACAGGTGCCAAGGAGGAAGTAGGCGAGGCGCTTATCAAACCCGTGCTTCTCCATTGAACGACCCATCAAGAAGCAACCAAGAAAGAGAAACAGAATGTCACTCCCGAATGACTCAAATGCGCTTGTGGCGGGAAGTAGCCCGTAGAGTGCAGCGAGCACAGGGACGAGCAGTCCCGTTACGGGGAGCGGAACTGCTTCGGTGAGCCACAACCCGATAGTAGTAATGAATATTGCAAGGACTGCCGGATGGGGGAACGCTAGCTGGAAACAGATCGCCGGGGGAAGAATGAGGAGCGCTCCAAGCAGGGGGAGGTTAATCGCTCGTTTCTCGCTCACCTGTGACCTTACGCGCTTGGCTTTCCCTGGTAACCAAAAATATGGCGTTGCTTAATCAAAGCGGCTACGGACGGGGGCACAAATTCTTCCCAAGGACCCGTCCCTTGTTGAATGCGAGAGAGGATCTCTCGGGAAACAATTGAAAGCAGTTTCTCGTCCGGGCCAGTTATCGGCTCAATCGCATGAGATTCTCGGAGATGTTTATAGAGATGACGGAGTTGTGGAAACACTCGAACATCTTCAACCGTCACCGTTTCCGGGAGCTGTCCGAGGTCTTCGGGAAGTGGTGCGAGCTTCTTCTGTTGGAGAAAACTAACGTAATCCTCACGTCGCATTGGATAGATATAGAGCTTCACCTGTTTCTTAAACAGGCGCCCGAACGCCTCCAAAAGTCCGCCTTCGAGATCAAGATAATATTGGTCGTCGAAGATTTGGAGCAATGTGTTAATGCCCATCGCCATTCCGATGAACTCATTGGTGTATCGACGGAAGTAAGCTGCTAATCGGTAATGTTCAGAATAGTTGGAGATGAGAACCGTGTACCCGAGTGCTGAGAGCGTGTCTGCACGCGCAAGGAAGTCACTATCGTCAAGAGATCCAGACGCGACCAAATTATGGAGCGTGATTTCAAAAAGTACCACCGGATCTTTGTCCTGTACCCCCGGCTCAGCATGAAACTGGGCCCGAGCGCACTTCATCATATCGAGATTGACGTTTGTTACTGGACGGAAACTCCCGCGCTCGACGAGCACTGGTCGCTTGCGGAGCACCTCGGATGGTTGGAGTACGCTTCGGTCTGGGGCAAACATGATTGCGTTGGTCAGGCCATTCTGCACGAGTTTTAGAGCCATGAGTCGATCATCGATTCCCTGCATCGCAGGTCCGGAGAAATCAATCATATCGACCTCAATGCGCTCAAGCGAGAGTTCGTCGAGAAGACTTTTGATGAACGCTGCTGGGTCTTGGCGGAGGTAGAAGGCGCCATAAACAAGATTCACGCCGATGATGCCGAGAGCTTGTTGCTGTAAAACGTTCGCGCGATCCGTCATGCGAACGTGAATAATGATATCGTTTGGTGGCCCGAGCGGCTCCGTTTGGAAACGCACTCCCATCCAACCATGACATTCGTTGGTGCCCTGGAAGTTCCGCGCTGCCACGGTATCAGCGAAAACGAAAAAAGTTGTCTCGCCGCCAACCTTCGCCGAGAGTCGCTCAAGAAGGAGCTTATACTCGTGTTGGAGCATCGCTTCGAGCCGCTCACGAGAGACGTAGCGCCCAGCTTTGCCATAGATCTCATCACTCACGATCATGTCGTATGCGGAAATGGTTTTTGCAATCGTGCCGGCTGCAGCTCCAACTTGGAAGAAATGACGGACAACTTCCTGCCCAGCACCAATCTCGGCAAATACCCCGAAGATGCTCCGGTCGAGATTTATTCGAAGCGCCTTTTGGTCAGCAGTTTTATAATCCACGTTTGGTGTGCTCTGGTTCATCGCGGTATCTCAGAATATGCCATTTGATTTTAGGAAATAAATTAGCTATCGCCGCTTGAAATTTCTTATGACCAGCGTCATAATTCCCTAACATTCGCCAGCCATAAGTTGGAGCAGCCTTCAACCAATTAAACGCATGTGTAATTCAAGGTATTTATTATGTCAAAATCAGAGCACCACTCCCAGCAGACACGATTGGAACACGATTTAATCGGTGAAAAGGCCATTCCCGTGGATGCTTATTATGGCGTCCAGACGGCGCGCGGGATGGAGAATTTTAAGATCTCAAACGTCCCGATTAGCCACTATCCAGACCTTGTATGTGCCTTTGCGATGGTGAAGCTTGCTGCGGCACGAGCAAACCACGAAGTGGGGAAACTTCCGAAAGATATTCTCGGAGCCATTGAGAAAGCCTGCCAAGATATCATTGAGGGGAACCTTCACGATCAGTTTCTCCTCGATGTGTTCCAAGGAGGAGCGGGTACGTCTACGAACATGAACGCCAACGAGGTGATTGCTAATCGTGCGTTGGAACACTTAGGGAAGGAGAAGGGCGAGTATCAGTACTGTGACCCACATGATCATGTGAACATGTCGCAGTCGACGAACGATGCCTATCCGAGTGCACTTCATCTAGCGATGGCACTCTCTAACACACGGCTCATCGCAGAAATGAAGAATTTGGTTGGCTCTTTTCGAAAAAAGGGGAAGGAGTTTAGCTCGATTCTAAAAATGGCACGGACCCAACTTCAAGATGCAGTTCCGATGACACTCGGCCAGGAGTTCGAGTCGTGGGCGTCGAGTATTGAAGGTGAGGTGATGGCGCTTGAGCGAGTAGAGAATGTGCTCCATGAAGTGAATATGGGCGGAACGGCAATCGGAACGGGCTTGAATGCACCTGCTGGTTTCTCAACTGCGTGTGCGAAACATCTTGCAACAATCTCAGGGAAAAAGATTCAGCTCGCGCCGAATCTCATCGAAGCAACGCAAGATACGCAGGCATTTGTGCTCTACGCCTCAGTGCTAAAGAGTCTCGCGATCAAACTCTCAAAGATCTGTAACGACTTGCGGCTGCTCTCTTCGGGCCCGAGGGCAGGACTTGCTGAAATTTTTCTCCCAGCAATGCAACCTGGCTCCTCAATTATGCCGGGTAAAGTAAACCCGGTGATTCCCGAGGTGGTAAATCAGGTTTGCTATCGGGTAATTGGAAATGACCTTGTTGTCACGCTCGCGGCAGAGGCTGGGCAGCTCCAGTTAAACGCCATGGAGCCAGTAATTGCACTCGCGATTCTCGAATCCCAGATGTTGTTCATGAACGGCGCAAAGACTCTCCGTGAGTTCTGTATTGATGGTATCAAGGCGAACGAGAAGGCCTTGCGGGAGTACCTCGAACGAAGTATCGGGGTGGTAACGGCGCTTAACCCGGTGATTGGTTACGAGAAGTCGACCGAGCTTGCGGCAGAGGCGCTTCGTACCGGGAAGGGAATTGTAGAACTCGTCCGCGAGAAGAAACTGCTCAGCGAGGAGCAGCTAAAGAAGGTGCTTGATCCGCGGGCGATGACCGGTGCCTGATCGCAAATAGCGAGGAGAGTCTTCGTGCCAATAACTTTTTGGGTAGAATTTGCCGTAGTGCTAGCGGCGATCTTCGTTGGAGCGCGGATTGGCGGAATTGGGCTTGGAACAGTAGCAGCCTTTGGCCTGGTGGTGCTGATCTTTGGTTTCGGTAATAAGCCTGGCGCGCTTCCGATCGATGTAATCTTCATCATCCTTTCCGTAATCACTGCTGTTGCAGCGCTTCAGGCAGCGGGTGGCTTGGACCTGATGGTTCAGGTTGCCGAACGCATTATCCGAAAGAAGCCCGAGGCAATTACGTTCGTCGCCCCTGTGGTGAGCTATTTCTTTACCTTCTTTGCGGGAACAGGGCACGTAGCGTATTCGCTGCTCCCCGTCATCGCTGAAGTGTCGCGAAAAGCGGGAGTGCGGCCCGAACGGCCAATGTCGATCTCAGTGATCGCATCGCAACAGGCAATTACAGCAAGCCCAATCTCAGCAGCAACAGCGGGAATGATTGGGCTATTTGCAATGAACAGCTCGCCACTTGGGCTGGTAGATATTCTCATTATTTGCCTCCCAGCAACATTAATCGGTTGTCTTGTCGGAGCATGCTCTGTGTACCGAATGGGAGTTGAGCTAAGCGAGGATCCCGGCTACCGAGAGCGACTAGAAAAGGGACTCATAAAAGAGACAGTAAATACTTCGAAAAGCGTGCCATCCTCGGTAGGGGGCGGTGCTCGAACCGCGATTTGGATTTTCGCCGTTGCGGTTATTGGTGTCGTGCTCCTTGGAATTTTTCCGAGCCTTCGCCCTGAATTTCCTGGCGCGGAGAAACCTGTCCGGATGGGAATGGCGCACTCGATTGAAATTGTCATGCTTGCCTGTGCAGCGTTGATCATGCTCATTAGCCGGTGCAAATCTGATGCAGTAGTCGGGAGCTCGGTGATGCGCGCGGGGGTAGTTGCTGTGATCTCAATTCTCGGTATCGCTTGGCTCGGAAGTACATTCTTTGAAGCGTTCCAGGAGCAAGTAATCGCTGGTATCTCCGATGTGATTAAGGCCCGTCCGTGGGTATTCTCAGTAGGATTGTTTGCGTTATCGATTCTCCTCTACAGTCAGGCAGCAACCGTTGCGGCGTTGATGCACGTTGGCGTCGCGCTAGCCATCCCGTTCCCGTTTCTCATTGCAATGTTCCCCGCTGTAAATGGGTACTTCTTTCTTCCTACCTATGGCACCATTGTAGCTGCGATCTCGTTTGATCAAACTGGAACAACAGGCATTGGGAAATACTTACTCAACCACAGTTTTATGCGTCCGGGGTTGGTATCAACTATTACGGCGGTCGTTGTTGGACTACTCATCGCTAAACTCGTCTACATGAGGTAGAAAATGCCTCGTCAAACTTGCTCGGTTGTGTTCAAAACTCTCCTCATCGGGTGCGTCATTGGTGCAGCTGCTCGGGTCTCTGCGCAGGAAGCAGCCCTTGATGACAAGCCGATCGCAGCCGATGCCGAAAATCTTGAACTCCCATCGACTGAGGCTTTTGAGGCTGAGGAGGCTCCTGAGCCAGGCCCCTGGAGTCTTCGGGAGGCGATGAAGGAATCCGACCCGTTCTTTCGCGATCTCACTGTGAAAATCAATCTTCGAAACTACTATTTTGCGAGACAGGACGGCGCAGATGCACCTGGAAATGACTTAGAGAAGATCTCTTGGGCACAAGGCGGCTCATTCTTACTCAAATCTGGAAAATTGCTCGATGTCTTTAGCGTCGGTACGGAGCTTTTCACCTCTCAGCATCTCTATGGTCCAGAGGATAAGGACGGTGCGCTCATCCTTGAGCCAGGACAGGATAGCTACACGGTGCTCGGAGTGGTAAATCCGCGATTCGAGTATGAAGGACACACGCTCTCGTTGTTCCGACAGCGCCATGAACTCCCCTACGTAAATAGCCAAGAGAATCGAATGACGCCTAATACCTTCGAGAGCTACTCCTACGGGTACTTTGGCGAAGGGGAAGCCCCGCCGCTTCAAGTTGGTATTGGTTACCTCGATAAGATTAAGAAGAGGAATTCCGATCAGTTTGTTTCCATGTCTGAAGGGGCGGGGGTGGCTGCTGGCGAACGGGGCATGCCCTGGCTTGGAGCGAGAGTTCGACCGCTTGAGAATCTGAAACTCGTTGCAATAAACTTCGTCGGAATTGATTTTCTTAATACTGTTTATACCGATCTCGAATATGGACGGAAGTTTTCCGATGACTGGGGGATCAAAACTTCGGCGCAATTCTCCGAGCAACGAAGCATCGGAGATGATCTGCTTACTGGCCGCGAAGTGAGTGCCACGATGTGGGGTGTACAACAGGCGATCAGTTATCGAAAATTTCTTGTGCGAGCGGCGCTAACGGTCAATGATGAGGGGACGAGTATGCGTAGTCCGTGGGGCTCCTATCCAGGTTACAACTCATCGATCGTCGAAGACTTTAATCGGGCTGGTGAAATTGCATGGAAGGTTGGAATTTCCTACGACTTTTCTGGGGTTGGAATTGAGGGCCTGAGCGCTTACGCAGATTTCATTCAAGGAAATGGCGCGGTGAACGACTCAAAAGAATCACTCTTGGATAAGAATGAAACTGATGTGAATATCGATTACCGAATTAAGGAAGGGTGGCTCAAGAATTTCTGGCTACGACTCCGAGGTGGCTGGGTTCACGAAGAGACAGTTGGCACGACGCAGGATTATCGGGTAATCGTTAACTATGATATTCCCGTAGTCTAAGGACGTTATCCCGGTAGATGAATCTCATCAGCGACTTCTATTCGACGACTGTTGGCAAGAAGATCGTCATGGCTGTTACCGGCCTCGTGCTTTTCCTTTTTGTCGTTGGTCATATGCTCGGAAATCTGAAGATGTTCGCTGGAGTCGATCCAGCGTCGGGCCGCTATAAGCTTGACCTCTATGCTGAATTGCTCCGCTCAATCGGCGAAGGCTTAATCGGTCATGAGACATTTCTCTGGATTGTGCGCGGGGCGCTGCTCCTCTGTCTCGTGCTTCATGTAAAGGCTGCGCTTGCTCTTGCGGCGCTAAATGCGAAGGCAAAACCGATTGCTGGGCATCGGCGCCATTATGAATCAGCAAACCCAGCATCGCGGACAATGCTCTACGGTGGTTTGTTCATCCTATTTTTTGTCGTCTATCATATTCTCCACCTTACCACGGGCCATGTACATTTTCGTGGATTTATTCACGGACAGGTGTACGCGAACGTCTTTGCTGGATTTCAAAGTAGCGCAGTCACGGCATTCTATGTGCTCGCAATGGGGGCACTCGCCTTACATCTCTACCATGGGACGTGGAGTCTATTTCAGACTCTCGGCGTAGATTCACCTGCATGGAATAGGCCGCTACGTCTCATCGCCAAAATAGTCGCAGTCGTGCTCTTTCTCGGTTTCTGTTCAGTTCCAATTGCTGCAAGTTTGAAACTCATCTCGTCCCCAATTGAGGCGGTAACATTCCAACTGGAGGGTCAAGCTCGTGCCGCTCACCCTTAATGCTAAGATTCCTCCGGGCCCGATCGAACAGAAGTGGTCCAAACACAAGGCGACGATAAAGCTCGTCAATCCTGCGAATAAGCGGAAGTATACCGTGATCATGGTTGGCTCAGGGCTTGCTGGTGCGGCTGGCGCAGCATCACTTGGGGAGCTTGGCTATCAGGTGAAATGTTTCTGTTCGCTTGATAGTCCGAGACGGGCTCATAGCGTCGCCGCTCAAGGAGGAATTAACGCGGCAAAGAATTACCGTAATGACGGAGACAGTGTCTACCGACTGTTCTACGACACGGTAAAGGGTGGCGATTTCCGGGCAAGAGAAGGGAACGTTTATCGGTTAGCAGAACTGAGCAACAATATTATCGACCAGTGCGTTGCGCAAGGAGTTCCATTCGCCAGAGAATACAGCGGCTTACTCGCAAACCGTTCTTTCGGCGGTGCTCAAGTCGAGCGAACGTTCTATGCCCGGGGGCAAACAGGGCAGCAGCTCCTCCTCGGCGCTTACGCGGCGCTCAACCGGCAGATTCAGCAAAAGACCGTCGAGATGCATAGCTCAACCGAGATGTTAGATCTCGTCATCGTTGACGGACACGCCAAGGGAATTGTCGTCCGCGACCTACGGACGGGAAAGCTTACCACTCATCTTGCGGACGCAGTGATTCTCGCTACTGGTGGTTACTCGAACGTGTTCTATCTCTCAACGAGCGCCAAAGGGTGTAACGCGAGTGCAATTTGGCGCGCTTATAAACTGGGCGCTGGGTTTGGGAATCCTTGTTTCACGCAGATTCACCCAACCTGCATTCCTGTTTCCGGAGAGCATCAATCGAAATTGACGTTGATGAGCGAGTCACTTAGAAACGACGGTCGAGTCTGGGTACCGAAACGTCAAGGGGACAAGCGAAGTCCGCGGGAAATTCCGGAAGCGGAACGCGATTATTATCTCGAGCGACGGTATCCGAGTTTTGGAAATCTCTCTCCACGAGACATCGCTTCCCGTGCGGCCAAGGAGCGCTGTGACGCTGGCTTTGGTGTGGGAGCAATGGGACTTGGGGTTTATCTCGATTTTAGCGATGCGATTTCGCGACTGGGGAAAAATGCGATTGAAGCTCGTTATGGAAACCTGTTTGAGATGTACGAGAATATCACTGACGAGAACCCATACGAAGTTCCGATGCGAATTTATCCGGCGCCGCACTATACGATGGGTGGGTTGTGGGTGGATTACAATCTCATGACGACAATTCCCGGTCTCTTCGCTGCTGGGGAAGCGAATTTCAGCGATCACGGTGCCAATCGACTCGGCGCAAGTGCGTTGATGCAAGGACTTGCTGATGGATATTTCGTGATCCCCTATACGATTGGTGATTACCTCGCGACGCAAAAACCCGGAACTACAAAAGCTGACCACCCCGAGGTAAAGCAGGTGGAAGAGCGAACTGCCGCTGGCGTGAAAAAGCTTCTTTCTCTCCAAGGAACGAAAACTGTTGATTCCTGTCATCGTGAACTCGGTCGCTTGATGTGGAACAAGTGCGGCATGGGAAGAACTGCGAGTGGACTCAAGGAGGCACTGAACGAGATTCCAAAATTACGGGACGATTTCTGGCGGAATGCGCGGGTCGTTGGGGTAAGTGAGAATGTGAATCAGGAGCTTGAGAAAGCAGGAAGAGTCGCAGATTTTTTTGAACTCGCCGAACTGATGTGTCTCGATGCGCTTGACCGGAATGAATCGTGCGGCGGGCACTTTCGTGAGGAATATCAGACGCCTGATGGTGAGGCGCTTCGAAATGATGAGAGGTATTGTTACGTGTCAGTTTGGAGCAAGACGGCAAGCGGTGGCCACGAGATGACGAAGGAAGCGCTTGTGTTTGAGAACGTAGCCTTAGCTCAACGGAGTTATAAATAATGGATTTAACACTCTTCGTTTGGCGACAGAAGCATCCCCAGGCAAACGGGGGCTTTGAGCGCTACCAGATGAGTAAGGTGAGTCCCGACAGCTCCTTTCTTGAGATGCTCGATTCCCTTAATGATGAGCTCATCCGAAAGGGCGAAGAGCCGATTGCGTTCGAACACGATTGTCGGGAAGGTATCTGCGGCGCTTGTTCGATGACGATTAATGGGCGTCCGCATGGTCCGAAGAAGCTTACGACCACCTGTCAATTACACATGAGAAACTTTAAGAACGGCGACTCGATCTACATCGAGCCGTGGAGGGCGCGAGCGTTCCCAGTGATTCGAGATCTTGTTGTTGATCGGCGCGCCTTCGACCGGATTCAGCAGTCTGGCGGGTATGTATCCGTAAACACCGGCGCGGCGCCTGAGGCGAATTCAATTCCTATTCGCAAGGAGTATGCCGAGGAGGCGTTTGATGCTGCCGCATGTATCGGCTGTGGAGCGTGCGTTGCGGCGTGTCCGAATGGGTCCGCGATGCTTTTTACGGCGGCGAAGGTAGCGCATCTCTCGCTCTTGCCACAAGGTCATCCGGAACGGTTTGAACGGGTTGTGCAAATGGTAAAACAGATGGATGAAGAGGTTTTTGGTAGTTGTACCAACTACGGGGAATGTCAGGAGGCATGCCCGAAGGGAATTAGTATCAAGTATATTGGTCAACTCAATCGTGATTTCATTCAAGCAACGATTCACGGGATGCGAAGTTTACGCGGCCAGGTGAAGGGTCAATAGTAACGCCGTCGATTAGGGAGACACTGAAATGAGTAAATTTGTAGTTTCAAGCTTTGTTGTTCTCAGCTTACTTTTAATTCACGGCTGTGCCGCAAAGAGTAAATTCGAGCCAGCGCCGCCGTCGCCCTATCTCAATATTCCCGGAGTTGATCGGAATGCCAAGCTCGCCAATGTTCCGTTTGACCACAGTTGGGTCCGGGAAGGCTTTGATATCGATAGTTACTCCAAGGTTATTATCCGCCCCGTCCAAACGAAATACGTGAATACGGCGAATTGGATGGAGAGCGTCAGTGGCATCGTGACAAGCGAAGCGAATTATAAGAAAGAAGTCGATGCTCTTGCTGCGCTCACCGCTGAGAAGTTCAAGGAAGCATTCAGTAAGACAGAGGCAAACCGATTTCGAGTAGCGAACAAGCCTGACGGTGGGACGCTCGCTATTGAACTTGCGCTCACTGAGGTTGTCTTTGGCAAACCGGTTACCAATGCAGCAGCGCTCGCATCACCAATTCCTGGAACCTCTGCTGCAGTAAGTGCTGTCACCGACCCGCGGGTCGCGTTTGAAGCAAAAGTATTTGATGCCTCGACCGGCCAGCTTATCGCGACAGCAGCTGATCGGGCATCATCAACAGCACGAGTGATTAACCTGAATAAATTTACGGCAACAAGCGCCTGCAATGACATCGTTGAGAACTGGGCGGATTTATTCGTTCAGGTGTTTAACGATGCAGAGGTGACAAAGGTGAGCCGGAAGCGTTTCGAAATCAAACCGTGGTAAGGGGACTATTTGTCATTGCGAGCGAAGCGAAGCAATCTCCTGCCACTGCGGTGATTGCTATTCTCCCGGTATGAGATTGCCGCGGTCGCTTGCGCTCCCTCGCAATGACATTATTCAACTGCCAAAGCAACGGCCTCTTCATCCACTGGCTTCCAGCTTGGATCGGGATTAAAGGCCTTCATGCCGGATGCTAGAGTAAGCGTTTGGACTCCGAGATCCTTCTCGTAGACCACGCCTTCGTCGTTTACGATGAAGCTCATGATACCACTTGAACCCCACCGAGCTGGATAGGCAACGAGTCCGAAGCCGCGGGTCATCTGCTCCTTCGCGGTCAAGTATTTTCGCTCACCTTCGGAAGCGTCAGGGCCCTGCTCGGTAAGGATTTTAAAAAAGTATCCGTGGTAAGGAACTGGCTCATCTTTCGCCAGTCGATACCCTTCAGCTGCGGCCTCAGCTGCAAATGGCCCGAAAGGGCTTTGGTCTTTCGGATCAGTAGATTTCCAAAACAAGCCATCGCGACTGCCTGGGGTGCTCGCCAAACGTTGTGCATACTCCTTTACACCATCGCGGTCCCAATCCTTCTTATAGTATTCGCGCTGTGCATCGACATATGCTTGAGCAACACGGACAGTCTTTAATTCGTTCTCGCCAATTCGTCGATTGAGGATCTCTTCCTTTCCGCGGAGAGTGTCGAAGGCCCACTCACGCCGCCCTACCTTTGTGAGAGGAATCGGAAACGGCCAATTTTCGTTCCCGACGAGCAGGAGAACGTCACCATCTGGTTGAGCTTCAATAGCCTCGCGCTCAGTCAACAGTTGAGCAAACTTCGACATCCGTTCGCTATCAGCGACTGGATCTCCCGAGTTGACGAGCGCTTCACCTTGCGGACCAAAGAGAGCAAGGACTGCAGTCTCATTTCGCTCGCTTACGGCGCGTTTGAGTGCGCTTACCGCTTCCTCAGGAGATGAGAAACGAGTCCCAAGGGGCATGCCGCCGTCAGGACCGGTTCGCTCCAGGGTCCTCGCACATCCGAGAAATAAGCTAAGAACTCCGCTAATGAATAATAAACGTGTCATAATTATCTCCTCCCTCCACCACCGCGCCCGCCGCCGCCACCTCGGCCTCCACCTCCTCGGCTATAGCTCGCGCCACCTCGGCTGTAGCTACTGCCGCCGCGGGAGGCAGTTTGAAATCCACTCCCGGAGCGACTCGCTGAGCCGCGATTACTGTACGCTGACGTGCGTGCACGGTTTGAATAGCCATCGAATGCTGATCCACTCGTCCGAGTAGACTTGGAAGACGCTCGACTTTGAGTCGTTGCGCTCGACCGCGCATTCTGTCGAGTATTAGCGGCCGAGCCGTAGCCTCGGTCAGCAGCAGAACTCTTCCATTCTTGCGAACGAGCCTGCGCCTGTTGCCTTCGTGCTTCTGCGTTTTGAGTCGATGCCTGGGTCCGCGATGTCGTGCCAGTGCTGGCTCGAGTATCTCTCCTTGCCTGAGCATTCTGTTTTGCCTGGTCTCGCTGGGCCTGAGTTGGATAATTGCCAGAGGCGCGGCGTTCCTCTCGTCTGTCCATACGCTCCCACTGCACGTCTTGTCGGTGCTCCTGGGCATCACGAATCATATCTTGTCGATTATCCACCCAATTGTCGACGGAATCGTCGTCGTACCATGCAACTCCACCGCCGTAAAAATAGTCATCATCGTCATCGTCTATTGCTGCGCCAAGCGCCATTCCGAGGCCGAAGGTAGCAATCGGAGCGAGGTAGTTTGAAGAATCACTTACTGGCTGGGTATAAACGACATCGGTGTTATATTGTGGAACATAAACCACGCTCGGCTCCGTCGGCTCGATTACCACAATAGTGTCGCCATTCACTTCTTTCGTCGAGACCTGTTGCTCTGGAGTGGACTTCAGGTTTCCAACAGACTGCGCTTTGACCCGAAGGCTTTGAATAGTCTCACGCAATTCATCGCTCTGATTAAGAAAGGCGTCGCCCAGTTTGGTCGTCCAGTCGATCCGATCGTGCATCATCTTCAAGATGCCTGGGTAAGTAGCAATTCCCTTAACGCTCCGATCCCAGTTCTGCTTGGCGATGAGCTCGGCATCTCCCTCTGTTTTTATCAGAAGCGCTGCGTCAATAATCTGCTCCGGAAAGACGGAAGCAGGGAGGATGAGGCCGAGCAATGGATCGGGATAAAGGGCGATGGGGGACGCGAGTTCCTCGAGCTCAACCGCTGTGAGTTTCGTGGAAGTTGGAATAGCGTAGGCATAAGAACTTAAAGTCAGGAATGTAAGTGCTAAACAGAATAACTTACCGTGCCTCATCTCAGTCTCTCCGTGAGATAGCGCCGTCCCGCAAGACGGAGCTCGTCATTAATTGAGCGCAGAATCCTTCCAGTACTTCGTTCCAGTAACATCAGCCGAGAGGTTAATCCCGGTATCAGCAAGTTGGAAGAGCGCCATTCCATCAACGAAGCGAACTTGCGCATCGATGGAGTTCCTTCCAAAATTGGCGTTCGCCGCTGTTCCTGCCTCCCATCCTGAATTTACGAAACGCTCGAATGCCTGTTTGTTCTCAAACAGGAAGACGTTATGAAAGAACTGCATTCCGGCTCCGAAATTCGCGCCACCGATAACCATGCGCATGTAAGTTCGTTTATTATCCGGCTTAGCGACCGCTACCCCACCGCCACCGCCAAGTGTGACGAGGAATGAAGATTTTCGGGAATCAAACACCGCGTAGCCATAGCTCTGATCGTAGAGAGTCTTTGCTTTTGGATCTAATCTAAACAAGCGGGTAAGTGCTTCGTGCGCACTCCGGTCGATTTCTTTTCGTGCGGCATCGACGTCGATGTTCCCGGTGACGCGATCAGTAGTGTCAACAACTCCTTTGCCGACCTTCTTTACCGTCGAACCAAGAGTTTCCCCGATTGAGCCAACGACATTTTTTGCTTCTCCTGCAATCGAATCATCTGTGTCGGGGTTCGCATTTGTGAGCTGTGGAAAAGAAAGGGAAAGGCTGATAGCGACGACAACAACGAATCGTTTCATTTGTTACCCTCTAGCAATTTATGGCTATTCGTACGCCCGTATTAACTTACTTATAGTGGAATTACAACATTTACGCGTAAATTAGTGGAGGTTAGTGACATGGCTCGTGAATCTTCTCAGGCGGCAGAAGGCGGTCTCTCGCTCACCCAAGTAAGGAAGAGCTTATATGCGAGCGAGAGAACTACCGGGCCGACGAACAGGCCAATCAAGCCGTACTTAATAAACCCTCCAAGTGAGCCGAGGAAGACAACGAGCAGCGGCACGGACGTTCCTCTCCCGAGGAGAATTGGCTTCAGAATGTTATCGCTCATAACGATTAGGATCGACCAGACAAGGAAGATGACCGCCTTCGTCGTCGTAGCTGTAGAGAACAGGTACAACACTGCGATGAGTAAAATTGGACCGACGCCAATCTGAATAATTCCCAAGATCAGTGCGAGTAACGTCCAAAGCCCTGCTCCCGGAACTGCTGCCACACCAAGGCCGATCCCAACAAGCACACTTTGAATAAACGCAACGCCAATAATCCCACGGGTCACGCTTCGCACTGTAGTAATCGCTTCCTGAAGAAGCTCAGCTCCGCGGCTAGCGTGAAGTCGTACAGCAAATAGCGTCATCCCTTCTCTAAATCGGCTCAATTTTACGAGCATTACGCCGCAGATGATGGTTGAAAAGATAAACTGAACGACAGCAAGGCCGAAGCCGGCGGAGGTCCCAAGAATCCACTGACCTACTGGTTTGAGGTATGGTGTGAGCGGGAGGAGTAGTTCAGCGAGATGCGTGGAAGCAACCGACCAGTAATGATAAATCGTATTTCCAATGACAGGAAGCTCCTTCACTTGTTCGGTTGGTGGTGGAATTTCAAACATTCCTTCCTCCCACTTCGCACGAACGATATTAATTCCGTTCACAAGCGAGTCAGCAAGAAAATAACTCGGAACGAGGAGAATAAGTAACAACAGCAGGCTGGTCAAAACCGCCGCAAGCGTGCGACGCCCTAACCAATCAGCAATCTTCCCACAGAAGGGAGCGGTCGCAATCGCAAGAATGGTTCCCCAAATCACCATCATGAGAAAGGGTTTCAAAATCTGGTAGGACCAGACAAGAAGCGCGATTACTATCGCGAGCCGAACGATGAGATCGATTACTCTTGGGAAATCGTCTGAGATTCGCTTGGAATTTGAGGCGGCCATTGTTGACTTATGTCTCGCCTAGGCGCTCTTCGGTGAACACGTCCACCGTAGACTCGTATTTATCTGGTAGCGGTTATCATCTTTGTCGCGCGCGTGGCCACAGGTTACATCGACTTCGGCTGTAATGGCGCCATCAGCCTTTGGGGAAAGAAGAACATCGTATTTTGGACTACAGAGTCCAGAGCATCGCTGGTAAAGATCTTCACCCTCATCGCCTTTCCCTTGAGAGAAACTACTAAACCAATCATAAAAGTCATCGACTGACTTAAACTCCTTACCACTGTAGCGGATTGGTTTCGCCTTCGTTTGCTCGAGGAACCGAGTGCAGAGATCCCGATCGTCGTACTCACTCAGGAAGGCATTCGGTACCGTGCGGAAGAGAATGCTCGGGCGGCGAGCAGCGGTACACTTATCCCCGCAGTTGGATGGTGGAGTGGTTCCACGGTCAATCTCTTTCATTGCTGCCGTTAGTGCGTTTCGAGACTCAAAATTGAGCGAGCCTTCGGCGTTCCGCACGTTAGAGAACATCGACGCACTGCCAATTGCGGAACTAACAGGTTTCTCAATGCCCTCTGAGGGACATTCTGCTGCTCTGGAAACATTAGCGAAGCCGAGTGGAAAGAGCGAAAGAAGCAAGATATGAAGGCGTAAAATTCGAAACGTCATCACGTTGGTCTCCCGAAGCATTGAAGTTGTACGGATGGATGGTTAGTGTATGGCTAACTCCTTTGTTTTGCAAGCTGAGATGGTGTGCGACGCTTCCAAACCTGAAGTACAGTCTCTACCGATTGATTCGCTACAATTGGCACACGATGATGCTTTTCAAATCCTGCTCGTCGAAGTGATTCCCGTATTTGACCTCGAGTTTCAGCGAGGCGAAAATCAATGCCACGCGAGTGAAGAGACTTTTCGAGTTCGGTGAGCATCTCCACTCCGGCGAGGTCGATAATCGGAACCATTCCAAGGTAGAAGATAGCGAGTCGCACATTGTCTGTCCGGTTCGAAAGTAGTTCAGCAAATCGATCAGCTACATACTCTACGTTAAAGTAGAGTAACGCTCCTTCACTTCGAAAAATAAAGACCTCAGGCTCTCGCTCATTCTCTGGGTGACGGAGGAGATCGGCATAGAAATTCGTTCCCGGGACTCGGCCAAGTTCTGCGGTATGAGGACGAGAGGCACGTCGGAGGAGAAGGCCGAGTGAAAGGATCGCACCAATGAGCACTCCGCGAAGAATTCCGGAACTTATGACTCCGAGGAACGCCGCAAGAGCAACGAAGAATTCTCCACGACTAAAATGCCAGAGATGAATAAGCGCGCGAACCTTGATTAACCCAGTCACAGCAAGAAGGACTATCGCGGCGAGCACCGGTTGGGGGAGGTCTCGTAGCATTCCAGAGAGGAAAAGGGCAACGACCATCATAAGTATGGTTGCAAAAAGTGTTGAGAGCGGGGTTTTCGCATTCGCCGATTCGTTCACTAACGACTGCGACATCCCACCACTCACCGGAAAGCCTCGCCCTAGCCCAGCACCGATGTTTGCCATCCCCAGGGCAAGGAACTCACGATTGGCCTCAAACCGATAATTATGCTTCCGGGCAAACATTCGGCCGATGGCGACCGTCTCTACGGCACCGAGGAGGAAACACGCCATTGCAAGGGGGAGCAGCTCATTGAGGTCCGTCCAACGAATTGGTGGCACACCCAGTGTTGGCAAGCCTTGGGGCACTTCCCCAAGGAATTTGACGCCGTACTGGTGCAAATTCAGAATTGCGCTCGATGCAACCCCGAGAACAAGGACCACAAGTGCTGTAGGCCGATGCTTCAGAAAAACTTTTCCAAGAATAAGGAGCGTGAGCGCAGTAATGCCAACTGATAGCGCGACTAAATTTGTCTCGTCCAAATGATGAAAGAAGTAATGAAGTCGTTCCCAGAAGTCACCGTGCGTGCCAGAGAATCCAAAAAACTTCGGCAGTTGCGTGCTTATGAGAACAAGCGCGATGCCAAATTTAAAGCCGATGAGTACCGTTTCCGAGATGAAATTAACCACCACACCAGCTTTCACAAGCCAAGCAGCAAATGACAGCAAGCCAACGAGTATGGTCGTTGCGGAGGCCAGTGCAGCAAAGCGTGTGGCATCGCCCCCCGCAAGTTCGCCCAGCGAGGCACCCACGAGAAGTGAGAGACCAGAGGTAACTGTGATTGCCGTATGTCTTGAACTTGTAAATAACCAAAAAACCAGCCCGGAGAAGACGCAAGCATAGAGCCCTGACTCGGGAGGGAGGTTTGCAAGCGATGCATCGGCAAGTGCAGCAGGGAGGAGGTAGGCCGCAAGTGTTATGCCCGCAACAAGGTCACAACGAAATGTAGTACGGTTATACTTCGCAAGCCAGGTTGGAGTGATAGGTAGGCGAACCCCGGCGGCAGTGGACATGAGTTACCTCCCTAAGCTGCTAACAGTGTATCTATCTAAGAGCGCCTAACAAAATGA
>FKKE01002722.1_pt1 | contig 58616 bp, 69 predicted proteins | sample 1106331 | NCBI WGS metagenome assembly FKKE01 (sample SAMEA3931202, study PRJEB13176) | freshwater metagenome | biome: Drinking water system; feature: drinking water; material: freshwater | place: China | collected 2013-02-06 | reverse complement strand
TGGCTTGATAGATGTCGCCCGCTGCGATGTAGTCCTGGCACCTCCGCACTCGTTCAAGGTAGGCCTCTTCGGTCTGTCCGGGACTGAAAACGATGGGTTCGATCTCGGAATCCTGACTCTGCCCAGGGGCGCCGGTCAGACGGGCTTCACATTCGGCGAGCCGGTCCAGGCCTTCCCGATAGAGCTTTTCACGGGGCTCGCCGAGAAATCGAGCCATCGAGGGGCAAAAGATGATTTGAAGTTCGCCGGTACGGTGGTCCAATGCAACGACCAGCTCGAACGTGGCGAACTGCAGGTCGGGAATTCGGAGATCCTGTTGCGCGTGTGACGGCAATGGTTCAAGCTCTCGAACAAAATCGTAGCTGAAGTAACCGACCATCCCGCCGAAGAACGGGGGGAATTCTGGGTGTTGTGTCACACCCGGGGGACCGAGAAGCTCCCTCAGCGCGGCAAACGGATCAGTGTTAGATCCCTCATTCACATGAGGTCCTTGGGACAGCATGGAGGAAGGTCCGTTCCCAAAGAATGTGAATCTCGACGTTTCCGGAGTGCCTTTGCCGCTCTCGAGCAGAAAGGACGGTTGTGATGGCGTGGCAATTTTCGCGTACAGATCGATTGGTGACTCTCCACGTCCTGCCAGACGGAGGACGAGTGGATGGGGGGCACCTATTAAGAATGAAGACTGGCTGAACCTGGCCATCGTGTCGTGCGGTGTATCAGATATGTAGGAGAATCACTATACCCCAGCGATTCCACGAATTCCCAGCATCCGCAACTTGACAAATTCACAAGGATTCTGCTTGAATTGCGCGCCCGCCATCGGGAGAGTCCTTGCTCAGGGTTGCTGGTTGAGTACTCGCCTCAGTGGGTCAGCTTAGGCGGACCATGCCCCAGTCACAGGATCCGTTTTACGCGGGGCTCGGCCAAGCCGTTCGGATCGGAACGGAACTGCTGGCTGCGCTGATCGTCGGGGGTGGGCTGGGCTGGGCTGTCGATACGTATCTCCTGGAGTCTGGTCCTTGGGGGCTGGTCGTCGGGCTGATAATGGGCGCCGCGGCGGGGGTGCGGAACGCGTACCGCATGGCGCAACGATGGCCGAAGTGACCGGTCTCGAGGCACGAGGGAAACGACATGGAAGAAAGTCCGCTGCATCCCTTCGAACTCCACAACTACATTCCTATCAGTGTGGGCGGCGTGGATATCTCCATTAATAAAGCCGTCATCATGATGTGGGTGGTGGTGGGCCTGATTTCCGTACTGATGATCATGGCCAGTTCTGCGCGCCACCTCGTGCCGGGCAAGCTGCAGAGCCTCGCCGAAATGATGGTCGACTTTATCCGCGGCATCATCCTGGATACGATGGGCAAGGACGGCATGAAGTTTTTTCCGCTCATCGCGACGTTGTTCCTCTTCATCCTGTTTTGCAATCTGCTCGGATTGATTCCTGGATCCTATACCGTGACCAGCCAGATCGTCGTGACGGCCGTGTTCGCCTGCGTCGTGTACGGGCTCAGCCTCTTAATGGGGTTCATCCTGCATGGGGGAAAATTTCTCGGCGTCCTGGTCCCGCCAGGGACACCGGGTTGGCTGTTGCCCCTGATGGTACCGATCGAGCTGATCAGCCAATTGGCCAGGCCCATTTCCTTGGCGGTTCGATTGTTCGCCAACATGACGGCCGGGCACGTGATTCTCGGTGTCTTGTTCGGTTTGGCCATCAGCGGCGGATTGTTGATCGGCTGGCTGCCGTTTGCCTTTACCATCGCAATGAACGGCCTGGAAGTCGGTATCGCGTTCATTCAAGCATATATTTTTACCGTGCTGACGTGCGTTTATTTAGGGGACGCATTCCATCTGCACGGTCATGACGACCACGCGCACTAGCCGTCGAAGCTGGTGCAGCGGGTTTACTCGTTAAGGGAGGAAGGAGATACAATGGATTCAGCAGCAGCAGCGTTGTTAGGCATGGGGTTGGCGGCCGCAGGCTTCGCCGGAGCCGGCGTGGGCATCGGCTACATCTTCGGCAAGATGATCGAAGCCGTCGCCCGCCAGCCGGAAGCCGAAGGCCGGGTCGGCAAGTACATGTGGATCGGGTTCGCGCTGGTCGAAGCCATCGCGCTCTACGGTCTCGTTATCGCGTTCATCATCATGGGGCTCCGCAAATAGGGAGCGTTAATCGTTATTCGTCAACCGTTATTCGGGGGCGTTCTCGTTTAACGATTCACGTGTAACGTTTCACGAGTGTGACATATGCCGCAGTTTGAACCACATTTTTTCTCTTCGCTTATCTTCTGGGAGGTCGTCTCCTTCGGGATTCTCCTCTTCGTCCTCTACAAGTTTGCCTTCCCCGGCATTCTTGCCGTACTTGAAGAGCGGGAGCGGAAGATCAAGGACAGCCTTGACCAGGCGGAACGTCACCGATCGGAGGCCGAGCGCAAGCTTAACGAGTACGAAGCAAAGCTTGCTGCCGCATCGAAGGAGGCAGACGGTATTCTCGCTGCGGCCAAAGAACGGGCGCAACGCCTCATGGAAGAAAATGAGCAGCGGCTGACGGCGGAAGCTGACCGGATCAAGGGAGATGCGACCAGGGCGATCGACCAGGAACGGCGCAAGGCCATCCAAGAAATCCGGACTCAGACGACGGATATCGCGCTGATGGTGGCGGAAAAGGTGGTGCAGCGAAGCTTGAACGATGCCGACCACCGCCGCCTCGCCGACGAGGCCCTGGAGGCCTTGGCGAAGTCTTCTCCCCGATAGCTTGCGGACTCGGCGGATCAGCCCAAGCTGAATCCGCCGGGACGATACCCTCCCAAGTCCGCGCACACGTACCGGAAACCGATCGAGGTCAAGCGGGCATTCAGTTGGGCCCGCGTCTCGGCCAGATTCAGGCGTTCGAATTCTTCAGGGGATACTTCAATCCTGGCAATGTCCGCATGGTCACGGACCCGCACGTGCCGGAATCCCAACTCGTGAAGGACGGCTTCGGCCTGTTCCACTCTGCGGAGATTTTCGAACGTAATCGGCGTGCCGCGGGGAATCCGGGACGAGAGACAGGCGGCGGCCGGCTTGTCCCAGACCCCGAGACCCAGGCTCCTGGCAAGACTTCTAACGTCCGATTTGTTCAATTCCGCTTCGACGAGCGGGCTTCTGACGTTCCACTGCCTCGCCGCGGCGATTCCAGGGCGGTCATCGCCAAGATCGTCGACCTGTGTCCCGTCCACGACCCATCGGCTGTGCCGAGGCCCACGCAGACCGTCCAGCAACTGATATAGATCCGTCTTGCAATGGAAACACCGGCCGGCGTCGTTCTTTACGAACTCCGGTATCCTCAACTGGTCCGTCCGGACGATTTCATGCCGCGCGCCGATCTCCTGAGCGATACGCTTGGCATCCTCGAGTTCGGACTGAGGAAACGTCGGAGAAACCGCGGTGATGCCCAGAGCCCGTCCACCCAGCTCTTCATGCGCAACCTTCAAGACGAGAGCGCTGTCGATTCCGCCGGAGAAGGCGACGATGACGGAGTCCATGCCGGCGACCACTCGCCGCAAGCAGGCCATTTTGTCGGTGAGGAGTTCCGTTGCCACAGCAGACCTATGATGACAAGCCGGGACGGTCAGTGTTTGACTTTCGACTTGGCGAGATTCCCGACGACGACAAGAGCATAGCGCTGAGGATCCAAGTACTGTTTGGCCGCCCGCTGCACGTCTTCTTTCGTCACCCGTTCGATCCATTTTGGATATTGCGAGAAATACTCGAAGCCCAACCCGTAGAACTCCACTTGCGCCAGCACTTGTGCCAGTTTCGCCGTTGAATCCAATCGAAGCGGGAAGCTTCCCATCAGAAACGACTTGGCCTCGGCCAACTCCTGGTCCGAGACGGGATTGTCTCTGATACTCTTGATTTCGGCCAGAACTCCGCTGATTGCCTGATTCGTCGATTCGCTCCTCGTTTGTAGATTGACCCAGAAGGAACCGGGCATGAGCCGCGCATCGAAGTGGCTCATGATGCCGTAGGCCAAGCCCTGTCTGTCTCGAATGGAATCCATCAATCGGGAGGAGAATCCCCCTGCCCCCAGGACATAGTTCATCACCGTGACCGCGTAAAAGTCCGGGTGCGAGCGCGGAATCCCGCCATGGCCGAGCACAATCGTGGATTGGCTCAAGTCCTTTTCGATCAGCTGTACGGTTTTCTTCTTGATCGGCGCCGGATCCTTGGTGGCGCGCGCAGGGGCGGGCGCCTTCTTCCACGCTCCGAAATGAGTCTGAACGAGGGCGGTGGCCTGATCGACCGTGATGTCGCCGACGATGGTCAGAATGACCTGGCTCGGCACGTACTCTTTCGCATAGAACGTCGAAACATCCGCCTGGGTGATCTTGGCCACCGTTTCTTCCGTGCCTTGCAACGGCCAGCGGTAGGGATGACCGTGGAACACCAACTGATTGAAGACCTTCATCGCGACATGGCCTGGATCGTCGTTGTCGCTGGCCATTTCCCCAAGGACTTGCGTGCGGATGCGCTCGAATTCCTGCTTGTGGAATGCTGGATGCTGAAGGACGTCGGCAAGGAGGGTAAAGCCTGTCTCGACGTCTTTTTTCAAGACCCGGGCGGACACGGTCGTGAAGTCTTCGGAGGTTTTCACCTCCAACGAGCCGCCGATGAAATCGATCTGCTCCGCCAACTGTTTAGAGGAACGGGTGGTCGTGCCTTCGTCGAGCAGGCTGGCGACGAGGTTCGCCAAGCCTGCCTTCTCGGGAGGATCCTGAGCCGATCCGGCCTTGATCAAGGCGTGGGCCTCGATGATTGGCAGGTAATGCTGTTCGAGCACCAGGACCGTCATGCCGTTGGCAGTCACGAACTTTACCGGTGCCAGATCCGCTGCCTGGAGAGCCGGCGCAGCCCACGCCGAGATTCCACACGTCAGGCCGATCGCGAGCAATCGAGCAGACGGTCGGGAGCGCCCGATGGCCATCGGGAATAAAGTCGTCACGATTTTCCTTGCTGGGCCGGAACGGGAGGAGTCTCCGGTTGTTTCGCCGGCACGGGGATGAGGATGCCGACGGTTCGTGTGTCGTCGATGAGATACTGTTTCGCCACGCGCTGGACGTCTTTGGCCGTCACGGCCCTGATCCGGTCGAGGAACTGATCCACCTTTCTCCAGCCGGCCCCGATGGATTCGGCTTGTCCGAGCAGCATCGCGTGGCGGAAATTGGAATCCTGCTCGAAGACCCGCGCTGCTTCGACTTGATTCTTGGCCCGCTGAAGTTCCAGTTCGGTCGGCGGCTCGTTTTGGAGGCGTTTGATCTCTTTGTGCAGGGCGTCTTCGATCTGTTCGATCTTGTGGCCTGGGCTCACCAGCGCGTAAAAATAGAACAAGCCAGGGTCGGCCTGCATCAGCCCATATTCGGCTCCGACGGCCAGCGACAGCTTCTGGTCGTAAACGAGACTCTGGTAGAGGCGGGAGCTTTTCCCGTGGGAAAGGATCGACTCGAGTACGTCCAGCGCATAGGAGTCTTCGCTGGTGAAGTTCGGCACGCGATAGCCCATCATGACGAAGGGGACCTGCGCCTCACGTTTCAGGAGAAACCGGCGTTCACCCTTTTGTTCGCCTTCCATCGTAGCGACGGGCTTTGGTTCCGGGCCGCGCGGGATGGGTTCAAACAGCTGCTTGATGGTCGGGAGCAAACTGTCCGCCTTGACGTCGCCGACGATCACGAGGGTCGCGTTGTTGGGAGAGTAATAGGTATCGTAGTGCCGCTGGAGGTCGTCGAGCGTCATGGCGTCCAGATCGCCGAACCACCCGATAACGGGCCAGTGGTACGGATGGCTGAGATAGGCCTGCGCGAAGAGCGCCTCGACCAGGGCCCCTTGGGGATCGTCCTCGGTACGAAGCCGGCGTTCTTCCTTGACGACCTCCCGTTCCGTCTTCAGCTCGTTCATGTCGAGGATGAGCCCCTGCATCCGGTCGGCTTCCATTTCCAAGGCCAACTCCACTCGGTCGGCCGACAGGTTCTCGAAATAGGCAGTGAAGTCCTGGCTCGTAAAGGCGTTATCGACGCCGCCATTCTTGCGGATGAGTCGCGAGAACATGCCTTTGGGATACTTGGACGTTCCTTTGAACATCATGTGCTCGAGCATGTGGGAGAGGCCGGCCCGTCCCATCACTTCATTGCGCGAACCGACTTTGTACCAGACCTGCACGGTCGCCACCGGCGCTTTCGGGACCTCTCCAATCAACACTTTCATGCCGTTTGAGAGGACGAATTCTTTGGGGTCCACCGCTTGGACCGGCCCTGCCGCGCCAAGGAGGCATAAGACAGACAACAGGAGCCAGGCTTTCCGATGTCGCGGGTGTGTGGTGGTCATGATTGCTGGTGAGGAACAAACCATCGCATGCTAACAACGGGATTCAATTTGTGTCAAGGCGCGGCTTCCGCCCCCCGAGGCGAGTTTGCCGAGTTGGCCGCAGGCGCCGAGCACGTCGCGCCCACGGCTTTTTCGAATGAAGGTCTCGAGACCATGGGCCTTCAATCGCTCCTGGAACTCCAAGACGGCCGCCTCTGCTGGACGACGGTACCCGCTGCCGGGAAACTCGTTGAACGGAATGAGATTAATTTTGCACCGCAGCCCCTGGGCGAGTTTCGCGAGCCGAACCGCATCGGCCGGTTGGTCGTTCTCCCCGGCCAAGAGAACGTACTCAATCGTCAGGCGTCGGCCACGCGGGAGTGGATAACGACGGCAAGCGGCGAGGAGTGTCTTGAGAGTCGCGATCTCACTGGCTGCCGGCATCAATCGGCGCCGCTGTTCATCCGTCGTGCCGTTCAATGAAACAGCCAAGTTTACGCCAAGGGCCGCGACGTCCTTCAAACGGGACGCAAGCCCTGCTGTCGAGACGGTGATGCGGCGTGGGGACCAGCCGAGTCCCCAGGACTTGTTCGTAAGACAGCGGACGGCAGCCGACAAGGCCTCGATGTTGGCCAGCGGTTCTCCCATCCCCATGAACACGAGGTTGGTCAACTTTTCGGCGCCGGTCAGCTGTTCTTGGGCGGTGAGCACTTGGTCGACGATCTCGTAGGACTTCAGATTGCGCTTGAGGCCCATCGTTCCGGTCAGGCAGAAGGCGCAATCGAGCATGCAGCCGACTTGGGTCGAGACGCAGAGCGTCAGCCGATCGTCATCAGGGATAACAACGGTTTCGATTTGGAGCCCGTCATCCAGATGGATGAGGAGCTTTCTCGTACCGTCGGAGGATCGCAGCAAAGTGCAGTCCATCGATCGGCCTATCGTGGCAATCTGAGAGAGCCGGGTTCTGTCCTTGACAGACAAGTCTGTCATCTGGGCAATGGATCTGACACGCCGCTGGTAGAGCCAACGCAGGATCTGGCCGGTTCTGTACGGAGGCCAGTCGAGTTGTTTGACGAGCTGTGCAAGTTCGGATTCACCGAACGAGAGGAGATTCTTTAGGGACACGGTGGGTTCGGGAGCCATTGGCTAACGTAACATAGCCTGAAAAAGTGGAACAAGGCGAGGTCCCTGCCGTTGCGATGTCCCTGCGCTGGCAAGAGAGAAACGACACTGTTATATATAATAGAAGCTGATAGTGAAAAGTTCCGACGCCTCGACTAAGGGAGCAGTCTGCTCGTGCAATTGCGCCTTTGCCTGACTTGGCTCGTCTTCGGTGCGGTTCTCCTCTTTTCTCACCTGACGTTCGGGGATGCTTCCGTTTCTCAAAACGCCACCGATGCAGACGCATGTGATTCGGCTGCTTCGTGTTTTCAATCCGGCGCATTGCCGAAGGAACGGCTGGGGACCGCCCTGACGAAAGAGCAGATTCTGTCGCTGAAGCTGGAGCGGCTGCGCCACCTCATGGAACGCTATCCCTCCACCGTGTGGGCGAAGCGTGCGGGGCTGCTCTCCGGTGTCTTGTTGGTCGAAAGGAATCCCGCCGTTGCCATTGAGTTTTTGAGGGGCGCACGGCGGGATTTCCCCGTGCTGGACGACTATATTCGGCTCTGGATCGGGGAGGCATCGTTGAACCTCGGCGACGCCAAGCTGGCGGCGGGCATGCTCGAAAGCATACCCGCCGCCGTGCCTGATTCGAACATTCTGACCAAGGCCGCCTATCGCACAGGAGAGGCTTGGTACCAGGCCTCGAGTTGCCAGGAGGCGAATGTCTGGTTCGCTAAAGCGTTAACGAGCAGCGACAAGGATCCTGCCGCTTCCCAGGCACTTCTCCGTCGCGGCGCCTGCCTGCTCCGTGAGAACAACATCCCTGAAGGCCGGGAAATCTTGAAACAACTGTGGCTGCGATTTCCCTACAGTCATGATGCCAAAGAGGCAGAGGCGCTTCTTTCCTCGAATCTGGGAGGGGAGACCTGGACCGTGCAGCCGGAGGATCGCTGGTTGAGGGCTCAGGCTTTCCTGGCGCAGGCGCTTCATGCCGAAGGGATAGAAGAGCTGAAGAAGTTTCTTGCGGCGGAGCCCCACTCTCCGCGCCGCGGCAACGCGAGATTGAAGCTCGGCATCGCCCAAGTAAGACTGAAACTTTACGATCAGGCGCGCGATACCTTCAAGGCGCTCGTAAAAGATGGCGGCAATGAAGCGCCGGAGGCCTCGGTGTGGCTGGCCCGTGTCTATCTCCGGCAGGGTCTGGGGGATAAGTTGCTGGAGGCGGCGAAAGCGGCACAGAACGGATCCCTCTCGGGAGAGCAGAAAGGTCAGATTTCCATTTTCTCCGGCATCTGGCTCGAGGACCAGAAGCAGTTCGATGAAGCCATCGCACGGTACCGCCACGTCGCAAAGACCGGTGAGCCGGCTTCCCAGCGCGCGGAGGGCCAGTGGCGTGTTGGGTGGGTCTACTACCGGACCGGGCGATTTCGTGAAGCCATAGAGACATTGCGTGTCTTGGTCGGCCAGCACGATGCCGAGTTTGAGCCGCAAGCCCTCTACTGGATGGGCCGGGCGGCAGAGCAGGCACAACAATCCACTGCGCCGGACTTCTATCGACAACTCTGCCAACGGTATGTCCATACGTATTATTGTCAGCTGGCGCGGGAACGCTCGCCGGAACTGGTTCAGAAGGAGGCCCCCCCAGAGTCCGATTCGGTGGTGGTCGCTGGTGAACCGCCTCCCGCCTCGGAGGGCGCTTCCCCGCCCGGCGCCAACAAATCCGACATCGAGCAGCAGAATTCCTATCGGCGCGCGATCGAGCTCAAGACATTGGGCCTGGACACCGACGCAGCGAGAGAGGTTGCCGTGCTGGCGGAGCAGTACAGCCGTGACCCCGACCTCCTTGTGATGCTCTCAACCCTCTTGAATGAAGTCGGTGCGTACCATCACGCCCTTCGCCTTGCCCGGTCGCGGTTCCGGGACAAGCTGGAGCGAACCGGCGGTGACGTGGCTGCATCACTGTGGAACGTGGCCTATCCCACGGGTCTCCTGCCGACAATCAAACTGCAGGCGGCGCGGGGCGTCGATCCCTATCTGATCGCGGCGATTATCCGGGAGGAGAGCCAGTATGACCTGAAAGCAGTTTCGAGGGTCGGCGCCATTGGATTGATGCAAGTTATGCCCGCTACGGCGAACACGGTGGCCCAGCGGGTGGGCATTCCCGGCGTCGGACGTGAAGATCTCTTCGATCAAGAGACAAACATCCGCATCGGTGTGCGGTATGTGGAACAGCTCCTCGAACAATTCTCCGGAAATCTGGTCTATACGGTCGCTGCCTACAACGCCGGTCCGATTGCCGTCGGCGCCTGGATTGCCCAGCATCGGGAGAGGGGGCAGGACGAGTTCGTGGAACTGATCCCCTACCAGGAGACCAGGCAGTATGTGAAACGGGTCATGCGGAGCTACCGGGAATACGTCCGGCTCGGCCGGTCCTCGTAGTCGGCGTTTCTTGACAAGATGTGGGCAAGTTTCTATAGTGCCCCACAATCTGTAGCGTCTTACGGAGGACTCTCGAACAATGGCATTGGATCGCCTGGATGCGCTGGAGACCCGCATCAAAGACCTGGTCAAACTTGTTCACGAGCTGAAGAAGAAAAACGCGGCACTGGAGGAAGATATTAGATCGATTCGACAGCGGTACGCGGAGCAAAGCGATTCGAATCGCCGATGGGAACGGGAACGCATCGACATCAAGTCACGCATTGAAAAGGTGCTGGGAGAGATCGAGCTGCTGGAGTGCTTGGAGGAACGCAAGGAGGTGGCCTTTGACTAAGACAACAGATGTCGAGATCTATGGCCAGCGGTATGCGATTCGAGGAGAGGCGGATGAGGCCTACGTCCGGCGGCTGGCGAGTTTCGTCGACGGGCAGATGCGTCACGTCGCCGAAGGAATGAGCACGACGACGCCGTCGAAACTGGCGGTGCTGACGGCGCTCAACCTCGCGCACCAGCTGTTCGAGGCGGAGAAGAAGCGGGTCCAGGGCGAAGCGGACGTCGAGCGACGGATGACGTCGTTGATGGAGTCTATTGAAGAGCAGGTTCCGACCTCGCTGTTTCGTTGAATGCGCTTGCAAAGCCTTGCGGGCCTTTGTTATCGTGACGATAGGGTAGTTTTGGTAGGAGGGACTGGAAGGTACCAGCAGATCAGACAAGGTCATTTTCGAACCGGTTGAGCATCGGACAGAGAACTCCGTTAATACGGGAAGGAACGTAAGAATCACAATGTCGAGGCTGTTCGCTCGGTACAATGTCATGCGGAACGTCGTCTTGCTTCTCTCAACGTTCATTGGCGCATTTGCCTCGGTGGGGGCGTCCGTATGCTCGTTTGTAACGGACTTCTCCTGGGGCGGGGCGCGGTTGAGCCCTATTCCTATGCGGAATCTTCGCACAGGGAGAAGGAACGGGCGCTCTGCCCTGAAATCATTGAGAGACGACGGTATCGGGCGGGTCAATCGAACTGGCTCGGCGACAAGTTGATTCTCCAGTTCCGCTTCTCGGAGTGATGGTCTAAGCCGGCTTTCGTCAACCCTTTCTCTGCTCTCCGCGGTTCTTCTGCTCTTCCTCCCCATAGAACCTACTCGGTGCAACACAGAATCGGGATTGCGAGGGAGGATTCCTCGCTCCCGTTGTGAAAGGGACCAGTCCCATGTCATCCACATTCGCCATGTACATCGTGATCGGTATCGTCGCGGCCTTGCTGGGAGCCGGGGGGTACGAAATGTTCCGACGCTCTTCCGCCGCGGGCAGGAAGGCTCAGGAGGAAGAGCAGGCCCGCCAGGCAATTCAGAATGCCCAGCGGGAGGCGGAAAACATCGTCAAAGAAGCCCGGCTTGAGGCGAAAGACCTGATCTTTCAGTCCAAGGCAGAGTCGGAGAAAGAGCAGAAGGCCAAGCTGGCTGAGCTTTCGACGGCAGAAAAGCGGCTGCTTCAACGGGAGGAAACGATCGACAAGCGCCTCAGCGGTCTGGACAAGCGAGACAATGATGCGCAACGGCGGGAACAGGACCTCTCGAAACGTGAAGAGCGGCTGACGGCCAAGGAACTGGCCTGCGCTCAGGCCGAGAAGGAGCATCGTGAGGCGCTGGAACGCGTCGCCGGCATGACGGCCGACGAGGCCAAAAAACATCTCATCCAAGAGATGGAGACGCAGGCCAGGCTGGATGCCGCCGGCATCGCCAAACGGACGCTCGAAGAGGCAAGGGAAAACGCGGAACGGGAGGCGCGAGAGATTATTACTAGCTCGATCCAACGAGTGGTTCGCGACTACGTCTCGGAATCCACCATCTCCGTCGTGCCGATTCCCAACGATGCGATGAAAGGTCGTATCATCGGTCGCGAGGGCCGGAACATTCGGGCGCTCGAAGCGGCCACGGGGATTGACTTGATCATCGACGAGACTCCGGAAGCCGTGATTATCTCCGGCTTCGATCCGTTGAGACGCGAGATCGCAAAAGTGTCGCTAGAGCGGTTGATGCACGACGGACGAATCCATCCGACCCGGATCGAAGAAATTGTGGAAAAGGTCAAGGTCGACATCGACAAACTGATGTATGAGGAGGCGGAGAAGATTATCTTCGAGCTCGGGTTGTCCGATTTTCACCCCGAGTTGATCAAAGTGTTGGGGCGTCTGAAATACCGGACAAGTTACGGGCAGAACAATTTGTACCACGCCAGGGAGGCCGCGTATATTTGCGGTATCATGGCGTCGGAACTGGGTCTCGACGTACGCCTAGCGAGACGAGGGGCCTTGTTACACGACATCGGCAAGGCCGTCAGCCATGAGGAGGAAGGCCCTCACGCCATGCTTGGCGCCGAGATCGCCAAGAAGTACGGCGAGAGCGAGAAGATCGTGAACGCGATTGCAGCGCATCATGAACAGGTCGAGCCGATCTGCCCGGAGTCCGTGCTCGTGGCCGCAGCTGAGGCGCTGTCAGCCGCGAGGCCGGGGGCCAGGCGGGAGGCGCTCGAGTCATACGTCAAGCGATTGGAGAAACTGGAAGCGCTCGCGACTGCCGCCAAAGGGGTGCAGAAAGCCTACGCAATCCAGGCCGGTCGCGAGATTCGGGTGATCGTCCGCCAGGAGGACGTCACGGATACGGAATCGTTCCAGCTCTCTCGAGACCTTGCCAAGAAGATCGAACAGGAATTGACGTATCCCGGCCAGATTAAGGTGACGGTCATTCGTGAAAGCCGTTATATCGAGTACGCCAAGTAGGGAAGGCGGATACACTCGCAGACGGCTTCGATTACAAAGCGTGAACCCGGCGACACCGCTGGTTTCTCGAGTGGAAGACTTTCATGAAAGTACTGTTCATCGGTGACATCATGGGCGAGCCGGGCAGGCGCGCCGTAGCGCGAATGGTGCCACGGCTGGTCGCGAAACACCAGCTCGACGTCGTCGTTGGCAACGGAGAGAACGCTGCGAGCGGTTTCGGCATCACTCCCGATCTGGCCGAAGAACTGTTCAAAGCCGGGCTGTCCGTCATTACCACCGGCAATCATGCTTGGGACAAGAAAGAAATCCTGGATTATTTCCCTCGCGAGCGCCGGTTGCTCCGTCCGGCCAATTATCCAGACGGCGTTCCTGGCCAGGGGAGCGTGGTCGTGAAATCAAAGGCCGGGGAGGAACTGGCGGTAGTGCAAGTCATGGGGCGTGCCTATATGCCGGCGCTCGATTGTCCGTTTCAAACGGCCAAACGCGAGGTCTCCAGGCTTCGCACACAGGCGGCAGCCGTGATCGTCGACATGCATGCGGAGGCGACGTCAGAGAAAATGGCCATGGGCCACTTCTTGGATGGTGAAGCCACCGCCGTTGTCGGGACCCATACCCACGTGCAGACCGCCGACGAGCAGATTCTTCCCAAAGGCACGGCCTACCTGACAGACATCGGAATGACCGGCCCGCTTCACGGCGTCATTGGCGTGAAGAAGGAATTGGCCATAGAAAAGTTTCTGACCGGCATGCCGCGTCGCTTCGAAGTGGCCTCGGGCCCCGTGGTCTTTTGCGCCGTGTTGATCGAGCTCGATGCCAGGATCGGGAAAGCTCTTTCTATCGAGCGGATTCGCGTCGTCGATTGAAGGATGACTGGAACGCGATCACAGGCCCATTCTCCTCGACCGCCCTTCACGGTTTCACAACTCACCAGCCTCCTTCGCGTCACCGTCGAGACCTCCTTTCCAGACGTCTGGCTCGAAGGCGAAGTCTCCAATCTCCGAGCGCCGGGGTCCGGCCACATCTACTGCACGCTCAAAGATGAGTCGAGCCAGATTCGTGCGGTGCTGTTCCGCTCGAGCGCGCTCCGCGTCCGATTCGCTTTGCAGGAAGGCATGCAGATTATCGTCCGGGGTCGCCTGACCGTCTACGAACCACGGGGTGAGTACCAAGTCGTCATCGAAACGCTGGAGCCGAAGGGAATCGGCGCCCTGCAATTGGCGTATGAGCAATTGAAAGCACGCCTGGTGGCTGAGGGGCTCTTTGACGAGGCGAAGAAAAAGCCCCTGCCGGCCTTTCCTCGTTCGATCGGGGTGGTCACGTCGCTGACCGGTGCCGCAATCAGGGATATTTTGACTGTCCTCAACCGTCGCTGGCCGTTGCTGCACATCATCATCGCCCCAGTCCAGGTGCAAGGGGAAGGAGCGGCGGCACAAATCGCGGCGGCGCTGGATGCGTTGAACGAAGGCAGGCTGGCCGACGTCATCATTGTCGGCCGCGGGGGAGGGTCGCTGGAAGACCTATGGAGTTTCAACGAAGAAAGCGTGGTCCGGGCGATTGCCCGCTCCAAGATCCCTGTCGTCTCAGCCGTCGGACACGAGATTGACACCACCCTATCTGATTATGCTGCTGATCACCGTGCACCGACTCCATCAGCAGCGGCGGAGGCGGTGGTTCCGATTCTCGCAGACGTCGTCGATCGGTTGGGGGAACTGACCGACCGAATCCGTCGGACCGTAATGCGTCACTGTCTCGCCGAGCACCGAAGACTCGAGTCGTGCAACCGTGGTCTAGCGCACGTGCATTACCGTCTTCAGGACAGCGCGCAGAGGACCGACGAGTTGACCGACAGAATGGCTCACGCGGCGTTGTCACAACTCACTGGCTGGCGGGATCACGTTCGTGATGGAGAACGGAGGCTCGCAGAGTTCAACCCGGTTCAGAAGGTGAGGCGGAGTCTGGCTTTGATCCCCCAGCTCACGATCCGTCTGGAGCGCCAGATCCGCGGCCAGGCGAATCAGCGCCGGCAGCTCCTTGAAGGGACTCTCGCGCAACTCCACGATCTGAGTCCTCTGGCGATTCTTGGGCGGGGGTACAGCATCCTATCGAGGCCGTCCGATGGATCTGTGATACGGCGTGCGCAGGACGTTCAGCCGGGCGACGACCTCAATGCCCAGCTTGCAGATGGCCGCCTGAGCTGTACGGTCGGGCGTGTTCTGCCCGGCGCTCCGTCAGTTTAAAATCATCCGGGTGATGGGTATAATGGGCCGCTAGCGATTCTCAAAATAAGGAGCTGTTGTGGGCGCAGTGAAGTTTGAACAGGCGATGGCTCGACTGGAAGCGATCGTCGGCGAGCTCGAGAAAGGTGAACTGCCTCTCGACGAGTCACTGAAGATTTTTGAGGAAGGCATCCGCCTCTCCAAGAATTGCTTGAAGATTCTCGAGGATGCGGAGCGCAAGGTCGAGGTGTTGGTTCAGGAAAAGAACGGGAAGAAGCGCCTTCAAGCATTCTCGCGCGATGACGATGGGGAGGAGGATGAGCCGGCCTCCTAGCGTCGCCGAGACGTTCGATCCGAATGTTACCCCGCTCCTTGCACCGCGGCCGAGCACAACTTCCATGGTCCCTCCTGCTCGCTCATCAAAAGATCGGTTGGATCGTCTACTGGTTGCTCAGGGGCTTGTCGCGAGCCGTGAGATCGCCGCAAGAACCGTGCTGGCCGGCGGAGTATTTGTCAACGGCTCGGTGGTCGACAAACCGGCCAAGCTTGTCGACTGCGACGCGCGAATAGAGATTGAAAAGCCTGCTCCCTACGTCAGCCGATCCGGCGAGAAGCTTGCTGCGGCGCTGGACCGGTTCCTGGTTGATCCTGCCGACGCGATCTGCCTCGATGTGGGCTGTTCAACAGGAGGGTTCACAGATTGCCTTCTGCAGCGGAAGGCTCGTCGAATCTACGCCATCGATGTCGGATACGGACAAATCGATTGGAAGTTGCGACAGGATCCCCGCGTCGTTCTTATGGAACGAACGAATATCCGCTACGTCGACCGAACGATGATTGCTGATGAGATCGATTTGGCGGTGGTCGACGTCTCCTTCATTTCTCTCCTGCTGGTTCTCCCCAGTGTGGCGGGGTTGATCCGAGACGGGGCGACAGCCGTTTTATTGGTTAAACCACAGTTCGAAGTCGGCAAGGGGGAAGTCGGCAAGGGAGGAGTCGTTCGGGACGAAGATCAACGGCAAGGGGTCACGTCGCGCATCGTCGATGCCGCCTCTCGCTTGGGGTTTGTCGCCAAGGGGATCATGGATTCTCCGGTGAAGGGGCGAAAGGGAAACCGAGAAGTGCTGGTGGTGCTCGAATACCGCAGTAAGATCAGTGCGGCGCAGTCGTCATGACGCGGTGGTGTGATCACGATAGGGGGAATCCATGAAGGTTCTGGTCACAGGGGGTGCGGGATTTATAGGGTCTCATCTTGTGGACCGACTCGTCCAGGAGGGGCATGAAGTCGTCATCGTCGACAATCTTTCGACGGGAAAGCGGAAGAACATCAACCGCGCCGCCCAATTCTATAAGATGGACATTCAAAGCTGGCGGTTGGAGAAGGTGTTTCGAAATGAACGGCCGAACATCGCTATGCATCTTGCGGCACAGATGGATGTGCGGAAGTCCGTCGAGGATCCGACGTTCGACGCCCAGGTGAATATTCTTGGGACTCTGAACGTTCTTCAGCAGGCCGTGAAACACGGGACGAGGAAAGTGGTGTTTTCTTCATCCGGAGGTGCCATCTACGGCGAGCAGGACACCTTTCCCGCCCCGGAGTCGCATCCGACGAGACCCCTGTCTCCGTACGGGCTCAGTAAACTGTGCGGTGAACAGTATTTGTCATATTTTCACCGCGTAGGAGGTTTGCAGGTCGTCAGCCTACGGTACGCCAACGTCTATGGCCCTCGACAGGACCCGGAAGGGGAAGCGGGGGTCGTGGCGATTTTCATCCAGAAACTCCTCAACAATGAACAGGCGGTCATCAATGGGAACGGCAGGCAGACCAGGGACTTCGTGTTCGTCGACGATGTGGTAGAAGCCAACCTTTCGATGATGGGTCAGGATACGTCCGGCGTCTACAATGTCGGAACTGGCGTGGAAACTTCGATCAACGACCTTTTCAGGATTCTTCTGCAACATACGGGGTCGGGCTGTAAGGAAGTTCATGGCCCAGCCAAGAAGGGCGAGCAGGCTCGAAGCGTCGTGGATTCGGGGAGACTCCGCCACGAGCTATCGTGGGAACCGAAGACCAGCTTGGTCGACGGTCTCAAGCGCACAGTGGAGTACTTTAGAGAACGGATGGGCTGAGAGGATTCTTGGAAACGTGCTTCACGCGAACAAGAAATGGGTATCAATACCGAGGAACGGAACCGTCCACCTGCGTTGACCATGCATCAATTCCACCGACGAGATTCTTGACATGTGGGAATCCCTGCTGAAGCAAGAAATTCGTGGCGTCCGCGCTCCTCATCCCGTGGTGGCAGATGGCGATGATTTCCGTATCTCGGCTCAATTTCCCCAGTGACTGCGGAAGGGTAGCCAAAGGGACCAACGTCGAATTCGGGAGTCTGGCCAGATCGTATTCCCATTGTTCGCGAACATCCAAGAGGATTAACTTTTCCCCCTTGTCGAGCCTAGCCTTGAGTTCTTTCGGCGAGATCGCAAAGCTCATGTAACTCCCTCCAAAGATTGAACGCATCATATGTGAGCCACGAAAATTCTGTCAACGCCGTGATAAGTCTCGGTCATTTGAACGATTAGTAGGCTTGAGGGGCGAGAAACTCGGAAGTGGCCCCGAAAGTCAGAAAGGACAATTTTTGTTCATTTTTGTCAAGGATATTCCATACTGTTGGTTATTGTCCTCACATCAGTAAGGTAGGATCAGAGTCTTACAGCCGAGAGATCACGGTAACTCATTGTTTTTATTCATGTTGGTAGAACAGATATACGTAGTAGGCCCGAAAATTGCTTTATTCTCAGGGGTACCGGGACAGTGCCCCATGGGTGGTTGGATTGAAGTGGATTATGCCGGTACTGTAGGCTTGTTTCCCTTTATGAAGGTAAATCCCGGAGAGGTCCTGATCGTGCTCGTGACAGTACCAAGCCAGGTTGAGGCGAGGAAGATTAGCAAGTTTGTTGTAGAGGAGAAATTCGCAGCCTGTGCCAACGTTATTCCAGGCATACGCTCCATGTATCGTTGGAAAGGCAAGGTGGAAGTAGCTCAAGAACTGCTCCTAATCCTGAAGACGACAAGAAAGAAGTATGCGGCACTTGAAAAGGCGGTCAAGAAGCTCCATCCATACGAAGTTCCAGAGATCATCGGTTTCCGTGCTGGAGTGGGATTACCGCAGTATCTCGGTTGGGTCCGCCATGAGATCCACCATTAGTGGTAGTGTGGGCTTGATTTCATCACCAAGAGGAAGGGGTTGACCGACGCAGTCTGGGAAGGTACACTCGCCACCGAGTGCTTTTCGGAGAATAGCTGAGGTCCCCTGTTCACGGGGGTGAATGCCATGGGACAAGCGACCGGCGCAGAAAACAGTGACTCCTACACAGTCGTAATATTCCGAGGTTCTACTGCAAAGCCTCTCCGCTTTAGCTTTCCGCGGAAGTTTGTTCGTAAGCTGTTGATTGTGTGCGCAATTTTCTTGGTTGCCGACATTTTGGTGATTTCCCACTACGTGATTAGAACGGGCGAAGTTTGGGAACTCTCAGCGTTTAAATCTGAGGCTATGAGTGCGCGGCAACAGACCGTTGCGTTCTCCACCGCCATTGAGGATTTGAAAAAACGCCTCAACAGTATGAAGGAAGTGAACCAACGGCTTCGAGTGATGTTAGGCATCGAAGTTCCCAAGACCGGCGATCAGATAAACGGACGAGGCGGTGAAGAAACGCCTCTGCCGGAAGGAATGACGCTCCTCCAGGCGCAGAAAGCTCTGAATGCAGAGGGAGCGAAACAGGCGGTCGATGGTCATGAGATCGATGCGGTTGGCGACTCATTGAAGGGCGCTTCTGGTCTTGGCGAGATGGACGAACAGGAATTGGTGAATGTGGTTCAGAGCAGTCTCGCTTTGTTAAGCAAGGAAGCCGCGATTCAGGAGAGGACTCTCGAAGAGCTGACGCAGGTCGCCGAACAGAAATCATCCCGATGGTCTGCGACTCCGTCGATCTGGCCCGTCAAAGGGTGGGTGACCTCCGGATTTGGCCCTCGAGTGTCTCCATTTACTGAAAAGCCGGCCTGGCATGATGGATTGGACATCGGTGCCGCAGCCAATGCTCCGGTTCAGGCTCCTGCACAGGGTCGTGTGACGACAGTTGGATTCGATCCTAAGCTGGGCAACGTGGTCAAGCTCGATCATGGATATGGCGTAGAAACCCTTTATGGCCATCTTGCCAAGGCACTGGTCAAAGAGGGACAGCGTGTGAAACGCGGGGATGTCGTGGGTCTTGTTGGAAGCACAGGCCTTGCGACCGGTCCCCATCTCCATTACATGGTTAAGGTCAACGGCCAGGCGTTGGATCCTTCCAAGTACATCCTCGACTAAGAACGAATACATCATGCAGGGGATGACGAGCTACGATTGAAACTCGTGGCGCGTTTCTTTATTCCTCAGCTCCCACCACCGATCAGGGCCGTGCTATACTCCTTGCCCATCGCGCCCTTGCTTGTCACTTCGTCGATGTGATCCGTGACCGACCTCGAAATCGCCAGATCGTATAAGCCAATTCCCATTCAGGAGATCGGCAAGCAGCTTGGTTTGTCTCCAGAAGAACTGTTTCCCTACGGCCGGTTCAAAGGGAAGGTAGCGCTGGCCGCACTCGACCGACTCAAGAACAGGCCGCTAGGCCGCTACATCCTGGTCACCGCCATTAATCCCACTCCCCTGGGGGAAGGAAAGACCACGACATCCATCGGGCTAACGATGGGACTATGCCGGCTCGGGCATAAGTCCATTGTCACTTTGAGACAACCCTCGCTCGGGCCCGTGTTTGGAATCAAAGGAGGGGGGACCGGGGGCGGCCGTGCGCAGGTCATTCCCATGGAGGAGATCAACCTCCATCTTACCGGGGATGCCCATGCCGTCTCAGCCGCGCACAACCTCCTATCCGCCTTTGTCGATAATCATCTGTTTCACGGCAACGCCCTGGGGCTCGATCCGGTCCAACTGACGTGGCCTCGTTCGATGGGGGTCAGCGATCGAGCGCTCAGAAACATCGAACTGATTGAGGAGACAGGGCGTCGGACCGGGCAATTCGTGATCACGGAAGCCTCGGAGATCATGGCGATCTTGGCACTAGCTTCCAGTCAGGCAGACCTCGGACAACGGCTCGGTCGGATCGTTGTCGGTTTGACAAAGCAAGGCAATCCTGCGCTCGCGAAAGACTTCGGATGCACTGGATCTATGGCGGTGTTGTTGCGAGACGCATTGATGCCCAACTTGGTTCAAACATTGGAAGGGACGCCGGCCTTTGTGCATGCAGGCCCTTTCGGCAACATCGCGCACGGAAACTGCTCGATCATGTCCGACTCGATCGCGCTCCGCTGCGCCGATTATGTCGTCACAGAAGCGGGTTTTGGCAGCGATCTCGGCGCCGAGAAGTTTTTCAACATCAAGTGCAGAGTGTCCGGACTTAGACCGGCCGCTGCCGTAGTGGTCGCCACATTGCGGGCGCTCAAACTGCACGGAGGTGGGGGTACGGTCAAGGCAGGGACTCCGCTGCCGGAAGGCCTGACCGGCCCCAACAGGGCTGCGCTCGAGAGAGGATTCGCCAATCTTGAACAACATATTGCCAACGTCAAAGCCCATGGGGTCCCCGTCATTGTCGCAGTCAATGCGTTCAAGGGTGATCCTACCGAGGAATTACAGTGGGTTTGCAGGCAGGCGCGCTCGGTGGGAGCGGACGAAGCGGCGGTGTCCACACATCACACTGACGGAGGGAAGGGATCGGAAGAGCTGGCGAGAGCCGTGATCAAGACGGCGTCAGCGCAGTCATCCTTCCGGCACCTGTACGACGCGGACTGGGCAATCAGGAAAAAGATCGAAACGATCGCGTCAAAGATCTATGGAGCTTCGGCCGTCGCGTACGATGCGGTAGCTGGACAACAGATCGATTTGGCGGAAAGGGCTGGATACGGCCATTTGCCGATCTGCATGGCCAAAACCCCGCTCTCACTTTCACATGATCCCGCCTTGAAGGGACGTCCTTCCGGCTTCACGCTGCCTATCAAAGAGATGCGCCTGCTGGCCGGAGCCGGCTTCCTCACGGTGGTCTGTTCGGGTATTCAACTCATGCCGGGGTTGCCGAAGAAGCCTGCGGGAGAACGGATCGGATTGGATCCTCGGTCCGGAGAAATCGTGGGGCTGTCCTAGCCGGTTTAGCGCTGCTTGAGATAGTGGAAGAACTCGGAATCCGGGCTCATGATGATCGTCGATTTTTCGTCGAAGGACTTCCTGTAGGCTTCCATCGAACGCGTAAAGTCGAAGAATTTCTGATCCTGTCGATAGGCGTCCGCGTAGATGCGGAAGGCTTTGGCATCACCTGAACCGCGAATTTCTTCGGCCTCCTTGTATGCCTGAGCCAGGATGATTTCCCGGTCCTTCTCCGCCTCGGACCGGATTTTTTGCGCCTCTTCTGCGCCCTCAGCGCGGTATTGCTTCGCCTGCTGTTCCCGTTCAGCCTGCATCCGCTGGAAGACCGTCTTCTCGTTTTCTTGAGGAAGATCGGCCCGCTTGATGCGGACGTCATGAATGGCGATGCCGTAGACCGAAGCTTTCTCATGTGCCCGTTGCATAACGACCTTCATCAACTCCGCCCGCGCCGTTGAGACGATCTCAAGCAAATCGTGCCGTCCCAGTTCGACTCGGAGTTCCGAATAGATGATGTCGTGGAGACGTTGAAGGGCACCCCGCTGACTTTGGAAATTCTGGTAGACCTTTAAGGGATCCACGATCTGCCATTTCGCGTAGTTGTCGAGGAGCAAGGTCTTCTTGTCCTGCGTGATGACGTCTTGGGCGTCCGAATCGTAATCCAGTAGGCGCTTGTCGAAATATGTTACTTCCTGGACGAAAGGGAGTTTCACGTACAGGCCCGGTTCCGTAACAGTTCGAACAGGCTTCCCCAACTCCACAACGATGGCGGTCTGCGTGATGTCGACGACGAACAAGGGGGAGGCCCCCAAGACGAAGAGGCCGACGAACACGACGATCAGCGCAATGACCAACCCTTGTTTCGTCATGGCCGGTGCCCTTCCGCTGCGGCCGGAGGGTGCTTTGACAATCGGTCCAACGGCAAGTAGGGAAGCAGACGATCGCCCGCTTTGCCGTCGATGATGACTTTCTCGACCCTTGGGAGGATCTCTTCCATTGTTTCGATATAGATGCGCTTGCTGATCGTGTCCTTCGACTGGTTGTACTCTTTCAAAGTCGCGAGGAATCGGTTAGCTTCGCCTTGGGCACGGTTGAGGCGGGCCTGCGCGTATCCCTTGGCTTGATTGACCATCTGGGCCGCTTCACCCTTGGCTTTTGGGAGAATGTCATTCCGATAGCCGATGGCCTGATTGATTAGTTTTTCGCGGTCTTCTTTTGCGTTGGTCACGTCTTTGAACGCCGCCGCCACCGCTTCAGGCGGATCCACATCCTGCAACTGCACGGCCGCGATTTGGACGCCCGACTGATACTGATCGAGAATCCGTTGCAGCAGGTCTTGGGTGTCTTGCTGAATCTGGGCTTTCCCGGTCGTGAGGGCCTCATCGATCTTGCTCTTGCCGAGCACTTCCCGCATCGAGGCTTCGGCCGCTTTCCCGATCGTGTCATGAATGTCGGCGACGTTGAATAGATAATTGGCGGCTTCTTTGATCTTGTACTGCACGATGAACTCGATCGCGAGAATGTTCATGTCGCCCGTCAGCATCAATGCTTCTTGCGGAACCATCTGTTGCCGGCTCTGGCGATCGGTGCGGAAACCGATCTCAACCCGATGGAGCTTGGCGACCTTGGGTTGGAGAACCGACTCGAGGATCGGGATCTTCATATGCGGACCCGGGCCGACCGTACGGACGGGGATTCCGAATCGCTTCACGACGCCTTCTTCATCAGGGCCGACGATAAAGGCGCTTTGCCAAGCAATGAACAGGAGGAGGGCCACAAGCGCGAGATTGCGAAACCCACTCGAGGGCAGAAAATTTTGGAACTGTGAGCGCGCCTGCTTGATCGCGTCCTCAAGCGGATCGCGGCGCTTGCTCCAAGGATCTTTGGGGTCCCAGACCATGGGGGATCAGCCTACGGTAAGACGCGAATAGCATGCGCACCTTAGCAGACTGTCGGGAGTCGCGCAACCGAGCCGAGGGGCTTGATTGATCAATATTTCTTATGGAAGCGCCTTGGATTCGATGTTGACGGTCTCACAGCCGGTGGTGGACAAGCAGCCGAACCCGTTCGAACGATACCTAAGCGTCTGGGCCTGGCTGTCATGGTGGCTGGGGTCCAGCCACTTCGAGGCGTTCAGTGCGGGGATGCATTCTGTCGGCCTCACCCCTGCATGAACGCCGCTTGCGGATGCGAACGGGCAGGAATGCTACAGGAATCGACCGGCGGCCAGATAGAGCCCGGCTGCGAGTATGGCCGAACCCGGCAGTGTCACTAACCAGGCCAGAACCATGTCACGAACGGTGGACCATCGGACGGATGTCATGCCTTTCAGCACTCCGATCCCGATGATTGCCGAACTGCTGACATGCGTCGTTGAGACGGGCAACCCCAGCGTCCCTGAGAGGAGTACGAGGGAGGAAGTGGTCAGGTTCGCGGACAATCCTTCCGCATGATTCATGTGTGTGACCTTCTCGGCCAGCACTTCCGTTACCCGGAGCCCACCGAAGTAGCTGCCCAAACCCATCGCAAGGGCAACACCTCCAAAAGCGGCAAATTGCATCGCCGGGCTCGGCCAGGCAGCGGTCGTGCCGCCGAGCAGGAGCATCGCCACAATCTTCGGAGCGTCGTTCGTGCCGCGCGCAAACGACGCCAGGCCACTGGAGATCCAGTGCACCGTGTCGAGCCCCATCACCAACCCTTGGAGTCCGGCCCGGTCGCATTGTGAGGGGACTGCCATCAACGGCGTGCCGAAAGTCGCGGATTGAAAAAGCGTGCGCGTTGCGCCTCGCGCATCAACTGCTACCAATGCTCGGGATGCTGGCATAACACAAAGGCAGGCTCCTTCCCATCTCGACGCGAGGAGTCGTACGATTGGGTGGACAAGCAGAGAAACGGAGAGCGCAAAAATAGGGCTCAGCAAGAGCGGGATGCCAATTTTCCATTCGATCGCCGGCCAGATCAGTCCACCTCCGGTGAATGCGACGAGACCGGTTCCTATGATGGCGCCGGTCAGGGCGTGGGTGGTCGACACCGGCAGTCCGGTCCGTGAGGCGAACAAGACCCAGGCTATTGTTCCCAACAAGACCGCCAGCACGACGGCAGGGTCGATCGTGGTACCGGCCTGCATGAGACCGTGGCTGAACGTTCTCACCATGGCGCCTGAGATGAAGGCCGAGGCCCCGGCTCCGGCCAGCGTCCAGACCGTTCCCCACGCAATCGCAGTCCGGTAATCAGTTACGCCGCTGCCGACGAGAGTCGCAATGGCTTTCGACACGTCGTTGGTGCCGTTGGCGTAGGCCAGCGCAAGGACCAGGATGAAGGGGAGAATTTCCATAGCAAGGTCGGGATTAAACTGGAGGCGAAGGTCGGAATCAAACCGGGGGAGAGATCGCGCTGGTTCTTGTCAACCTCAGCTTGAACCGCAACCTTCCTCCTACGTGACCGCTCCACCGCACGAAGACCCAGTTCCGGCCGCACAACCATAGCAGTGGTTACGGATGACGATCTGCCGTGATTGCAAGAGGGCGGCGTCGAAATCACGGATATGAGTGGGCGCGCCGTGATCGACCGGTAGGTCGAGCATCTGATTGAAGTCGCAATCATACAGCGTCCCGTCCCAGCCGACTGATAGGGTGTACCGACACATCACGCCTGCCGCCGCCGCGGGATTGAAGGCGTTGGCCAGCCGCTCCATGTAGCCGTCATAGTTTCCGCTATCGACGAGAAATTCGAGAAACCGGCTGATCGGCATGTTAGTGATGGTATAGAGTCTGGTGAACTCGATGCCATGGCGGTTCACAAGTTCTCGCCGGAACTGGGCCTCAATCGACTCCTGCTTCGGAGGGAGGAACGCACCGACCGGGTTGTAGACGAGGTTCAGGACGAGACCGGTGCCCGGCCGCCCGTAGCCGATCCGATTCAACTGTTGGAGCGCTTCGATGGACTTGTGAAACGTTCCGTCGCCCCGTTGAGCGTCGGTCTGACTCGCGCGGTAGTAAGGCAGCGACGCGACGACCTCTACCTGATGGTGCGCGAGAAACTCGGCGAGATCCGATTGGGATGGCAGGAGCAGGACCGAGAGATTGCAACGGTCCATCACATGGCGACCCAACGCACGACCCTGTTCCACCAGCCACCGAAAGTTCGGATTCAGCTCAGGCGCGCCACCCGTGATGTCGACCGTGGGGATATCGGTTTTTGCCAGCGCCTGTATGCAGAGTTCAGCCGTCTCGCGCGACATGCGTTCGGTCCGGTCGGGGCCCGCATCGACATGGCAGTGCTTACACGTTTGATTGCACAGCTTCCCCACGTTGATCTGGAAAACGGTAAGTCCGGTGGCACGCAGCGGCAACAGACCGGCCTGGTCGAGCCGTTGCTCGAACGGAAGGCAACGGGGACTCTCGGCCAGCCGCTTGAGCTGCTCGGCGGAGGTGGCAAGAGGATTCTGTCGTCCCAGCAGAGTGAGCGCCATGGGGGTTAATTGGTCCGCCCGGTCGCCAGCAGGGCCGATTCCGGAAAGCGCACTTCGCAACAGCCGAAATTCAGAGCTTGGCCCTGCCGGTTGACAAGGGCGCGCTGAACGGAAGGGGTAATGCGGTAACACTCCCGCTTCCCTTCGCGAAGCCCTTCGACTAACCCCGCATCCCGGAGAAGGCGGAGATGGTGCGAGACGTGCGGCTGCGCACAGCGCAATGTCAGGGTGAGTTCAGTGACGCAACGCTCTTCCAGCAGTAAACACTCAAGAATCTCAAGCCGGGTCTCGTCGCCGATAGCCTTCAAGACAGCGGCGCACCGGCCTGGGGTCAAGCCCGATTTCGTGGACGGGATCCCCATCAGCAGCAACTTCCGTTGGGTGTGCAAACAACGGCCTCGCCGCTGACGGCCTGTCCGGCACGATTGATGAGGGCAAAGTGGGAAGCGTACCGGGCATCGGCCAAAACCTTCACCGTCTTCGAACAAATTTCCAGCGGCTCACCCCGGCGGTAGCGATGATTGTCGTCGTCGCACACTTCGAGGAATGGACCGGCCAATAGCGCAAAGTCTCCCTGCCAGACGCAGGGGACTTGGGCTGGCATGACGGCGGACCATCGAGGATCGGTCCGGTCCAGCCAGAGCGGATCGGCCGTCAACGCGAAGTGCGGCGTGAATGGCGACAAGCTCAACAGCGCCGCCGTCCCGGCCTCGATCGGCTGGGGAATCCCGCGCTGGTACACGGTGCCTCGCTCATCCATGACGCGGCTGAACGGACCCTGAAGCGTTGCATAGCGCACGGTGGACTCCATCTGGTTCCCTGCCGGTTTGTAGCCCGTCAGGGTTACAGAGAAGAAATGAATGCCGTCGATCACCTGCCAGGGGGAAAACTTGACCAGATGGATACCGTGAAAGCCCGCGTCAGCCATGTCTTTCGTGTAGTCCGTCAGCGTGAGGGCTCCTGACAGGCAATCACCCCATTTCTCCGCATCATGAACCAGGTACTGGGGCACGACTTGATCAGTCACGATGTCGGAAATGGTGAAGCGGCCGCCAGGTTTGGCCACCCGGAACATTTCCTTGAAGACCTTGCGCTTATCCGGCGCCAGGTTGATGACGCAATTCGAGATAATCAGGTCGACCGTATCATCCTTGACCGGTATGGCATCCGCCATGCCCTTGCGGAACTCGATGTTGGAGACGGAATAGCCGAGATTTGAAGCCACGATCGGGGCGTTGCGCCGGGCGATTTCCAGCATCGTGTCCGTCATGTCGAGACCGATCACATGGCCGGTTGGGCCGACCAAGCGAGAGGCCTCGAAACAATCAATCCCTCCGCCGGATCCGATGTCCAGCACGGTTTCACCGGCACCGACGGTCTTCAGCCCGGCTGGCGTGCCGCACCCATAAGAGATCTTCAAGACCTCCTCCGGAATAAACGACTTGAGCTCGGCCATGTCATAGCTGGTAGGGCAGCACATCTGTTCTCCCGTGCTGGCGGCTTTGGCATAGCGGTCACTCACCTTCCGGGCAATCTCGTCGATCGGCATGGCCTCCTCACAGACTAGTGAAATATGCAGTCCTGTCCATGTATCAAGATAATCGGTATCAGGTCAACCGCGAGATCGATGGGCGGTCTGGATTCCCCGTTCGAGCTTTCCTGAGTCGTTCGAAGTGAGATTTTCTTACAAGGTCGAAGGGAGTCCGGTAGGTAGCAGCGGGGCGGCCAAATCGACCGCCCCCGCCGGGAAACGGATCTACATTTTCGATCTGGTCTGGAAGTATTCGTCGTACCGGTGGACAAAGTCTTTCTGCGCCAGCGGCATATGGCAAGCCCGGCATTTCGTGAAGTCTTCCATCAGCGGCTTACTGGAGGCATCGTAGGCGGCATAGACCCAGTCCCCGTTTTTCAGGTTCTCCGGCAGCTTGTCGCCCCAGCCTTGCCCCTTCTCCATCACGAAGACCTTGGCCAGGTCTCCCTTGGCCGGCTTTCCATCCATGCCGGTGGCGAGCTTGTCGCCATCCATCTTGGCCTTATAGATTTCCATGACCATGACGGTGCCGTTGGGAAAGTTCTGTCCGACTGACGCCCGTGCGCCGGTAGGATTGATATAGATGTCGCGCACCTGCTTGGCCTCCCCCTTGGGGATATCGGTGATGAACTTCGGCCAAGACTTGTAGTCGGCAGGAAGCGCCGGAGTCCCGTCTGGACCGCTCATCGCCATCGGCGATGTAACAATATCTTTTTTCATGGGCCCGAGGGCGCCGAGCAACTCATTCTTCTCCCGATCACCGACCTTGAATTTGTTGAGGGTAGCGACTAAATCTCCGACAAGGGCGTCGAATTCGTCTCCAGTGATGCCCATGCCGGCATGGGCGCTCTTCATGTCACGCCCTCCGTATGTGCAGGGGCCTCCCGATGCCTGGCAAATTTGGTCCACCAACTGGCTCTTCAACCGCGGGATGTTGGCATTGGCAAATTTCCCGTTGATTCGGTTGTCAGCGGCCACGCGTCCAACGAAATCGTCGACCACCGCGGTGATTGCCGGTTTCCCGCCCAGCCGATCGTACAGCGACTTGTCTCCCATCATCTTCCCGCCGGTGGTCTCGGTCGATTGACAGCCGGCGAGGCTGAATAACAGTCCACTGACGACGATACACGATGCCACTTGTCTCTTCATGGCCCTTTCCTCCTGTGAGATGGTGTGAATGACATGAGGGGATCCCTTGCTCTTGTTGCCTGAGTCTACGAAATGGGGAGATGGTTCGGATTTCTTGCTAGTGAGAGATGATGATGAAAGAGAACAATCTTCGAATAGATGAATCCAATCCGCGCTCGTCTCCGTACTGAATTATGGCCCCGGTGTCTCTTCTTCGGCTTTGTACTCTTGTCCCACCGCGCCTTCGCAAGCCTGCCGGAGCGTAAGTCGCTCAAATTTCTGGCCTCTGACCAACTGTCCCGATTTCCCTTCACGGGCGATGCCTGCGTGTCATCCGTGATACACCTTAGGCAGGAGCATCCAACTGACTGAATTCGTTGCCGAATTCCTTGCGCCGCCGCTGGTACGGGATCTGTATTACTGCTGGAGCAGGTCGACAGGTTGTCGTGGTTCTAACCAGAGGAGGTGCGGGATGAAACAGTTCATGAGTATCGTGGCAATCGCAGCGATCGTCGGATTCAGCATCGGCACGTTGCCGACGCATGCGGGGGCACAGATTCCTCCGCCCATGCCGTCTCCGACCGACGACAAGGACAAAGACAAGAAGCCCGGGTCGCCGCGAGTTGGCGACGATCAGCGCGACGACAAGAAGAAAGACGAACGCAGCGGCCGTTAGGCACTACGCTGATCGACAGCGGGGCATGGGAACGGCCATGCCCCGCCGTTCCTCTCTGGATCCGTCTCCGCCATTCGTCAATCCAGCCGACGCGATCGCCGCCACAGCCAACTATACACAGCAAGATTGAGTACGACGACGATCACGCCCAACGCAATCTGCGTCTCTCGCTCAAAACCGTCTGGATAGAGCAGAACCAGCAGATAGCGCTGAAGAAAGTCTTCTTCGAAGCTCGCATCGCCGCCTTGCCGGCGCAACCAGGATTCTAAAGGTGTCAACGGGCAGATCCACCCGGTGAGTTCAACGATCGCGCCCCAAGCGACCGCCGGGAGATGGGCCCAGCGAACTCTTGGCCACTTCACGATCAGCAGCCCGCCGAACAGCACGAACAAGACGAACCCTGCGTGAAGGAGCAAGGCCAGATCGGCAAGGAGAGAGAAGACCATCGCTAGAAGAGTCGAGCAGCATCATCAGGGCACGGATAGGTAATTCGACCATTCTCGATTGCCGCGAATGCTGTCAGGCGATGGTCGTCGGTCTTTGTCGATGACATGATGTGCTTCACCGTCCAGCTTCGGCTGACGAGCGCGTCCGCGACGAGGGACCGATGGCAACGCCATGGGACCGCTTCGGCGCACATGATCGCCGTACGTCTGTCCGCGCCGGACGCAACAAGCGCTTCAAGAGCTCGTTGAAACTCGTCCGTTTGCATGTAATCCGCGTAGCCGCGAAAACTCGCGTTACGCCAGCCGCCATTAAGAGAATCTTTTTTGGGCTTGCGCAAGCCTCCGAGCGCGGCGGCATGTTCGTAGCGGATGGCGGCCGCTGCGAGGCTGCGGGCCAGCGCGTCGGTGTTGAACTGCGGATTGTGCCGGGATTTGGGAACCGTGCGCACATCGACGAGCCGCTGAATGCAGTGAGCCTGCAACATGGCGATCAATTCGTCGATGGGTCTGGTGGAATGGCCGATCGTCCAGATCGTTCTTGTGGTCATGCGGCTATTGTGACACAGCGACAGGCCGGACTCTATCGGATGGTCAACGATGAGGCTAATCCGGCGGGAGTTTATTGGGATCTACTTCGAGCAGCCGGTGGCGGCCGTTTTGAACGTGCTCCACCTTGTAGAGCCGGTCGCCGACCTGAAAGGTGCCGTTGAGGAGCGTTCCGCTGATCACCAGTGACCACGGGGAGCGTCCCACATTCTTAAGCGTCCCCTTTACGGTGGACAGATCGCTCAGACGGGAAACGGTCGAGACAATGTCCAGTTCGTAGGGCTTCTCATCGAACAGCGTAATGGCGATCGGAGAGTGGGGACGAGCCGAGGCGTCCTTGACCACTCCCACAAGCGCCGGATCGAATGTAATCTCACGGTCACGTATGACCCAGGGTTTTTTGGGTGGAAGCGGCGTCAGTTCAGACTGGTTCGGCGTGTTCTGCCACAGCCGAGCGGGGGGATTCTGTTCCTCAGCGTGAGCCGGTCCATGAGGGGACAGCAACGTAAGCGAGATGCAGAACACGACGAGGCACTTGGTCATCGCGCGGCCCCGTCGATGGAAGTTGTGGCCCATCGGTTGAGCAGTTCCGGATCTTCAAGCACATCGGCAGGTACTTCGTAATAGGATTTAAGCGTCATCTTCGGGGTGGGGTGAAAGGGTTTCATGCCCTGCTTCTGGTATTCGATTGCCGTCGACGGGGCGACTTTGAAGTAGAGACGCTTCTTGTGAATGATCCCGAAAAACACCTTGCGACAGGAGAGTCCGTAGCCACCGAACATGGCGCGGCAGGTCACGCCGCGCAGGTCGGCGAGTTGGTCGAGAACAAAGTCCTTGAAGCCGTCGGCCTTCGCCATTGGTCAGGGCTACAGCGGTTTTCGAGCTGCCACTATTCGCACGGCCATCGGAAACGTGATCCGGTGGCCACGACGGAAATTCGAAACGGCTTGGACAATGCGCTGTTTGACGTCCTGTTTCTGTGTCTCGGTCAGCTTGGCCATCAGATTTTGCACCGGCGCCGCGATCTCCATCAGGCTGGTGTAATACTCGTCCGCCGAGGCGTAGGACCATTCCCCCAGAAATTCGTCGTCCGTCACATCGATCAATCCGGTTTGCTGAAACAGGCCGGCGAGTTCTCCCGGTTTGGCCAGGCGAAAGATTCCCGGGGCAGTCGGGTCCGGCGGCGGCAACTCGACCACCTGCTTGATTGTTCCCATCGCCAGGCCGATCGAGGGGTTCTTTTCCGGCGCAGACCAGACCGCAGCCGCGACCCAGCCTCCCGGCTTCAGGACGCGAGCGATCTCAGTTACGGCTTTGGGAATTTCCGGTAGAAACATCAGGCAAAACCGGCTGGTGATGGCGTCGAATGAGTTGGCCTCGAACGGGAGGGCTGTCACATCGCCGGTTTTCAACGTCACGTTGCCCAAACCCAAGCGATGGGCCTTTCGTTCTGCCACCGACAGCATCTGCTCAGCCAGGTCGAGGCCAATCACACTGCCGATCGGGCCGACTGTCTGTGCCGCGAGCAGGGCCGGATAGCCGGTGCCGGATCCGAGATCCAGGACCTTCATGCCGGCGTGAAGGCGGGCATCGGCCACGAGCCGATGGTTCAGGAACGCCATCTGTTCGTCGAAGAAGCGGTCCCACTTCTCCCAGCCGCCCGCCACACGGTTCCAGTCCTGCCGTTGACCCTCGATGAGTTGCTGTGGAGTCTGGTGCTGAGCCACGCGGTGATCCTTTCTATCGGCTGATGACCAATTGACTTCTTCGCATCACTTCAAGGTCTGCAGGGTCTCGCGGAGTTCCTTGACTTCGCTGGCGAAGAGATCGAGATGCTGTTCACGATGCGGCTGGTCGTCCTTGAATTTCCAGACGCGCTTGAAGATCGCCCACAATTCTTTGTTGTGCGTGATGGCCAGCGCATGGCCCGGCTTTTCGCGCACCGCTTTGTCCACGCAGCAGAGATGATCGTCGAACGCATGGAACTGGTTATGGAGATCGTTCAGCGGTTGGTCATAGCCCTTACCGCTCCTAGCTGCTTGGGCGCTGGTCTCCATCATGTTCGTCAAATTGATGAGGGTCTGAACGCTGTTGGGATCCTTGGCCTTCTCCGCGAAGTCCTTTGCATGGGGATAGAACAGGTAGCTGCAGCCGCTCAGGCTCAGCAGCAACAGTGAGAGCACACACCAGCTTCCGGCTCGTGTCATCGCGACCTCCTTCTGGTTCTGACCCTAGCTTGGCTTCTGTTCTTTCACGCGCTCGAGCGAGAAGACGTGCGGCGGCATGGATTTGCCGTCCTTCACCGAGATCCAGCGCTGCGTCAGATGATCCTGGTCTGGGAACTCCAGGGTCAGCTGGTGCATGTGCAGGTCCTTCTTGGGATCTGTGACGTTGTTCGCGTCGACGAACGAGAAGGCCATCGTCTTGTCGCCCGGCTTGTAGGATTTCGTTTTCATCCGAGGCTGATTGTTCAATGCGCAGTAGTGGGTCATCATGAACCCCTTGCCTGATTGATAGTACATCGTCGTCATGGCGGGGCCGGCCTCTGGTTGGATCGTTTCGACGAGCGTCGAGCCGTGCGAGGTTATTTTATATGACACGTTCACGGTCTTCCCATCCGGTCCTGTGCCTTTCCATTCACCGACAAGTCCGGACAAAGGCGACAGATCCGGCGGCGGCCCGCCCATGTCGGCCAGCGCTGGCACCGTGAGCGAAGTTAATCCAAGGAGCAAGAAAGTAGAGAAGATAAGAGGACGCATGGTGGCCTCCTTCGGCGAAAGAGTGAACCTGCCTAGTCAAACACGTCAGTCGAGCCAGGTCAATGAGGCGTATCACGAGATGCCCCATCGAATTGGCAGCCGGTCTCACATTGAATAGAAAAACTCTTCCTTCACGATCTTGCCGTCCTTGACGGTAAACAGCCCGACTTCGTCCAATGAGATGCGCTTCTTCGTTTGCTTGGGCGTCACGTCGTATTTGAAATGGAGGACAAAACGGTCGTCATGCGGATAAGGGCCGTCGACTGAAGCGCCATGGATCTGATGATTGTCTGTCCACCACTGGTTTTTCCCTTTGATGGCTTGGATGCCTTTCTGGATGCGATCCATACCGGGCATCTCGCAGGCTTCGACACTCACAACGTTCGAGGAGTAGAACCGATCGATCGCTTCTTGGTTTTTGCCCTGCTTGCACAACGCGGCCACTTCTTTGCCGATCTCCATCGCAGTCATGATGTCCTCCTTTTGTTACGGCGAACGGTCGTCAATGCGGAACGCACGGGTTTTCGTTTCGCAGCCGGCAAGGTGGTGACGAAAGCCAGCCCCTTTCCTAGCCAGGCGCGCAGCTGTCCGGCGGTCTTGGTGCCGTTGGGACTTACATAGACGTAACCGTTCATCGGCTTGCCGGTGAAGTCCATCGGTCTGGTGTGCGGCTCTTTGAGAGCCGCATCATTGTTCTCCGGGCCGACCCGCACAACCAAGTCCTCGTGCAAGATGCCGGCGAACATCTTTCCGTTCGACAGATAAGCCAGCCCACCGAACATCTTCTTCTCAACCAGCGCTCGTTCTCCTTTGAGTAGGACTCTCGCGCGCTCTGCCAGCCGTTCGTCGTAAGCCATGGGATTGCCTGTTTGGTTGCGCCCCTGGTCGTATGACTTGTGTGGCGGAGATACCGGTGAGAGAGGAGGATGGTACCCCCGCCGTTCGTCACGACCTATGGCTTTCGCGTATAGACGATCTCCAGAAATTTCATTTCTTTTTCCTTGCCGTGGGCTCCGTACATCTCAAAGGTCTGGCTGTTGGCGTCGGTGATCTTCCAGACCGCGCGATGAGTCATCTTGCCGCCGCCCGGTTCGGGATGGGAACCCCATAGCGTGATCGTCTTGCCATCGGCGCTGGCTGTACCTTCCATGAAGAAGATTCCGGTCCCCATGCTATCGATCCAGGCCGTGACATACTTCTTCGTCAGGTTGTCGTAGCCGTCGATCCCAATGCCGTGGAACGGCTGTCCCATCATTTGGGCATGGTATTCCTGATAGAGGAATCGTCCATCCAACAGCATCTTGGAATCCGCGGTACCATCCGACTCCATCGGCGGCTTGCCCGGCTCCATCCATTCCTTGGTGTGGGTCGTGTAGCTGCCCGCGATACTGGCGAACAACTTATGCGGCTCACCGGGTGTGCCGAGCTTCTTCCACACCTCCATCATCTCCTGTGGGTCCATCTTCTTATCGTGTTTCTTCTCCTTGGCCAAAGCCGGCGAAACGGTCAGCATGATACCCAATGCAATGACAGCAAGAATTCTCGAATGCATAGAGGCCTCCTTGTGGTTGAGTGATGAGTTCATGACACGAATGAATGAGTGAACAGCCACGATTGTCTGCCCCTACCTTCGCAAAGGCAAGAGAACCCGCAGCCGTTCATCTCGAAGATACAAACTGCCCCAGATCGAGACGCCGAGCAGCACAGCCATATGGAATGGTTCGCCGATACGCACGTGGCTGGCGGTCGCGCCGCCCAGATAGCCGGTGAGCAAAATTGCTCCTAATACGGCCGTCTGCGGAATGAGGTACAGCGCAAGGCAGCCGAGCTCGACGATGCCAATGCCAAGCGACACGCTCTCCGCGTACCCCAGACGGACAAATCCTTCCGCGACAAACGACGGGTTCATAACCTTCATCACGCCGCTCATCAGCAACAGCACAGTGGGCAGGGCAGCCATGATGTAACCCGCCCACAGCATCTTCTTCGAGAGGGAAGGGGAGATGGTGCTTGTCAGCATCGTGGCGTCTCCTTTCAGCGCGATCAGGCTTTGCTGAAGCCTCTTGCGTTCCTCGCGTCAGGTTCTGAGTTAATTCCAATTGTCGATTTTGATATCTCTTGGAGCAGGTTTACCCGTCCCGGTTTCTAGGAGATCTTTAAGGCTCATCAAGAAAGTGGCCCACTTCGTACTGCAGTGGGCCATAAACTCAACGGGTTCTCTCCAGTTGCGATGGCCGAACTGTACGATCGTGAAATCGTTCTCTTGTCTTAGATCGAAGGTAATTTCTGTTCCGATCCATTCCTCAGGCCCTTTTTCACACTTCCACTGAACTTCCTTGAAGGGCTCTTGTTTCAACACTTCCATCTCAAATCCACCTTTGATCTCACCGTTGGGATCACGAAATTGAAACGTAATGGTTTGACCAACGTCAGAGACGCCTCTCGTGTTCTCCGTCCACCAAGCAGCAAGTCCTTCGATCGTCGAGAGCGCCCGAAACACCTTCTCAGGACTTGCCTGAATGCCTACGCGATGAACGATGTCGACCATGTCACACCTCCCATTGCCTTGTTGGACTCTAGCTAGTTGCTATAGGAGTCACACGTTGGCGTCACGCGCCAGTACGTCAGCCTGTTCGCGCTCATTCAGTGGCCTGCTGCCAGTTCAGCGTCGTGGGTCGACTGAAAGGCGCGCACTTCGATCACCCCGCCTGCCGGTAACGTTGGAATGTGCGATGCGATGGCCAGTGCCTCGTCCAAGTCTTCGCAGTCGACCAAGTGGTACCCGCCGAGCTGCTCTTTGGTTTCCGCAAACGGCCCGTCACTGAACACCACCTTGCCGTTCCTCATCCGCACCGTTGTGGCCGAGGATGTGGGTTGAAGCTGTCCGCCGCCACGCAATTGCCCATGCTCGGCAAGGTTTCGAACCCATTCTCCATAATGCCGCATGATCCTGTTTCGTTCCTCTTCCGGCAACGCAGCCCAGGCTTTCTCGCTGAAGCAACACATCAGCATGTATTGCATGATGCTCTCTCCTCTTCGATGGCGTTCGCTGCGGGCTAGAGGTCGACCAAGGTCTTGAATCCGCCGTACGCCATGCGCTTGCAATCGAAAGGCATGTCGTTTGGGTCGCACAGGGAATGCATGCGCGGATCTTTCATGGCCTTGGCATTCACGCGATCGCGGTGCGCCCGTGACTTGAACACAATCCAAGAGAACACCACGGTCTCACCGTTCTTGACCTTAGCCAGTCGTGGAAACGGCAGGAGGTTCTTCACCTTCAGGTCGTCGCCGGCGCATTCCCGATATTCGAGCGCGCCATGCTCGCGCCAGATCTTCCCCGCTTTCTTGGCCATGCGAAAATAGGCTTGCAGATTCTTCTTGGGTATAGGCAATACATATCCATCGACATAACGCATAGGTCCCTTCCTTCCCTATTTCTCAGCAACGGTTTTGAGATTTGCCAGCCCATCCTCGAAATCTTTGCCGACCATCTTGTCCATGCTGCAAAAGAGCGTCATGACCTTGAGCATGTAGGGCTGCGGGCCATACATGGCCCACGTGACCTGCGTCGAACCGCTACTCGGAGTCAGGGTGAACTCTGCGGTGTTGTGCGCTTCGAATGGCTTCAAGAAATCCAGCTGGATCACAGCCTTAGAAGGAGAGGCGGACTCAAGGATTTCCATACGTCCCGTGCCCACGTCTTTATTGCCGTCCCATTCCAGCACGGCACCCTTGCCCTGCGGTGAACCGCTATGCGTTTTCTTCATCGCCAGGTCTTTCTTCTCCCAGGGTGACCAGGAGGCCCAACTGTGCAAATCGTTGATGTAGGCAAAGACTTTTTCCGGTGTCGCCGCGATGGTTGCCGATCGTTGAATGCGAAAGGTATCCGGTTTTGTCGCGGCGTAGATCAGAACCGCGGCGATCAGGACAACGACGATGATAAGGATGGTTTTGAACATGGCTCCCTCCTATCCCTCTTGAGTGCTAAGTGCTGAGCGAAACGCGTCATTAGTGTCTCTTCTCGATCTGTGCTCGAAGTCGCTCTTCTTGATCTCTCAGCTCAGGTGTGAATTCAGCGCCGAAGTCGTCCGCCTCGAACACCTGGCGGATTTCGAGCTCACCTTCCCTGCCGTCGACGGCTGGATTGGGGCAGCGCTTTGCCCATTCGATGGCCTCTTCCTTCGACTTGCATTGCCAAAGCCAATAGCCCGCGATGAGCTCCTTGGTTTCGGTAAACGGTCCATCGACGACGCTGCGCTTGTTTCCTGAAAACTTGACGCGGGTGCCTTTGGAAGTAGGGTGCAGTCCATCCCCCGCCAGCATGATCCCTGCGTTCACTAACTCTTCGTTGAACTTGCCCATCTCCGCCAAGAGTTGCTCGCTCGGCATCACGCCCGCTTCCGAATCCTTCGTCGCTTTGACAATGACCATGAACCGCATGGCAGCTCTCCTTTATGAACCAGGTTCGTGGTGGCGCTGAGTTGCGCCTCTATTGATTAGTCGAACCAGTAGGCCTCAAATCGACATCGCTGCACGATCCTCCGATTCGCTTGAAAAACCATGGTTTTGTCGTCACTTGCCTCAGGTGATACGGCAGGCAACTGTCGTGGATGCCGGAGCCAGTCGGTCATGAGTTGGACTTCCGAGCCAAGGCGCTCGTTGTTATCACGACACTGCTCGATGAGAAACCCACTGTTGGGAGTGGGTTCCGCAGGCGAACCCTGTTCCAGCCGACGTGTGGACAGCGATCTTTAGGCGGCTCAGCGCCGCAAGATGGAGCAGGATCGACATTGGCACGGCATAGAGCGGGATCAGGACCACTGGAAACGCCGAGATCGGCACATTGGGGTTCTCCAAGGCCATCGTCTGGAATGGGCCTGGGGAAGAGAGGAACCCGGTAGCTACCGCGACAACGAGGTCAAGGATGCCGACGACGTTCCAGCTCAATGCCGCCAAGCACGACCCCCGGTAGCCTTTATAGAGCATGTAGCCAATGACAGGTGCGGCCAGCCCGACAGCGAGATCGCCCCAACCTGCTGGGATTGCGAACTCACCAGGCATGAGACCGAGACCATAGAGCGCCAGGAAGATCAGTCCCACAACTCTGTAGAGCTGCACACCAACAAGCCAGGGTAACGGGATCACCGCGACAACGGCTTTTAGCGTCGAAGATCGATAGAGCAGCCACATACCAATGGTCGTCAGCAGTGCGAGAGCCGTGGCGAGAGCCGGAAACTCTTTCGAGGGAGTCGCCTGAAATATCCCGCTCTTCCCGAGCAGGAACGCCAGCCCTAGCCACCCAACAAGAGAGAGTCCAGAAGCGATATGAAAACGGCGCTGGGCAGCGGTGTCGAGCGAAGAACGCCGCGCGGAGAACGCGAGCAGAGACCACACAGAGACGGCGATCAAGAGGATTGACGACGGCACTACCCATGACATGACTGACGACATGGCTTCCTCCTTCCTTCACTTAATCGTGGCCGTCCTGACCTCGTCGATTTGCCGGCCGGCGAATCAGCGGGATTCGATGCTCCGTTCAAGACAGGATGGCAGGCCAATAGACACCGTTTGCTTGACCCGAAGGGTGCGTATCCATGAGGGTCATCTGCTGCACAACCCTGAGCCCGTTCTCGAGGCACCATCGGAAGAGCTCACCGTTGCCGGTTGGGATTAAAATGCCCGGCCCGGAAAAACCGTCGGCCGATGCGATCAATGCCTTCAGATCCTCATTCGTCTCGCCTACGCCATGGCCGACAAACCCAACTCCTGTGGTGTAACCGGTGATCCGACCATCGATCTCAACTATGGCGGCCGTCCCACGTGCGATGGCGTGTGCCACCTCGTGCTCACGATCAAAGCCATGCACTTTTCGGCACAGCGCGTTGCAGGCACGTGCGTCACCGTCGGATGCGCTTCGAACCGTGCGAGACGGGAGGTTGGCCCTGATCGGTTTGCCTGTCATGTTGGACAGCAACTCGCTGGCGATGAAGCCCGACTTGGCATAGAGACACAACGAGCGATTGTGATAACCCACCTGAATAATCTGTTGGCGTGTATGACCCCGCTCGGCCAAGAACCCCATGCCGTGCCGCAGCAAACGTCGGCCAATACCATGATTTTGGACTTTAGGATCGATGGTCAGGACACTGATCCCGCCCACTTGTGAACGGCGCGAGACAAAGATACTGCCGAGTATCCGGCCCTCTTCCTCGGCCACAAAGGCATCAAAAGCGGGCGCATTCACTATGTCGCTCAGCAATCCTTCAGCGGTCGCTAGGTCGGGAAAATCGGGAGGAAAATTGTGGCGCTGGGAGATGTCCGTGAATGCTTCATACATGACCTTCCCGCAGGTCTGAATGTCTTTCACTTGAACCGGTCGTAGTTCCATCGCCATGTCCCCCTTCCTGCTGCGGTCTGCGACATCGTCGGTATTGTGTTCGCAAATCTCCTTCAGCGGAAACATTTGTCTCGATACCCTCCAAGATGGTACCGCTTAGTTCCAACTTATTCAGGATCCAGACTTGATTCTTCTCCGTTCGACGGCGATCAAACCGAAGAATACACTCCCGAAATAGATCGACACTCTCTTGCTTATCCCTTTCCGACTTCCGACACATGCGTTGCCGGCATCTGTTGAGCAGAATCCAGGGGGGACCATCCGCCGCCCAACGCTTTGTACAGCTGCACCACCGACACTAAATGGAGCCGATGCGTGCTTGTCAGCGCCAGTTCCGCTTCGAAGAGATTGCGCTGTGCCACGAGCACGTCGAGATAGTTAGCCAGCCCACCTTTATAACGGAGACTCGCGAGCTGTAGAGCCGACCGCAGGGCTTCGACCTGTTCGGCCTGGGCTGTCCGCTGGTCGCGAGCCGTCTTGACGGCCACTAACGCATCCTCGACTTCTCGAAAGGCCACGAGAACCGTCTGTTCGTACTGTGCGAGCTGCTCACGCGCCTGCGCTTCGGCGGCTTCCTGTTGGAATCCCAAGATCTGCGCATTCAGCAACGGGCCGGCCACACTCGGGCCGACGACGCCGAACGATGTTTCGTCGGCCACGAGCCGGGACAATTGCGGACTCGCCACGCCGAGAATCCCCGTGATGCTCAACCTTGGAAACCGGTCCGCCTTCGCCACACCGATGCGCGCGGTCGCCGCGGCCAGGTTTTGTTCCGCTTGCACGATGTCCGGCCGCCGCTGGAGCAATTCCGAAGGAAGCCCCGTTGGCACCTCCGGCGGCATCACTTGCTCAGTCAGCGATCGTCCTCTCGCGATACGGCCGGGATTGCGTCCCAGCAACACGCTGAGCTGATTTTCCTTTTGCACTTTCTGCCGTTCCAGCTCAGCCACACGCGCCGCGGCGTTGGCCCGTTCCGCCACGAACTGGTCCGCATCGATTTTGGTGATCACACCCTGGCGTACGCGCGCCTGCGCGATCTTGACCGAATCTTCCCAGGACTTGAGCGTGCGTCTTGCGACGTCCAGCTGCAGATCGAACTGCAGCAGGTCGAAATACGACTCGGCGACGCCGCTCACGAGCTGGAGGATCGTCGCACGCCGGGCTTCTTCACGCACCAGCAGATCACCGCGCGCAGCCTCGTTGGACCGGCGAATCCGGCCCCAGATGTCCAGTTCCCAGGAGAGGTTGCCTTGCAGGTAGTAGTTGAACGGGTTGGGAAAGCCGGGGAACAAAAACTCCGCCTTCCGTCCGAACGAAGGGGCATTGCCCGTCACATCGGCCTTCGGCGCGAAATCCATCTTGGCGATGAACAGTCTAGCCTGGAATTCTTCGACAGACGCGACCGCACGCTTCAGGTCTTTGTTTTCACTCAGCGCGATGCGGATGAGCCGCTGGAGTTCCTCATCCTTCAACAGCTCCCACCAGGGAAGATTGGCGAAGGATTCGGTCTCCTTCGTCGTCTCGGCCATCCGGAATGAGTCGGGGGTGGAGAGACTCGGGCGGTCATAGTCCGGCCCGACGGCGCAGGCAGTCAGGAACAAGAATCCAATGAGAGCGACGTTCAGTGTGCGCATGGTGGGATGGTCCTATCTTTTTTTCGACGATCAGCTTTCGTGCGCTGCCCGGAACTAGCGATTTGCTCGACCATGGGTTTGGTGCAACAACCTGCTGCGATGAACTCTGCTCCGTCGCGCCACATTTCTGCGAGAAGTGCTTTGCCTGTCTCTTCAATGAAGGTCACCCCTCTCAGATCCACGACCAGCGCGCCTCGTTCCGCTGCCGTCATATGACGCCAGGATTGTTCGAGTTCCTGGACCCAAGCGCCGGCCAGTCGACCTTCAAGCCGAAGTGTTGTCTCGGCCTGGGTCGTGTGACTGGTGATCTTCAGCATTCCAATTCCTCGCGGTGTCTTGTGTGACGCGTTAGAAATACTTCGAAAGACCTACCAGCGCCATGCCTGCATCGATGCCGTGATTGGGATGCGCCGTGCCGGCGTTGGAGATGTGCTGGAACCGATAATTTAGATTGATCGAAGCCGTCGGTGTTACGAGATACGAAAGTCCGGCTCCTACCTGAATGTTGAAATTAAACCGTGAACCTTTTTCCGGAATGCGGTCACCCAGATCCGTCCAGACCACTCCGGCCCCTGCTTCGACATATGGGCGCAATCTGTTTGAGGTGAGAAAAGTGTATTTCACCGTGGGGGTGAGCGCGACAAGATACGTGGTGAGCGGCTCGACATATTGGGTGAACAAGAGTTCGCCGCCGATCGTCACTTGCCCCTGATACCAGGATGCGCCGATCGGATCGGTCGCGACGAGGCCTCCCCCCAGGATCACGGGCACGCCCTGCAGCTTGGTCACATGGGCGTCAGTGCGCCGATAGGTGTAGGTATAGCCGCTCATCACAGTCGCTTCCCACGTCCCTTTTGACAAGCCGGTCGCGGTCTTCTGATGGGATTCGGGAGAATCCTGGGCAAGACTCTCGTGTGCATGAGCCAGTAGCGTCATAAGGCACTCGACGACAACAAAAAAGATAATGAACCTTGACCGGCAGCCACGCTGAAGACCCATACGAAGCTCCAACGGTTGCGTTCCATGTTCGTCACGCGTGAGATTGACCCAGGCGGCTATGCTCTCTTCCAACCGCCAGGTCTAGTCCATTGATTCCTGTTGCCTGCAATCCCTCTTGTCGCAGCCCCTCGTACTCCACGCTTGGCTGGTGTTGCGCCGCGATCAGCGAGTAGAACACCGGCACGACGAACAGCGTGAACAGCGTACCGACCGTCATCCCTGTGACCAACACCATACCGATGCTGTTGCGGGCGGCAGCGCCTGGCCCAGACGCCAGCACCAAGGGGAGGTGTCCGAAGACGGTGGCCGCAGAGGTCATGAGTACCGGCCGCAGTCTCGTTAAAGAAGCCTCACGCACCGCCTCGATGCGTGCGAGCCCCTGGGTTTGGAGCTGGTTGGCAAACTCCACGATCAGGATGCCGTTCTTCGCGATGAGGCCCACTAGTGTGATCAGCCCCACCTGCGAGTAGATATTGATCGTCGTGAGGTCGAGGAAGCTGAATACCAAGGCGCCGGAGATCGCGAGCGGGACCGAGCCCAGCAGCACGATCAGCGGATCGCGGAAGCTTTGGAACTGGGCGGCCAACACCAGATAGATCAGCACAACCGCGAATCCCAGCGTGACGGTCAACGCCGCTCCCTCCTGGCGGATCTGGCGCGACTCGCCCGCATAGTCGAGCACGACTGGGGGATTGCTCGCCTTCGCGGCCGCCTCTTCCAGGATGCGCAGTCCCTGATCTTTCGTGATACCGGGTCTGACGCCGCCGAAGATCCGCACGGCATTGCGCTGCTGGAACCGATTCAACGTCCGCGGCGCAGTGTTCGTTTCGATGTGCGTGAACGTCGAGACCGGCACGAGTTGGCCGCTCGGCGTCTTGATCTTGAGGTCAAGCAACGGGCCGACGGTGGTCCGGTTCTCGTCGCCAAGCTGCGGGATGACCTTATAGCTCCGGTCGAAATAGTTGAACCGGTTCACGTAGGCGCCGCCCAGCATGGTGCCGAGTTCACGGCCGACGCCGGCGAGGTCGAGTCCCAGGTCTGCAAGGCGTTCGCGGTCCAGTACGACGCGGGCCTCAGGCAAGTCGATCTTCAAATCGGTATCCACGTACAAAAACATGCCGCTCTGCCAACCGGCTGCGATGACGGCTCCCGTCGTCTGGAGCAGCCGGTCGATCGGCAGATCACTCTGGAGGACCAGCTCGACGTCGTATTGCCCCGGCGTCGGAAGAGGCGGGTCCAAGCGTGGGAAGACACGCAGGCCCGGTACTTGAGAGACCTTGCCGAACACCTCGCCGTACATCTCCTCGGTTGAACGCGTCCGGTCGTGCCAGTCCTTTGCAACCAACCCACCGAAGCCGCCCCACGAGGTCGTCAGCGACCAGGTGAATCTCGTTTCGGGAAAGGACGTGATGGTCCGTACGACGTTCAAGTGCTCGCGGTTGCTCGCTTCCAGGGTAGAGTCCGGCGAGGCTTCGAAGAACAGGCTGATGTGGCTCTGATCCTCCACCGGCGCGAGTTCTTGCCGTGAAAACAGATAGAGCGGCCCGGCCATAAGCATAATGAGCAACGCCGCGGCCACGATGCCCCAGCGCATGGCCAACGCACCATCGAGCAATCGCGCGTAGGTACGGCGGACGAGCTCGAAACCATGGTTGACCAGCGCCGTCAACCGGCCTTCTTTCCCTTGTGGGTGCACGAACCGCGAACTCATGACCGGCGACAGCGTGATGGCGACGACACCCGACAGCACGACCGCGATCGCGAGCGTGATCGCAAATTCCAAGAAGAGCGAGCCGGTCAACCCGCCTTGGAAGCCGATCGGCGCATAGACCGTTGCCAGTGTAATCGTCATCGCGATGATCGGACCCAGCAACTCGCGCGCACCGGCCAGTGCCGCGTCGATCCGGGATTTGCCCATGCGCACGTGCCGTTCGACGTTCTCAACGACGACGATGGCGTCGTCGACGACCAGCCCGACCGACAGCACGATCGCGAGCAACGTCAGCAGATTGAGGCTGAAACCGAAGGCGAACATGAAGATCGCCGCGCCGACCAGCGACACTGGCATTGCGACGAGCGGGACCAGCGCGGTTCGGATCGAGCCCATGAAGAGAAAGACCACGATGGCGACGATCAGGATGGTCTCGGACAAGGTCTTCGTAATTTCGGTCAGTGCGTTCCGCATGAACATCGTGCCATCCCAGACCAGTTGCATGTCGATATCGGGAGGCAATGTCGGCTTGATGCGCGCCATCTCATCGACCAGCCGATGCTGGACCTCGATCTCGTTCGCGCCCGGCACGGGCCAAATCCCGAGGTACACGCCTTCGGTCGTGTTGTACTTGGCGATCATGTCGGCTTCTTCGGCCCCGCGCTCGACCCGCGCGACGTCTTTCAAGCGCACGATGGCGCCGCCGCGATCGGCGACGATCAGTTCCTGGAACTCTTCGGCGGAGCGCAGGTCGGTGTTTGCGAGCAGATTGACCTGCACAACATTGCCTTTCGTCCGGCCGACTGCAGCCAGGTAGTTGTTCCGACGCAGCGCGCCCTGTACGTCGCCAGGCGAGAGGTTGAAGGCCGCGAGGCGGTCGGGATCGATCCAAATACGCATGGCGATCTGGCGGCCGCCTTCGATCGTGACTCGTTGCACCCCGGCGAGTGTGGACAGTTGCGGTTGGAGCGTGCGCAGGAGCCAGTCTGTGACGGCCGGCACGGTTCGCTCGGTGGAGGCGAAGCTGAGATAGAACGAGGCATAGGGCCGATCGGCACGCTGCACTTCGATGACCGGCGGCTCGGCTTCCGTCGGCAACTCCGCCCGCACTTGCTGGAGACGCGCCGTGACTTCCGCGAGCGCCGCCGTGCTGTTGTGATTCAGCTTGAGATGGACCGTCACGGTGCTGATGCCGGCGCGGCTGGTCGACTCGACGTAATCGACACCGCTGATCGCCGAGACGACCCGCTCAATCGGCGTGCTCAAAAACCCACGAACCGTTTCGGCGCTCGCGCCGTAATAGACCGTGGTGATGAGCACAGACGAGCTTTCGAGTTTGGGATACTGCTGCACCGGCAGGGTCGTCATCGCTCGCCAGCCGGCGAGCACAATGACGAGGTTCACGACGACGGCCAGCACCGGGTGCTTGATGAAGATGTCTGTGAATGCGCGCATACAAATATCCTCGTTGAGACTGCTTGGTTCTTTCAGCGTCTGCTGAGTAACAGACTCAGTTGGTTCTCCTTGCCCTGCTCACCGGCGATCGCGACCAGTATGCCGTCGCGCAGCTTGAAGGAGCCGGATGCCGCCACCATCTCGTTGGCGGACAGCCCGGCATGGATAACGATCTCGTCGCCGAGCATCGCGCCGCTCTCGACCTGTCGGGCATGGGCGCGGGTCTTGCCGTGCTCGTCTGGCTGGATCACGAAGACCTGGTCGCCGCCCGGTCCTTTGCGCAGTGCGCTGACGGGGATGGCAATGGCTTTCTGCGGTGGGCCGACTGGTACTTGAATCCGCACCGAGGCGCCTGGAGCCGGTGCTTGGGCCAGGTTGTCAATCTTGGCGCGCACCATGGCGTTGCGAGTCGTCGGATCGACCCGCGAATCTAGTGCGAGGATCTTGGCTGCGATCGGGGAGGCTTGTCCCGCGACGAACACCTCGACGCCGTCACCTTCTTTCAGATTCGCGGCAACCTGCTGCGCCACCGTGAAGTCCACATGGACTGCGTCGCCGACACCTTGCAGCGTCGTGAGCTGCGTGCCTTCGTTGAGGTACTGTCCAGGATGCACGTCTGCGATGCCGACCTTTGCCTTGAACGGCGCGCGGATCGTCTTGCGCGCGATGATCGCTTTGGTCCGCGCGATCTGGGCCAGCGCGACATCGAGATCCGCGCGGGCGCGATCCACTTCTTCCTGGGTCGTCGCCAATTCTTGATTCAAATTGTGTCGGCGGTTGAGGACCGACTTTGCCAGGGCGGCCTGCGCTTCTTGCGCCTTGAGATCCGCTTCTTCGACGGCAACGTCGAGCGCCACGAGCAGCGTCCCTTCCTCGACGATTTGCCCAGGGACCAGCTTGACCTGACGGACGGTACCGGGGAGTTCGTTTCGGAGTGTGATCGAGCGCAGCGCGAGAACGGTGCCGATCGACGTCGTGGTCTGGCGGTGCTCGACCTCTTTCGCCGTCGCGACCATCACCGATTCCATTGGTTCCGGTTGACTGGCGGACGCTTCGATACCGGCTTGAATGGACTCGTACTTCCACAGGCCCAAGCCGGTCCCGATTGAGAGGATGATAGTGACTAACAGGACTGAGCCGAACCAACCACGACGTGTCATGACGGTGATCCTCCTACATGTGCCGATGGAGTCTGCTCATCGCTCTCCATCTGCGTGAATCTGACAGGAGCATTTAGCAATGACCGTTCCAGGCAGGCGTCGTGATGAGGGCGAATTCGTAACTTATGGATTGAACAACGAAAGTGCTCGATGAATGAGGGAAGTCTTGAGAAGGAAGGAGGGGAGGTGCCGATGGAGATGCGCCGTCAATTCGGCAGGTGCCGAAATATCGGCGGTGATGTCTCGATTATCCGAAATATCCGACGCCGTTTGCCATCAATGCGGCGCAGAGCAGGATCAACACGACGCCAGTCAATTCCAAGCGAATAATCGAACGGATCGTGCGAAGCTTGCGAGCCATGATGATAGGCGCCTGACCTTGTTTGAGGGATGTTCTCCACGACAAGAATTCGACTGTGGGATAGATCGAGAGTAATCCCACAACCAAGAAGAGCGACGCTTTGGCGAGAAATGGCACGCTGTGAAAGTAGTACGATGTGCCCTTCTCGAAGTAGATCGCCCGCAGCAATCCAATGACCAGGATGGTGCTGGCTGAGATGCCATAGGCGAGGTCAGCGAAGAAAATCGTTCGAGCGCGCTTGGTCGCAAGCTCGTCTGTGGTCAGTGCCAGTTCAGCGACTAACGCCCCGACCAGCGTGAATGCTGCGAGATGATGGAGAAACGCAACAAATGAAGTCATGACGTCGGCGGTCATGGTTTCTTTCTCTCATCTCCGTCCCATCGGACGGCTCCATTGTTCTTTTGTGATATGCCACTCGATTTGAGTCCAACCCCGAACAGCCATCCAACCTGGGGAGGGTCGTATAGTTGCCACTGCTCCGAAGTGGCGTGCAAGGCGCGCCACGCGAACATTGGCGCTCACGGTGGTGCCGTAAATTTCTCGTAAGTTCAGATTAACGAATCCGAAATCTATCAGGGCGCGGATAACCTCAATGGCATATCCATAACGTCCCCAGAACTCAGGCGCCAGTTCGATGCCAAGCTCTGCTTTGCCTGTCTCCGAATCGGCTGTGCGTAGTCCACAGCAGCCCACAAGTAGCTGAGGGCCTTTGCGCTGAATGACTGCGAGCTGGTAGTTGCGTCTTGGTTGTTCTTCCGCCCACAATTTAAAAAGTTCCAGCAGGTGTTGAGCATGGTCGGGCTTGGTTTCTTGTGGCCCATACAATTCAAGAGAGCGGGAATCGGCATGGTAGGCAAGAAACGCGGGACTATCGTCACCAACGAAGTCGCGCAGGAGAAATCTTTTCGTGACGATATGCACTTCAACGGCCCAGTCTCGGAACCTCATACCTCAGCTCTGCGAACCCACTTCCTATCTGTTGAACCGAAGTCAGGCGTAGGGGAGGGAATGCTATCCTGCGAGGAAGGAGCGGTCTTCCGGTGCCGAGTGTGACCGACCCGACTTGAACTATCACCTCGTCCAACAGCCCGGCATCGTAGAACTGGCCCGCAAGATCCCCGCCGCCAACAAGCCAGATATTTCTTCCCTGCGCAGCTGCACACATCCTCTCATGGACAGGCCGGACGTCGCCTCTCACAAACTGGATGTCCGCGCCGGTGACCGCGCGCAGGTCGCGGGTGGTGAAGACCCAGACGGGTTGCCGGTAGGGCCACAGCCCCTCTGACTCCGTTCCTGACTTGACCACGTGACGGAGCATCCACTCGTAGGTGGCAGAACCCATAGCCAGTGCGCCGACCTCAAGAATGAACTGAGGATAGCTGGTCTGGTTGACGTCGCCGAGTTGGAAGAGCCAATCCAATGAATGGTCCTCGGTGGCGATGAACCCGTCGAGGCTTGAGGCGGTGTAGTACTGGGTTTTCATGACGGCTTTGGAGCGCCAAGCGCTTGTCTATGATGCCTCACGCCTAGACTGAGCCGCGCCGCACTGCGGGGTCGGTTGTATGTCGTTGTTAGTCATAAGCCCACAGCGCATAGCTGACGCCAAGCGCGCATGCATACAGCCCGATCCCGAATACAGTATGAGTCGCAAGGCTCTTCAGCCTGGCCTGTGTTGGGTTGGGCGTTCTTGAGGCTGCAACGCCGAGGCCGAATGATGGTTGCATGAGGAAGAACGGGAACACGACGGTGCCAATGCCGTAGAGCAGCGCAGGCAGCAAGGTGGGTCGCGCAAGCCAGTCACCTGATGTCAGCACGACGAACGCGAGCGCCAACACGATACCAATCGTGTAGTGGGCCATCCAGCCAACCGTGCACTCAAAAGGCTTCTGTGGCGCGGCGGTGATACTCGCATGCCGAAACGTGCCTGCCGGCATGTGGCCAAGCCAGCGCCCGAGCAAACAATAGTTGAGCGATGGAATGTTGAATGCATGTTTCAGAAACAGATTCCATATATCCATGACCAGCGTTGCGCCAAGACCAATGGCCATGGCGCCAAGGACGTAGGTTGCTTCATTGTTCATGATCGACCTCCACACGGGTGGTTGCTGCCTTTGAGAGATGCGTGTGCCCGCTGATCAGGCAGGCACCGATTGAATCCGATCATCGACCATTTCGTGACCCGTTTCCCGGTTGACGGTGTGCCAGCCCTCGATGCCACCGGCTAGCGCCCATACACGGGTGAACCCCATCTCTCGAAGTTTCCATGCGCCTTGGACGCTGGCGGCGTCTCGCGGACAGGCGCAGTACAAGACTACGTCACGATCGTGCGGGAACTCACTCTGTCTCGCCAGCAGTTCATCTAGCGACAGGGAGAGTGAGCCTGGAATGCCTGGCACGTCCTCTCGTGCACCGTGAGGACGCAGGTCGATAATGACGGGACCTTCTCCTGCGGCGATCTTCTCCGTCAGTTGTCGTGCGCTTACCCGTGGGACCAGTCGCTCGACACGATAACGGTGAATGGTTTTATAAACCACATAGCCGGCAATAATTCCAAGAAATGTCAGGGCGACCGCTGGGCCGAGATTGGCCGCCATCGCGAGCGCCTGCTCGAGTTGATTGCTGAAGGCCATTCCAAGACCGATCCCGGAGCCTACCCAGAGGATCGTGCCCGCGCCGTTGTACAAGAGATACTGTGGCAGTCGAAGGCCCATAATGCCGGCCAGCGGTGGCGCAATCGTGCTCAAGCCAGGAATAAATTTGGCGACGATCAACGAACGAACACCGTGACGGGCGAAGAAATTTTCTGTCCGTCGTACGCAAGCAGTCGGTTCCAACGAAATTCGGCAGAGCCAGTCCAAGACCTGACGGCCTCGTCGGCGTCCGAGCTCGAACCACACTTGATCCCCGAGCAGCGCGGCCAGGATCGACGCCCCGATGGCCATGGCGAAGTCCATCTGACCGCTCCCCACCAACGCGCCGGCGGCGATCAGCATGGGCAGAGCAGGAATCGGGAGCCCGATTTGCTCCGCCAGCACGACCAGGAACAGCACGACCGTGCCGTGCTGAGTCAGAAACTGAACCGTTGCGTCCATGACAGCCTCATCAGATCGACCGTTGCGATGCGAGTCGTTTGCGATGACGTTAGGCCATGGCAACGATCGTTCCAAGAGACCGTGGACCGAGGATGAACACTCAAGTGCAGAATAAATCTGTGACTCTTGGTCGATCGAACTGTACTAGCGGGAAAGACGGAGAGGGGAGTGACGGACGGGTTCTGCCGAAATTTCGGCAGATGCCGATGGATCGGCAGAACTAACGCGGCCGTGAAATATTGAGCTTCTGCATCTTGGACTGGAGTGTGGTCCGTTTCATACCGAGCCTGGCCGCGGCGCCCGACGGACCGCCGATGGTCCAATTCGACTCGCGGAGCACCTTGAGGATGTGGTCGCGTTCGGCTTGTTCAAGCGTTGTCGCGGAGTGGGTGGCGTGGTTCTGTGCCTGCTTGAGTTCAGCCAACGGCACAAACAGATCCTGTCCATGGGTCAGGATGACCGCGCGCTCGATAAAGTTTTCGAGCTCCCGCACGTTGCCTGGCCAAGAATAGGTCTGGAGTGCTTTCATGGCGGCAGTGGGAATCGTCTCGATCCGTTTCTTCATCCGGGCGGCGAACTTCTGGGCGAAATGCCGGACCAAGAGAGGGATGTCCTCAGATCGCTCTCGCAGCGGTGGGACGGTGATCGGAAACACTTTGAGGCGATAGTACAGGTCGCTTCGGAACGCCTGCTCGGCCACCATCTGGTCGAGATCACGATTGGTTGCCGCGATGACGCGGACGTTGACACGAATCGTCTTGGTACTGCCCAGCCGCTCGAATTCCTGTTCCTGGAGCACACGCAGCAGCTTCACTTGAAGCTCGAGGGGAATTTCTCCAACCTCGTCCAGGAAAATGGTGCCGCGATCGGCCAGCTCGAACCGGCCGACCTTTGTCGCGATGGCGCCGGTGAACGCGCCCTTTTCATGGCCGAAGAGCTCGCTTTCCAATAATCCGGTCGGAATGGCGGCGCAGTTGAGCTTCACGAAAGTCCGTTCTTTTCGATCGCTCAGATTATGAAGTGCCCGCGCGATCAGCTCCTTGCCGCTGCCCGTTTCGCCGAGGATCAAGGTCGTGGAGTCGGTCGGGGCCACCGTTTGGACTTGGCTGAGTACCTGCTTGAGGGATCGGCTCTCGCCGACGATTTCCTCGAAGTTGTATTCCGTCTGGATCTCTTCTTCGAGATACAGTTTCTCTTCCGTCAGCTTGTCCTTGAGCTGGGCGATCTGCTTGTAGGCCATGGCATTCTCGACCGCGAGCGTAATTTGCCGTGCCACCTGGCTCAGCAACTCAACCTCCTCCGCGGTAAATCCCGTGTCCTGGCGTCGCCCGACGTTGAGAGCGCCCAATGCCCGGTTCTGCGACATGAGCGGCGCACTACAAAAGGATTTCACGCCGCTGGCCAGCAACCGCCGCGTCACCTCGGAAATAGCCGATTTCTCCAGAAGATCCCGCTCGCGAAACACCGCCGCTTGTCCCGTTTCGATGGCCGCGCAGCATGGCGACCAGACCACCGACTCGTTGCGTCCCCGTTCGACGAAACTCTCGTTCGTGGCAAAATCCAGGACATGGATGCGCCATTCTCCGGTCTCCTCGTTGCAGAGCAGAAGGCTGGAGCCGTCGTGCTGAATGACCTTTCTCAGGCAGGCGCTGACGGCGGCGAAGAGGGCGTCGAGGTCGAGGTGTGCCACGACAGCATTGTTGATTTCCAACAGCAACTGCTGCCGATCGCGCTCGTGGGCGAGCTGTGTTTGAGACGACTTCGCCTGTTCATAGTTCAGCGTGTTTTCGACGGCGATGGCCACCTGCTTCGCCACCTGCTGCATGAAGTCGATCTCTCCAGCTTGATAGGCGTGCCGTTGCATGCTCCCGAATCCCAACGCACCGAGACGCCGATGGGCCGTGGTGAGCGGAACGACGCAGAAGGAGTTGACGCCGTTCTCCCTCAACATCGGCATGAGCGTGGGAAAGCGGTGTTCCTGCGAGATGTCATCCACGGTCAGCGGCTGCTGGGTTTTCCAGACCAAGCCGCCGGGCGATTGGTCCACCGGAATTTCGAGGCCAGGACTGATCGTGCTGGGTTCCGAGGTCGCGAGGAACTTCAGCCGCATGACCTCGCGCCCCGGTTGATGCAGGGTCACGTTGATGTAATCAAACGGGACGATGGGGGGCAGGCGCCGGGCGAGATCTTTGAACAGCTCATCGAGATCGCGATGCGAGGCAATCGCTTCCGACACTTCGAGTAAGAGTCGCAATCGCTCACGGTCGAGCGTCAGATCACGGTGATGGAGGACATTGTCCACTGCGACGGCCACGAGCTGGCTCACCCGCTGAAGGAAATCCAGGTCCGTTTCGCTGTACGCGGACTTCTGCAAGCTTGAAAATCCCATGGCCCCCAAACGCCGCACGGCGGTGGTGAGCGGAACGAAGCAAAATGAATTCGTGCCGTCCTCCTTCATGTACTTGGTAACAGCGGGCCAGCGACGTTCTTCGGCAAGATCGGGAACGAGGATCGGTTGCTGTGTAAGCCACACCAATCCGGCAGGACTCTCTTCGACTGGCCCTTCATGGCCACCCACAAGGTCAGCCGGCACGTTTGCCTGAATCGTATGTAAGCGCATCGTGTTGCGCACCGGATCGTGCAACGACAGGCCGACAAAATTGACGTGGACCACGCGGGGCAGCATCCGAGCGAGATCTCGAAAAAGTTCGTGCAGATCGCGGTGCGCGGAAATCGCTTCCGCCACTTCCAGCAACGTTCGATACCGTTCTTCCATCGTCTCACACAAAGAGAGGGGTGACGGTTCCATGGCCGCTCAGTATGAGCCTATCAGCCGGGACGGCTCAAGAGGGTGATAGAGTCCTACACCGTATGGATGACATGAAGCGCTTCTTCGATCAGGCATCCTTATCGTCCTTCGTAAGCTTGCTGAACTTGTTTCAGGTCAGGTTTACTCATCTGCAGGATCGCCGCCATGGCTCGTTCTGCCTTCGCAGCATCCTTGTCCCGCAGCATCTCGTCCCAGGCCGGCACGACGATTTGCCACGACAAGCCATACTTGTCTTTCAGCCAACCACAGGGTCCTTCCTGGCCGCCTGTGGAGAGTTTGCTCCACATCTCGTCGATCTCCGCCTGGGAATGGCACTTCACCATGAACGAGACGGCTTCGGTGAACGTGAAGAGCGGCCCGCCGTTGAGGGCCACGAATTCTTGTCCCTCGATTTCAAACGTCACCGTCATCACCGAGCCCTTTGGTCTGCCTGAGACATTCGAGCCGGCTTCTCCATAACGCGTGATCGGTCCCAGTTTTGAGTTCTTGAAGATCGAGACATAGAACTTCGCTGCTTCTTCAGCCTTGTCATCGAACCACAAGCAGGGGGTGAGCTTTTGCATGGTATGTTCCTCTACCAATCAATCAACCGTCTTCTACTGCTTAGTCGAACGGAATGAACAAAAATCGACACTATGCTGTCACGCCCTGGTCAACAATTCGAGCAGGTATCCACTCGGGTCGCGAAAATAGACGCTGCACCACCATTCCAATGAAATGCTGGGCCCGCGCCGTTACAAAGTTAAATTGCGGCGCAGTGGCACGGTCAGGCTCACGGAAATGCAAAAATGTTGACGAGCAGCCCATTCGGATCGGCAACCATAAAGCGTCTCATGCCAAAGCTCTCATCGCGCAGTTCGTGCGTGACACGGAAGCCACGCTTCAGCGCGGTGGCGTATGCACGATCGACGTCTTCGACCTGTACGGAGATGATGACACCTTGTGCCGGCTGCTGGAACGCCTTCGGCGTGAACTCATGGTCGCGGCGCACAATGCCGATCTGAAGCTGTGGATTGGTCGGCGATGACAGTTGGACGTACCAACCATGGTGCTCGAACCCGACGACGAATCCGAGCAGGCCTACATAGAAATCACGGGTCTCTGCCATCTGATCTGTGCAGATATTCGGAAGTAGTCTGGTGACGGTCATGCCTTCATGCGCAACTCTTCTCTTCGGCATGGCAACCTCCTATTCGTTTGCTGCGCATAGGCACAACAAAGCCCATTTTCCAAACGGCCACTATATCGGCGACTTTGATCACTTCAGCGTATCTCGCGCGCCATCTTTGCGCGCCGAGCGATCTCCCTTGCACTTGGCTCTGCGTGTGTGAACGAGCCGAGTGGGACATCGCCAGCTGGTGCATAAGTGCTCAGCACGACGCCCGTTGTCGAGACCTGTGAATGAACCAGCCTCAGTGCGCCCGGCTTCGCAGTCGCTTCAAACAGGCGCTTGCCACGCCCAAGCACCACCGGGAAAGTCCACACGTTGTACTCGTCGATCAGCGACGCGGCTTGCAGCGTTTGGATCAAGTTGCCACTGCCAATGATTTGCAGATCGTGGCCCCCTTGTGCCTTGAGTGCAACGACCGCGGCAACTACACCACCGCTGAGCAAGGTTGAGTTGTTCCAGTGGAGCGTCTTCAATGTGCGCGAGGCCACATGTTTTCTCGCTGTATTGAGCGTTTGCGCGGTCGGATCGTCAGCCGGCTGGTATGGCCAATGCGCTTCGAAAATCTCATAGGTTTTTCGACCGAGCACTAGCTCGCGATCCTTGCCGTCGAAACCTGATGCTGCATGGCCCATGACTTCGTCCCAGTAGTTGAATGTCCAGCCGCCGAAGGCGAACCCATTGGTGGGATCTTCCTCTGGGCCGCCGGGCGCCTGCATGACACCGTCAAGTGAGGTGAAGATAGATGTGATTAGCTTTCTCATCGAATCCTCCGGCTAATGCTTCAGACTGTATGAATTAATCAAAGCTTCCTACGGACGCGTCAACAGCTCAAGCAAGTGTCCACTCGGGTCGCGGAAGTAGACGCCGCGACCGCCATTCCAATTGTTCAACGTTCCGTTATCAGGATGCCCAGGCTCGCTCCCATACGCCAGGCCCGCCTCTTTCACACGCCCGAAAATCTGGTCGAATTCCTCGTCACTCACGTGAAAAGCGTAGTGATGGACGCCGAATTGCTCAGTAGCCTCGTAATCATCGTCGAAATCAAGTGTGAGTCTGTCATTCACCTGCACTGCCGCAAAATATCTACCGGAGGGTTCGTAGGGAACTCCGAAGATCTGCGAGAAGAATCGTGCCGAAGCGTCCTTGTCGCGGGCTGGGACAATCGTATGGTTGAGTTCGATAGTCATGGGTTGCCTCGCTGTATATAGCGAACATCTGGTAACGCTCTAGATTTCGTTGCCATCATAGGCCTGCTGCGCACGTTGTAGATCGGGTTTGCACATATGGAGAATAGCGGCCATCGCTCGTTCTGATTTAACAGCATCCTTGCCCCGCAACATTTCATTCCAGCCCGGCACGACAATCTGCCACAACAAACCGTACTTCTCCTTCAGCCAGCCACAGGGGCTTTCTTCTCCATCTTCAGAAAGTTTGCGTCACATCTTGTCCCATCGATTACGCTTCATCATAGGGTTTGCATGTTCGCGGAGCGCCAGGGGCTTGCGTATCTAACGATTGCCGATAGCTGATACACCCTCGAATGAACTCGGGCCATTCCGGTACGACCGGAATCGGATCCGTTTTCTCCGGCAACAAACCCCACAACGCGGGGTGATGCCAACATAACTCGTGCTCGGTGCTGTCCCGATGCTTCCGAATACCTTCTCTCAGTTTCTTTACCTCAGCGAAGAGTTGATCTCGCGTCATCTGTTCAAGATCTTCATCCACAATTCACCTCATAAGCCTTAATCGAACGTGTACGAACCACTCGAATATCGTCAACGCCTGAGCTATACGGTGCATAGACGCTTTTTGCCGTACGACAACTGATCGATTAGTCGCCGCTGTGAATTAGGGCAAGATGGAGCGCAGCAGCACCATTGACAGTGTGCCGATGGCAACTCCAAGAACAAGCGCGAACCATACACGATAACCGGCGAGCCACATAGACGCGAGCTTGCCCATCGAAAAGCCCTGCCCTCCTATTTGGGCCATCAGCGTAAGCATGTCGGAGCAAATCCACTCCTCGGCAATTTTCCCATCGGCAATTCGGTATAGCTCGTTGCTCTCGTATTCTATTTTCTTTCCCGTGGGTTGGATTCCTAGGAACTCGCCAGCATGCGTGCCTGTAAAGCGCACTCGAACAGCAACTTTGTCCTCACCCGAAAATATATCCTCAATCTTTACTTGAATGTCTGGAAATGCCGAGAAGAGGATTTCAGTGTGCTTGCGCCATGCATCAGTTCCTCGTTTTTGATACGGCATTCCAGCTATGTTGATGATGAAGTCTGCCGGCATCAACTTCACAATCGCGTCCACATCCTTGCGTCCCAATGCCGAGAACGCGTTTCGGATCAGCTCGATGTTGAACTGAGGGTTGGAAGGCGCTGTAGTCATGACTGAACTCCTCTCGCACTATCCGTAATGAAATGGCGGCACATTTACAGGACACCTGGTCAATCGTTATGGCTTCCAAAACTCGCTCGCCCCGTTTGGCAGTGTGGCCAGCACACGGTCGAAGTCAGGCTCGCGAACATGCTTTCTCAACGCCGTGGCAACATCTCGATTGGTTCGATATGCCAAGCGACGGGTGATGGTTTTCTTCTCTTACCCTCCCGCCATGGCGCCTACGATCAACAGTGGCTCGGCTCCGCTTACCACGGCTGCGGGCAGGGGGCTGTCCGTCGAGTCGTGTGATAGGTCCTGCTCGCAGGCGAAGAAGCGGATGAACGGCCGGCGGCGTTTCGTCTGATGATCACGGATCGTTCCACGCAACATGGGATAGCGAGCCTCCAAGGCATCGAGGACCGAATCCACCGTGACCGGCTCGGCGACATCCAACGCGACTTCGCCGTCCACCCGTGCCAGGGTTCGCAAATGTTGCGGCAGCACGACGCGGATCATGGCAATGTTTGGACCTCCACCGAAAGTACCGCTGGCAAGTCTCGCACGATCGGTCCCCAACTGTCGCCGCCGTCGGTTGAACCATAGACCTGCCCACCGGTCGTACCGAAATAGATGCCACAGGGGTCGAGCTGATCGACCGCCATCGCATCGCGCAGGATATTGACGTAACAATCCTGCTGCGGCAGTCCCTTCGTCAGAGCCTCCCATTCGTTCCCGCCGACCTTGCTGCGGTAGACGCGCAGCTTCCCCTCCGGCGGATAATGTTCAGAATCACTCTTGATGGGCACCACATACACGGTGTTCGGCTCGTGCGCATGCACGGCGATCGGAAATCCAAAATCGCTCGGCAAGTTACCGCTGATCTTCTGCCACTTCTCGCCGGCATCGTCGCTACGCAGCACGTCCCAATGTTTTTGCATGAACAGGATGTTCGGACGCGACGGATGCATCGTGATATTGTGCACACAGTGGCCGACTTCGGCGTCCGGATCGGGCAGTTCATACTTCGAGACCAATCCTTTGGTGATCGGCTTCCACGTTTTCCCCGCATCGTCGCTGCGGAACGTGCCGGCGGCTGAAATCGCCACGAAGATGCGGTTTGGGTTGCTCTTGTCCAGCACGATCGTATGCAAACACATCCCGCCTGCGCCCGGCTGCCAAAGTTGGCCCTTCGCGCTCCGCAATCCCGCCAGTTCCTTCCAGGTCTTGCCGCCATCTGTTGATTTGAAGATCGCCGCATCTTCTACACCGGCATAGACCGTGTCCGGATCGGTCAGCGACGGTTCGAGGTGCCAGACCCGTTTGAATTCCCACGGACGCTGCGAGCCGTCGTAATGTTGGTGGGTTGTGAGCGGTTTGCCGGTCTCCGCGGAAGCGTCATAGACAAACATATTACTCTCGCCCTTGGGCATGCCGTCTTCGCCCATGAGGTCTTCAGGCTTGGTGCCGGGCGGGTTCCAGGTCTTGCCCCCGTCGTCCGATCGTTGGATGACTTGGCCGAACCAACTGCTGGTTTGCGAGGCATAGATCCGATTCGGATCAGCCGGCGAACCCTTGAGGTGGTACATTTCCCACCCGCCGAAGTGCGGGCCATTCACGATCCAGTTCTTTCGCTTGCCGTCGGACGTAAGGATAAACGCGCCTTTCTTTGTCCCAACCAGTACTCGAATTGTGCTCATGGACTACTCCTTCTTCTGTGCAAGGTTTCGTTACTCATTCGGGAGTCCTGAGATCTCGATCAGCGGTCGTACTTCAACCGTTCCGATGCGTGCGCCAGGCACACGGCCTGCGATGCTGACCGCCTCGTTGAGATTCCGGGCATTGATGAGGAAATAACCGGCGATCTGCTCGCGGGTTTCGATGAAGGGGCCGTCCGTCACCAACGGCTTTCCTTCGCGCATCCGGACCATCACTGCCGTGGCCGCCGGCTGCAACGGCGAGGCGCTCAGATATTGCCCAGCGGCATGAAGCTGGTGGGTCAGCTCAATCGATTCGGCGAGCATCTGTTGCTGCTTGTCTTTCGCGATTTTCTGAAAAGCCTCTTCGTTGTGGTGCACGATCAGCATGAACTTCATGGAGTCCCTCCGTACCTCTCGTCATGCACAGCCGAGTTCTTTCATCGGACGGACCTCCACGCTGCCAAACTTGGCCGCTGGGAAATGAGCGGCGATCCGGATGGCGTCATTCAGATCCCGCACGTCGATCATCAGAAAACCGCCCAGTTGCTCTTTGGTTTCGGCAAAGGGCCCGTCGATCGTTGTGGTCTTGCCATCGCGGACCCTCACCGTCGTCGCAGTTTCCACCGGATGGAGGGGCGAGGCCGCAATGAGCTGGCCTTGCTTCTGCAGAGTATCGCAGTAGGCCATGGCATCATTGGAAATGGTGACCCGTTCGTTCTGCGGCATCGCATTGAGAACCTTTTCTTCGACGTAGACGAGGCAGAGATACTTCATGATGCATCCTCCTTCAAATGGCTCGACGCCTGCTGACAGAAGATAGTCGTCGGGAAAGGTCGAAATCGACAGCGCGCAGGCTCGTGGAGAAACCGAGGAAATGTTGCAAACAGATCAACGGGTTGCGAGGGAAACGCTTACTCTCACGTAATAATCAGCTCGGCCAGCCGTTTCTCCAGGAACCGTCGTTCCGGTTCCTGCTGCGTGAGACTCAGGGCCCGTTGGTAAGACATGCGGGCCTCTGCCATCCGTCCCAGGCGTCGGCAGAGATCGGCTCGGGTTGCGTGCGCTAGGTGGTAGGTTTCCAAGTCGCCTCGTTTCAGAA
>FKKE01000520.1_pt2 | contig 58768 bp, 64 predicted proteins | sample 1106331 | NCBI WGS metagenome assembly FKKE01 (sample SAMEA3931202, study PRJEB13176) | freshwater metagenome | biome: Drinking water system; feature: drinking water; material: freshwater | place: China | collected 2013-02-06 | reverse complement strand
GGCGACATCTATCAAGCCAACCTGTCGCACCGGTTCGAGGTCGCCGGCCTCGCGGCGGCCGCCGCGCCGGACCTCTATGCCAGGCTTCGCGCGGTCAACCCCTCGCCCTTCGGGGGCATCATGGATTTCGGCGACCTCTGCCTCGTCAGTTCCTCCCCGGAACGGCTCGTGCGGCTGGAGGGTCGGAAGGCGGACACCCGCCCCATCGCCGGCACGCGACCGCGCGGGCGGACCCTCGCGGAAGACCGCCGACTGGCGGAGGACCTGCTCACCAACGCCAAAGAGCGGGCCGAACACGTCATGCTCGTCGATCTCGCCCGCAACGACCTGGGCCGCGTCTGCCGCTATGGCACGGTGCAGGCGGACGAACTCATGGTCATCGAGCGTTATTCCCACGTGAGCCACATCGTCTCCAACGTGTCGGGCCTCCTGCGCGACGGGCTCGACGGGTTCGACCTCGTCCGCGCGATCTTCCCCGGCGGAACGATCACGGGCGTGCCGAAGATCCGTTGCATGGAGATCATCGAAGCCTTGGAGCCGGTCCGACGCGGCTCCTACACGGGCTCGATGGGCTACCTGAGCTGGTCGGGCGACCTCGACCTCAATATCGTCATCCGCACCCTCGCCCTCGCCAAGACCGCCGGCTACGTGCAGGTGGGCGCCGGCATCGTGGCGGACTCGGACCCGGCCAAGGAGTACGACGAAACGCTCTTCAAAGCGGAAGCGCTGCTCAAGGCCCTTGCGCCTCGGGACCCCGCGGCCGACGCCCCGCGGCCGACACCGTAGCCTCCGGGACCATGCGGATTTATCTCAACGACCGGTTCGTGGACCGACAGGACGCCGTCGTGTCGGTCTTCGACCACGGGTTTCTCTACGGCGACGGGGTCTACGAATCGTTGCGCGCCTACGGCGGCAAGTTTCTCCTGCTCTCGCAGCACTTGCACCGGCTGGCACGCTCGGCCGATGCCATCGGGCTCGCGCTGCCCCTGACCGAGCGGGATTGGCCGGCTCTGCTGCACGACTGTCTGGCACACAACCGCTTGGCCGACGCCATGGTCCGCATCACCGTCTCCCGCGGCCCAGGCGACATCGGTTTGGACCCGGCCCTTTGCCCCAAACCGACGCTGGTTATCACGGCCCGGCCGTTCCGGCCCTATCCCGAGCAACTGTTCGACGAGGGGGTGAGCCTGGCGATCGTCCGGACGCGCCGCACCGCAAACGACGCCATTCCGTCCCATGTCAAATCGCTGAATTTTTTGAACAACATCCTGGCCAAGCGGGAGGCCTCGGCCGCGGGAGCCTTCGATGCGCTCATGCTGAACGTCGACGGCCACCTGACCGAATGCACCACCAGCAATCTCTTCTTCGTCGAAGGAAACCGCCTCTGCACCCCGTCGCTCGATTGCGGCCTGCTGGAAGGAGTCACGCGCGGCCTCGTCCTCTCCCTGGCCTGCGAACAGGGCCTGGCCGTGGAAGAAGACCGTTATCCGGCGGCTCGCCTGGCGGCCGCGGCCGAATGTTTCCTCACCAACACGTCCATGGAGATCATGCCGGTGACGACGCTCGACGGGGCGCCGGTGGGCACGGGACGGCCCGGTCCCCTCACCCAACGGTTGCGCCGGCTGTTTCAAGACAATGTCGCCCGATTCCTCGGCTGAAGCCCCGCCTTCTCAAGTTTTTTCCCCGACCGACCGATAGAGCCGTCGTGTCTTCCCGCCGGCCGTTCCCCAAAAGCACGGATGTTTTGACACCTTCTGGAGGCGATGCTATCGTGCCCGGCATGTTGGATGGTGTGAAGCGGTTGCAGACGTTGTCCCGTCCGTTCCGGCTGGCCGTGGCGCTGACGGCCTTCGGCCTGGCCGCGGCCCTGTCGCTCCCCGATCGGGCCGGCGCCGGCGAGATCTATTTCTATGTGGACGCGGAAGGCACGATGCATTTCACGAATACGCCGACCGACGCGCGGTTTCAGAAGTTCCGCGGCGCCCCGGCCGTCCGGATGCAGCGGCCGCGGCCGAACGTGGATCAGACGATCGCCCGCCATTCGCGGCAACACCGCATCGATCCGGCCCTGCTCCGCGCCGTCATCAAGGCGGAGTCGGACTTCGATCCCCATGCCGTATCGCGCAAAGGCGCGATGGGGCTGATGCAGTTGATGCCGAGCACCGCGGTGCAGTTGGCGGTGCGCAACCCCTACGATCCCGAGGAGAACATCGGGGGCGGGGCGCGCTACTTGCGGTATTTATTGGATCGGTTCGACGGGAACGTGCCGCTGGCCCTGGCCGCCTACAATGCGGGAGAATCCGCCGTCGATCGCTACCGGACGCTCCCGCCCTTCGAAGAGACCCGCGCCTACGTGGCCAAAGTGCTCCGCTACTATCACGGCTTTCTCGCCAACGAAACCCGGCACGTCTGGCAATCGGCCGGCCGGTTCACCGCCGCCGCGAGCCCGTCCACGCTCGTCTACTCAGCGCTCCCCGGCAACCGCTAAGATCGGCCTGGCACCCGGCCCGTCTTGCACGGGTCCGGCGATGCGGCTGTGTTGCGTCCACCCGCGGCGGCGGCGATCCGGACAATCCGCCCGATAGTGCGCGCCGACGCTGTTTTCGCGCCACAGGGCCGCTTCCGTGACGCACCGGGCGAGTTGGATCAGGTTCTTCACTTCCAGATCGAGCCGGCCGGCGAACGAACGATGCACCAGCCGCTCCCACCGGGAGAGCTGGCCGGTGGCGGCGACCAGCGAGTCGCGCGTCCGCACGATGCCGACCTTGCCCCACATGAGGCGGCGGAGCGAGCTGCGGAGTTTGTCGGCGTCTTCCAACGCCCCCCCCACGCAGGCCGGCCCGTCCAGGTCCCGCACGCTCGGCAACCCAACCGGGCTCCGGCCGATGCCGCCGGCGGAGACTGCGGCCGCCAGGGCCGCCCTTGCGCCGAACACCAAGCCTTCCAGCAGCGAATTGCTGGCCAGCCGGTTGGCGCCGTGGACCCCGCTGCAGGCCACCTCGCCTGCCGCGAAGAGGCCGGGGAGCGTGGAGGCCCCGTGCACGTCCGTCTTGACCCCGCCCATCATGTAATGGGCGCTCGGGGAAACGGGGATCCATTCTTCGGTCATGTCGATGTCGTAGCGCAAGCAGGTGGAATAGATGGTGGGAAACCGGCGCTTGACGAAGTCCGCGTCCAGGTGCGTCACGTCCAGGTACACGTGGCGCGAGCGCGTGGCCGCCATCTCGCTCCAAATGGCGCGGGAGACGATGTCCCGCGGCGCCAGCGCCCCGGCCGGATGGTACCGCTCCATGAACACTTCGCCTTTGATGTTGCGGAGCTGGCCGCCTTCGCCCCGGATCGCTTCCGACAGCAGGAAGGGCGGACTGGACGGGAGGTAGAGCGCCGTCGGGTGGAATTGTACGAACTCCATGTCTTCCAGCACCGCCCCGGCCCGATAGGCCATCGCCATGCCGTCGCCCGTGGCGTTCGGCGGATTGGTCGTGCGGGCGTACATCTGCCCGGCCCCGCCGGTCGAGAGCACGACCGCCAGCGCCGGCACGACGAAGCGGCGGCCCGTGTCTTCGTCCAAGACCAGGGCGCCGACGCAGCGCCCGCCGACCGTGACCAAATCCGCCGTAAAATGCCGCTCCAGCCAGCGGATCGATTTCTGCCGCCGGGCCTGCGCCATCAACACGCGGACCATTTCGTTGCCCGTCGCATCGCCCCGCGCCCGCAGGATGCGGCTCCGGCTGTGTGCGGCCTCCCGCGCGAAGGCGAACTTGCCGCCGACCTTGTCGAACCGCGCCCCCCAGGCGATCAGCTCCTGAATCCGCTCCGGGCCTTCTTCGACCAGCACCCGTACGGCCTCCTCCCGGCAGAGCCCGTGCCCGGCCTTGAGCGTGTCCGTGAGATGGATCGCCACGTCGTCTTCTTCGCTCAAGGCCACCGCCACGCCCCCCTGCGCGGCGATCGAGCTGCTCTCCAGCGGATGGCCCTTGGTCAGGATCAACACGCGGCCGTGGCGGCTCAATTCGATGGCGGCCCGCAACCCGGCCACCCCGCTGCCGATGACGAGGAACTCCGCGGCTTCTTCGTGGGTCTTGCGCATAGGCGGATGGGGGCTACACGGACGCGCGCGTCACTTGGCCGGGCCGGCCGGCTGACCGGCCGGCGCGGTCTCTTTCTCGGTCGCCCGCTTGGCCATGCCGAAGGGCAAGTCGCCTTCCGTGTCCCGGAGCAAAATGGAATGTTCGCCGATCCATCGCAGTACCCCGTGACCCCGCTCGCGCTGCAAGGGGCTGTCGTCGTCCTTTTTCCACGTGCCCTGCCAGTGGATGAAGACGTCGATCCGTTCGCCGTCGATCACGATCCGCTCCATCGTCCAATCCAGCGTGATCTCGCGATAGTGCTGGAAATCGTCGAGCGCCCCGTTCTCCACACGATCCGCGCGGTTCGACGGGAGCAGCAGGGCATGGAGCCCCGACGCGTCTTTTTCCGCATAAGACTTGCGGAGCGCGTCCATCGCATCGGTGATGCGCTTGTACCGCACCGCATCGGTCGGATAGCGCGACTCTTTCTTGGAACACGCCAAGGCGAGGGACGCCGCCAGAACGACGAGCAGGAGACGGCCGGGCCAGGTCCGCAGCGGATCGCGTTGCATGCGCCAGTATAGAAACCGCCGTGAGAGGCCGTCAACTGCGCGCATTTCTTGACACTGCGCATACCCCTATGCTACGAACCCGTGCGTTTTGTCACGGCTGCGACACGGATGGTTCGTGCCCGCAGCATCTGTCACTGCCGAGGGAGACTGCATGTCGAGCGTACTGAAGAAGCGCCGGAAGAAAATGCGCAAGCACAAGTATAAAAAGCTGCGCCGGAAACAGAAGTTCGCGCGGCGCCGCGCGTAACGTCGCGCGGACGCCCCGCGCGGTGAACGGAGTCCATCGTGCCGGAAGCGAAAAAAGCCCGGGTCAAAGTTCGGACGATGAACAGTGTCTACGTGGGGGACTTCGTCATTCCCCCCATGCGGAACCGTGTGTCCGACGTCCTCAACGAAGAACAGCGGCTCTTCATCAATCTCACCGACGTCGTCATCGACGACAAGGAACGCGCCGACTTCATTTCTCTAAACAAAAATCTGATCGAATCCATCACGCAGCTATAGCGCGGGCTTGCTCGTTCCGTCTCACCTTCGACGCGCTCATTCCCCAAGTCTCCGGTATTAAATGACGTACTATTCTCGCTTCTATCCGTTTTTGCGCCCCTATTTCTCCCGCATGGCGGCGGCCATCTTGCTCGTCGCGACCGCGGCGGCGCTGAACCTCGTCCTGCTGCGCCTGGCCGGCCGCCTCTGGGACGTCATCACCGTCCAGCGCGACGTGGCCGGCATGACCGCCCTCGTCTGGACGTTCCTGGGCCTGATGACCGCCCAAGGCCTGCTGTCGATGGGCCACAGCTATCTCGTCGCCTGGGTCTCCCAGCGGATCATGGCGGACTTCCGCACGCACCTCTTCGCCCATCTCCAGAAGCTCTCGCTGGGCTTCTTCGCCAAGCGGCGCACGGGCGAAATCCTCTCCCGCCTCATGAACGACGTGGGCGTCATCCAGAGCACGGTCACGGAAACGCCCATCGACTCCGCCAAACATCTCGTCACCTTCGTCGGCGGCGTGGGCTTCCTGTTGGTGATGAACTGGCGCCTCTGCCTGCTCATTTTGATCCTGCTTCCCGTCCTCGTCCTCGTCGCCAAGTTCTTCGGCCGGAAGCTCCGGGCGCTCTCCACCACGATCCAGGACAAGACGGCGGGCACCACCACCATCGCCGAGGAAGTCCTGTCCGGCATCCGCGTGGTGAAATCTTTCGTGCAGACCGGGCGGGAGGAACGGCGCTTTGCCGCGCAAGTCCGGTCCAATGTGCAGAGCGCGTTGCGCCGCGCCGCCATCATGGCCGTCTTCGTGCCCGTCATCACCGTGCTGACCTTCGCCGCCGCGGCGGCCGTGCTCTGGTACGGCGGGCGCCAGGTCATCGAGGGAACGATCTCTCCCGGCGACCTCTTCGCCTTCGTCCTCTTCGCCGGCATCCTCATCGGCCCCTTCGGGTCGGCGGCCCGGGTCTTCTCGCAGATCAAGGAAGCGCAGGGCGCCATGCAGCGGGTCTTCGACATCCTCGACACGGAGCCGGACATCCGCGACCGGCCCGACGCCGTGGACATGCCGCCCATCCAGGGCCGCGTCACCGTCTCGCACGTCAGCTTCGCCTACGACCCGCGCCAGCCGGTCCTCTCCGACGTGTCCTTCGACGCGGCCCCCGGCCAGATGGTCGCGCTGGTCGGCCCCACCGGGTCGGGCAAAACCACGCTGATCAACCTGCTCCACCGGTTTTACGATCCGGCGGAAGGCACCATCGCCATCGACGGCCGCGACCTGCGCGCGGTCCGGCTCGACAGTCTCTACCGGCAGATCGCGCTCGTGCCGCAGGAGACCGTCCTCTTCGGCGGGACCATCATGGACAATATCCGCTACGGTCGCGACGGCGCCTCCGAGGAAGAGGTCATCGCCGCCGCCAAGGCGGCCAACGCACACGACTTCATCGAGGCCATGCCGGACGGGTACAAGACCATCGTCGGGGAAAAGGGCGTGAATCTTTCGGGCGGGCAGCGGCAGCGGCTCGCCATCGCGCGGGCCGTGCTCAAGAATCCGCGGATTCTGATTCTGGACGAAGCGACCTCGGCGCTGGACGCCGAATCGGAGCGGCTGGTGCAGGAGGCGCTGGACCGGCTCATGGCAGGCCGCACGACCTTCGTCATCGCCCACCGGCTCACCACGGTCCAGGGCGCGAGCCGGATTCTCGTCTTGCAGAAGGGCAAGCTCGTCGAGGACGGGACCCACGAGCAGCTCATGGCCCGCGACGGCCTCTATCGCTATCTCTATACCCTTCGTCTCGAAGAGCAAACCACCTGACAGGATGGTGAAAAAGACCGCCAGCGTCGTTCTCGCGTCGCTCGGAGGCTCAATGTACCGTCCCGTGTACGCCTCGCCTCCTCGCTAGCTGTGGCCTTGCTGGACGGCCTTTCTGACCATCCTGCCGCACGCTTAACTTCCTCGCGCCAAGCTCGTCGTAGCCGCAAATGTGCGTTCTGAAATCGCGCAGTCGCATTGCGAGACGGGTGCGCGGAGCTGCGAGGGAGGGAGGCATACTTGTAGCACGGTATGTTGACCGACCGAGCGGCGAGCCCACCCGCTTGGCCGCCAGATGTGCGGCCAAGCTCGTCGCAGCAGCGAATGCGCGATTTCAATGTCCTTCGGCGCGGAGGACAGCCAGATAGGCCAACAAATCCGCGATTTCGCGGTCGAGCAGCAGATTCTTCTTGGGATACATCCCCGTGCCCGGATGGCCGTACTTGATGGACACGAAGCGTTGCGCCTCGTCCTGCGACTTCAGCGTCGCAGCGTCGCGCAGATCGGCCGGCTGGGGATTGAGCTTGGCAATGCCCTTCGTAAGCGCCTCCGACTGGTGCGGCCGCTTCGTGAGATAGCCGTCCGTCCCGTGGCAGTTCGCGCAGCCGCCCAGGCCGTTGAAGATCGCCTGGCCCCTGGCCGCATCGCCCTCCGGCAAGGGCGGCACCACCGGCTCTTCCGCCCGCGCAAGCGCCGTCAGGCTCAGCAGCAAGACCGTCGCCAACATCGCCCGCGTCATAGCGCATCCCTCCATCAGTAGGCCCGTCTGTCGGGACGCTGATTCCATGCGTCGAACAAGGCCAGGCAGTCCTCGCGGAGCAGCCCGCCGGTCGATCATGCCATTAGCCATTCGTGGGCGCCAGGGTTGTGCCCCTATCAACTTAACTAACCCGCCGCCTTTTGATTCATGATATATTGCCTTTCATGCTGAGACGTACGCTCAACAAGACCAATCCCTATCTCGTCAATCCGGCCAAGCGCCGCGAGATGTTCGAGATGACCGTATCGACCTCCACAGATGTTGAGGGAGTGAAGCCGACACACTCCGACTTGGCTGCCAGGGCCACGCGTCGCCCTACGCGGTCCCGTGAATCTGCAAGGTCCGCTCGATCACCGCGATAAACAACCTCGCCATCGGCTCATAATTTCGATCCACCCCGGCCTGAACCGCCGCGAAGTACTCCTCTCGCTTTCGACCCGACAGCGCATCGAACGACAACGCCGGCAATCCGGCTTGCAGCCCCATCAGCACAGCCAGCATGCGAGCGACGCTGAGCAGACCCTCACCGGCGGAAGAGCGTCTGCCGGTACTGCGTCCCTTTTACCTCGTACTCGACGATCAGCTTTCCGTCTGCATCCAGGTGCCCGGTCCCGGTTCGCCCGGAGAGATGGAACTGCTGCTCCTGCACTTCCCAGGTCCCCTGCTCGCTGCCCCAGGTATAGGTGCCGTCTGATCGCAGCATCAGTTGCGGCCAGGTGGGACAAGCCCGCCCGGTGAACGGGCCACCGTAGACCGACTGGCAGGCCCAGGTCCCGGCCAGCGAGGCGTCCGGAACGGTCCTGTCGCTCCCGGCCGAAGCAGGAGCGGAGAGGGTCAGGACGAAGCAGAGAGCGGCGAGGAGTCGGGCTGGCTGCTGCATGACACCTTCAATCAGCCCAAGGTGTCGGCGAGAGGCGCGATGTTCAGGCAATCGGCAATTTGATCTCGGTCCGTTCGCCGGTCGCCTCATTCTGGAGCACGAGCTGTCCGGCGTCTTCCCGAGCCAGTTGAACATTGGCATTGAGGAGTTCGATCCCGTACACGGTGCCATCGGGTGCAAGATCGACATTGATCTCGTCGCTCACGTGAATGGTCTCGACTGCGGCCGTCTTGGCATGCAGACGGAGGTACGCGATGTTATAGCGAGGATCGTACGTGAGTTTCATAGAGACCTCCTGTACTGCGCGAACGGCTTAATAGTAGCGGGTCACCACCGTAATCACAAGCCAATCCTCCCCTTCACGCACGGCGAACGCCTCGACCTGCTTGATGGCGTAGTGCCGATCCCGCCACACGGCATCGAAACGGAAATTGCGCCGAAACCCGGTGCGGCCGAACTTGGCGGGAAACATTTCCCCTTCCAGAACCGCCGCGCGAACCTCGGCCTCCGTCGCGCCGCGCTCCGAGAGACGGCCCAGCGCATGAGGATGGAAGCGAATCATCATCGGACATCCTCTCGGAATGCGCGCTGGCGGAAAGCCTCCTGAGCGAGGCTTATCATACGTCAATACTCATGCCTGCCCCTAACCTTTTATCCCTGATACCATGAAAATCGAACGGAGACTATTCGAATTTCATGGTCATGTTTTCATCCAGGTGCCCGGTCCCGGTTCGCCCGGAGAGATGGAGTCGGCCCTCCTTTACTTCCCAGGTCCCCTGCTCGCTCCCCCAGGTATAGGTGCCGTCCCCGCTGAGTTTCAGTTGCGGCCAGGTTGGACAAACCCGCCCGGTGAATGGGCCTCCGTAGACCGACTGACAGGCCCAGCTCCCGGCCAGCGAGGCGTCCGACGCAGCCCGGTCGCTGTCGGCCGAAGCAGGGGCGGAGAGGGACAGGACGAAGAGGAACGCGGCGAGGAGTGGGGTTGGTGGATGCATGGGACACCTCTTCGAGCAAGGCACGGAGGGTGCGGGAGGAGGCTGGCCGGAAGAAAGACCGCCGATTCTTTAATTCTTCTTCGCCTTCGATTGCTCGTTTAGGCCAGGATAGCCTCTTCCTCAGACACAGGAAGTTTAGGATCGGCTTTGACCGTCAGCCATTTCAAGGTGGCCAGATTACGGATTGTCGAGGCAACTGTATATTGATCAAGAGGCGGGCGACGTTTCTGCTTCCAATGCATGACCGCGTCTAAAACTGTGGTCTCGGAGGGAGGCTCATGTTTTTCCTGTTCCAACTCCCTAGCCGCAAACAATACGGTAGCGATGACCTCTGCCTGATCGGTGTTGACCCGCATAAACAAATCAGCCGACTTTTCGAGCGTATTCGTCCACTGCTCAAAAAAAGACCCGTACTTTTGTCGAACACGGGTGTAGTTCGGCCCTGCCTTCACCATGAACATCTTCCCGTGCCGCTCTTCCTGAAGCAGTCCGTTATTGATTAACTTGGCTTCCACGCTCTTCAAATCTTCCGAGAACGGACCGAAACTACCGCGTTGATAGCGCAAGCCGGTCGGCAACCCCTCGTTCGTCGCGACGTAGGCAATTTTTTGAAACAGCGTTCTTCCAATCGGCCAATGATAGGGCTGCTGTTCGATTCGGGCGATAATTTCAACCAACGCCACCCAAGCCGGATTCAGTGCAGCCTGTCCGTTCTTAACGGTTTGGTCCGTATGCGCCCCAAGGCCATGTTCGAGGAACTCCACCGTCAGCTCTTTCGGGCGAGTCCCGTATGGAGCATACATTTCGACCGGGATGGGCATCGCTTTCACGAACCGATAAATCAAGGGGCCGACGACTCGCCATTCCAATTGCCCGTTGCCGCACCCAAGCGGAGGAATAGCGAGCGAGGTAACGCCCCATGCCTGGTAATGCTCAAGCAGGTATTGCAACCCGCGCTCGATGTCGCCAAGTCGGGAAATGGATTTCCAATGATCCTTGGTCGGGAAATTGATGATCTGGGGCAGGAACAAGGTTTTGTAAAGGTAGGGCATGCCGAGTTTGACTTCGCCTTGCTCGCACCGCTTGACATAATCGTCATACATGTCCGGGAAGCGGCTCTTGAATTCGAGCGCAATCCCCTTGCCCATCACACCCACACAATTGACCGTGTTGATCAGCGTCTGGGCTTTTGACTGTAGTATGTCCCCGACCAGGATTCTCATGGCTCCCTCTCAGAAGAACATACCACTGTTGACAGTAACCGGCAATTGAGTATTGAGCGCCTGGAACGCCCGCAACGCCTGCTCATTCGCCACATAGGCGCCGATCACAAATCGCGACTCAAGCTTGTCCGGCACAAGCACTTCCGCGCATTTGACGGATTTGCGTTTCATTTCGTCAAAAGGATCTGTTGCGTTGATCCAGAACCGGGCGAAGACCATTTCTTTATCCAATGCTCGCACCCCATCCGCCGCCGGATAGAACCGCACATAATCGCTCGCCGCGTTACGATCAGCCACGATCACGCCTGACACGTCGAGTGCAGCCGGAGCGATCCGCAAGACACAGATCACGTCGTTCTGAGCACGTCGCTTGCTGAGCATGGGGTTATGGGCATCGAAGTACAGATTCACGTATTCGTGCAACGGGCGAGCGCCGGGGATTTGTTTATCCCGCCGTCGGTCCTGTACTTCCGCCATGGCAACGGACACATGCGGCAGATGCGCGACCCGGCGGTGCGACAAAATACCGTGCGCCAAAATCGACGGAACATTTTCAATGGGCGTGATGTAGTGCAGCTCTGAGACATCCTCCAGATTCACTCCTCGATCCCTCTACTGCTGCTCTACACCTCAAAGACTTTGAGGACTTCGTCGCCGTAGCTCGTCCCGTCAACGCGGATGGTGTGGGAGAAGGGCGGAAGGAAAGACAGCTATGATCCGCACTCCGCATAAGTCAATACTCATGCCTAACCCAACCTTATTATCCCTGATACCATGAAATTCGAACAGAGGCTATTCGAATTTCATAGTCACTTCTTTCCGGAGTGGTCGGAGAATAAGGCGCGGGCGGGGTGGGACAGTCCTTCACCGGCGGAAGAGCGTCTGCCGGTACTGCGTCCCTTTCACCTCATACTCGACGATCAGCTTTCCGTCTGCATCCAGGTGCCTGGTCCCGGTTCGCCCGGAGAGATGGAGTCGGCCCTCCTTCACCTCCCACGTCCCCTGTTCACTCCCCCAGGTATAGGTGCCATCAGCTCGCAGCATCAGTTGCGGCCAGGTGGGACAAGCCCGCCCAGTGAACGGGCCACCGTAGACCGACTGACAGGCCCAGGTCCCGGCCAGCGAAGCGTCCGACGAAGCCCGGTCGCTGACGGCCGAAGCAGGGGCGGAGAGGGTCAGGACCAAGAGGAACGCGGCGAGGAATCGGGCTGGTTGTTGCATGGGCACCTCTTCGGGCGCGGGCGCGGAGGGAGCGGGAGGAGGGCCAGCTGAGGAAAAGACTTCCCTTCGTTGTCTCCGTTATAGTTTTCACCGCATCCCTGCATCAGCGGTGAAGGCCAACAAGCGAAATGTTCAACCCAATCCGACCCTGGCGGCTGGGAATCCAGGCATTGATTTCTGCCTCAAGAACACTCTCAATGGCAGGCCTAGCTTCTTCCACATCGACCATTGCAATTTCTCCTACCCGATCTTCCACAGCTTGAAAATGAGAAAGGGTTTTAACCTCCTTGGTGCTCGCATCGTAGAGCAAAGTGATGACCCGACTTTGAATCATCCCCCGCTCATCGCGTCGCCGCACGAGGTAGCGAGCGCACAGCGAACCAACTCCAAGGTCCGCCACATCGCCTGCAACCATTGGCGATCTCGCCTCTTCCAACAATGCATCTATAAGCGGGTGGCCGATCCCTCCCAGCTCGCACCTCCGGGTACGAAGAGCTAACTGGCGGTCAAAGCACACCCTCTCGTACCTGGGAAGTAGGCGATATGCGCGCTGAAGAGTTTCAGGGCAAATAAAGGTCCAGAACTCACCCGTCGGGATTGCACCCCCACCAAGCTTCAGAATCGTTTTCCTCACCCACTCTCCGAGTTCTTCGAGAGAATACCGGCCTTCAAGACTTCGATAACTTTCCAAATTGAAGTGGCCGAGGTCCTGGGCAAGATGGTCTAAGGCTTCTCGCGCCCTGATGGCCTCCTGGATCATCAGTTGGAGTTCCGCATCCGTTCGCCGATAGTCCCGATCCATCAGCGCGCGTTTGTAGAGGTCCTGGTAGTCTGGTCTGCTGCCCAGGTAGCCCAGAATGTCGCTCCGGAAGTCTTCAAGGGGCCGCCCTTGAGCATCGGCTCTGCCGATGGATCGGGCAATTTCAAAGAGCTTGTTCTCCAGTAATCCGTAGATTTGCTCCTCGACCGTGTCCTCCGCGAACAAGTTGTATACCTGCACAGTTTCCTGCTGACCGTACCGATGAATACGGCCGATACGCTGCTCGACGGCCATGGGGTTCCACGGCAAGTCATAATTGAAGAGAATGTGCCCGATTTGGAGGTTAATACCTTCTCCTCCAGCCGACGTGCAGATCAGGAAACGCGCCCCGTTCGGCTTCCAGAAGGCCTCCATGGCTGCAATCTTGTCATCAAGTGGTCCCCCCATGATCCGTGCAATACGGCCGATTCCATAGATCTTGCCCAGTTCTTCCGTGAGGAATTCGAGCGTGTCACGGTATTGGGTAAAGATCACAAACCGCTCGTCAGCGTTGTCATGGGATAGCTCGCTCAATGCGCGGAGGAGCGTGTCAAACCGTCGGTCCGAGCCTTCAGGCACCAGAGAGATCAGCTCACGAACTTTTTCGATTTCCTGCGGAATGTCGGCTTCGGCGTAGACGCCTTCCTCCGCCTCTTCATCGCCATCAAGCGACCAGTCCGTGGATTCGTACGTCTCCTCCAACCGCTTCATCAGACGCCGACGGACACGCAGGACATACGCCTCAACGTCGGTGGACTCCGCCCGTTGTTCACCGAGAATGGCACGGGCGACGGCGAGCATTTCATCCTGGATCTTGAGAATCGCCTCGCTCGTGGCAGCCCCAGACCGACGCCGGGCCTCCAGCGCAAGTTGCTTACGGGCCAGCAGCACTAAGAGGCGGCGGCGGAGCGCTTGTCGAATTGCCCGAGGACTCGACGACATGATCTTCTGGAACGTTGCCATCACGAAACCAATAGCTCGCTGCTGCCGCGTCGTCCGCGACTCATGAATCCCGGCCGCCGTGTAGCCCTCTCGCAGATAATCGCTCAATCGCTCGTAGAATTCCCTTTCTCGCGGAGCCAGGGCAAAGCGCTCGGTGTGAACCTGTCTCCGTCGGAAGATGGGCTGGCCCGCAGCATCAGTCACCTCTCGCTTGGTGCGTCGGATCATGACGCGCGAGAGCATCCCGCGGTGATCGGCGAGATCCTCAGGAGCGGAGAAGAGCTGGTCATTGAGTAATTGGATCAATGACCAGAACTGGTACGGGTTCCCTTGATGAGGCGTGGCGGACAGAAACATGAAGTCGCGGGTATGACTGCGCAACGCTTCAGCCAGTCGAAAGTTCTGAGTCGTTACCGTCTTCTTGCCCGATCGCGTCCGCGACAAGTGATGCGCCTCGTCAAATACGATCACGTCCCAGGGAGGGGCCCCCAAGAGGCGCTGAATACGTCGTGGTTGCTTGAGCGTATCAATGGAAGCAATGACCCAGGCATGCGTTTCCCACGAAGCGGTGCCATGGTCCTGGAAGTCATGACCGAGAATAGAGAAGTGAAGTCGGAAACATTCACGCAATTCATTCTGCCAATTCTTCACCAAACCCGCAGGGGCAACGATCAGCACACGGTCGGCTTCATGGCGAGCGTGCAGTTCTCGGAGCAACATGCCCGTCTCGATTGTTTTACCGAGGCCGACTTCATCGGCCACCAGCACCCGCCGCTCGCCCTTGGCAACCAGATCGTGAACCAAGAGGATTTGGTGAGGCAGGAGATTCACCCGGCTGGATGAGAGCTCCCCCCCGGAATTCGCATGCACCAGGTCCAACGCCGCTTGCTTCACGCAATACAACGTCGGATCGTCGAAGGCGCCCTGCTGCAGGCGTTGCCAGAGATCCCCGGTCTTCTCAAGCAGGTCGAGCGGAAAAACTTCAAGACGGCGGCCGGACGACGTGTCGAACACCACATCAGCCTGATAAAATCCGGCGGCCTCAGCAATCCGGAGCACTTCTCCCACGCCAAGTTCCGGATGGGACGGGACACGCACCTTGTCGTTCGGTGCGAGCGTCGCGTGCTTATAGATGGCCAGTTGTTCGCTCATGTCAGATTGAATCCCACATAGAAGAACTCCGTTCCATTCGGTCCCGACTGTCTGCTCGGTGCTCCAAAAATTCGACGCAAGCTGAGATGCCGGTTGATCCCGGCTTCCAGCCAGAAGTCGTCGGCACGCCGCAAGTGATCACGAAAGACGATTTGCACATTCGTCCCCATCATCGAATTCAGCTCGTTGGCACGGGCAGCCAGCACGGCGCGGATCATGGCCTCCACCTCCGTCAGGTTGGACCCGGCGGCTAACAGGACATCTTCGAGGCCATAGACGAGAAGCCGATGACCTTGCGGGAAGGGAAACGTGTCCTCGCGCAACTCGCGCATGTAATCCAGAAACCCGATGCGATTCGCATGGGGCATGATCCCATCCGGTCGTCGAGGCTGGAGCATGTCCTCTTCAAGCAAGTGATACCCCGGCATTACGATGGCTCCATGGCGCGCAGCAACGGAGCCCCTTCCAGAAGCGCCGACACTTTCTCGACGGACTCTTTCCAATCCGGCCGCCGATCCTTCACGAAACGCAGCGCGGCCTTGAGCTGCGGCCGCAGGCCGGCGAACCGTTCCAGCCACGGAACCACGGATTCGCCCGCCCCGGCTAAGCCAATGACGACATGCAGAAGGTCAACGAGCAGGATATCGTACGCAACGCGTTCGCCCTCTTCCGTGAACAACTCTCCCTGTGTCTGACGAAAGGTGTGCCCAGGCCGATACTGTGCCAGCAGATCAGCCAACCGTTCAGCCGGCTGCTTCACTTCATAGGTCCGTCCGCGACCGGTTCGACCGCGAACCAACAGGCCGGCATCCTTCAGGTCTTCAGCCGTGACCGGCATGCCTCGTACGGCCTTGCTGACTTCATCCACCGTGATCTCACGCCGTTTGTCCGCCAAAACTTTGAGCCAGACGTAGGAGATGGCATCCACTGACTCCAGTTCGGATGGCCAAGGACGGTCTCTGGTGACTAACTGGTCCACGATCGCGGAAATATCCTGGAGCGCCTTGTGGAGAGGCATCGGCTTTCCTTCGTGATCCAACACATGGCCATAGTGAGCGCTATAAAGCTCCAGGGATTTCCCGATGCAAATCAGACGCACATCCTGCTCGGACAGCGGCTGGTTGCCGTACCGTCCCTTTTCGATAGCCTGTAGCTCTTCCTTCGCCTTCCGTCTTACTTCCTGGCGAATCCCGGCCCAGGACCGTTGCCGCGGGTCTTCCTGGCGCTTCCTGCAGACATGGATGAGGTCGTAGGAAATGTTTTCCTTGTCCTGGAGATGCAGGGATGACTCCGACTCGCTATGAATTGGATAGACGGCCGCTAACTCGAACCCCGTCTCGCAGAGCGATTCAAGGAGCCCTTCCCACACCGTTCCTTCCCGGTCAGTATGGTGGAAGGTAAAGATAAGCAGCCCATTGCTGGGTAGGCGCTCATGAACCTGACTGAAAACTTTTGCCAAGCCGTCAAAAAACTCCTTATGGTTCTTCCCCCGAGTCGCGTTTTGGACGATTTCTTCAATCTTTGGCGTGTATTCCGGCGCAAACTGTGGATATCGATCCCTCAAACCCAACCGAAGCCAGACATAAAAGAAATCCGCCAGCTCAGAATAATTGACATTACCTACATAAGGAGGATCGGTGATCGCGGCGTCGAATGCTGAGGTTCCAAGTTGCATTGAGTTTTCACAAAGTAACGAGGCATGTGACAGCCTTATAGAGTCCACTTCTATTTTTTCTTTCTCCTGTCCATCTTCGTCAAATCGAAAGTCCCACGATTGCATTTTAAAAGTAGCTCCCGCACAAACCAGACCAAATTCTGCACTAAATGAGCCTGCAGCTATCCCGGGCAGGCCCCAAACATTATTCTCTGCAACCGTTGTCTTAGGTTGAAAATCATGCCGCGCGAAAACGCCTTCAGCTGTTAGGCTTCCTGCCGAAGAACGTGAGGCTCTGTGGCGTGTAAATTGGTTGTTTGCCTCCAATGCGTTTGAAAATGCGCACATCATCATCTCGCGAAGCGTCTGCTCCTTCTCTTCTAGGATGTAGTGGAGCAGCGTACTCAAGGCCAGGAGCTGGCGCGGCGCGAACATGTCAGCCCAGCAGTTGTAGCGATGCTCCAAAAGGCGATTTGTCTCGGCCCCCTTGGGAATCTCGCTCGTCGGATACGGCAGCTCTGTCTTCCGTGCCTCCCACGCAGCCTCTGCCTGCTGAAGCCGCCGCATATCTGACACGGTGAACCGCTTGAAAAACTTGCCGTTCGGTGGGAGCACGATGTCAGCAGGTAATTTCAGGCTGCGATTTTTGCTCACATCTTGCTGCGGTTCACTTCCGAGCAAAGAGATCTGGTCGTCATCCTGGTCGTCTTCATCCTCCTGCTCGATCGGAATGTAGGACTGAAGCGCATAGGGCCGGACTGGCAACCGTTGCTCTTGCGGCAATTTTCGGATGCTCGCAATGATGTCGTCCTGCTGTCCGCACGAACAACGAAATTTTCCCTTCTCCGGAACATTCCCCTTCTGCGGATCATAGAGATGCCGGCAACTCGGACACTCAAGTTCGCCATCCGGCAACGGTCCCCGCCACTGCCAGACCGCTTCGCAGGCCGGGCATAGCAGTACGGTGAGCTGCACCGATTTCTTCTGCTTTGTCGCGCTCGGAACTTGAAGGCGAACTGCCTTGGAGCAGTGGGGACACGGGACCTCGGTTTGGCTAGCCGACCCTCGCTTGCCCGATTTCGGCGGCTCCGGCGCATAACTCCAGAGCGTCGTCGGGCGTCCTTCGCCGCCGCTTCCACGAGGGGCATTCACCATCAACCCCGGCTCCGCAATCAGCGAGGCAACTTCGACTTCCCAATCGAAGGTCTTGCGACAGGCCGGACACATGGCATCCCTGTGATAACGGATCTTCGGCGCTTTCTGGGCGATGATGTAATCCTTGAACAACGGCACTTCCCTGCGGCAGTGGGGATCGGTGCAGATGGCCGATTTGACCCAGAAGGTGTAAATGACATCGGCTTCGAGCTCTTCGGCGACCTCGGTCTTGTAGAGATTAAGGAGTGTTTCCCTCAGCGGGCGTCCGCCATTCCATGCGACGGGCCGATCGGCCAAGCGTTCGAAGGCGGCTTTCAGCTCATCCAGGTCAACGGGCTCGATCTCCGTCTTGACGATGAACCAGGCGACCGGATTGAGATCAATGCCGATGACTCGGCAGCCGAGTCGCAACGACTCAACAACCGTGGTGCCGCCTCCCATGAATGGATCGAGGATGACTTTGTCTTTCGTATCCGGGTCGTTGGCATGATCTTTGTAGAACTCGGCCATCAAGTCGGTCGGCGTGCCATCCGGCTGCACGGCCGGCTTCAACGCCCCCAGCAATATCGCCCTGAATACGCAGGAGGCCCGCCGCGCGAACCACTTATGCATCTGGTAGATCGGCTTGAACGAGTTGCGCTCAGGCACCGCCAGCCGGTTGATCTCGACGATGGGAAATCCCACTTCAATGGCTCGGCGCATGGTGGCATCGGCGACCGGGGCGCTTGGCGCCGGCGTGCCCGGAGACTTGCTTTGTTCACGTGCCGGCTGCATGGTGACCTGTCAGGGGACCTGCACGTCCGAGGGGGCGTAGATTTTCAACTCTTTCAGCGCGCGGAAACGCTGATCCGCCGTAATCAGCGCGTCGGCTCCGATGCGTAAGGCAATGGACGCGATGAGGGAGTCATTCGTCAGTAACCCATAGCGTTCCTGAAGTTCCAGCGCCTTTCCCATGAGGTCCGCCTCCTGGCACGGTTCGAATCCCAACCCCAGTGTCACCAAGGCCTTCACCTTATCCCGATACATCGTCAGACCCTTGATGACATTGGGTTTGCCGGACAACTGACGGGCCGGGTTGGCGCCCCGGACATGACCGAGCAAAATGGCCTCGGTGACCATCAACCGGTGGATGGTTTCCTGCCACACCGGTTGGGGAAGCACGCCGACCACGTCCCGGTCTTCGATGCGACGCAGAAGGCGCTGGGCCTGCGGCGACGCGGCTTGTTCCGCGTAGATCAAGATGTTCGTATCGAGCACGCACAGATTTCCGCTCGGAATATCGTCGAGGTTCATAGCTCCCACATGTCCTCTTCGAGCACGTGGCGAAGCTGCTCCGGCGTGAGCTTCATCGGCCGTTCGCAAAACAAGTGATAGGCCATCCGCCGCTCGTTCGGAGAGGCCGCGTCCTTGCGAAGATACTGGACGAGGGCATCCTGGATCAGATCGCTGATCGAGCGCCCCTGCTCCGCAGCCTTGCGCTTGGCCAATCTCATGACCTCTTCTTCGATTTGGGTGCCGATCTTCTGTTTCATCGCGTTACTCCTTTGGCCCTAACACAAGCCAGGGGGTCAGCATCTCCATCAGACTGAGGCCGCCATGCCGATACAGCGACTGACTCGGCGACGGCGCTTGCGGTCTGTTGTGAATGCGTCCCGCAAGAACTCCCAGTCTGCGGGCGGGATCAACCCACAGCCCCAACCTTCTGTCGGGCAGCGCGTCCTCAGGCTCGAAGAACTTGAACCGTTTGCCCTCAAGCGGTTTGTCTACGCCCTGCAACCTTGGCTCGCTCAAGCCTTGCCCTAAAAAGATATACCCGTGGTCGCTGGTGATCAGAACCGGCTTCTCCCTCGGCACGACTTGCACGGTTCGCATCCAGACGGTTTGCAGCATGTCCCAGATCGAATCGAACAACTCCGGGCTCGACGCATGCGTGTCCATAAACCGCATGTCTGGAAATCGCATCCAGAGAAGCAGGGCGCCGTCGGTCTGTTCGATCGTCTGTTTCTCTGTGGGTTGTCGAAACCAATACGCCCGAATCCCCTGATCGCGCAGCTCCCGGCGCCCAGGCAGATCGTTTGGGGCAATAGCCGCTAACCCCAAGCCCATGCGATCTGCAATGAATCGTTCGGTCTCGCTCGGCACGGCTGCTCGGCCGCATCCTGTTTCCAAAATCGGTCGGCCCGAGGCCTGCGCCAACTCGACGAGTCGGGGCAGCTCTCGGATCGAGCACCCATCAAGGATCACCACTGCCGCTCCGGGATGACGCGCCCAGAAGGATTGGATGATCGTGTCTTCAGGCGGTGAGGCCGCAAGCTCTCCGTAGATCGAATCCCCGGCGAGCGTGAGCAACGTTTCTCGGCGATGGACCATGGCCTCGCCTCCGAGAAGATATTCTGCCGGCCTCTGTCCGACGGCCCGATATCGCTCTATAGTCCACACTTCTTCCGTCAGCCAGCGCGTCAGATCAGGCAGGCGCGCTCCCGGTTTGGTGAGCGTATCGAGCAAGCTCCGATCTAGTGCGTCGGAAGGCATCAGGCTTCTCCGTCTGGAGCATTCCGTGTGATCCGAACCCGTGCCGAGTAGGCCGACTGCGGGAGTTGCGGGAGTTGCTCGCACCGAGCTTCCACTTCCGCTTTCGTCAACGGCCCCGGGCAGGTCAGTTCGATTTGGACATCCAGGCTTCCCTTCCCCGTCAGTGCTCCACGCACACCGGAACTGAAGCTGGATAACTCGGCATCCTGGGCACGGACAAAGACACGAAAAGCCACCTGCTGAACTGAAGCATTCTCTAGGCTGCTCAACCGAGAAGCCAGTTGCTGGCGCAATTCTCCAATGGATCGGCACACGGGCGTTCCAAGTTCTTCCGTCTGGACAGTCGGCAGATCTGCTGGCGTTGGTTGCGGGAACGCTGGAGAAGACTGCTCGTCCCCTTGCTCTGAGGGCACAGAAACTGGGAGCGGAACGCGCGGGGGCGTTGGGGACGCTGCGCTCCACGGAGCTGTGACGATGGCCTCATCCAATTCAGACGGTGTAAGGTCAACGTGCTTTCCGCAGAAGCTGTGTCCTCTCGGACCTTGCAGCCCAATCGTCGGCGACGCCTTATCCTCCGCGAGCGTACGGATAGCACCAGCCACCATATCCTCTCTCAAGGGAACTGGGTAGCCGAGCGTCGTTCGATACAGCCGATCAATCTGCTCAACGCGTTCACTGATAATCGTCGCAAGTCGATCGCGCAGGTGTTCCGTGAAGTAGGCTTGTGGGTAAATCTGTGTGCGGAGAAAGTTGACCACTTCTTCACGACTCATCGCCGCCCCAAGCGGCTCAACCTCAAAGATGCTGGCTTCCGGCGTGTCAGCCCACCGTTCGACTCGCACATAGATCAAGCCCGCTTGCTTGAGTGCATCCACCACCAATTTTCGCTCACGGTTGGCAATCTTGTCGTATCGCTCTCGGCGCTCCGCGTTCTTCGCACTGGGAGCCAGTTCCACCGCCGCTGCATGCCGCTTGGCTGCCGCCAAGAGATCGGGATTCGTCAGATGGTTGGCCGCGTCATCCCTCGGCTCCACCAGGATAATCTGATTGCGCATTTCAGCACCACGATACAGGGCATGACGTTCCTGGTTTGATAGTCGCCGTGGAGCGAGCACGAATCGCGGGGCGCTCTTGGACATGGCCGCTAGGGAGGCTCGGGTTCCTTCTTCATCGAGATAAATGGTCGCTTGCTGCCATTCCTTGAACAGGCCTTGTAGCCATAGTTCGGCAATCTTCCGTCTTGCCGCCTGGTCGTTGCCGGAGCGATAGGCTTCGAGTTCGACCTTGGCTTCTTCGTTCTCTTCCACATCGAAGTAGAATCGATCCTCCTGCTTGTGGAAGTAGGACCCATAACGACGGAAAGCTTCGACAGTCGCCTCAAACTGATTCGGATCGGAGCCCGGCTCGGCGACGTGCCTGACTAATTCGTCTCTCGACACGCCTCGGGCGCGTCCACTCGGGACCAAGCTGGCCAGCAAGGTCGCGGAGGCAATCGCTTCTGCATAAGGCCGCGTCTGTAGGTCACGAAGATTGCCTGTTGCACAGGCAATGGTCGTCCCTGAGGGGTCTAGGTCCTGGAGGCGGTCCGCACAGGCTTGATCAGTAAGCTTGCAATGGGCACCGGTCAGTAATCCAATCGATTGCCCTGCAGCGTCGAGCATCGCGCCGAGAAGTCCTAAGGCTCCCCGCGTACCCTGGAATACTTCCCCACCGCCCATTCGCTCGAAGATCAGATCGATGAGCTCGGGTAGAAATGGGAACGAGGACCGCACTCTTGTGAGGTACTCATCCGTGATGCGTACGCCGAGACGCTGCCAGGCATTCACATACGACTGGACAAGATCGTCTGCAGCCTTTCGGTCGTACGTGTCCGCGTTAGTAAATAACCGATGCCGCACGATGGCTGCCCGGTCTTCAGCCTTCCGGAACCGGAGCTCGACTCGTGGAATCCGTTTGAGCGTCGCACCAGGGTCAATCGCTCCGTCATAGATCGCTGCCACGAGGGTCACCTGTCGGTTTCGGTTCGCTTCCTCCGACACCATCTGAAGAAAGCTCAGGTTCTGGCTGCGCCGACTAGGATCGGCGATGTTGGTGATGCCCCTCTCCAACTCATCGAAAATAAGGACGAGGTGTCGGTCGCCTAGACCCGACCGAAACTCACTCAGTGACGGTGGCCGCTCAGAACTCCAACTGACTTTGAGTTTCTCAGCCAAGTATGACCACAGGGAATCAAACGGCAGATACTGATCAGTAAACTTCTCAACCAAGACAGTGACTTGATCGGGAGGAGTCCAGGCGAAGCCATTCTCCTCCATCCACTTCTTCGCTGGACCTGAATTCGCAAATAGGTGGTAAGCGACCAGAAGGGCATGGGATTTCCCCTGCCCTTTCACTCCCTCCGCCATTACGAGTCCAGGAGCATTAGCCTCGGCACTACTTGGGTTGAATCGTAAGCTTAGATTCCGGAGCATGCTCCGGAGATCGTCGGTCAGATAGGTGAGCCCGAGGCAGAGGCTTGGATCTTTTTCCAGCGAAGATTTAGCGCCCGAGCGGATTTTTTCGAGATCAATAACGCTGTCGATGAGGCTGGCTGATTTGTATCTCTTTCCAAGCATTGTGGAAGTCTATTCTAGAATTCTCTCTTTGTCAAGAAATATTAATAACTGGTGTTATTGTATCGCTGCTGCTCAAGTAATTACTGCGGCTGATGGCCAGTGGCGGAAAGCCCGTTTGACTCCCCACCTTTGAGGGCGTAGCATGAATCGCGTTGTCCCTCCCCTCACCCTCAAGCCAGAGGTGACTTATGCCTCTCCTGCTCGCGCTGGCTCTCCTGTTGACCTGGGCTCAATTCGCGGCGGCGCAATCGGAGCCGGGGTTCGATGAGAAGTACCAGCGGGATTACAATATCTTCAATCCCATCAACCAGTACCGTCCCGACAACCCCCTGAACCCGATCAACTCGGTGGACCCGAAAAACCCCTTCAACCCGATCAACAGCGTTGATCCGGGCAATCCGGCGAATCCACTCAACAAAATCAATCCGAACAATCCCTTCAATCCGATCAACGAGGTCAATCCCAAGAACCCGCTGAATCCGATCAACGAATACAATCCCAACACGCCGTTCAAGCCGTTACGATGAAAAGAGCCTATGGCATATAGCGTATGGCTGATGGCGGGAAGAGAAGAGCGTATGGCGGATGGCGGGACGGATAAGAGCGTATAGCCTATGGCTTATGGCCAGAGCCCAAGAGCTGATAGCTGACGGCTGAGAGCTGGAGGCGCGGGAGCCGTGTTTTCAGTAGGCAGTTCTCAGTGGTCAGCTCCGGAAACTGAACTCTGATCACTGAAGACGGAGCACTCTTCTCGAACGACGAGCTGATGGCTGATGGCTGGAAGAGAAGAGCGTATAGCCTATGGCGTATGGCAGGAAGGGGAAAAGAGTTGAAGGCTGAGAGCTGCCCGATGAGGGCCGGGGCGGCAGATCAAGGGAACACGCAAGCCAGCGCAGGGGTCGGCAGGACTACGATAGGGGGCGGATCGGGACTGCTCCGCTCACGCTATTTCAAACTGCATCTGCTTGAGGTTCGCCAGCGGTACTCGGCCCTTGACCCGCAAGATTTCGATGCCGACCACCTGCTTGGACCCGTTGAAGTCGAGCACAATGCCCGGCTGCACCTCTTCGGACTCGATGATCTTGGAATCGTCCAGGCGCAGGTAGAGCGCATCGGCCTTCTCATCGAAATGGACTTTCATGAACCGCTCCTTTCCTTGCGGTCGAAATAGGCAGTGACAATCCGCCAGGGTGTCGTCGTCCCGTTATATACCACACGCAACACCCGCCCACCATACTCCGGGATGTGCGCCAAGGCATGACGCAATTCAGGCATGTAACGCCACACTCTGTGAAACGATGACAGCTGAATGATGAGTGATGAATGGAAGAGGGAGAAGAGCTGAGAGCATATAGCGTATGGCTGATAGCAGGAGACAAAAAAGAGCTGAGAGCTGAATGCTGACGGCCGAGAGCTTCTAGCCTATGGCTAGACGGCTCGCTGGAATTGTCTTCTTTGTCATGCTCAGGTATCATGGCGAACCATGAAATCCGCTACGGCTAGAACTGCGAAACCGGCGACCGCTCCGAAGCGGCGACGAGCGACGGCCCTCAAGGGCAACGTGACCCAGTCGTTTGCCAGCCAGGTCGCAGGCTTCATCAAACGGTACCGTCCTGCCCTCGACGCGCTTGCCAAGCAGTGACCTATCTGACCCCTGAGCAGGTGCTCTTCCTGCACGATCGACTGATCGAAGAAACGGGGGGAGAGCACGGCCTACGGGATCTCGACGGGTTGGAGTCGGCGCTGGCTCGTCCGCGAGCTGGGTTCGGCGAGACCGCATTCTATCCCAACCTGCCGGCCAAAGCCGCCGTTCTCATGGACGGCCTCCTCCGCAACCATCCCTTTCTTGACGGGAACAAACGAACCGCCATTGCCACGGCTGTGCTGTTTCTCCAGTTGAACGGGTACCGTCTTACGGCTTCCAATGCAGCGCTCGAGGCGTTCACGCTTCATGTCACGGTCGTGAAGCCCGATCTTGAGAGTATGGCCGACTGGTTCCGGACCCATACCAAGCGGATGCCTCGGCGGTCATAGGCCTGGAACCGGTTGCAAAGGGCAGGTTAGCGGAGGGCGTGAAGTGCATCGTCACGCTCGTTACTCGTGAAGCGTATTTCGTATCTCGCGATCATGAACGGTCCGGACGAGATATGCACGACGAGATACGTTTTTGGGGGGACGAGCCTATGGCGGATGGCTGGAAGAGAAGAGCGTATAGCCTATGGCTTATGGCCAGAGCCCAAGAGCTGATAGCCGATGGCTGATGGCAGGAGTGAGGAGAAATAAGAAGTGAACGCTAGGGCCGAGGAGCCGTCGACTCTTCGATCTTCCAGACGCTGACCTGCCTGCCGCGCGCGCGCAATAGAGGCTCGACTATCCGCTGGAGGCGCACCACGGCCCGCACCTTGTCCGGAAACGACAGTCCGGCCAGCTTACGCCGGCGGGCGTCTTTGGCGGCCAACAGCCGCATCACGTCTGGGCTCACGATGTCCACTGGTTCCACCTGTCCTCCAGCTTATGCCGGATGAGCACGTTCTTCAAGTACGGCTGATCGAGACGCGCCTGATCGCGCAAGAGACGCACCCGCTCGCGGTCTTTGTCGCGCCCAGTCTGAAGCGCGATTGCCAGCAAATGTTCGGGGCGCAGCACGCGGGTCGGCGTGGCTTCATACAGCGTCTCCCGCGCTTCCGCCAGCGCTTCTTCCAGTAATACGTTGTAGGCCGGCAGAAACTGCACCGGCACGCCTTCGATGTTCACGCACTCGTCCTGCTCGCGGAAGCCGCGCGCGCGCAAGGCCTCGTAGAGCGGCTCCAGCGTCAGCAAGCCACCGCGCGTCTGCGGCAGCACCACGAAGACATCGAGGTCGAACGTCAGCACCGGCTCGGCATAGAACGTGGCGCCCATGGCCCCGCCGATGGCATAGCGGCTCAACACGCCGGCGCGTTCCAGATCGTTCAGGACTTGCAGCGTCTGTTCCATATGCGTCGCAGAACGAGGGTTGAATCGAGTATAGCCAAGCCCTTCTGAATTGTCACGGACAGCGGGGGGCTAAGAGCTAATGGCAAATGGCTTATGGCTAAGAGCGGAGGGGGCAGAGAGAAGCATCACGGCTTTTTGGCTACGCCCTTGCCGTTCTGCCCGCGCAGCGGCCACGGTCGAACACCGGATGGTCAACCCAGTTTCTGCAGGATTGAGTTGATCTTGCCTTTTAGATCGGCCAGATCATGCTCTACCACGTCCCACACCAAGTCTTTGTCGATGTTGAAATACCCATGGACCAAGATATGGCGCATGCCCATGATCTTGGACCACGGGATATCCGGGGCCTTGGCTTGTACGTCCGGCGGAAGCCCCTTGGCGGCTTCGCCGATGTTCTGAAGGTGACGGACAAACCACGACTGAATGAGTTCGTCTTGCTCAAACGCCTGGCGTCCGCGGACCGCGTATCGTTCGATATGACCGATGGCTTCCAGCATATCCAGGATCCGTTCGCGCGGATCTCTCATAGCGCAACGGATTCATTCAGCACACGTGTCCGAATGCGCGGCTTCAACCCCTGCTCAGTGACGACATCCACGTGTCGCCCAAGCAACCCCTCGAGGTCTGCGAGCAGGCCACCCAGGTCCAGCAAGCTCCGCCCTGGCTCCATCTCGACGAGAAAATCCACGTCGCTGGTGTCATCGGCCTCGCCACGCGCCACAGAGCCGAATACGCGCACATTATGCGCGCCGTGCCTGGCAGCGATCCGGAGAATCTCTTCGCGCTTGGTGCGGAGTAATTCGTTGACGCCCATGCTCCCTCTCCTGCGTGCCGGCAGTCTAACGAATTTTACAGGACGGGGCAACGCGGCGCGCAGACGCCGCCACTCTCTTCGCACGCTCGGGCTGGAAGATGGACCGTTGAAGCAGTGGAACGCGTTCGTCGCCGAAGGATACCGGATCGGATTCGAGAGACTTGCCGGGCTTGTCGGCTTGAAAGACGGCTGCGCGGCTACTTGACCTTCGAGAAGTCCGCGTCGAAGTCCACCATCTTGCCGTCGGGGAAGAAGATCACGACCTTGGTTTTGGCGTTGGCATCGAAGGTGTCGTAGGCGAACCGGGCGGTGAACCGCGAGCGGTACGCCGGCCCCTGCCCCTCGTTCTTGCGGCCACGCTCGGCCGGGCTCACGTCCAGCGGTTGGATGGTCTTGGAGCCCTGCTGGAAGGCCACCTTGGCGCCTTCGGCGAAGTATTCGTCGTCACCGCAGATCTGCACCTCGATCTCCAAGTTCGGCATGTCGAGGTACTTTTGAATTTTGTCGTCCGGCATGCGAATCTCTTTTTGCTGTTTCTTGCTCTCCACCGCTTCTTTCCGGCCGAAGGATTCCAGCCAATAGCGCTTGGTGCGGAGAATGGCGCTGGCGCCGCAGGCGTCTTTTTCGGGATCGGCTCCGACGCGCGTCTCGGTGGAGGCATGCTGCATCACCTTCTTGACTTCTTCGGGCGTGTTGGCCTTTTCCATGGGATCGCGGCCCGCGGCCAGGGCCTTTTTCGCTTCGTCCATCGTGAGCTTCACGTCGATGGCGGCAGCCGGATCGCCCGCGGCCATCCAGGACAGGGCCAGCCCCGCGACTCCCGCCACCAGCACCAGCTTGCGCCCCCTCGTCGTTCCCTCGCCGCTGCGACCGCCCATGATGAACCTCCGTGACATGATCGATTGCCGAGTTGAAATCGCGCGCATTGTAAGGAAACAGGGGCTCGAAAGCAACGCGACCGCGCGCCCCGGCCTATCGCGCCACCGTATTCTTCCCCAGTGCATATGAGTGAAGTCCGTTCTTGCCGGCCTTCATCGAGACTGTTATGGTCGCTCCCGTTCAAAGATCCTCCAAAACTCTCCGTTCATGAATAAGGATCGCCGAAAGCTCATCGCGGGCATCTTCGCCGACGCAGCCAAATACACGCTGACCGCAGGCTTGATCGGCAGCGTGCTGGCCGAACGATTTTCTATGATTTTCGGGCTCAAGGTTGGCATTTCGTTTGGTCTTCTTCTCATGTTAGCCTATGCCGTCATGCCCGCGAGTAGGGAGGGCACACGCCATGATTGACGGCTTCCTCGTCATGATGAGCATCGTTATCCTCACCGGCATCGGATTCGCGATCTTTTTTAAGATTGAAGATCGACGGGAACGCAAACGAACCGCCTCAAAGGCAGCCCACACCAACTAACCGCTTCCTGCGGACGTGAAGGTCGTCCAGTTGGGATAGGGCTTCTCCCGGTACAAGGTCTCGACATCGACCGGTACGGACACCCCGACTTTCGCCAGCAGCTCCGCCGTCAGCTTGAGCGGCAGACCGACCGCCGCCGTAAAGTCTCCCTCGATCCGCGCGATCAGCCGCCCGCCCTCGCCCTGGATCGAATAGGCCCCGGCCTTGCCCAGACTCTCCCCCGTACGCAGATAGGCCGCAAGCTCCGCCTCGGTGAAGGGCTTCATCCAGACCCGCACCGCCGCCACGCCGGTTTCGTCGCGTCCGTCGGCCCGCCGGTGCAGCGCCACCGCCGTCAGGATGCGATGCTCGCGCCCGCGCAAGAGGCGGAGCATCCGCTCCGCATCGGCCCCGTCGGCCGGCTTGCCCAACACCACGTCATCCACCACAATTACGGTATCGCTCCCCAGCACCCAGGCCTCGGGATGGCGCTCGGCGCAGGACCGGGCCTTGCCGGCCGCAAAGTCCTTCACCAGCTCGGCGGGAGACAAGCCGGGCACCAGCCGCTCCTCGAACTGCGGCTCGACCACGTCGAAGGGCACGCCTAAGAGAGCCAGCAATTCCCGCCGGCGCGGCGAAGTGGAGGCCAGAAGGAGGGGGGAGGACAGGGGCTTGGTCACGCGCAGGACAGCGAGGGTGGAAGCGGCGCCGCCTCGAGCGCCCTATCGGCTGGCGACCATTCCGCCCGATCGGCATCGGACGCCGCGGTCAGATAGTCGGCAACGAGGCGCTCGACGTCGGCGCTGGAGTTCACCCGCACCATCTGCGCCCGCATGGCCGCCGCGCCGGGGAAGCCCTTGCAGTACCAGCCCAGGTGCTTTCGCATACGCGGGAACCGGTCCACGCCGGCGACGGCTTCGAACTGCCGCGCATGGTCGAGCATGATGCGGAACCGGTCGTCTCGCGTGACGGCGACCGTCCCAGTGTCTTGCTGTAACGCAGCCCCTGCCGCCAGGGCACGGGCTTCGGCGAGGCGGCGGAAAAACCACGGATGGCCGAGCGTCCCCCGCCCGACAAGCACGCCGTGCACGCCCGTTTCCCGCACGCGCCGCATGGCTTCCTCCAAGGATCGCACGTCGCCGTTGCCCAACAAGAGGGTGTCCGTGCCCTTGACCACTTCGGCGGCCCGCGCGATGGCGGACCAGTCCGCTTCGCCCCGATACATCTGCTGGAGCGTCCGCCCATGGACGGAGATCACGGAGGGCTGCGCCTCCAGGAGATGCGCCACCCAGGATTCGACCGTGACGGAATCGTAACCCAAACGCGTCTTGACCGAGAGGGGGATGGCACGGCGGGGTTGCGGCTCCCCGTTCTGCCCGTTTCCCTCTCGCATTCGATTCATGGTTCGCACAAGGTCGAGGCGGGCCGTTTTCAGCCCGTTGGCGCCGACGGCGACGTTGGCCTCGAGCGGCCGGCCCGCGGCCCAGTCGTGGATGCCCTGTCGAGCCGCCTGCATGATCTCGTGCGCGAGGACCGGCGTGCGGATCAGGCCGGCGCCCGATCCTGACGAGGCCACGCTCTTGGAGGGACAGCCCATGTTGATGTCCAACCCGTCGAAACCCAGTTCGCAGACCACCTGCGCGGCGACGTAAAACAGGTCCGGGTCCTTGCCGTAGAGCTGCGCGACGACGGGCCGCTCGACCTCGCTGTAGATCAACGAGGCCATGAGCCGGTCCGGCCCGCGGCACACGTCGTTCACATTGGTGAACTCCGTGAAGACGACATCCGGTTTGCCTTCGCGCGCCACCATCCAGCGGAAGGCCGCGTCGGTCACGCCGTCCATGGGCGCGAGGCCGACGATGGGGCTGGGCAAGTTGCGCCAAAAGCTCATGAGGCTCCATGCAGGGCGGGAGCGGCAGCGGCCACGCCCTCGCAAGCCGTCCGGTAGGCGGCGCGTAGGTCCCTGGCTTCCTGCTCGACCGTGGCTCGCGCCTCGGGCAGGGCGGCTTCGACGAAGGCGACGAAGCGTTCGATCTTCAAGAGGAAAAAATCGTAGGGGCCCGTGACGGGCCTCGGCTCCCGATTCCAAAAGGCCACGAAGGTCTCGACGGAAATGTCGCGCGCCGACAGGAGGCGGCTCGTCGCCGGGAACATGTCGGCGATTGCCCCGCCCCAGTGCATGAGTTCATCCGGCAGGTAGCCGTCGCGGTACCGGGCAAGGCCGCGCGGATCGGGATCGAGCATCGGCAGCAGCGGCGCGCCGGGCTGCGTGACGCTCCGCGCATAGGCCGCGTAGGCGTCGAGCGTCCGGGCGCGGACCGAGGGGTCGAGAGGGGGCAGGCGGTCCTGCGCGGCATTTGCTGCTTGGGTTGCTCGCGCGTCCCGCGTCGCTTGTTGCTCACGCGGAAAACGGTACGAGCCGAATCGCGCGCGGAACCGGGCGAACTCCTCCACGATCAGCGGCACGGGCTTGGTGTCCACTTCCAAGGCCATCCCGCGCAGGCTGGTCACGCGCGGATGGGCCAAGACCTGCTCCAGCAGATCGAAGAGGACGGGAGGAATCGGCGCCCCGTGCATGTCGATCCAGGCCGGCAGCGCGTCGTCGCCTGCGCCGAGCCGCTCGTGCGGCGCCAGGCCGGCCACGTGGATTTGGACGACCCGCTCCAAGGGAAAGGCCTCCAGAAATTCGCCGACGAAGCGCACGAGGGAGCCGCCGGTCCTGGCCTTCGTATAGCGATAGACCGTCCAGAGATGCCCGATGTCCAGGACGAGGCCGCAGGCCACGCGATCCACGATCCGCCGGAAAAAGTCCGGGATCGGCAGGGTCCCGACGCCGAAATAGGTCAGGGGCGGCATTTCGAGCAGGAAGAGCGGGCTCGTGCCGGCACCGTCGGCCAGCAGCTCATCGAGCCGCGCTTGGGCCAGACGCACATGCTCCGCCGTCACGTCCGCCGCCTCCTCCGTGTAGAGAGGCGGCAAATAGGTGCCGAAAGCGTAGCCGGCCATCTGCTTGGCGGCGCATTCGTGCGTCAACCAGGCACAACCCAAGGTCCGGAGCTGTGCGGCGACGGCGCGCAGCTCGTCGTCGTAGGGATAGGCCGTCGTCCAATCGGGCTGGGTGAGCCACAGGCCCTCCGCATGATACTGGAGCGGCAGGTCGGGCAGCCGCCGTCGCACCGATTCGAGCGCCGGCACCGTGGCTTTGAAAATTTCCAGGTAGTCGGGCGGCACCTCCCGCGTCTCGGCGGCAGCGACGAGTTCGAAGAGATCCGGCTGATAGACATCCACGGACAGGCCGAGCCCCTGGACGGGCACGCGGTCCAGTCGGCGCCGAAAGTCGTTGGGTACGCTGTTCATGGGGCTATCGGGCCTGTTCCATTTCAAGGGACGGGGCAGTCTACCCGCCCCTCTTCGGCTTTGACAAGCAATCGGCCGGCACGCAGCCGGCGCTCGGCCATTGGGGCTTGGCGCGGCCTGTGGTATGCTGCCCTCCCATGACGAAGCCCCGCCCCGCCACGCCTCTTGCCGGCCATCCGCCGGATGTCGTGCTCTACCATGCCGAGTGCACCGACGGCTTCGGGGCGGCCTGGGCCATTTGGAAAAAGTTCCCGTCGGCGCAATTCACGGCGGTCAAACACGGCTTCCCGCCGCCGCCGGATTTGGCCGGCCGCCATATCGTGATGGTCGATTTCAGCTACGACCGTGCGACGCTCGACACCATCGCCAAGGACGCGGCCAGCCTCTTCGTCCTCGACCATCACATCACGGCCGAGCGGGCCCTGGCCGGCTTTCCCCTGGCCTATTTCGATCAAAAGAAGTCCGGCGCGGTCCTGGCATGGGAATGGGCCCACGGCACCCCGGCCCCCTGGCTGCTCCAATATGTGCAGGACAAGGACCTCTGGGAATGGGCGTTGCCCGACAGCCGCGAAGTCACGGCGGCCCTCTCGTCCTACCCGCACGAGTTTGCGCTCTGGGACGCATTCCAGCGCGACGCGCTCATCGCCGAAGGCCGGGCCATCCTGCGCTACGAGCACGAGATGATCGGCAAGATCGTCGCGCAGCCGGTCATGGTCACGCTGGACGGCCACCGCGTGCCCTCGGTGCAGTGCAACATCCTCACCAGCCAGATCGGCGAACGGCTGGCGAAAGGCCAGCCGTTCTGCTTGATCTGGCACGACAAGGACGGGCGGCGCTACTACAGCATGCGGTCCGCTCCGGACGGCGCCGACGTCGCCGCGATCGCCACCGCCTACGGCGGCGGCGGCCATACCCATGCCGCGGGCTTTTCCGTGCCCCTGGGGAACGCGACGCTCGATCCGCTCGCGCCGCTACAGCACCATCGCCGCCGCTGAGTTCGGACCCGTCACGCAGGGACCCGGCCCATGATTCCGCTGCACGACGACAATCCCACCGAGCTGACACCGCTCGTCACCGTGGCGCTGATCGTCGCCTGCTCCGCCGTCTTCCTCTACGAAGCCTCGCTCCCCGACAAGTTGGTCGAGGCCTTCATCATGCAATACGGCGCCATCCCCGCCCTCGTGCTCGGCACGGCCGAGGCCGCGAAGGGCCTGCCGGTCGAGCTGCCGGACGCCCCGCCCTACTGGAGCCTCGTCACGAGCATGTTCCTGCACGGCGGGTGGATGCACCTGATCGGCAACATGCTCTACCTCTGGATTTTCGGGAACAACATCGAAGACGTGATGGGCCACGCCCGCTTCGTCGTCTTCTACGCCGTCTGCGGCGTCCTCGCCGCCCTGAGCCACATCCTCATCGATCCGGCCTCGACCGTACCGATGGTCGGCGCCAGCGGCGCCATCTCCGGCGTGCTGGGCGCCTACCTGCTGCTCTTCCCCCGCGCGCAGGTGCTCGTGCTGATTCCGCTGGGCCTGATGACCAGGATGATGTACGTGCCGGCCGGCTTCGTCCTCGGCATGTGGTTCGTGATGCAACTGTTGAGCGGCGGGGTGAGCCTCGGGAGCAAGGGCGGCGGGGTGGCCTTCTTCGCGCACATCGGCGGCTTCGTCGCCGGCATGGCGTTGATCGGCCTGTTCAAACGGTCCGACGTGCGGTTTTTCGCGGCGCGCCGCCACCGCGGCTGGCAGCGCTGGGACTAGAGAGTGGAGGGGTAAGACGGCCTCTCGCTCCTCACCTCACAGAGCGACCCTTCTGGCCTTTGCCGGGCAGAACCTTCGGAAATTCCCTCGCAGACTCGGTCAGTTTCCGCTTTCCACCTCCGGCTGCCGGGTGGGGCCCCGCCGCTCCGGTGAAGTCGCTTCAGCCCGTGGGTTACCGATTTGAGGACATAACGGATGGCAAGAGCTACGGTCTCATCATCCAATAGGTCAGCCCGCCTTGGTCCTTGGCTTCCAGGCCGAACCGTTCCGCCGGCGGCTTGCCGTAGCGCAGGAGGGCGAAGAGGTCGAACAGCACCGAGCGGCTGTCGGCATAGTACGAGTGGCCGGTGAGGCTGGTGTCCACCGACGAAGCGTCGATCGTGTCCACGCCCGCCGCCACCACGGGCGACGGCTTGGTATCGCCCGCGCGGGGGTAGCCGTGGGCGGTCTTGGACCAGACGAGGGCCTTGTCTTTGGCCGAGGCGTAGAGCGTCACCCGCGCCGCGACTTTCCGAACGGCCGCGAGGTGGGCGCGAAACACGTCCGCATCCACGTCCGGCGCCAGGAGCACCAAGTTCGTGAACCGGGGGCCCGATTCGGCCGGCTGCTCCTGGGCGATCTGTTGAAGCGCCGCGAGCAGCACCCGGCTCCCCATGCTGTGCGCCACCAGGTGGATCGTCTGCGCCTCCGCTTGAGCGGCGACTTGCAGGAGAAAAGCCTTCAGATGCGGCACGGCCCATTCCACGTTGGTCTCGTCGATCAGATAGCCGCCGAGGCTGCCCTGCGACGGCCAGCTATAGGCGATCGGCACGCCGGGGAAGCTCAGGTCGTAGGCAAGCTGCGCGGTCCGGCGGACCGCGTCGTCGAAGGTGGTGTTGTACCCGTGGACGAAGATCAGGACCGCGCGCGCGTCTGCGCCGGCCAGCCGGTCTTGGGCCTGAGCGAAGAACTCGCGGCTCGGGCTGGGCTTCACCAGCGTATGGACGTCGAGAGTGCCGATGCGGCGATCCAGCGCGACCCCGACCGTGCTCACGCCCACCTGCGGCATGCCCCGATCGATGCCGTAAAACTCGCCGGCATCCTCTCTGGGGCTCGCCCGCCGGTCCGTCCCGTACAAGACTTGGACGACGGCATAGGCCGGGACCTCTCCGCCATAGGCGGCCCGGGCCCGCCGCGCCAGCTCCTGCTCGGCGTCCCGCCGCTCGGCTTCGAGCTGCGCAAGCCGTTGTTGCGCTTCTTCGATGGCGCGGGAAGGTGGTTCGAGTGCCGGCGGAGGCGCTTCCACCTGGCCGGCGCAGGCGTCCAGCAGCAACAGACATAGAAGTAATGGGACCGCGCGATTTTTTTTCGGCCTGTCCCTCAATACCATCGCTCCCTCACTCCCTCCTACCCCAACAGGCGTCGGAGTAGGGTCGCCGACTCCCAGGCTTGTTCTGATTTCTCGGCGAGGAAGGTCACGTGGCCCATTTTGCGGCCGGGACGGACGGCCTTCTTGCCGTAGGCGTGCAGCTTCGCACGAGAGTCTTTGAGAAACTTTTGAATCGTTGAGTCGATCGTCGCCTTCGTGAAGTCGTCGCCGATCAGATTCACCATGACGGCCGGCGACAGGAGCCGGACCTCGCCGAGCGGCAACCCGCAGACGGCCCTGACTTGCTGCTCGAACTGGGAGACGGGGCAGACATCCAGCGTGTAGTGGCCGGAGTTGTGCGGACGCGGCGCGACTTCGTTGACGAAGAGCCGGCCGTCCGACATCAGGAAGAGCTCCACGCAAAAGACGCCCACGCCGTCCAGAGCCTCCACCACCGAGGCGGCCAAGTCCCCGGCCCGCTGCGCCGCGTCGGGCTCGACCTCCGCCGGCACCCTCGTGGTTCGCAGGATACCGGCTTCATGCACGTTTTCGACTGTCGGATAGATCAGCTTGTCGCCGTCGGCCGCGCGCACGACCAGCACGGACAGTTCCTTGGCGAAGGGCAGAAATTGCTCCAGCACCCACGGGCTGTGGGCCTGCACCCCGAGCGCGGCCTGCACCGCGTCCACCTCGTGCGGGCCGGCGAGGCGCCACTGGCCCTTGCCGTCATAGCCGTGCGTCGCCGTTTTGCAGAGACAGGGGAAGCCGACGGCCTCCACTGCGGCGCTCAAGTCGGCCGGTGTCGCGACCGGCCGGAAGGGCGCCACCGGAATGCCGCGGTCGGCCAGGAACTGTTTCTGCCTCAACCGATGTTGCAGGATGTGCAGGATGCGGCCGGCCGGCCGGACCGGCAGCCGTCGCTCCAGCGCCTCGCAGAGCGCCACGGGGACGTTTTCCCATTCGTAGGTGACGGCGCGGACGGACGAGGCGAAACGGTCCAAGGCCGCAGCATCGGCAAAGGGCGCGTTGACCGGCAGGTCGGCAAGCTTCAGCGCCGGCGCATCGACATCCGGGTCCCAGATCGCCACTCGATAGCCCAGGCGCCGGGCGGCCTGCGTAAAGAAGGCCCCCAACTGCCCGCCGCCGAGAACTCCAATGGTGGCGCCGGGCTCGATGGCCGTGAGAGAAGACATCGGGACGGAGCCGATCAGGACGAGCGTTTCTTGCCCGGACGGCGAGCCGGCCGGCTGGTTCCGGGGAAGGAGGTGTCCAGTTGCGAGGCCAGCACCGCCTGCGTTTGGTCGTCGCGAAAACGCAGGACCTTCTCGCGGACGGCCGGGTAGCGGCCGGCGAGGATCTGCGCGGCCAAGAGGCCGGCATTGTCGGCGTTGCCGATGGCCACCGTCGCGACGGGAATGCCGCGCGGCATCTGCACGATCGAGAGGAGCGAGTCAATGCCCTTGAGGTGTTCCGTCGGAATCGGCACGCCGATCACGGGCAGGTGCGTCTTGGCCGCCAGCATACCCGGCAGGTGCGCGGCGCCGCCGGCCCCCGCGATGATGACCTCCACCCCACGGGCTTCCGCCTGCTCGGCGTAGGCAAAGAGCCGGTCGGGCGTCCGGTGGGCGGACACGACCAGCAGCTCGGCGCGGATGCCTAGCTTGTCGAGCACCTCTACGGCCTTTTCCAAAACCGGGAAGTCCGATTTGCTCCCGCCCAACACGCCGACGAGGGGCCCGCCCCCCCCTTTTTTCTCTCGTGCCGTCATCCGTTTCATCTCTGCTCCGCCCGTACGGTGCCGTCTGGCCCACACGGAGGCGACCACGATAGCGATCTTGCGTCCGAGGGTCAAGGCGAATCGCCCGATATCCCGCCCGCTCCCGCGCACACCTGGCTCATTTGACCCCCCTCGGGAATTCCTCTATGATGAATTTGTCTCGCGAAAGGCCGTCCGATGCCCGAGTTGACGCAACGGATCAAAGGGAAGCTGTCCTCCCTCGTCTCCCAGCCCACCGGCTTGGAAGACATCCACGTCGACGACCTGGCCACCTCGGCGAAACTCCAGGCCTGGGAGCAGGTCCAAATTCCCGAACGGCTTCGGTTTTCCGCGCGGTTGGCCATCAAGCTGATTCTCCTGTTCACCCTGGTCATCGCCTTCATTCCCTGGACCCAGACCATCACGGCCACGGGGCAGCTCTCCGCCTATTCGCCCTACGAACGGCCGCAGAACGTCGAAGCGCAGATTGCCGCTCGCATCAAGAAGTGGCACGTCTTCGAAGGCGCCCGCGTCAAACAGGGCGACTTGATCGTCGAACTGAGCGACGTGGATCCAAACTTCATGGCGCCGGACCTGCTGGAACTCCTGCAGAACCAAAAGACCGCACTGGAACAGACCCGAAAAGCCGCCTTGGAGCGCGCTGAACAACTCACCGACCGGATCAAGGAAATGCAGAATTTGGTCAAAGCCGCGATCCCTTCCGCGGAGGCCCGGGTGGTCGAAGCGGAGAACAAGGTCCGGGCGGCGGAGCAGCGGGTCGTCTCGGCCAAGATCGCGATGGACACGGCTGAACTGAACGTCGAGCGGCACAAGCAACTGGCCATACAGGGGCTCGTCTCCCAGCGCGAATTGGAACTGACGATCCAGGCGGCCATCGCCAGCAAAGCGGAACTGCGCGGCGCCGATGCCACGCTGGCCGAGGCCAAACAGGGCATGAAGGCCTTGGCCTTCGGCCGCGACCAGGTCAGCGCCGACGTGATTCAGCGCCTGCTGGACGCCGAGGCGGCGCGCGCCGGCGCCCTGGCCGACGCGGCGCGGGCCGCCGACCAGTTGGCGGCCGTCTCGCTCCGCCTGTCCAACGCCGAAGAGCGGCGCGGCGCCAGCCGCGTGCTGGCCCCCGCCGACGGCACCGTGGTCCGCATGGCGGAGGTCGGCGTGGGGGAAACCGTGCGGCCCGGCGACCGGCTCGTGCGCCTTTCACCGACGAGCGCCGACAAGGCCGTGGAGTTGGTGGCCGACGGGATCGACGCGCCTCTGCTGAACGCGGGACGGAAGGTCCGCCTCCTGTTCTTCGGCATTCCCGCCATTCCGCTCCCGGCCTGGCCCGAATTGATGGCCGGCACCTACGGCGGCATCATCAAGGTGGTGGATCAGGTGGACAACGGCAAGGGCAACTTCCGCTTCTGGGTGGTCCCGGACCCGGACGACCGGCCGTGGCCCGATCAAGCCCATGTTCGCCAAGGCACCCGCGTGATGGGCTGGGTGATGCTCAACCGCGTGCCGCTCTGGTACGAAATGTGGCGGCGGTTCAACCTATTCCCACCCGACTATCAAGAAGGTCCGCCGACGCTCCTTGATACCCTCTTGCCCAAAGCCGGCCGCGGCGCGAAGTAGTCCGACTGCTCTGCGCCCGGACCGTCTCGCGGCCGGCCGGCTTTTCTCGTTGCGTTCACGTCATCGTCCTGTCACGACCGCCGCGTGGTTCGCCACGCGGGAGCAGAAAGGAGTGCTTGCCATGTACGGCTTACGCGCAGTTTGTCTGATTCTTGGGGTCTGTCTCGTTCTCGCGGGTTTCAGTCCGCCGGTCAGCGCGGCGGAGCGGGCGGCCGAGAAAGGCGGCGCCGTCGTCCTCCCGCCGATTCCCCTGACGCTGGAAGAAATCCTGGCCTGGGTGGATCGTTCCCACCCGCTGCTGAAAGGCGCCGGGGCGGAGAAAATCATGGCGCGCGGGAAACTGCTCAAAGCGCTCGGTGCCTTCGAGCCCAACGTGGTGAACGACTCGGAGATCGAGCGGTTCATCTCCAGCAGCGACCCGACCAAGTCCCTGCAGACGGCCGGCTTCAACGACACCTTCGTGGACTTTCAGACGCCTTCCGGCTTCAAGGGCCTCGCGGGATTCCGCCGCGCCATCGGCAATGCCCGCATCCCCGACCTGACGATCGGCGACAACCAGCAGATCCTGGTCGGCGCGCAGTTGCCGCTGCTCAAGGGCTTGCTGATCAACCCCGCCAGCGCCGAGATGCAGCGCTCCGAGTTGGCCGATCCGCGGGCCGATGTGCAGATCGCGCAGACGCGGCAGGACCTCTTTTTGGCCGCGGCCAGCCAATACTGGGACTGGGTGGGCGTGTGGAAACTCGCCGACGTCCACCGCCGGGCGCTCAAGGTCGCCGAGGACCGTTTCAAGCAGGTGGAGGCGCGCGCCAAGGCCGGGGCCGTGGCCCCGCTGGACGTCGTCGAGGCCAATCAAGAAGTCCAGCGGCGCAAGGAAGCGCTCATCGCCGCCACCCGCCTCGTCGAGCAGGAGCAATACAAGCTCTCGCTGTTTCTCTGGGAGCGGGACGGCCCCATGACGCCGGCCGCCGAACGGGTGCCGGAATTCCCGAAAGCCATCGACCTGCCGCCGGCCGAGCAAGTGCGCGCCGACAAGGTCAATGCGAAAACGGCGCGGCCGGAGATCCGCGCGGTGGCGATCGATGCGCAGATCAACAACATCGACCTGGAATTGGCGAAGAACAACCTGCTGCCGAGCCTCGACGTGGACGCCACGCCGGCCCGCAGCCCGGAGAAATTCGTCCTGGGCCTCGGCTACAAGTTCGGCGTCGAATTCCGCATGCCCATCCTGCAACGCAAGTCCCGCGGCGAAGTGTTGGAAGCGCAGGGCAAGGCGGACCGGTTCGTGCTGTTGCAGCGGTATCGCGAGCAGCAGGTGGTGGTGGACGTGGACAACGCCCTGTCCGCCATCGAACGGGCCAAGGAACGGATCACGGCGGCGTTTCAGTCCTTGCAACTGGCCCGGACGCTGGAAGAAGGCGAGCGGTTCCGCTTCAGCCTGGGCGCGACCAGCGTGCTCTTCGTGAATTTGCGCGAGCGCAACACGGTGGACTCGGAAGCGCAATACATCCGCGCGCAGGCGGATTATCACCGGGCGCTGGCGCAGTACCAGTGGGCGGTCGGCACCTGGGCCAAGAGCCCGGAGTCGGCCATCCCGGTGAACTACAAGCCGCTCAGGCCGATTCAATGAGCGCCCGCGCTTCGGGGCGCTGAGGGACAGCCATGCGCGTCGACTGGCAACGGGTTCCGCCGGCGGAAGAGGGGCTGTTGACCGATACGCTGCACCGGCTCGCCCTGTTTCTGCGGCTGGAGCGCAAGATCCTGTCGATCATCCTGGCCTATGCGCTGGGCATCGGCGTGTTTTCCCTGATCGTGCCCTTGACGGTGCAGGAAATCGTCAACACCTTCGCCTTCGCGATCCAGCCGGTCATGCTCGTGACGCTGACCGCGATCATGGCCACGAGCCTCGTCTTCATGGGCGCCTTCCGCGTGCTCCAGGCCCGGGCCGTGGAGACCCTGGCCCAGCGGCTCTATACGCGGATCGCCATCGCCACGACCGCCCAACTGCCCACGTTCCGCGAAGCGGCGTTCCTGCCCCGGACGGTCAATCTGTTCAGCGAGGCGGAGTTTTTGCCCCGTGCTTTGATCGTCCTGCTGGTCGATCTGATCAACGTGGCGATCGGCGGCACCATCGGCATGACGCTGCTCGTCCTCTTCCATCCCTATTTCCTGCTCTACAACCTGGTGCTGGTCACCGGCTTTGCCACGGTGGTGACGCTGTTGGGACGGGGCGGACTGCGTATCACGCTGGCCGTCTCGCGGCACCATTACGACCTGTTCAACTGGCTCCAGGAGATCGGGCACAATCTGCTGCACTTCAAGGCGAGCAACAGCGCCCCGTTGCTGCTCGCCAAGACGGATCGCCTCGTCTCCGCCTACGTCAAGGCCCGGCAGATCCGCTCCGACATCCTCACCGGACGGCAGTACAAGGGGGCCGTGCTCTGGCAGGCCTTCGCCCACAGCGCCATGCTGGGCACCGCCGGCTGGCTGCTGGCCGACGGGCAAATCACCCTGGGGCAATTCGTCGCCGCCGAAGCCATCGTCGGAGCCCTTCTCGTGAACCTCGACACCGTGGCCCGGCGCATGTATGCGCTCATCTACGCCTGCACCTCGTTCCGCGAATTGGCCCGCCTGTACGGCCACGCGAAGGACGAGGAGCCGGACCGGCTGACCGCCACGCTCCCCGATCCGGGACTCCTGGGCCTTCGCCTGACCTGCAAGCACGTGGGATACGCCTATCCGGATCAGCCGCCGCTATTCGCCGACGTGAACCTGGACATCATGCCAGGGGAACGGATCGCCATCTTGACGCCGTCCAGCGCCGGCAAGACGACGCTGGCGCTCGTGCTGGCCGGCCTCTACCCCCCGACCACGGGCCTGATCCGGTATAACGACGTGGACTTGCGGCACTTGCGCCTGGAGGCCGTCAACGCCTGCCGGGGCATCGTGCTGGACTCGCGCCTCTCGCTGTTCGACGGCACCCTGGAGGAGAACATCACCTTGGGCCGCGAGGGCATCGACTACGCCGACGTGCAGTGGGCGCTCCAGTTCGCCGAACTGGAACAGGAGGTGGACGCGCTGGCCGACGGCCTGCAAACGAACGTCGCCTCCCTGGGGAAAAGCTTCACCGCCAGCCAGATCCTCCGCATCCTCGTGGCGCGCGCCATCGTGACCCGCCCGCAACTGCTGGTGTTCGACGGCACCTTGCACAACATGGCGCCCACCTTGCGGGACACCATCCTCCGGCGCCTCTGCTCGAAAGAAGAACCCTGGTCCGTCGTGTTCGTCTCCAACGACCCGGTGTTGGTCGAACACGTGGACCGTCGTATCCTGATCGGGCAGCCGGGCATTCCGACGGAATAGGCCCCGGCGCCGGTGCGACCGCCGCGCCAGGATTGTCAGGCCGCGGCTATTAGGCTACACTGATTCTATGTCGTCCGATCACGCCCAGCACGACGCCCACGACATTCGGTTTCCGAAATTGCTCGGCCGCCTGAGCCTGATGGTGGCCTATGAGCGCCGCATCCTCGGTCTGCTGGCCTCCTACGCCCTGGCGATCGGGTTGTTTTCCGTCATCGCGCCCCTGACCATCCAGGAGCTCGTCAACACGTTCGCCTTCTCCATCCAGCCGATCATGATCGTCACGCTGGCCGGCATCATGGTCCTGACGCTCCTGTTCGTCGGCGCCTTCAAGGCCTTGCAGTTTTACGCCGTCGAGATTCTGGAACGGCGGATTTTCGCCCGCGTCGCTCTCGGCCTGACGCAGCAACTGCCGCACTTCCGCGAAGAATCGTTCCTGCCGAAATACGTGAACTACTTCATGGAGACCGTCTTGATGCAGCGGGCGCTCTCCTCCATGCTGATCGAAATCATCAACGTCGTGCTCGGCGGCATCGTGGGCATGACGATCCTCGTCTTCTATCACCCCTATTTCCTGCTGTACGACATCGTGTTGCTGGGCGGCTTCACGCTCATCCTGGCGACTTTGAGCCAAGGGGGCCTGCGCTGGACCCTGGCCATGTCCCAAGCCAAGTACGATGCGTTCAGTTGGCTTCAGGAAATCGGCGGCAACCTGCTGCACTTCAAGTCCACCGTGAGCGGCCCGCTCCTCCTGAAGAAAACCGACCAGCACGTCCAATCCTACGTGGAGGCCCGCAAGGCCCGCTTCACGATCCTGATGCGCCAGTACCTCGGCTCCTTGGGATGGCAAGCCGTCGGCCACGGCGGGCTCGTCGCCACCGCCGGCTGGCTGCTGGCCGAAGGGCAACTGACGGTCGGGCAATTCGTCGCCGCCGAGGCCATCGTGAGCGGCCTGCTGGTCAGCTTCGACGCGGTCGTCAAGCGCATCAACTACATCTTCTATTTCATGACGTCGCTGACTGAGCTGGATTCGCTGTTCTCCCTGCCGAAAGACACGGATGTCGCCAAGCGGACGGTGCCGCTGCCGGACCCGACGCTGCACGGCATCCGCCTGACCTGCCGCGACGTCGCCTTCGCCTATCCGGACGGCGGCGCGCCGGTCTTCCAGGGGTTCAACGTCGAGATCGCCCCGGGCGAGAAAGTGGCGGTCTTCTCGCACAGCAGCAGCGGCAAGACGACGCTCGCACGTGTCCTGGCCGGCCTCTACCTGCCGACGGGCGGCGTGATGCGGTACAACGGTGTCGACGTGCGCGACCTGGACCGCGCCTCGCTGAACGCCTGCCGCGGGCTGGTGCTGGATTCCCAGTTGCACCTCTTCGAAGGCACGCTGGAGGAAAACATCACGCTCGGGCGCCCGTCCATCACCTACGCCGACGTCCTGTGGGCCTTGCGGTTCGTGGAATTGGAAGAGGAAGTCGATGCGCTGCCCCTGGGCCTGCGGGCGCCGATTCAGGCCAAAGGGAAAAACCTGACGACCAGCCAGATCCTGCGCGTGCTGCTCGCCCGCGCCATCGTCACGCGGCCGCAACTGCTGATCCTCGACGGCACCCTCCACAACATGCCGCCCCAGACCCGCGAGATCATCCTGCGCCGGCTCTGCAGCAAGGAAGAACCGTGGTCGGTCGTGTTCGTGTCGAACGATCCGTCCCTCGCGGCCCATGTGGATCGGCGTCTGACGCTCGACTGAACGGCCATGAGACCTTGGCGCAGATGGACCTCGCGATTGCTGCGGCCGACGCTTCCGCAGCTCGTCGTCAGCGCGCTGATCGCCGTCCTGGGGGTGGTCGGTGCGGAATCGTTGAGCCAGGTCGATCAAGACCTGCGCATCATGTACCAGGAATACACCCTGGCCGCCGCCGACCTGGCCCATATCTCGGCCGACGTCATGCGGTACCGCACAACGGTCATTCAGGCGCTGGACGCGCCGTCGAAAGCGGAGTTCGAGCGCATCGTGCAAACCCTCCCGGAACGCCATGCCCGCATCCAGCACGCGGTGGACCGCTACGCCGCGGCGAGCCTGCGGGTGTCCCGGAGCGGCCGCAGCGAAGATCGGGACATCCGCGCCGTGCGCGACAGCCTCGACGCGTACTTTTCCGCCGCCAGCCGGACGGTCAACCTCTTGACGCAGATGTGGATCGCCGGCTCGCCCAAGGAGGCGGAACGCCTGCGCCACCAAGCGGAAGTGAACGCCGCGGACAATGCCGGCCCGAAGATGTTTCAATTGAGCCTGGCGTTGGACCGGCTGCTGGAAACGGTGGCCGACGTGGCGAAAGACATGCGGGACGAGGGCACGCAGACGATTCAGGACACGAGCCGCCTGCTGCTGATCGGCAGCATCCTCGTCGCCCTGCTGAACCTCGCGCTCATCCGCCGGTCCGCAGGACGGACGCCGCAGGACGACGTTCGCCCGACCTCGGGCGAGCCGGCCGGCGCGGGGGCCGCCGACGGTCCCGACCCATCCGCCTCGCCGCTCACCCTCGGCTTGGACCGGCCGGGCGCCGGCCCGTCGCCGCACTGACCCCCCGTTCGCCCAACTCCGCAAAGAGCCGCCGGCGCTCCTCGTCCGTCAAATTCGCCCACTGCCCTTCGCGCAGGCCGCCGAGATGGATGTGCATGATGCGCAGGCGGTGCAGCGCGACGACGCGCGCGCCCAGGGCCTGGCACATGCGCCGAATCTGGCGGTTCCGCCCTTCGGTGAGGACGATGCGAAAACTCGTCGGACCCGTGCGGCGCACCGTGCAGGGCTTGGTGGACCGGCCGAGCACCACCACCCCCTGCGCCATGCGGGTGAGAAACGCCTGATCGACGGGACGGTCCACCGTCACCGCATATTCCCGCTCGTGACCGTGCTCGGTGCGCAGGATGCCGTTGACGATGTCGCCGTCGTTGGTCAGGAGAATCAGCCCGGAGGAGTCCTTGTCGAGACGGCCGACGGGGAAAATCCTGGCGGGATGGCCGATGTACGCGATGATGTTGCCGGGGACATCGAGTTCCGTCGTCGTCGTTACGCCGACGGGCTTGTGGAATTTGATGTAGACCGGCGCGTTGCCTCGCGCGACCGTCCGGCCGTCGCGGGCCACGACGTCGTCCGGCCCGACCCGATCGCCCGGCACGGCCACCCGCCCGTTGATCGTGACACGGCCTTCCGCGATCAGCCGGTCCGCCTCCCGGCGCGAGCAGAGCCCCTGTTCCGTGAAAAATTTATTGATGCGAACGCCCGGTGCAGGCGGCGGGAGACTCATCGCGCGGAGCGCGCGGCGCGGATGCGGCCCAGGATGCGATAGATCAGCCGCGCGACGGCGAACTGCGGCGCGGCAAAGCCCTCGATCGGGGCGATCTCGCTCACGTCCATCCCGACGATGCCGGGGCCCTCGGCCAGGGCCTTGACCAGAGCCAGCGTGTCGTACCAGCCCAACCCGCCCGGCTCCGGCGTGCCCAGCGCGGGAATCAGCGAGGCGTCGAGTCCGTCGCAATCGAAGGTCAGATACACGGGCCCGGTGCAGGCCTTGACGACGTCCGGCACCCAGTTGGCCGCACGGCCGCCGTAGGGGCCGGAGGGATCAAGGATGGTCGCGGCAAAAAAGGTCGCGATGCGCGGCGTCTTTTCGATGCGGGCGATTTCCTCCGGCGAGATCGACCGGATACCGACCTGGACCAGCGGTAGGCCGTCGTCCACGACACGGGCCATGACGCTCGCATGGCTGTACGGATTGTCTTGATAGGCGTGGCGCAGGTCGCCGTGCGCGTCGATCTGCACGACGCAGAGGTGCGTGTGCCGCTCGGCATGGGCACGAATGGCGCCGAGGGCTCCCGTATGCTCGCCGGTCAGGGTGAGGACGAAGCGGTCGGGCCGCACGTGCGGCGCCACGAAGTCGTGGATGGCCCGGACGGCGTCCCCGTCCACCTTGCCGTGCAACGCCAGGGGCTCCGCCGTCGCGATACCACCCCACTCGCGATAGGGCTCGCACCGCAAGGTTTCGTCGTAGAATTCGACTTGCCGGGAGGCGTCGAGAATCGCGTCGGGCCCCTTGTCGGACCCGGGAATGTAACTGGAGGTGTGCTCGTAGGGCGCGGACAAGACGACGACGCCGGCCCGATCCGGATGGCACCAGGGCTCCTCGATCCCGAGAAAATTCTGCTCGGGCCCCAGCCACCCCCGCGGGAGCGCCACGCCTACCTCCGCGTCCTCAGCTTCTTGGGAAGATTCTCCGGGGGAATGAAGACGGCGAGGGCCACCACGGTGGTCCACCGGTTGGCCTTACCGACCGCAGATTGCGTCATGTTCAAGGTGCGGACGATCTTGCCGCCCATCTTGAAGACCTGCTCGCGTTCCTTCCAGGCCTGGTTGGCGTCGAACTCGACGCCGAGCGTCGTCGCCAGCATCTGGGCGGCCAGGTCTTCCGTGTATTCGCCAGTTTCCTCGTCCGTTTCGCCGTGCGCGTGATGCTCCGAGAGGTAGCCGTAGGTGCGCCGGTCCGTCGGGACCGCCAAGCCGATGGACGCAGAGACCAGGCGGTTGCGCTCGTTCGTTTCCGAACGGGCCATGACGCAAAAGGTGATTTCGCCGGGATTCAGCAGGCCTTCGCCGCGTTTGCGCGGAATGATCTTGCAATTCGGGGGAAAGATCGACGAGACCGTCACCAAATTGCAGTAGGCGACGCCGGCGCTCCGCAGCGCCAACTCGAACGAAGCGAGTTTTTCCTTGTGGATCCCGACGCCCCTCGTCAGGAACATATGCGTAGGAACCATCGCGCGTCTCCTTCGGCGGAATCGTGGCGGCGCCGCGGGCGCCGTTGGGGGTTTGCGCGGCCCTCGACCGCGCACCGGGCCGCTGTTGTATCAAGTTGGCGAGGAATCCGCAATATGCCGGACAAGAATTTTTGCGCGGCGGCGGTCAGCCCCGTCCGGGGTCCTTGAGGTTGAGCACGAGCAGCTTGAGCTCGGTCATGTCGTCCATCGCGTAACGAACGCCCTCGCGGCCCAGGCCGGAGTCCTTGACGCCGCCGTAGGGCATGTGGTCGGCGCGGAACGTCGGAATTTCGTTGGCGAGGACCGTCCCCACGTCCAGGTCGCGGAAGGCGCGGAAGATCCGATCCACGTCCTGCGTGAACAGGCCGGCCTGGAGCCCGAAGTCGGAATCGTTCAAGGCCTCGAGGGCTTCCTCGAACCGCTTGTAGCGGGCCACCGTCACCACCGGGCCGAACACTTCGGCGCAGGATACCTTCATCGTCGGCGCCACGTCGGCCAGGACGGTCGGCGCCACCAGGGCGCCCGTCCGCGTCCCGCCGGCGAGCAGGCGGGCGCCCTGCCCCACCGCTTCGTCGATCCACGTCTGGACGCGGCGCGCCGCGCCCTCGTCGATCAGCGGCCCGACGACGGTGGCCTCGTCGAACGGATCGCCCACCCGCACGTCCGCCACCCGCGCCAGGAGCCGAGCGACGAAGGGCTCGTACACGGCGTCGTGCACGAAAATCCGCTGGACGGAAATGCAGGTCTGCCCCGCATAGCCGAATCCGCCCGCCACGCAGCGCTGCGCCGCCACGTCGAGGTCGGCATCCGGCTCGACGATGACGCCGGCGTTGCCGCCCAACTCCAGGACCACGCGTTTCTTGCCGCAAACCTCCTTGAGCCGCCACCCCACCGCGACGCTGCCGGTGAAGCTCAGGAGTTTGAACCGCGGATCCTTCGCCATGTCCTCGGCCAGGCTGTTGTCGCAGGGCACGACGCTGAAGGCGCCGGCGGGCAGGCCAGCCTGGGCGATCACGTCGCCCAACAGCAAGGCCGTCAGGGGGGTTTGCGGTGCGGGCTTGATCACGATGGGATTGCCGCAGGCCAAGGCCGGCGCCACCTTGTGAGCCACGAGATTCAAGGGGAAATTGAAGGGGGTGATGCCGAGAATCGGCCCGATGGGCACGCGGCGCGTCAGCCCGACGTGCCGTTCCATCCCGGCCGTCCAATCGAGCGGCAGCAGATCGCCCGCGACGCGCTTGGCCTCCTCCGCCGCGATCGTAAAGGTCTGCACGGCCCGCCCCACTTCCCGCCGGGCGTCGGTGATGGGCTTGCCGCTTTCGGCCGTGATCGATCGGGCGAACTCTTCGCGCCGGGCGGCGAGGCTCTCGGCGATTTTCGCCAGGGCCGCGCTACGGGCGTAGGCCGGCAACGTCCGCAGAGGCGCGAAGGCCTCGACGGCGGCCCAGGTGGCGGCGTCGGCATCGGCGCGGCCGGCCTGGCAGACCTCGGCGACCGTCTCGTTCGTGAAGGGATTGCGGACGGGTACCGTGGCCTCCGTCGTCCGCCACTGCGACCCGATCATGAAGGGGCGAGCGCCCATGCCCATGCGGTGCGATTCCCGCGCGGTCCGCGCTTATTCGGCGGGTTGCTCTTCGAGAGGGGGCGCGAACGATTCCACCGGCGGCGGCGGAACTTCCCGGCTGGCCTCCTCCGCTTTGGCCACCAACTCGTCGGTGCCCCAGTCCTTGATGGAAGCCAAGTCGAAGACTTCGTAGGTCGAGACGCCCTGGCAGGTCGGGCAATGGGGCATGGGGACTTTTCGCTTATAGACTTCGCTCAGGCAGGACATGCAGACCCAGAGATCCGGTTCTCCGTTGCCGGCGTCGACCGGCCAGAATGTTTGTTCGTGCGCCATGATTTCCTTCTTCGTTGTCCCGGCCCTACGGCCGGCGATCTCCTCGAAATGTGCCGCTACGGCCGAACCAAGAATAGGCTGGCGGGTCGGCGAAAAGCAACCCTGCCGCTTATCCTTTCTTTTTCGACAGGTCGCCGAGCATCTTGTCGATCTGCTCTTCGAACACCTCGAACGGAAAGGCGCCGGGGATGACAACCGGCTGGCTCTTCTCCGGCGCCACGGTCCGCATGAGGACGAACCCCGGCGTGCCGTGGAAGCCCAGGGACGCGCCCTCCGCGCGATCGCGGAAAATGTCGTCGGTCTGCTTGGCCTCGTGCATGCACTTGGCGAAGCCCGCGGCGTCGAGGCCCAGGGTCTTGGCATGCTGCTGGAGTTCCTCCGGGCCCAAGCGCCGCTCGGCAAAGAGCCGGTCGTGCATGGCCCAGTACCGTTGCTGATCGGCCGCGCAGCGGGAGGCCAAGGCTCCTTCCATCGCCGGCCCGCCGAAAGCGCGGGGGAAATCTTTATAGAGAAACCGCAGCTTGCCCGTCTCGATGTACTTGGCGTGGATCTTCGGCAGCGTCTCCTTCGCCCACTTTTGGCAGAAGCCGCAGGTGAAATCCGAATATTCGATGAGCGTGATGGGCGCGGTCGCGCTGCCCAGCGTCCGCCCGTCGTCTTTTACGAGATCGGCCAAGGTTCTGGCGCCCCCCGCCGCCGGCAGGAGCAGGCAGCCGAGCAGGAGCCCGATTGCGAGCCGCCGGGAAGCGGGCCTGTGCCGTCTGTGCCGTAGCCCGATCATCTCGAAGTCCGTTGCATCCGTGACGCCGATTCGTGGAGTGCCTGGAGGAATTACGCGGCCGGGGGCTTCCGGGGAAAGCGCTCGAGCAGACCCATCATCAGGAGCGGCCACACAACCGTGGCGTCGCTCAAAACTTCGGCGAAGCGGCCGCCTTCTTCGTAGGGCACGAACTTCCCCCAGGAAATGCCCTCTTGGTAGGTGCAGCCGCTCAAGCCCCCCCAATAGTCCGGCTCCGGACAAATCCGCACACCGTAATGGAAGCGCGGCGGTTTGACGTTCAAACCGAGGCGCACGTTGGAAATCTCCACATAGGGCGCCACTTGCTGCGCCCAGTTTCTGGGCACCCCGCCGCCGATGGTGAAAATGCCGACGCGCTTGGCCGAGAGGATGCGGTCCGTGTAGCTGTTCAAGTCCAAATAGGGATTGAACGACGGCAAGGTCTTATGCAGATAGCCCAAGAGGCCGTGATCGCCCTCCTGCGTCTGGCGGCTCCGCGCGCGGTCCACCGCCTTGCCCATCGCCCAGGTCGCCACGTCCAGCCCCATCTCGGAATCGGTAAAGGCCGGGATGTAGACCGGCACGCCCTGCTGAAAGGCGCTTTTCAGGATGCCGGGGCCTTCGAATTCGTCGACCAGCGTCCGGCCCAGCTCCCGCGTCAGCACTTCGGAGGAGAGCTGCTGGTCTTCGGGCAGGCGCTTCATGGTCCGCGCCACGACCTGCTCGACGTAGTTGAGGTTGGATTCCATCTCCAGCGTATCGTAGACGCGGTTGTAGCCCTTCTCGAAGAGCTCGGTGTCGTCCATGGCCGGATCGTGTTTGTAGTGCAGCTTGCCGACCGACTCGCTGAGGCCGTGGGCCACCAGGGCGCCGGTGGAGATGACGACATGGACCATCTTCCGGTCGATCATCGTGCAGATGATCTTGCCCATCTTCGCGATGGTCATGGCGCCGGAGAGCGTCATGATGACGAGGCAGTCCGGGTCGCCGATCATGGCGGAGAGCACCTCGAAAGCCTCACCCAGGCGCCGGCCGCCGAAGGCCGTCTTGCGCATGGCCACGAGCAGGTCGTTGAAGGTGCGGACCTTCTCCGGATCGAACGGCTCCAGCGGCTCCAGCCCGTCTTGGGCCCCGTCATGAAATTCGCGCGGTCGCATAGGCTCCTTGTGTCACTCATCGAGACGAACGTGAGCGAGAGCAGTTATACACAACCCTCTAAGAAGCGTCAATTCAGAGCGAGGCTCGTTTACGCTTCGTTCGCATCACGACGACGCGCGATGCTTGACAATCGCAGGTCTCTCCCGTAATGCGACACGCGACCATGTCGCCCGCTGACGAGAAAAACCTCTCGACTCCTACCGAGCCGATCGCGCTCATCACGGGAACGGGCGGGTTGATCGGCCGGTACCTGCTCGAATCCGCCCCCCACTGGGGCGCAGCTTGGCAGACCGTGGGCTGGTCCCACGAACAGATCAATCTTACGGATGGCGAGGCCGTCCGGCGGCAGTTCAAGGAACTTCGCCCGAGCTTGGTCATCCACTGCGCGGCCTTGAGCCGTCCGGGCCCCTGCCGGGACAATCCCGACCTGGCGCGCGCGGTCAATGTCGAGGCGACGGCCAGGCTGGCCGAACTGGCGGCAAACATTCCCTTGATCTTCTTCTCCACCGACTTGGTCTTCGACGGACGGCAGGGCCGCTACGACGAAACGGCGCCGGTCAATCCGCTCAGCTTTTATGCCGAGACGAAGGTCGCGGGCGAGCAGCTTGTGCTCGCGAATCCGCGGCACACGGTGATTCGCACCTCCTTGAACATGGGGCGGTCGTTGGGAGGGAACCGCTCCTTTATCGAGGAGCTGCGGAATACCTGGCGAGCGGGGCGCGCGATCACGCTCTTTACGGACGAGTACCGGTGCCCCATTCCCTGTCGCGCCACGGCGCAGGCCATCTGGGAACTGGCGCGGGCCGACCGACCGGGGCTCTACCATGTGGCCGGCGCGGAACGGCTCTCGCGCTGGGAGATCGGGCAACTGGCCGCGGCGCAATGGCCGCACTTGCATCCGCAATATCAGTCGGCCTTGGCGAAGGATGTGCCCGGCCCTCCTCGTCCGCTCGACACGTCACTCAACTGCGCCAAGATTCAATCGCTTCTCTCTTTCCCGCTCCCCAGCTTCCGCGACTGGGTGGCGACGGAGATGAAGAAAGAGTTGGGATAAGGCATACCCGCCCCCCGCCGTCGCAATACCGGCAAGCTCTCGGTTGTGTTGTGTGAGAAGGCCTTGTGATAACCGCCGGTGGTGCAGGGAAAGTGAAAGGGACTGTGGCTGGTCGGTCATGCCCATGGGCAATTCATGGGCGACCAGGGCTGCCGCGAAGTATTCCTCCTGCTTAGGCCACCTGCACTGAGAGGGCCTGTTCTATCTCGCAGCGAAATGGACGGCGCGTTCGATGGCAGCGAGAATCTTGGTGCGTGTTTGAGCGTCGAACTCGTGTCCATAGAACCGGAGAAAGACGCCCTTCCGGAGCATCTCGGTGGTTGCCTGCGGATTCTGTTCCCTGAGCGACGCTTCGACCAAGGCTCGCGCCGTCTCCCACATACCGAAGCCCATCTTCAGCCGTTCTTCGCCGGACCGCTGCATAAGCATGGCCCGGTACCGTTCGTCTATTTCCGGAGATGTGTCGTTCACGATGTGATCTCCCGATAGAGCGGCAAGAGGCCCAACCGATCTGCCCATCGCGCGAGATAATCTGTGTCGAGAGCGGGCACGGACCGCAGGAGATTCCGGACATCGTCGAGTTGCATCTGAGACCGACTGTCTTTGGCCCACTCCAATTTGGAGAGGATGAGATCTTCCGGCGACACGATGACGATGTCCTGTCCCTCGCACGCCACCGCGCGGCGGCGTGCAAACTCTTCTCGCCGATAGTCTGTCTCTTTTCTCACCACACAGTCTACTTTGACCACCAGCGCGTTATGAATCATGTTGAACATGGTGTGCGCTCGGACGGCTCGTCGCACCATTTCTCGATCGACGTAGTAGTCCTCTTGAAACAGGCGGACGACGCGGTCCACGTCCGGTTCGGACAGCTCGACGACGAGATCGATGTCCCGGGTCATTCGCGGCACGGCGTAGAAGTTCGCCGCGACGGAGCCTGTCACCATGTAGGGGATGCCGGCAGTCTGCAACGTCGCGGTCACCGACTTCAAGACATCGAGTTCATCGCTCACAGATGGGCCGCGCTCCCCGTTCTATTCACCTCGCCGCCGAAGCTTACCCCTTTCCCCCAAAGAAATCACGTCCCGGCAAACGTAAACATAAGCGACAAGGGGCACGACAGGTGCGGAGGCTCTCACGCAATGCGCCTTACAGACGAGAGCGTGCTAGGATGAGCGTCCTTCGCGTTAACCTATGCTCAGGAAGTCGACAAGAATTATTGAGTGCCGCCGGGCTCAGCGAGCTTGGAGTGGTGGTCCCAACGGGATTCGAACCCGTGTTTGAGCCTTGAGAGGGCTCCGTCCTAGGCCAGGCTAGACGATGGGACCAGCCGGTCGTGAAAGGGAAACGCAGGAAATGACGAGGCGGCACGATAGCACAGGGGGGAGAGGATTTCAACGCAGCCAGCGGCCAGCTTGGCACCGGATGGGCTGGCCGTTGGGCTTGCCTCTGCTTGTGTGTAGCCTGGCATTCGGCTGCGCGATCGGCCGAGATCATCGATCGACCGAACCCTATGCCACGGCGCCCGAACCGGTGAAAAAGGCCATCGACGGGAGTTACCTCGTCATGGGCATGACCGGCCCACAGGTGATGCTGGTGCTCGGCGAGCCGATGTGCACACGCGAGGATACCTATCGGGGCAAGCCCGTGACGGTTTGGCTCTACCCGCCCGGCGGCAAGGAACCGTGCAAGACCGCCCAATACCGGGTCTATTTCGACCATGACCTGGTCGTGGGATGGGAATCGAAAATCGTCCGGGACTGACGAGTGCCGACTTTGACTGCCTCTGGCTCCGGCCGGCTGGATAACGGTGGCTGGGGGACTAGGATTCGAACCTAGGTAATGAGATCCAAAGTCTGACGTCCTGCCGCTAGACGATCCCCCAACCGGTGCCGGAGCGTAACAAGAAGGCGGAAAGCGAGTCAAGGCACGGATGGCGTCAGGCGCCCCGCGCGCGCGCCGCTCCCGCGCGCAATCGCGCCAGCGTGCGTTCGCGTCCGAGCAGGTCCATCACTTCGAAGATGCCGGGGCTCGCCGTGCGGCCGGTCAAGGCCACGCGGACCGGTTGGGCCAGTTGCCCCATCTTCAATCCGTCCTGCTCCAACACGACTTTGAACGCCGCATGGAGCGGGTCGGAGGAAAAGTCTTCCGTGCGTTCGATCTCGGCCACGAGCCGGTCCAACGAGCCGGCGACGGCCGGCGTGAGCAGCTTCTCGGCGGCCTGCGGATCGATCTCGAGGGACTCCCGCACGTAGGGAACGGCCGCTTGGGCCAACTCGACCAACGTTTTCGCCCGTTCCTGGAGATATTTGACGAGCCGGGTCCGCCATTCGTGCGTCTGCTTCCGTGCCGCCTCGCCCAGCCCCAGTTGATCGAGAAACGGCAGGAGCAGGTCGGCCAGCCGGGCGAGGTCGCCGGTTTTGATGTAGTGGGCGTTCATCCATTCCAATTTGTCGGGATTGAAGACCGCCGCCGACTTCTGCACGTGTTCGAAGGAAAACTTCTCGACCATCTCGGCAACGGAGAAAATTTCCTGGTCCCCCGCCGACCAACCGAGCCGGACCAGATAGTTGATCAGGGCCTCGGGCAAGTAGCCCATCTCCCGATAGGCCAGCACGGAGGTGGCCCCATGCCGCTTGGAGAGCTTGGTCTTGTCCGAACCCATGATCATCGAGAGATGGCCGAAGCGGGGCGTGGCGAACCCCAGGGCTTGGAAAATGTGAATCTGCCGGGGCGTATTGTTGAGATGGTCGTCGCCCCGAATGACGTGCGTGATGCCCATGAGCGCATCGTCCACGACGACGGAGAAGTTGTAGGTCGGGTAGCCGTTGGAGCGTAGGATCACGAGATCGTCAAGGACCGTGTTGTCGAAGGCCACGCGGCCTTTGATCAGGTCCTCGACCACCGTCTGCCCGTCCTGGGGCGCGATGAAGCGCAGCGCGGCGTCGCCTGCCGGACGGCCGATGCCCTTGCCGCGGCAGCGCCCGTCATACTTCACCGGCAGCCCCTTGGCCTGGGCCTCTTTCCTCCGCGCCTCAAGTTCTTCGGCCGTGCAGACGCACCAGTAGGCTTTCCCCTGCTCCAAGAGCTGCATGGCATATTTGCGATAGAGGTCTATCCGCTCGGTCTGACGGAAGGGGCCCTCGTCCCAATCCAGCCCCACCCACCGCAAGCCTTCCAGAATGATCTGAATGGCCTCGTCGGTCGACCGCTCCCGATCGGTATCTTCGATGCGGAGAATGAACCGGCCTCCATGATGGCGGGCATAGAGCCAGTTGAAGAGAGCGGTCCGCACGCCTCCGATATGGAGGTACCCCGTGGGACTCGGTGCGAACCGGACTCTGACGTGGCTCATGGGTCGGCGGGCTTCGACCGGACGGACCCGATCAATGCCCTTCCTTGACGAGATTCTTGTTCACGGCAGGAATCTGGACCACGAGATTCTTCGTGCCGTTCGGCACGCATTGACAGGCCAGCCGGGAATTGAGGGCGATCTCCGGCGCCTCGTCGAGCTGATCGAATTCGTCGTCCGTCCCCTCGTTGCAGGATTCCAAACCCTCTTTGACGATCACGTGGCAGGTCGAACAGGCGCAGACCCCGCCGCAGGCATGGTCCAGATCGACCCCCGCGCCCATCGCGATATCCAAGAGACTGCCCGGCAAGCCCGTTTCCCCGTAGGGCAGCTTGGCAGGATCAACCTGCACAACGGTCGAGGTTCCGTCCGGCTCGACAAATGTGACCGTATAGGGCCGAGTCGGCAGCTCGATATCGGGCCTGGCGATATATGGATTGCTTCCTCCCATTTACCTTTCCTTAACAAGAGAGATTAAACTGCGGCGCACACTCTACCACAAGGACGAACCGCAATGCACCTTCCGTTGATCATCTGTAAGATGATGAAATTTAATAATATTTTCATTCATTGACAAACCATGATCGCATCGCATAGCATGATGCCGATTCTTTTGGTCGGCGATAAGTTTGATCGGCGACTCTTTTGATCGGAGAGAAGCATGCTGAAGCTTTCCAAAAAAGCCGACTATGCGCTGATGGCGCTTCAGTACATGGCCTCCGTCCAGTACGGAGACCTCGCGCATGCCCGCGTGGTCAATACCAAAGAGATCGCCGAGGAACACCACATTCCTCTCGAGCTCCTCGCCAAGGTCCTCCAGGCCCTCGCGAAACATGGCTTGGTCGAGAGCCACAACGGCCCTAAGGGAGGCTACCTCCTGGCGCGCCATGCGCAAGCCATTACCATCGCCCAGGTGCTGGAAGCCATCGAAGGGCCTCTGGGCATCGCCGACTGCTATCACGACAAAGAGGACACGCCGTGCCTGCAGCGGGAGCACTGCAATATTCGCACGCCGCTCCTCAAGGTGCAGGACAGCATTCGCCAACTGTTGAACAGCATGACGGTGGAGGATATGCTGGGCGGGACTCCCCTCATTACCGTCAAGTCTCTGTCGCCCGCCACAGCCGGAACAGCCGAAGGAGTCCCTCAATGAAACTGCCGATTTTCATGGACAACCACTCCACGACCCCGATGGATCCCCGGGTCCTGGAGACGATGCTGCCCTATTTCTGCGAAAAATTCGGGAACGCCGCGAGCCGGAACCACGCGTTCGGCTGGGAGGCGGAGGAAGCGGTGGAGCAGGCGCGCAAGCAGATCGCGCATGTGATTCACGCGGACCCGAAGGAACTGGTCTTCACCAGCGGCGCCACGGAATCGGACAACCTGGCGATCAAAGGCGTCGTGGAGATGTACAAGGAGAAGGGCGATCATATCATCACGAGCCAAACCGAACATCGCGCCGTCATCGACACGGCCAAGGCGCTGGAATCCAAGCGCGGGCTGAAGGTTACCTATCTCCCCGTCGACAAATACGGGATGGTCAACCCCGAAGACGTGCGGAACGCGATCACGGACAAAACCATCCTGATCTCCATCATGATGGCCAACAACGAGATCGGCACGATCCACCCCGTCAAGGAAATCGGCAAGCTCGCCAAGGAGAAAGGCGTCCTCTTCCACTGCGACGCCACCCAGGGCGTCGGCAAGATTCCGGTTGACGTGCAGGAGATGGGCATCGACCTGATGTCCTTTTCCGCTCATAAAATCTACGGCCCCAAGGGCGTGGGCGCCTTGTATGTCCGCAAGAAGGCCCCGCGTGTCCGCCTGGCGCCGATCATCGACGGGGGCGGGCACGAGCGCGGCATGCGCTCCGGCACCCTGCCGGTGCCGCTCATCGTCGGATTCGGCAAAGCCTGCGAGTTGTGCGAGCAGGAAATGCCGACGGAAGCGCCCAAGCTGGCCGCATTGCGCGACCGGCTGCAGACCGCCATCATGAGCAAACTGGATGAAACCTATCTGAACGGCCACCCTACGCAACGGCTCCCCCACAACCTGAACATTTCCTTCGCCTACGTCGAAGGCGAGTCGATGCTGATGGGGCTGAAGGAAATCGCCCTCTCCTCCGGGTCGGCCTGCACGTCGGCTACCCTGGAACCGTCCTACGTCCTGCGAGCCTTGGGCGTGGGGGCGGAATTGGCCCATTCGTCCATCCGCTTCGGCCTGGGCCGCTTCAGCACGGCCGAAGAGGTTGACTACACCGCAAAACGGATTATTGAAGTGGTCACCAAGCTGCGCGAGATGTCTCCCCTGTACGAAATGGCGAAGGAAGGCATCGACTTAAAATCGGTCCAATGGACCGCGCATTGACCATCGGACATCGGAAGCACTATTCACATTCGTCACCGTCGGAGGACGCCATGGCATACAGCGAGAAAGTCGTCGATCATTTCAACAATCCCCGGAACATGGGGTCGTTCCCCAAGGACGATAAAGACGTGGGCACCGGCATCGTCGGCGCCCCCGAGTGCGGCGACGTCATGAAGCTCCAGATCAAGGTGCAGGACGACACGATCGTGGACGCGCGATTCAAGACCTTCGGTTGCGGGTCGGCCATCGCCAGTTCCAGCCTGGCCACCGAGTGGCTCAAGGGGAAAACGATCGAGCAGGCGCAGCAGATCAAGAACACCGAAATCGTGCAGGAGCTGAACCTCCCGCCGGTCAAGATTCACTGTTCGGTGCTGGCGGAAGACGCCATCAAGGCCGCCCTGGCCGATTATCAGAAAAAGTCCGCCGGCGACGACACGGACAAGAAGTGAGGGACGGAACGATGGAGACACCGGGGACGACGGATACGACGCAGACCGGGCCGGTCATCACGTTGAGCGAGGCGGCGGTCAAAGAAGTCAAGCGCCTGTTGAACGTCCAGGGCATCACGGAAGGCGGCTTGCGGCTCGGGGTCAAGGGCGGGGGTTGCTCGGGCCTGAGCTACACGATCAACTTCGACGAGAAGATCGGCCAATACGACACGGTCCACGAAATCGAGGGCATCAAGGTCATCATCGACGCGAAAAGCGCCATATATCTCCAAGGCACGCAGTTGGACTTTCACAAGGACCTGATGGGCGGCTCCTTCAAGTTCGTCAACCCCAATGCCCAGAAGACCTGCGGCTGCGGGGAGTCCTTTTCGGCGTAACCGCCCGGATCCCGTATCACTGCGCATGACCGACGCCACCAAAACGACCGGACGGCGCACCGAGCTGCACATGGCCCGCAGCATGTGCTGGCACTGCCAGTCCGAAGTGACGGGCGAATATTTCTGCGACCATTGCGTGAAGCTCCAGCCGCTTTCCAAGGAATTGGATTACTTCACCTGCCTCGGTCTCCCGCGGCGCTTGACCATCGATCCTCAGGATTTGGAGACGCGGTTTTACCGTATGAGCCGGTCGTTCCATCCGGACTTCTATCAGAACAAATCCGACACGGAACAGACGATCAGCCTGGGGAATTCAGCCCTGCTGAACATCGCCTATCGGACCCTGAAAGACCCGATCCTCCGGGCCGAATATCTCGTCCACCTGGAGGCCGGCTCGGCCAAGGACATCCGGACGTCGCCGCCGGCCGATCTCTTCGAGGAAATTCTCAGTCTCCAAGAGGACCTGGAAGCCTTCCGCGCCCTGCCGCCCACCGGCAAGGAAGAGGAGACCGCACGCTTGCGGACCAAGTTGGCCGCCGACCGCGACAGCCTGGAGGCGCGCGAAGGGGCGATGGACCGCCGTTTGACCGAGCTCTTCGCGGCCTGGGACCGCACGGCCGACACCGACGCGCCCGAGCAGAAAGCCGCCGTCCTCAAGGATCTCCGCGACCTGCTCTCCAACCGCACGTATCTGCGCAACATCATCACCGATCTCGTCGCCACCACGGCCTGAGCCGTTCGGCCGCCAGACGCACGGAGTATCGGCAAGCCATGGCACGCATTCTCGGCATCGACCTCGGCACCACCAACTCGCTGATCGCCTACATGGACGGGGGGACGCCCAAGGTCATCGCGGGGCGGCACGAACGGGCCATGGTGCCGTCCGTCGTCGCCATGACCGACAACGGCCTCATCGTCGGCGATCCGGCCAAGGAGCATCTGGTCCGGCATCCTGCACGCACGATCTATTCCGTCAAACGGTTCATGGGCAAGGGGCTCGCGGACGTGGCGGAGGAGTTGAAATATTTCCCCTACACGCTCCAAGAACAGGGCGGCGTGATCCGCATTCGCATCGGCGAGAAAACCTATTCGCCGCCGCAAATCTCCGCCATGATCCTGAAGGAGCTGAAACGGCGGGCGGAGGAGGCGCTCGGCGAGGAAGTCCGGAAGGTCGTCATCACCGTGCCCGCCTATTTCAACGACAGCCAGCGGCAGGCGACCAAGGACGCCGGCACGATCGCCGGCTTGGAGGTGCTGCGCATCATCAACGAGCC
>FKKE01000491.1_pt1 | contig 58801 bp, 56 predicted proteins | sample 1106331 | NCBI WGS metagenome assembly FKKE01 (sample SAMEA3931202, study PRJEB13176) | freshwater metagenome | biome: Drinking water system; feature: drinking water; material: freshwater | place: China | collected 2013-02-06 | reverse complement strand
GAACCTCCGACCTTTGGGTTATGAGCCCAACGAGCTACCAGACTGCTCCACCCCGCGGTCGGATACTACCCAATGGGACGAGAGGGAGTCAAGGCAACCGGCGGGGACGCCGACGCAGGCGGCGAGGCCGCGCGGGTCGAGAACCGTCAGAGCGAGGGCCGGTCGAGAATAGCCCGCATGCGATCGGCCAGTTCCTCGATCGTGAAGGGTTTCTTGATCAATTCGATGCCGGGGTCCAGCACCCCGTGGTGGCCGATCTCGTCGTCGGTATAGCCGGACATGAAGAGCACTTTGGTGTCGGGCCGATCGGCGGACAGACGCTGCGCCAACTCCCGCCCGCTCATGACGGGCATGATAACGTCGGTCAGCAGTAAGTGGATCGGGCCCCGCGTACGCCGTGCCAGCGACAACGCGCGGGTGCCGTCCGGCGCGTCCAGCACCGTGTACCCGCATTCTTCCAGCAATTCGCGCGCGAATAACCGCAAATCCGTATCGTCCTCGACCAGCAAGACGGTTTCCGTTCCCGTCTGTGGTTGGACCGTCAACTCCAACACATTGGTGCCGGCTGCCCCGTCCAAATGGCGAGGGAGGTAGACCGTGAAGGTCGTGCCGCGCCCCACCGCGGATGCGACAGCGACGGTCCCTCCGCTCTGCTGGGCGATCCCGTAGACCGTCGCGAGCCCCAACCCCGTCCCTCGGCCCACTTCTTTGGTCGTAAAAAACGGCTCGAAACATTGCGCCTGCGTGGCCGCGTCCATGCCGATACCCGAATCGCGCACGACGAGGGTGACATAGCTGCCCTTGGACAGATTCGGCACGGCTCCCCCGGCATCTCCTTCGCCGACCTCTGCTTGTCCCGTCTCGATCGTTAAGGTCCCGCCGTGCGGCATGGCGTCCCGTGCATTGACGGCGAGATTCAGCATCACCTGCTCCATCTGGACCGGATCGGCCTTGACGAGCCCTGGGCGTGCCCCGAGCACGACCTCCAAGCGGATATGTTCGCCGATCACACGCGTCAGCATCTTGCTGATCTGCATGACCGCGTCGTTCAAATCCAACACGCGCGGCTGGATCACTTGCTTGCGGCTGAAGGCCAGCAACTGATTCGTTAGGAGCGCCGCCCGGTTGGCCGCATGCCGAATCTGCTCCACCCGGCCCGACTCAGGCGAGCCGGCCGGCAGGGCCTTGGCCAGCAGGTTGTTGGAGCCGATGATGAGGGTGAGCAAATTGTTGAAGTCGTGCGCGATCCCACCGGCCAATCGGCCGATGGCTTCCAGCTTTTGCGATTGCCGGAGATGATCTTCGCTCTGCTTGAGCGCCTCCTCGGCCGACTTGCGCTCCGTGATGTTCCGGACGATCATCAAAACCTGGTCGTCCGGAAGCCGAACCAGCCGTCCCTCGTAAAACGCGTCGCGCTGTTGGTCTGCCAGCCGATATTCGACGCTGACGCTGGCCTGGTTGGCGGCCCGAAGCCGCTCGAGGGCTTCGGAGAATTTCGTGCCCATCTCACGCGGCGGCATGTCCTGCACGCGTTTGCCGATCAACAGCCTCGCGGGCACCACGAAATCCGACTCGCTCCCGCCTTTGCAATCCCGAATGGTCCCCTCCCGGTCCAACAGAAAAAAGATGTCGGGGAACGCCTGCACCACGGCCCGCATCTCGGAGTTGGCTTGGAGCAGCTCCTGGGAGCTCAGGTCCATGGAGCGCTCGAGCGTCTGCCGATCGTCGTCGGCCTGCCGATAGGCCTCGTCGATCGCGTTCAAGAAGGGCTCGAGCGACGCCGGCACCTGCGAGAGGTCGCCGAAGTATCGGCGAAGCTGCCGTACGAGCAGCGGATGCCTCGTCATGTCGGCCGCTCCGCAAAGGTCGTGATCGTCATCGTCTGATTGTGCAGCTCGCACCGGGCGTGAGGCGTGAACGGGGAGATTTCTCCGTAGGAGTAGAAGCCGGTCATCACGGCTTGCGGGCCGAGCACGTCGCGGACGCCTTCCACCTCCTCCTCGACGCGCTGCTTCAGCACCAATTTGCGACCCACGCAACTGATCAAGATGGCCAAATCCGCCCCCCCTTGCCCCAACGCTGCGGCACTCGTGCGGGCGGCGCCTACGGCTCCGTCGATGAGCCGATCGAAATTCGCTTTCATGAGCCGCGCGTAAGCGCCTTCCGGCATATCCCCGGCAAAGGTCATGCTCTGCTCGCCTTCGTCGACGGACAAAATCGTGCGAACGACCCCGGCGCCCGATTCACCCGGCACGCGCAGACTCAGGGGAAACAACAGACCGGCGGCCGGAAGGTCCTTCGCATGGTCGCCGAGATATTTCTTGTAGAGGGCCAAGGCCGATTTGCCGTCCAGCTCGTAGAGCCGGTTGCCGGAGGACTTGGTGATCACCCGTTCCGGCCCGAACGGATCCCATCCGCCGAGTGACGCATAGCCGACCTTGAGATGGGGCCCGTAAAAACCCAAGACGGCCACCATGTGCGATTGCGGCGGCCCGTCCCAGAGCACCAAGGTTTCTTTGAACGCGTCTCCGTCTCCGGAGAGGCCGCCGGTGACCGTGACGTCCGCGGGCAGGTGTTCCCGCAGTCCTCTCACGAGCTCGCTTCCATTGATGTGCAACCCGTCCGACAGGACGAAGACGTGCCGGAGGCCGTCCCGATCGAGCGCCTGGGCCAACTGTTGGCCAGCCCGCACGCTATCGGCCACGTCGGCGATGGCCATGCGGGCGCCCTTGACCCTCGTCCGTTCGAAGTGGATCGCCGTCGCCACCAGGGAATCGTCCAAGACCGTTGTCCCGCAGATCTCGCCGGCGGTCGAGCAGCCCAGCACCTTGGCCGCGGGATAGGCCTCCTGCACTGCCTGGCGTGGCGCTTTTTTAAGCAACACCTGCCGGCTCCCGAAGAGCAAGACCAACTGTGCGTCCCGCACGAGTTGTCCCGGCCGATGGGGCGTCCACCCGCCGGATTCCGTCCAACGCGTTTGCTCGACCTTCATGCCATCCCCCGTCATCTCGCATTTCGATATAGGTAAAATCATCTTGTCAATCTCCGGCGTGTATGTCAAGAAACTCCCGCCGGTCGTTGATTTCACGCACGACGCATGCTACACGACCCTATGCGGATCGTTTTCATGGGCACACCGGAGTTCGCCGTCCCGTCGTTGAACGCGCTGCTGGGCGCCCGCGCCACGGATGGCTGGACGGTGACCGGGGTCGTCACACAGCCGGACCGTCCGAAAGGCCGGGGGCAGGCATTGACGGCCTCGCCGATCAAGCAACTGGCTTTACGCCACCACCTGCCGATCTGGCAGCCGCTCAAAATGAAGGATCCGGCATTTCTCGACGCCTTGGCCGGTTGGCAGCCTGACTTGATCGCCGTGACGGCCTTCGGCCGCATCCTGCCCAAAGCGATTTTGGCCCTGCCGCCGCGCGGCTGCATCAACGTGCATGGCTCCCTGTTGCCGAAATACCGCGGCGCGGGACCGGTGCAATGGGCCCTCATCAACGGCGAACGGGAAACCGGCATCACGACGATGCTGATGGACGAAGGGATGGATACCGGCGCCATGTTGTTGCAGGAGACGGTGCCGATCGACCCGGAGGACACGGCCGGCACCCTGTCGGTTCGGCTGGCCGAGGTCGGCGGGCGCTTGCTGGTCGAGACGATCCGCCGCTGGCTGCGCGGCGATCTCGCGCCACGCCAGCAGGACCCTACACAGGCGACGCCGGCGCCGTTGCTGAAGAAGGAAGACGGGCTGGTGGATTGGACTCTCTCGGCGCAGGTCTTAGCCGACCGCATCCGTGGTCTGACACCCTGGCCCGGTGCCTATACCTATGCGGAACCCGATCGATGGACGATCTGCCGTGCGGTCGCCTCGCAGGACGACCCTCGCGGAGTCGCGCCGGGCACGCTGCTGCGAACCGGGAAAGACGGTCTGCTCGTCGCCACCGGTCAGGGCTCCTTGCTCGTCACGGAGATTCAACCGTCGGGAGGCAAACGCATGACGGTCGCCCAGTATCTGGCCGGCCATCCGCTCGCACCGGGCCTTCGACTGAGCTCCGGGCCTGACGCGGCCCCCCTGGCGTCGTCTCCTTCCCATCCGTGACCCAGCCCTCGCCAGCCCGAGCTTTGGCCCTGGCCGTCCTGGAACGGATCGAGCGAACCGGCATCTTTGCCGACCTGGCTTTAGAGGAGGCGTTTCGTGCCTCCTCGGTCGATGCCCGTGATCGGGCGCTCGCGGTCGAACTCGTCTATAGCGTCCTGCGGCATCGCGGCACGCTGGACTGGCGGATCGGCCTGCTCTCGACTCATCCGCTCACACGACTCCCGTCCGCCGTGTGCAACGTCCTGCGGCTCGGCTCGTACCAACTGCTGTATTTAGATCGTATCCCTCCTTCCGCGGCCGTCAATGACGCCGTCACGTTAGCCAAATCCGCCGCCACGTCGCATCCCTCGAGACGCGACTGGAGTGGCCTCGTCAACGCGATTTTGCGCCGCATGACGCGCGAGCCGGCTCCGGCCTGGCCGGACCCGTCCGTGGATCCCGTCGCCGCCCTGGCCATCCGCTATTCCTGTCCCTCTTGGTTGGCGGCGCGGTGGATGGCACGGTACGGCTACGACCAGGCGGCGCGCCTGTGCGCCGCCGCGATCGAGCGGCCCCCGTTGACGCTCCGCACCAATACCCTTCGGACGACGCGTGAGTCGCTGGCTCACGCCCTGCGCGCGGAGGGCCTGGACGTGGTATCGACCGCCGTCAGTCCTGTCGGCCTGACGCTGGCGAAATGCGGGCCCGTGCCCGATCTGCCCGGCTTCGCGAACGGTTGGTTCTACGTCGAAGACGAAGCCGCGCAACTGGTGAGCCTGCTCCTCGCCCCGCAGCCGGGCGAGCGCGTGCTCGACGCCTGCGCGGCACCGGGCGGGAAGGCCACGCACCTGGCCGCCTTGATGCACGACCGCGGCCTCGTCGTCGCGGCGGATGCCGCCCCCGACCGACTCGTCCTGCTGCGCGACAATTGCCGCCGGTTGGGCCTCTCGATTGTCGCTCCGCTGGTGTGGGATTGGCTCGCGCATGATCCACGCAAGCCCTGGCCCGACGAGGTCGCGCGGCTCCTGGCCGATCCCTTCGATCGGATTCTCGTGGATGCGCCCTGCAGTGCCCTGGGGGTGCTCCGCCGTCATCCCGAAGCCAAATGGCAGAAACAGGAAGAGCGGTTTCGCGCACTGCAGCAGCGGCAAGAAACGCTGCTCGATCGCATCTGGCGTCTCTTGCGGCCCGGCGGGACCTTGGTCTATAGTACCTGCTCCACCGAACCGGAAGAAAACGACGACGTGATCGAGTCCTTCTGTCAACGTACGCCCGGCGCGATCCGGGAATCCGCGGCTCTCCACCTGCCGGCCTCGGCCGCCGGCTTGGTCACGGCCGAGGGGGCGTTCTCGTCCACGCCGAACCCCTACGCAATGGACGGGTTCTTCGCCGTCAGGCTCCGCAAGGCCCCTCGGGCATGACGCACCACCCCGTCCGCATCGCCCCCTCCATCCTGTCCGCAGATTTCGCCCGGCTCGCGGATGAAGTGGCCCGCGTCGAGGCCGGCGGCGCGGATTGGCTCCATATCGACGTCATGGACGGCCATTTCGTGCCGAACTTGACGATCGGCCCGCCGATCGTCGAGGCGCTGCGGAAAGTCACCAAACTGCCGCTCGATGTCCATTTGATGATCACCAATGCCGACGCCTACCTCGGCGACTTCGCGGACGCCGGCGCGGACTATCTGACCGTCCACGTCGAAGCCTGCCCGCACCTGCACCGTACTGTGCAGGCGATCAAGGAACGGGGTGTGAAGGCTGGCGTGACGCTGAATCCGGCCACGGCCCTGGCCTCGGTCGAAGAAGTGCTCCCGCAGGCCGACTTGCTGCTGATCATGTCCGTCAACCCCGGCTTCGGCGGGCAACAATTCATTCCCGCCGTACTCGGCAAGATCGCGCGGGCCCGCCGGCTCATCCAACAGACCGGCAGCGCGGCCTTGCTGGAAGTGGACGGCGGCGTGAAGCCGGCGAACGCACGGGAGATCCTGCAGGCGGGAGCCGACGTCTTGGTGGCCGGCTCGGCCATCTTCACGACACCGGACTACGGGGCGGCTATCCGCGCGCTGCGGCAGGCGGCGCCCGCATCCTGAGTCGACCGAGCACATCCATCATGTCCGCAACGTCCAGGGACGAGGGCCACCGGTGAATTCGGCAACCCAAATCGAGAGCCTGCACCCGCTGGAGACGAAAGTCCTGCTGGCGCTCGCCCGCGACACGGCGCCTCGCCGACAAGACGACATGGCCAAGGCGGCCGGGCTCGAACCCTCGCAGCTCAGCATGGCCGTCGAATGGCTGTTGGCCAAGGCCCTGCTGCGCGTCGACTCGGAAGTCGTGACGCCGGTCGCCTCCTTGAGCAAAGTCGGCCAGCAGTACTTCGACCACTACGCGCCGATCGAGCGCATCCTCTCGCTCGCCCGCGAGGCGACGCAAGCGGGCCGGCGCCTGACCCTTCAGGACGTGCAGCAGCGCGAGGGGCTCGCCCCCTCGGAGACCAGCGGCGCGATCGGCACGTTGAAAAAAGAAGGGGCGATTCGCATGCTTCCGGGCGGCCAGATCGAGGCGACCGGCGAGCCTAGCCGTACGGCCGAAGCCCTCCGCTCGCTGCTGGCCGACCTGCACCACGCGCCGCGCGAGGTCCGGTCGTTCCCCGAGCCCGTGCGCCGGGTCCTCGAAGCCCATGCGGTCAAGCGCGGGAACGCACAGGAACCCTTCCGCATCGACGACCGGGTCGAACGCACTTATGCCCTGACCGACACCGGTGCAGCCGCGGCCGCGCAGATTGCCACAACCGGCATCCGGGAGGACGTCTCCCAACTGACGCCGGAGATGCTCAAAGACGGCTCGTGGCGGACCACGCGATTCCGCAAGTACACGATCAGCCTGCGGCCGCCGCGGATCGCCGCGGGGAAGAGCCATCCGTACAAGGAGTTTCTGGACCTGGTCAAGGCCAAGCTCGTGAGCATGGGCTTTCGCGAGATGCGCGGCGCGCTCGTTGAATCCGAGTTCTGGAACATGGACGCCCTGTACATGCCCCAGTTCCATCCGGCGCGGGCGATCCATGACGTCTATTTTGTCAAAGACCCCTCGCATGCGCGAAGCCTGGACCAGCCGTTTTTGGATCGCGTCACGGCGACGCATCGTCACGGCGGAGAGACGGGCTCCTCGGGCTGGAACTACGCGTACGACCAAGAGCAGGCTCGGCGGCTGGTCCTGCGCAGCCAGGGCACGGCCGTCTCGTCGCGCCAACTCGCCTCGCAGCCGCTGATCCCAGGAAAATATTTCTCCATCGCCCGCTGCTTCCGCTACGATCAGGTGGACGCGACCCACGCCACGGACTTTTTCCAGGTCGAAGGGATCGTGCTGGGGGCCGACATCAACTTCCGCGTGCTGCTCGGTCTGCTGAATCTGTTCGCCCGCGAAGTGGCCCAGGCGAAGGAAAGCCGGTTTCTCCCGGCCTATTTCCCCTTTACGGAACCGTCCGTCGAGCTCCACGTCCGCCATCCCAGGCTCGGCTGGATCGAGCTGGGCGGCGCGGGCCTGTTTCGTCCGGAAGTCACGCAACCGCTCGGCGTCACAGTGCCGGTCATTGCCTGGGGGCTCGGCCTCGACCGCATGGCGATGGTGGCGTTGGGCATCCACGACATCCGCGATTTGTTCTCGCCGGATCTCGATCTGGTGCGGACGATGCGGGGCCAGTTCTGAGCGGACCATGCCGACAATCTCGATCAACCTCAAAGACTTCGAACGGCTCCTGAACCGGCCGGCCACGGTGCAGGCCTTGGAGGAGTGGCTACCGCTGGTCAAGGGCGAGCTGAAAGATCACGTCACCGAAACCGGTGAGGTGCGGATCGAGCTGCAAGACAGCAACCGGCCGGATCTCTGGTCCTGCGAAGGCATCGCTCGGCAGATCGCGCTTAAACTGGCCCGCAAGCTTCCGGCTTATCCCTTTTTCGCGGCGGCGCCGCGACGTCCCAAGCGACTCACGGTCGCGCCTGGGCTCGATCACGTCCGGCCCTACGTCGCCGCCTGCACGGCCGTCGGCTATCGCGTCACCGCCGAAGGGCTGGAGCAACTGATCCAAGTCCAAGAAAAGCTGGCCGACGTGTTCGGGCGCAAGCGCAGCATGGTTTCCATCGGCCTGTATCGCTTGCCGGCCATCGTGTTCCCTGTCACCTACGATCTCGTCGGCCTCGACGAGGCGCGGTTCACGCCGCTGGGATTCGACGACAAGATGTCCCTGCGCGACATCCTGGCGGTCCACCCCAAAGGGCTGGAGTACGGCCACCTGCTCGCCGGCCAGGCCAAGGTGCCGCTGCTTAGGGACGACGAGGGCCAGGTCCTCTCGCTGCCGCCGATCATCAACAGCCGGGAGATCGGAGAAGTCCGCGTCGGCGACAGCGACCTCTTCGTCGAAGTCACCGGCACGAACCTGCCCATGGTGCTGCTGACGCTCAACATCATGGCCGTGAACCTGGCCGACCGGGGCGCGACGATCGAGCCGGTGCAGATCGCGTACCCCTACAAGACCGATCGCGGCAAGACCGTCCGCACGCCCTGCGCCGTCGGCACCGCCCGGACGATCACCGTCTCGGCAGTGCACGCGGCGCTCGGCCAGCCCCTCAAGACGAAAGACATCAAAGACGCGCTCACGTCTTACGGCTACCTCGTCAGCGGGACACGCGACCGCCTGACGGCCAAGGCCCCGCCCTATCGGAACGACGTGATGCATCCGGTGGATCTCGTCGAAGACGTGGCGATCAGCCGCGGATACGAATCGTTCGCACCCATCATGCCGGCCCAGTTCACCGTCGGCGGGCTATCGCGCATCGAACGCTTGTCGGACCGGGTGCGGGAACTGTTGATCGGGGCGGGCTTTCAGGAAATGATGTCGAACATCCTGACATCCCGGCAGGGCTTGATCGAGCGGATGCGGCTGGCCGGCACGACCTGGGACCACATCGTCGAAGTGGACAATCCGATGGTACAGACCTACGCCTGCCTGCGCCAGTGGCTCACCCCGTCCTTGTTGCGCATGGAGGCCGCCTCCTCGCGGGCGTTCTACCCGCATCGGCTGTTCGAGGTCGGGGAAGTGGCGGTGCCGGACGCGACCGAAGCGGTCGGCTCGCGCACCCGCGTGGTCGCCGGCGCGCTCCTGGCCCATGCCGACGCGAACTTTTCGGAAGCGCACTCCTGCTTGGATCTGCTGCTGTTCTATCTGAACCGGCCGTATCGCGTGGAGCCGGTGGCCCATCCGTCGTTCATCGAGGGACGGGCTGGCCAAATCTGCTTCGACGGCACGCCGGTGGGCCTCATCGGGGAAATCCACCCGCAGGTGCTGGAGCACTGGCAGGTGACGATGCCCGTCGCGGCTTTCGAATTCGACGTAGATGCGCTCGTGGAAGGGGTGGCCGCCAAGCCCTGAGCCTGAAAATCCGTCGGCCCCGGCCCCGACCGGGACGCGACGACTTTCAGACCGGTGGCCGGTGGCGGCCGACGAAGCCGGCGGTTAGCGGGCCAGGGCGGCGAGCTGCTCGAACCCGGCCGGATCTTTGATCGCCATATCCGACAAGACCTTGCGATCGAGCTGGACATTGGCCTTTTTCAGCGCGTTCATGAACCGGCTGTAGGTGAGGCCGTGCGCCCGCACGGCTGCGCTGATCCGAGCGACCCACAAGCGACGGAAGTCGCGCTTCCGTTTCCGCCTGGCGACATAGGCGTAGGTCTGACCCTTATCCACCGATTCGGTCGCCGAGCGAAAGAGCCGGCTCTTGGCGCCGTACTGCCCCTTCGCCAGTTTAATGCGCTTCTTTCTGCGTTGACGGGTCTTCGACCCTCCTTTGGTGCGTGGCATGCCTGCGTCTCCCTTCTGGTTCTTCTTCGATCGCTTCGTTCAATTGTAGGGCAAGAGCCGGCGGATCGACATCGTCATGCCCTGATCCACCGCCGCTGTGCCGGTGATCCGCCGCTTGCGCGACCGCCGTTTGCCGGTCAGCAAATGCCGCTTGCCGGCTTTGCGCCGCACCAGCTTGCCGCCCCCGGTCTTCGCGAATCGCTTGCTCGTGCCGCTGTGACTCTTCAGTTTCTGCCCGGCCATGATTCGTGCTCCTCTCGTACGTGAAATTCGTCAACTCTTCGGGGCGACGATCATGATGAGATTGCGCCCTTCCATGCGGGGTGCAAACTCGATCGTGCCGACTTCCACCAACTGCTCCATTACCGAGGCCATGACGCTCCGCCCCATTTCCTGATTGGCCATTTCCCGTCCCCGGAACGTCAACGTGACCTTCGTTTTATTGCCCTCGGCGAGAAACTCTTTGATCTGCCGCATCTTGATCTCCAGATCGTGCTTGTCGGTTCGGGGCCGCAGCTTGATCTCCTTGACCTGCGTGGACTTTTGATGCCGGCGGCTCTGATGCTCCTTCTTGCTCAACTCATACTTGTATTTGCCGTAGTCCATGATCCGGCAGACCGGCGGCTGGGACGTGGGGGCCACTTCCACCAAATCGTACCCGCTGTCTTGGGCCCGCCGAAACGCGTCCGGCGTGGCCATGATGCCCAACTGCTCGCCTTCCGGACCGATGACGCGCACCTGCGGGATCCGAATCTCACGATTGACGCGAAGCTTGGGGACGATACGACACCTCCTGGTAACGGGTTACGCGGCCGACTGACTCTTGGCGATGTCCGCTCGGATCAGCTCGATCACGGCCGGGATCGAGAGATTGCCATGATTGGCTCCGCTGCGTCCACGCACGGACACCGTGCCAGCCTGCACTTCACGGTCGCCCACGACGAGCATGTAGGGAATCTTCGCCTTCTCCGCTTCACGGATTTTGAAGCCGACTTTTTCGTTGCGCAGGTCGGCCTCGGCGCGCAGGCCGGCCGCCTGCAACTGCGCCACGGCGGCGGCGGCGAAATCCCGTTGTTTGTCGGTGATCGAGAGGACAAGCGCCTGGACCGGCGCCAGCCAGGCCGGAAACGCGCCGGCGTAATGTTCGACGAGAATGCCGAAAAAGCGCTCGATGGAGCCGAGCAGCGCCCGGTGGATCATGATCGGCTGATGGGCCCTGCCGTCTTCGCCCGTATAACTCAACTCGAACCGGTTGGGATTGTTGAAGTCCACCTGGACGGTGGAACATTGCCACGCCCGGCCGAGCGCGTCCTTGATCTTGATGTCGATTTTCGGCCCGTAGAAGGCCCCACCGCCCGGGTCGAGTTGATAGGACGTCCCGCGGCTCTTCAGCGCCGCTTCCAGCGCCGTCGTCGCCAACGTCCACTTGTCGTCGGACCCGACCGACTTTTCCGGTCGCGTCGAGAGGAAAATCTCGAAGTCGGCGAAGCCGAAGGCCCGTAGCATGGAGAAGGTAAAGTCCAGCACGCGGCTGACTTCGGATTCGATTTGGTCCGGACGGCAGAAGAGATGGGCGTCGTCTTGCGTGAAGCCGCGCACGCGCAACAGGCCGTGCAGGACGCCGGTCCGTTCGTAGCGGTACACCGTCCCCAGTTCGCCATAGCGGATGGGCAGATCCCGGTAGCTACGCAGGTGCGACTTGTAAATCATGATGTGGTAGGGACAATTCATCGGCTTGAGCTGATATTCGCTCGCCTCCACCTTCATGGGCGCAAACATGTTCTCGCGGTAATAGTCCACGTGGCCGCTGGTGCGCCAGAGATCGAGCCGGGCCACATGGGGCGAATACACCAGGTCGTAGCCGCCCTTGAGATGCTGCTCGCGCCAGAAGTTTTCGATGAGGAGCCGGGTCAAGGCCCCTTTGGGGTGCCAAAGGACCAGCCCCGGGCCAATCTCGTCGTGGATCGTGATCAGGCCGAGTTCTTTGCCGAGCTTGCGATGGTCGCGCCGCTTGATCTCCTCCAGCTTGGCCAGATGGGCGTCCAGCCGGTCCTGGCTAGGAAACGAGACCCCGTAGATGCGCTGGAGCATGGGGTTGCGCTCGTCGCCACGCCAGTAGGCGCCGCCGGTGGACAGGAGCTTGATCGCCTTGACGCGCCCCGTGCTGGGCAGGTGCGGTCCCCGGCAGAGATCGAGAAAGCCCCCCTGGTCGTACACCGAGACAGTGTCGTCGGGAATGCCGGCGATGATTTCCGCCTTGTAATCTTCCCCCCGCTCCTTGAACAGCTTGACCGCCTCGGCCTTGGGCAGTTCCATGCGGCGGAAACTGCGGTCGGCTTTCATGATTTCATTGGCCCGGGCTTCGATCTTCTCCAAATCTTCCGGCGTAAAGGGACGTTCGAAAGCGAAATCGTAATAAAACCCGTCCTCAACGGCCGGGCCGATGGTTACCTGAGCAGTTGGGAACACCTCTTTCACGGCTTGCGCCATGATATGGGTACTGCTGTGCCAATAGACCTCCCGACCGGCCGGAGATTCGAACGAAAGGGGCTCGAGCATCGCGTCTTCGGTCAGTTTGGCCGAGAGATCGCGCACGACGCCGTTGACCTTTGCCGCGATGATCTCCGGCCCCACGGCGCCGCCAAGGGCTTCGGCCGCCGTACATCCGGCGGCCACCGTCCGGCGCACCCCGTCCGGCAGCGTGATTTGAATGGCCCGATCTCCCACGACCTTTTGACTCCAAAATGACAAAAGGCATCAGCGCGCCTTCAGCGGCATGATGCCCTTGGCGGGATGGTAGGCGCGGACGGTCTTGAACCGTCGACCTCTACCGTGTCAAGGTAGCGCTCTCCCCCTGAGCTACGCGCCTAACGTCCGGCGCCATGCTAATACAGCGTCGCCAAAACTGTCAAGAATTTCGCCGTGGTATGGAAGAAATGCCGGGACAGGTCTTGCCGAATCGGCTAGCTGCGCGCCCGCTTTCGTTCGCGTGTGACGGCGATCCGAAACTCGCGAATTTTCTTGCGAAGCGTATTCCGGTTCATCCCCAGCATATCGGCGGCTTGAATCTGGTTTCCGTTGGTCTCTTGCAAGACCTGCGTGATGAGCGGCTCTTCCATCGCCCGAATCAGCATGGGATGCAGATTGCGCGCAGACCCGTTTTTCATATCCTTGACGAAGAGGCTGAGCTTGGACTTGATGTATTCGTCCAGCGGCATGTCGCCGTTGACGGCCGCCGGGACACGACCGTTGACTGAGAGTACGGACTGGATCATGCCCGGGCTCTGACGCAACATCGAGCGCGAGCCGGCGAGAATAAAGGTCCGTCCTGGGTCGATGGCACGCTGGATCGGCGTCAAGTCCTGAAGCTGGCCGCGCTTGGTTTCGACCAGGACGCCGTCGTAGACCCGCTTGGCTGCGGCCCGGGGCAACGACGACGAGTCTGAGGCGACCGTCACCGCCACGTGCTTCAGGTGATGCAGCAGATGGGCTTCGAGCTCCTGGTCGGCAGACAACAAGAGCAGATGGAACGTCGGTGTTCGCGCGGACATGTCAGGCACCACGAAGAAAGGAGGCGGGATTATCTCCTCAAGGTTCCGGCGAAGTCAATCGCTTGTACGTTTCTGGCGTCGTCCAGTCCATGCGAATCATGTTGATCGGCGGCAGAGCGCTCCTGCCGTTCCATAACAAGCCGTGCGTGAGTCGCCGCATTCGTTCTTTTTCGGTCCGGCCGATACGAACTTGAAACCAACACTCTGGCAATCGCCAAGGGCACCATCCCTTGTCCAATGGACTTCCTCATCGGGGCTTCGGGATTTTGGTGTCTGCACCGGCTTGACATCCCATGAAGTTGCGGGATACATTACACGCTCCTTAATTCCTATCGGAATATGAGGAAATGAAAATTTCTCAAAAAGCGACCTATGGGGTTATGGCGGCATTGGACCTCGCCATGCACAATGGCACAGCTCCTGTTCAGGCCAAAAACATCGCCAAGCGCCAAGACATTCCGCTGCGATTTTTAGAACAAGTCCTGCAAGCTATGAAAAATGCCGGCATCGTGGACAGTTTGCGCGGCGCGCAAGGCGGGTACCTGCTTGGCAAACAGCCGCAGGAAGTTTCGCTTGCGGATATCGTGGAGGCACTGGACGGCTCCCTGTCGGCCGAGCCGCGGCACCGCGCGAGGCCGCATCGTGGCCGACTGGCGGCTCGCGCCGATACCGCCCTCCTTGCGGACGTGTGGGAGCAGGTCCGGCAGGCCGAATTGAAGGTGTTGAGCTCGGTGACTTTGCAGCAGCTGGTCGAACGCCATCGTCAACTCGATCGCGAACGTTCGTTGATGTACCACATTTGACAATTTGGAATAGGTCGATCGTTTTTCCCACGGTCGACAGGGAGAGCCCCATGGACACAGCCAAGACATTAACAGCGTTCGATATTCAGACCCAGCCCATCCCTCCGTCGATCCTCGAAGAGATCGAGGCTTTCGAGGCGGAAGTGGCGCGTGTAGTCTCTGGCGAAGTCCCGCTAGATCTTTTCAAGCCCTTCCGGCTTCAGCACGGCATCTACGGACAGCGGCAGCCCGGCGTCCAAATGTTCCGCATCAAGATTCCATTCGGAGGCCTCACGGCTAACCAGCTCCGCCGGATCGCCCAGTTGGCGGAAACCTACGCCACCGGCGTCGGCCACGTCACCACGCGCCAGGACATTCAGCTCCACTATGTGGACTTGGCCGATGTCGGCACGATGATGCGCCTCCTCGCGGAAGTCGGGCTGACCACCCGCGAGGCCTGCGCCAACACGGTGCGCAACGTGACGGCCTGCCACCTGGCCGGCGTGTGCCAAGGCGAAGTCTTCGACGTGACGCCCTACGCCAAGACGGTGGCGCTGCACCTGCTGCGCAACCCGCTGAACCAGAGTCTGCCGAGAAAGTTCAAGATCGCCTTCTCGGGCTGCAAACAGGACTGTGCGCTCACGCCGATCCACGACATCGGCTTCCTCGCCGCGAAGCGCGAAGACGGTGCCATCGGGTTCCGCATGGTTGTCGGCGGCGGACTCGGCTCCGCCCCCCGCATCGCGCAGGTGCTTCGGGAATTCGTGCCGATGGAGGAGCTGCTGCCCTCCGTCGAGGCCGTTATCAAGGTGTTCGACACCCTGGGCAACCGGAAGAACCGCAACAAGGCCCGGATGAAGTTCGTCATCGAAAAGCTCGGCTTCGAAGAATTCGCACGCCGCTGGCAGGACGCCTATCGCGCCATCGGCCAAGCCCGTCCTGATCGGGGGGCGCTGAACGTCCTGACCCATCAGGACGAGCCGCCGCTGATCATGCCGACCTCGTCCAAACACGGGGGGAACGGCAGCGGCCATGCGGGCCATCCCGCGCAGGCCAACGGCGATCGGTCCGCCGAATCGCCGTTCGAGACATGGGTGCGCACCAATGTGGTCCGGCAGCGACAACCGGGCTTCGCCACGGCGGCCGTCAAGCTGCAAATGGGGGACATCACGGCGCCGCAGATGTTGCTCGTCGCCGATTTAGCCGAGCGCTACTCCAATGGGAACCTTCGCACGACGATCAACCAGAACTTCGTCATCCGCTGGATTCCCGAATCGCGCCTGGAAGCCTTCTATCGCGAACTGGTCGCGCAGGGCCTCGGCGATCCGGGCGCCGAGCAGGTCGAGGACGTAATCGCCTGCCCCGGCACGGACACCTGCGGCCTGGGCATCACCTCGTCGAAGGGGCTGGCGCGGGCCATGGCCGAAATCCTGCCGCCCGGCCGCGTGCCCGACGACCTTAACGGCGTCAGCGTCAAGATCAGCGGCTGCCACAATTCCTGCGCGCAGCACCACATCGCGACGATCGGCCTGCACGGCGTCGGCAAGCGGGTCGGGGAGCACGTGGCGCCCCACTATGAACTGCACCTGGGCGGGCAGGCGAACGGCACCGCCACCATCGGACAAATGACCGTCAAGCTGCCGGCCAAGACCGTGCCCGCGGCCATCTCGCACCTGATCGAGGTCTACCGGCGCGATCGTCGGCCGGGGGAAACGCTGCCGGCCTTCGTCAAGCGGGCCGGTAAGGCTACCCTCAAGGAAGAATTGATTCCCTACACCATCCTGCCGGCCTTCGCCGAGGACCCCTCCTTCTATTACGACTGGGAAGGCGAAGAGGAATTCGTCCTGGAAGATTTGGGCCCGGGCGAGTGCGCCGGCGGCGCGCTGGAGATGATCGGCGACCGCATGTTGGAAGCGGAACAAGAACTCTATCAAGCCCGGATGCTGGCGGAGAAGCACCAAGATGCGATCGCCCTCAACAAGGCCTACCGTGCCGTGCTGGCGGGGGCCAAGGCCCTGCTCGTGACCGAGGGCTTGGATCCGGCCACGGACGCCGAAACCGTGCAACAGTTCGAGCAGAAGTTCGCGACGCGGCAGGTCGTTCCACCCGCCTATCGGCGGCTGGCCGGACAGATCGAAGACCTCGGGTCCAAGGAAGCCTCGGCCGATTTCGTCCAGGCTCGTTTGGCCTTCGCTCGCGGCTTTGTCGAGGCCTGCCGCGCCGCAACGGACGAGATCGGTAAAGACCTCAGGTTGGCCGAGACGGCAACGGATGGGGCGGCGCAGGGCTCCGCGCCTCAACCCAAGGCCGAGCCGGCGGTGGCCGCGGCAGCGGAGCCCCAACCGAGCGGCGCGCCGGTCTACGATCTGCGGGGCGTGGCCTGCCCGCTGAACTACGTCAAGACGAAACTCAAGCTCGAAATGATGGACGCCGGCGAGCGGTTGGAAGTCTGGCTGGACGCCGGCGAGCCGATCAAAAACGTCCCCATGAGTCTCCGCAACGACGGCCACAAGGTGCTGTGGGAGCATCCGCTGGAGCCAGCGGCCGCCCACTATAAAATTTTGGTGGAAAAAGTCGAAGGGTAACGCCGGCACAAGGTGGCGCCATGATGGATCGGACGATGTCCAGACCGACGGACGACGAGCTGAAGCGGTTGAGCGACTCCTTCGAGTCGAAGCAGCCGTGGGATGTGCTCGCCTACGCCCTCGAACGCTACCGGTCGCGCATCGTGCTGGCCTGCTCGTTCGGCGCGGAGGATGTCGCGCTGGCGCACATGATGCATCGGATCGATCCATCGGCGCCGCTGTTTTATTTGGACACGGACTTCCTGTTTCCGGAAACCTATCGGGTGCGCGACCGGCTCGCCGCAGCCTTTGGGTGGCAGCCGAACCAGCTCATTCAAGTGAAATCGCGGCTCACGCCGGCCCAACAAGCCGCAGAGTACGGCGAGGCCCTCTGGGCGAGCAATCCGGATCGATGTTGCCACCTCCGCAAGGTCGAGCCCTTGACGCGTGTGCTCAAGGGGTACGATGCCTGGATTACCGGCATCCGCCGCGACCAGGCGCCGACGCGCGCCACCGCCGGGCTGGCGGAATGGGACGCGAAGTTTCAGTTGGTCAAGGTCAATCCGCTCGCGAAGTGGACGGACGCCGACGTCTGGGCCTATATCCGCTTGCACGAGGTGCCGTACAACGAGTTGCACGATCGGCACTATCCCAGCATCGGCTGCACACACTGCACGGCGCCGGTGGCGCCGGGCGCCGATCCGCGCTCCGGCCGCTGGCAGAACTTCGCCAAAACCGAATGCGGCCTGCATAAATAGGACGGGAAGAGGTTCGGGAGGAATCGAGAGATGAAGAAAGTGGCTGTGATCGTGACCCGAGGGTCGTACAACAACCTGCTGCAAGCCTGCGAGTTGGCCAGGATCGCCGCCAGCGGCGGGGCGCAGGTCAGTCTGCTGTTCCGCGACGAGGCGGCTTCCAAACTGACATGCGGGCGCGTCGCACACCTGACGTTCTCGGACGCCTACAAGGGACGCGAGTCCCGCACCCGCGAACTCTTGGGTGAACGGAAGCAGGCGGATCTGCCGGAGCTGCTGCGCACGCTCAAGAGCGCCGGCGACGTGAAGCTCTCGATCTGCCGCGACAGCGTCGAGTGGTTCGAACTGAAGGTGGACGACCTCCTGCCCGAACTCGACGAAGTCCAGAAAGCCGACGCCTTCTGGAAGGAAGAGATCGCGTCGGCGGACCGCGTGCTCACATTCTAACCGGGGCTCGGAGCGAACGACGTCGTTATGGAATTCTCGGAACTCATCGCCAAAATCGGCAAGGGCCAGAAGACCTCCAAGGACTTGACGTGGGAGGAGGCCAAGCAGGCCATGCGGCTGCTCGTGGAGGGCAAGGCCACGCCGGCGCAAGTCGGCGCCTTCTTGCTCTCTATGCGTATGAAGGTGGAATCCGTCGCCGAATTGGCCGCCTGCACCGCAGCCGCCCGTGAATATGTCTCACCCCTGCGTGCGCCGAAAGAGCGACCGCTCGTCGATCTGCCCTGTTATGCCGGCAAGCGCGACACCTTTCATGCCGCCATCGGCGCAGCCCTCGTCGCCTCGGCCGCCGGTGCCGCCGTCTTGATGCACGGACAGGAAGGGATCCCCGGGCGGCCCGGGCCCGGGCCGGTCCTAGCGCAGTTGGGGCTGCCGGTCGAATTGGACGCCACGGGCGCGAGCGAGGCCCTGGCCCGTTCGGGCTTCGCGTATGTAGACATCGCCCTCTATCATCCGCCGCTCGGCCGCCTGCTCGATCTGCGGCACGAACTGGGCGTCCGCACAATCGTCCAGCCGATCGCCAAGCTGTTGAATCCGGCTCGGGCCAAATCGGTCGTGATCGGCCTGACCCATCCGCCCTATCTCGACAAATTCCCCGAGGTCCTGAAGATGCTCGGCACGCCACGCGGGTTGATCCTGCGCGGGGTCGAAGGCGATCCGGAGCTGTCGATCGCCTCGGTGACGAAGCTGACGGAGCTGCGGGACGATCGGACGCTCCCGTTGAGCTTGGCGCCGAAGGACGCGAACCTGCCGCCCGGCACTCCGCAGGACATGGCCGGGTTCCCGGCCGGGCAGGCGGAGCGGGAAGCGGCCTTGCTGACCCGCATCCTCCGCAACGAGGTACCGGGCGGTCCCCGCGACTGGGTCGTCTTCAATGCCGCCCTGCTGCTCTATGCGGCGGGGCTCGCCTCCTCCATTGCCGCCGGGGTGCCGACCGCCGCGAACACGCTGGTGTCCGGAGCGGCGGCCAAGCACCTCGACGCGCTGGCCCTGCGTCCGGCGCCCGCGACCCCGTAGCCAAGGAAGCTTACACATGAAACATTTACGGCAGTTGGAAGATCAAAGCGTCTACATCCTTCGGGAAGCCTACAAGCACTTCGACAACCTGGCCATGCTCTGGTCCATGGGCAAGGACTCGACCGTGCTTCTGTGGTTGGCGCGCAAGGCCTTTTTCGGCCACGTGCCCTTTCCTCTCCTGCACGTGGACACGAGCTACAAAATTCCGGAGATGATCGCCTATCGGGACCGGCTCGCCCGGGAATGGCGGCTCGATCTGGTCGTCGGGCAAAACAAGGAGGCGCTCGCGGCGGGCATGAATCACACGAAAGGCCGCGTGGAATGCTGCACCGCCCTCAAGACGATGGGGCTCAAGAACCTCGTCGCCGACAAGGGATATACCGGCATCATCCTCGGCGTGCGGGCCGACGAGGAAGGGACGCGCGCCAAGGAGCGCTACTTTTCGCCCCGCGACAAGCACGGCGACTGGGATTTCCGCGACCAGCCGCCCGAACTGTGGGACCAGTTCAAAACCGCGTTCCCGCCGGGCACGCACATCCGCATCCATCCCCTGCTGGATTGGACGGAGATCAACATCTGGGAATACATCAAGTTCGAGAACATTCCCTTCATCGACCTGTACCTGGATCGGGGCGACGGCACGCGCTACCGCTCGTTGGGTTGCGCGCCTTGCACCTTCCCGATCAAATCCACGGCCAAATCCGTGGACGACATCATTCACGAGTTGCGGCATACCACCGTCGCCGAGCGGGCCGGACGCGCCCAGGACGAAGGCCGGGGGATGGAGATGCTGCGCAAAGACGGCTACATGTGAGAGGCGGAGTCATGACGGCGCGCGACACACGGACCGCTCCTTCGGAACATCTCAACATCGTCATCGTCGGCCATGTGGACCACGGCAAGTCCACCCTGCTGGGCCGGCTCTACGCCGACACAGGCTCGCTCCCGGACGGCAAGCTGGAAAAGGTCCAGGCCATTTGTCGCCAACAGGGCAAGGAATTCGAGTACGCCTTCCTCTTCGACGCCTTTTTGGAGGAACAGGAGCAGGGCATCACCATCGACACGGCCCGAACCTTCTTCGTCTGGAAGGGACGGCAGTACATCATCATCGACGCGCCCGGCCACAAGGAGTTCCTGAAAAATATGATCTCCGGCGCCGCGCGGGCGGAAGCTGCGCTCCTCTTGATCGACGCCTTGGAAGGGGTGAAGGAGCAATCGAAGAAGCACGGCTACCTCCTGTCCCTCCTGGGGATCAAGCAGTTCGCCGTCGTCGTCAACAAGATGGATTTGGTCGGCTACCGGCAGGACACCTTCGACGCCATCGAGAAGGAATATCGGGAGTTCCTGGGCCAGTTCAAGGTGAAGCCGACCTGGGTTATCCCCGTCAGCGCCAAGCTGGGCGACAACATCGCCACGGCGAGCGCGCACATGCCCTGGTACACGGGCCCGACGGCGCTCGGCGCCCTGGAATCCTTCAAAAAGGAAACCGCACGCACCGACCAGCCGCTACGGTTCCCCGTGCAGGACGTCTACAAGTTCGACGCGCGGCGGATCATCGCCGGGCGCATCATGGCCGGCCGGCTCCGCGTCGGCGACCGGCTCGTCTTCTCTCCGTCCAACAAGGCGGTACACGTCAAAACCATCGAGGCCTTCAACATCGAACCGCCGCCGACCGAGGTATCGGCCGGCCAGTCGGTCGGCGTGACGTTGGACGAGCAGATCTTCGTGGAGCGGGGGGAACTCGCCACGCACGAATCCTCGCTTCCGCTCGTGTCCACCGCTTTCCGCGCCAACCTCTTCTGGCTCGGGTCGCGGCCGCTGGAACGGAGCCGTAAGTATCAGCTCCGTCTCGCGACGCAGGAAGTGGATTGCGAAATCGCCGCGATCAACCGCATCGTGGATACGGCGGACCTCTCGCAACACCAGGGGGCGGAGAAGGTGCCCAAGAATTCGGTGGCGGAGCTCACGTTGCGCACCAAGCGTCCCCTGGCCTTCGATCCCTATGCCGCGTTCGAGGCCACCGGCCGGTTCGTGCTGGTGGACGAGTACGACATCGCCGGCGGGGGCATCATCACCGAGCTCGTGCATGACGACCAGGAATTCCTGCGCGACGAAGCCCGCCGGCGCGACTTCGCCTGGGTCCGCGGCGAGGTCGGGGCCGAAGAGCGGGCGCAGCACTACGGCCACCGCGCCGCCGTCATCCTGCTGACCGGCAGCTCGCAAACGGGCAAGTCCTTCCTCGCGCGCAAGCTGGAATCCGTCCTGGTTGCCGAGGGCCGTCATGCCTACCTGCTGGAGGGCGAAAACCTGAAGCGCGGGCTGGACGCGGACCTGGCGGACGGCCTCGCCCAGACCATGGAGATGGCGCGGCGTTACGGCGAGGTCGCCCGGCTGTTGATCGACACGGGCTTGATCGTCATCTCGACCACCAAGGCCTTCGGCGGGGCGTACATTCAAGCGGCTGAAACGATCCGCACTCTCGTGCATCCGGCGCCGGTCGTGACGGTGCACATGAGCAAGCAGGACGACGAGCCGCCGCCGCGCACGGACCTCCACTTTGCCGGCCCGAAGGACTTCGAGGCGGCGACCCGGCGCATCCTCGATGAGCTCAAGAAACGGGGCGTACTGGCGCAGGCGGTCGGAAACAAGCCGACGTTCCAATATTCCATTTGAAGGCGGTTTGACTCGCCGAAAACCGCTGTGGTAGCGTCACCGGCACAACAGGCAAAGGACGCGCACATGGCCGACAAAGACCTCAAGGCGATTCTGGGCAAGCTGCGGTACGCCGACGACGCGAAGGTGGTCGAGCAGATCACCGCGCAGATGAAGCAGGTCCAGGGCCGGATGGCCGGCATCCGCCACAAGATCGTCGTCATGAGCGGCAAGGGCGGGGTGGGCAAGAGCATGACCACCGTCAACCTGGCCCTGGCCTTCGCCCGTCTGGGCCTGCGCGTCGGCCTGCTGGACGTGGATTTGAACGGCCCCTGCGTCCCTCGCATGCTGGGCCTGCACGGCCGGTCGCTGACCATCGCGCCGGAGGGCGCCATTCCGCCGGTCGGCCCGCTGGGCGTCAAGGTCGCCTCGATGGATTTCTTCCTCGATGCGGCCTCGCCGGTCCGCTGGAAAGGGCCGATGGACTTGAGCCCCGTCTGGCTGGGGGTCATGGAGATGAACGTCATCCGCGAATTCTTGGCGGATGTCTCGTGGGGCGACCTCGACCTGCTCTTGGCCGATCTGCCGCCTGGCGCCGCCGCGGACAAGCCGCCGGTCATCGCCGGGCTCATTCCCGACCTGGCGGGGGCGATCGTCGTCACCACCCCCTCGGAAGTGGCCTCCGACGTGGTGCAGAAGTCCGTCACCTATGCCCGCGACATGGGCATCCGCGTCTTGGGCATGGTCGAAAACATGAGCCAATACCGGTGCCCCTCCTGCGGCGCCGAGAACGAACTCTTCGAGGGGAACACGGAAGCCATGTGCGAGGCCCTGAGCGTGCCCCTGCTCGGCCGCATTCCCTTCGATCGCACCCTGGCCCGGACCTTCGACAAGGGCCAGCCCCTACTGGACGAAACCTACCCGACGATCCAACGGTATCGAGATATCGCGGAGCGCGTACAGGCGCTCGTAGACTATAAGAAGGTGCTGGCGGAGAAACTCTAGCCGCGCGAGGAGCCCCCATGAAATTCGTCTGTTTGAACTGCGAGACCTACATGTCCTTCGAGAAGGTCGAGAAGCCGGCGGAAGGCTCCCTGGGCGTGTTTTTCGGCTGCCCCTCCTGCGGCGCCAAGTTCTCGATGGTGACAAATCCCGGCGAAACGCAGATGGTCAGTTCGCTCGGCGTGAAGCTCGGCGGACGGACCGCGCCGGCCGAACCCTTCGAAATGACCCGTGGCACCCTCAAGGATGAAGCCATGGCCGGCGGCGCCACCATGGCCGCCTATCTGAACGAAAAGATCCAAGACGGCCAACCAGCCGGAGCCGCGGCTTCCGCCACGCCGTCGGCCGCTTCTAGCGCGCCGACTGGCAAAGAAGGTGAAAAGTCCGGAGGCTGTCCCTTCTCCGCTATGGTCGCGCAGATGGGCCTGACGAGTGGTGCGCAGAGCGGTACGGCTTCGGCGTTTACCTGGACACCCGATGCCAAGGACAAGCTGGAGCGGCTCCCGTCCTTCGTCCGGCCGATGGTGCAAGGGAGCATCGAGGCCTATGCCCGCAAGCACGGCATTACGACCATCACATTGCAGGTGATGGACGACGCCAAGAGCGATTCCAACGGCATGACCTGGTCTCCCGAAGCCGAGCGCCGGCTCGACAACATTCCCGACTTCATCCGGCCGATGGCCCGCAAGGAAATCGAGCGGCTGGCCAAGGAGCGTGGCGCCACGACGATCACGGCCCAGGTCATGGACGAGGCCAAAGAAAAATTCATGAAGTTCATGTGATCCCGATCCCGCCACGCGCACCCCATGACAGGCCCATCCGGTGTGTCCGGATGGGCCTGTGTCGTTGAAGGGAAGGAGGCGGTATGCCCTTTCACCTCACCAGCCCGGCGTTCAAGAACGGCGATACCATTCCCGCCAAGTACACGTGCGATGGGCCGGACCTTTCCCCGCCGCTGCGGTGGACCGATCCGCCGAAAGGTACGCGCAGTTTCGCCTTGATCGCCGACGATCCCGATGCCCCGGTGGGCACGTGGGTGCACTGGGTCCTGTTCAATCTGCCGGGCGAGACAGCGGAGCTTCCGGAAGGGATGCCGACCAGAGAGACCCTGTCCAATGGAGCGGTGCAGGGCCTCAACGATTTCAAACGGACGGGATACGGCGGCCCCTGTCCGCCGCCGGGCAGTCCGCACCGCTACTATTTCACACTCTACGCGCTCGACGCTCCGCTTACCTTGCGCCCACGCGCGACCAAGGCCCAGGTGCTGGACGCTTGCAAGGGCCACATCCTGGGCGAGACGCAGCTCATGGGCACGTTCGGACGGTGAAGTCCGCGGAGGCGCTTGCGTGGAGGAACGACCGATCAAGCGCCCGATGGTGGCCGCAACGCTCTCCGGCCTCATGCCGGGCCTGGGGCAGTTCTATGTGGGTGAGTGGAAGAAGGGGCTGGCCTTCCTGATCGGGGCGATCGTCGCGGACGCGGCTTTCGGCGCCTCGGCCGGCCTGCTATCTCTCGTACAAAATCTCCTGACGGGCACGGAAGCCGAGCCCCCCGGCAACATCCTCATCCGTAGTCTTCCCCTCATCGCCATCGCGCTCTGGAGCATCTGGGACGTGCTGCACACCCTGAACCGACAGCCTGGTCGACTGTAAACTTCCTCTAACCCCTCGCCCGATTTTATCCGGTTGCGCGGCAGCCGGACTCGTCTCAAGCCCGCGTTGACTCTCCGGAGAGGCTGTGTTAGAAAATCCCGTCAAATCACGACAATTTCACGTTTTCGGAGGGACTCATGGGCGGCCATAGCCACTGGGCCACCATCAAGCGGCACAAGTCCGCGCAGGACGCCAAGCGCGGAAAGATTTTCACCCGGATCATCCGCGAATTGACCATCGCCGCCAGATCCGGCGGCGACCCCAACGGCAATCCCCGGCTCCGTCTGGCCGTGGACAAGGCCAAGGACGCCAACATGCCGGGGGACACGATCAAGAAGGCCATTCAGCGCGGGACAGGCGAACTGCCCGGCATGACGCTGGAAGAATTCACGCTCGAAGGCTATGGCCCTGGCGGAACCGCGCTGCTGCTGGAAATCACCTCCGACAACCGCAACCGTACGGTGGCCGAGATTCGCAGCCTGCTCACCAAAAACGGCGGCAACATGGCGGAGGCCGGCGCCGTGGCCTGGCAGTTCCATAAAAAGGGCCTGCTGGTCGTCGAGAAGGCGAAGGTGGACGAAGATCGTCTGCTGTCGGTGGCCTTGGACGCGGGCGCCGAAGACGTCAAGTCCGGCGAGAAGGCCTTCGAAGTCGTCACCGCCCCGGCGGAGTTCGAAGCGGTGAAAAAGGCACTGGCCGACGCGAAGATCGAGACGTCGCTGTCGGAACTGACCTTCATCGCGCAGAACCACATCAGCCTCCAGGAAAAACCGGCCGAGCAGATGCTGAAGCTGATGGAAATCCTCGATGAGCACGACGACGTGCAGAAGGTCCACGCCAACTTCGACATTCCGGACGACGTGATGGAGAAAGTCGCGGCGGCCGCTGCGGGATAACGCCAGCGGCCGGCTGCGCCAGAGGAGACCGGCCAGCACTCGTGATCGCCGCACTCACCGGTCGACTGCTCGACAAGGCCCCCGCCCACATCACCGTGGACGTGCAGGGGGTCGGCTACGAAGTCTTCATCCCCCTCAGCACGTTCTACGCGCTGCCCGACGCGAACGAAACCGTCACGCTCCGCATCCATACCCATCTGCGGGAAGACGCGCTCCAACTCTTCGGATTTCTGACCGCCTTGGAAAAAGAGGCCTTCATCCTCCTCACGAGTATTTCGGGGATCGGCCCGAAGCTGGGCTTGAGCGTCCTCTCGGCCTTGCCGGTGCCGGACCTGACCTCGGCCGTGCGCGTGGGCGACGTGGACAAGTTGGCCACCGTGCCCGGCATCGGGAAGAAAACCGCCGCACGCATCGCTCTCGAGCTCAAAGATAAAATCGACAAGCTGCCGGTCCCCGGCCACCTCTCAATACACGCCCCCTCGATGGATCCCCTGTCCAGCCTGCATGAAGATGCCCTCTCGGCGCTGGTCAATCTCGGCTATCGTCCGGCCGACGTGAAAGACTTGCTCAAGCGGCTGGCCAAGGTGCGGCCCGATCTCGGCTCTCTGCAAGACACTATCCGGGAAGCCCTCAAGGAACTGGCGAAGAGTTGACGATGGAAATCCCTGGCACCGCGCACAGACCCTGCTGGAGATGGATGGGGCTCGCCGGCCTCGTCGCCGCTGTCGCCTTGTCCTGCCTGGGCCGGCCAGCCCAGGCCTTCGCGCAAGAAAACGTCCAGAAAGTGCCCCAGATGCGCTGCGGCAAATGTCCTGACGGCTTCGCCCTCACGGGCGTCACGAGCGACAAGAAAATCTGTCCCGACGAAGAGTCGTACAAAATCGTCGAATGTACGCCCCTCGGCCAACCGATCATCGCCGTCTGCGGATCTTGCCCCGAGGGCTATGTGCAGATCGGTGGGTCCACGGTGCCCGCCCGCTGCGGAACAGAAAACGGTGGCCGGATGAACCAGTGCCAACTGCCCAAGATGGAAGGGGGGATGCCCGATGCCTCCAAAGGCGGCATCTTCTGTCCGCCCAACTGCGCCGGCTCCACCGGTCAGTCGTCGTCCGACAACATGAAACCGCAACCGAAATACCAATACGTGCCGCCGCCCAGCGACAAAAAGTGAGGGAGGACATGGCTGACCGGATTGTCTCCACCCAGATGACGGACGACGAGCGAGGCTTGGACACGACGTTGCGGCCGCAATCGCTCGAGGAATATGTCGGCCAGAGCCGGATGAAAGAGTCGCTTCGCATCTGCATCGAGGCGGCCAAGCAGCGCGGCGAGGCGCTCGACCATGCCATCTTCTACGGCCCGCCCGGGCTGGGAAAAACCACCATCGCCCACATCATCGCCCGCGAAATGGGCGCGGCCATTCGCTCGACCTCCGGGCTGGTCTTGTCCCACGCAGGCGATTTGGCGGCGATTCTAACGAATCTCCAGGAGCGGGACGTGTTGTTCATCGACGAGATTCACCGCCTTCCGGCCTCGGTCGAAGAGGCCCTCTATCCTGCCATGGAAGACTATCAACTGGACCTCGTCATCGGCCAAGGGCCGGCGACGCGCACCATCAAGCTGGACTTGCCCCGGTTCACCCTGGTCGGCGCCACGACACGCGCCGGCGCGCTGACCTCGCCCCTGCGGGAACGGTTCGGGCTGGTCCACCGCCTGGATTTTTACTCGACGGAACACCTACAAACCATCGTCACCCGTTCGGCCGGGCTCTTGGGCATTCCTATCGACGCCGAGGGGGCGGAAGAAATCGCCAAACGGGCCCGCGGCACCCCGAGGATCGCCAATCGGCTCATCAAGCGCGTCCGCGACTATGCCCAGGTGGAAGCCGGCGGGCACATCACCCGCCTCGTCGCCCAACGGGCCTTGGATTGGCTGGGGGTCGACCATGCCGGGTTCGACGACATGGACCGTAAGATACTCTCCACGATCATCGAGAAATTCGGCGGCGGGCCGGTCGGGGTCGATTCCTTGGCGGCAGCGGTGAACGAAGAAAAAGGCACCCTGGAGGATGTGTACGAGCCCTACCTGATCCAATCCGGCTATCTCGAACGGACGGCCAGAGGCCGGCAAGCGACCCGCTTAACCTACGAACACCTTGGGAAACAAAAGGATTTGCTGACATAACGAAGATCGACCGGCTCTTCATCCCGCCTTCAGGACCAGGCCATTCTCGACACGCTATCCACAGAGTGAAAAATCTTCCAACTCGTTCTAAAACCTTGCATTCTTTGGTAGGCTTCCTGTACCATTTTTCGTCTTTGTGAGAGGGGTCTGCCCAATGGGCAATCAACAGGAAATTCAGCGGTATCGCAAGGAGATCGATCGGATCGACGACGAGATGCTCCGCCTGCTGAACGAACGCTCCAAGTCGGTCATCGAAATCGGCAAATTGAAGCGGCAGGCCGACGCCGAGGCGCACCTCCATACGCCCGCGCGAGAAGCCGAAATCGTCGCCCGTTTGACGAAACAAAACACCGGACCGTTTCCTAACGAGGCAATCCGCTCGGTCTTCCGCGAGATTATGTCGGCCTCGCTGTCGCTGGAAGGGCCGCAAAAAGTCGCGTACTTAGGCCCTCGCGCCACCTTTACGCATCTAGCCTGTATCCAAAAATTTGGCTCGTCCGCCCAGTATGTGCCGGTCAACAGCATCAAGGATGTCTTCAACGAAGTCGAACGGGGCCGAGCCAACTTCGGTGTCGTGCCAATCGAAAATTCGACAGAAGGTGTCGTCAACCATACCTTGGACATGTTCGTCGATTCGACTTTGACCATTTACGGGGAAATTCTCCAGGAAGTCTCGCATCACCTCTTGTCCAAAGCGGACAATCTGGATGCCGTCAAGGTCATCTATTCCCATCCCCACGCCATTGCCCAATGCCGTCAATGGCTGGAGACCAATCTTCCGCACGTGCCCGTTTCGGAAGTGCCCAGCACGGCGCGAGCGGCGGAGATGTGCAGCGACGATCCGACGGCGGCGGCCATCGCATCGGAATTGGCGGCCCAACTGTACGGGTTGAAAGTGCTAAAAGCGCGCATCGAGGACAATATCAACAACTACACGCGCTTCCTGGTCCTCTCCCAGAAGCCGCCCGAGCGGACCGGACGGGACAAGACGTCTTTGATGTTCTCCGTCAAGGACAAGGTCGGCGCCCTGTACGACCTCCTGCGACCCTTTGCCTCGCTGGGCTTGAACATGACCAAGATCGAATCCCGTCCTTCCCGGCGCAAAGCCTGGGAGTACATTTTCTTCGTCGACATCGAAGGGCACGTCGAGGAAGAGCGCGTCAAGAAAGCGCTGGAAGAAGTCAAAAGCCGCTGCTTGTTCATCAAAATCTTGGGCTCCTATCCGGCCCATTCCTAAGAATGCCATGGCACTGACCGTCCATCCCGATATTGCCGCTTTGGTGCCCTACGTTCCGGGCAAACCGGTCGAGGAACTCGAGCGCGAGCTTGGCATTTCGAAGGCCATCAAGCTGGCGTCGAACGAAAATCCCTTAGGGCCGTCGCCCAAGGCCCTGGCGGTCCTGAACGACGCGACGGCGACGCTCCATCGGTACCCCGACGGGGGCGCCCACAAGCTCCGCCGGGCTCTGGCCGGCCGTTGGAAAGTGGCCCAGGAGCAAGTCATTCTCGGTAACGGCTCGGACGAAGTCATCGGCCTGCTGGCCCGCACCTTCCTGTCGCCCGGCGACGAAGCCGTCATGGCCGACCAGACCTTTCCCATCTACAAGATGGAAGTGCTGGCCTCGCACGGGAAGCCGGTGCTCGTCCCCCTGCGGCAGGCGCGCCATGACCTCGCCGGCATGGCCCAGGCCGTGACCGGCCGCACCAGGCTGCTGTTCGTCTGCAATCCGAACAACCCGACCGGCAGCATCGTGACGAAGGCCGAGGTGGACGCGCTCATGGCCTGCATCCCCGATCACGTCATCGTGGTCTTCGACGAGGCCTATTACGAATATGCGCACAGCCCGGACTTTCCAGACAGCCTGGCCTACCTGGCGGCGGGGCGGAACGTCGCGGTCCTCCGGACGTTTTCGAAAATCTACGGGTTAGCCGGCCTGCGCATCGGCTACGGGCTGACGACGGCTGAGATCACGAATTATCTGAACCGCGTGCGTCCGCCGTTCAACGCCAACAGCCTGGCCCAGCGGGCCGCGCTGGCCGCGCTGGACGACGAGGCCCATGTGTCGCGTTCCCGCGCCCTCGTCCGGAGCGAGATGGCGACGGTGCAGGACGGGTTGGCGGCGCTGGGCTATCGCGCGGTGCCGAGCGACGCCAATTTTCTGTTTTTCGACGTCGGCCAGGACGGCCGGCGTGTCTTCGACGCGTTGTTACGGGAAGGGGTCATCGTCCGCCACATCGACGGGCCCTTTCTCCGCGTGACGATCGGGCTGCCCGAGGAGAACCGTCGATTCCTGGAAGCATTACGGACCGTTGTCGGCCGCGCGGCATGACCCGCCGCGACGGCATAGGGTAAGGAGCACACGAGGCCATGATTATCGTATTGAAACCGGAAGCCACGGAGTCCCAGATCGATCACCTGCTCGAACGGTTGCGCGAGCTGGGGCTCAAGTCTCACATTTCGCAAGGGGAAGAGCGGACGATCATCGGCGTGATCGGCGACGACCGTATTCTCCAAAACCAGCCCCTGACCGCGTTCCCCGGCGTGGAAAGCGTGACGCCGATCCTCGCCCCGTGGAAGTTGGTCAGCCGCGAGTTCAAGAAGGACAACACGGTCATCGATATCAACGGCGTCAAGATCGGCGGGCGCAAACTCGCGATCATGGCCGGCCCCTGCGCCGTCGAGAAGCTCGAGTTGACCGCGGGGATCGCCCACGAGGTCAAAGCGGCCGGCGCCAGCATCCTGCGCGGCGGCGCCTACAAGCCGCGGACCTCGCCCTATTCTTTTCAGGGCGTGGGACGCGAAGGCCTCGACTATCTCCTGGAAGCCAAGCGGCAGACCGGCCTGCCGGTCGTGAGCGAAATTCTCGATCCGCGGGACATCGAGCTGTTCCTCCAAAAAGCGGACATCATCCAGATCGGTGCCCGCAACATGCAGAATTTCGAGTTGCTCAAGGAAGTCGGCGCGTACGACAAGCCCGTCCTCCTCAAGCGCGGGCTCTCGGCGACGATCAAGGAATTTTTACTCTCTGCCGAGTACATCATGTCGCGCGGGAACCGCAACGTCATGCTCTGCGAGCGCGGCATCCGCACCTTCGAAACGCAGTACCGCAACACGCTCGATTTGACGGCGGTCCCGACGCTCAAAGAACTGTCCCACCTGCCGGTGATCGTGGATCCCAGCCATGCGACGGGCAAGTGGAACCTCGTGGCGCCGATGGCCAAGGCCGCCGTCGCCGTCGGCGCGGACGGGCTCCTCATCGAAGTCCATTCCAATCCGGAATGCGCGCTCTGCGACGGGGAAGAATCCATCAAGCCGGCCAAGTTCAAGGACCTGATACAGGACCTGCGGAAGATCGCCGAGGCCGTCGGCCGCGAGATCTGAGGCGGCACCCAATCGGGACTGGGGGCCGGGCGCCCCCAGTCCTCTTTTTTTGTATGACCCTACACTTCTCACACGTCGCCATCATCGGCGTCGGTCTCATCGGCGGCTCGCTGGGGATGATCCTCAAGCAGCGGGGCTTGGCCGATTCGGTCGTGGGCATCGGCCGCAGCCTGGAGAATCTCAAGACGGCCGTGGAGCTGCGCGCCATCGACCGCTACGTGACGGAGCCACGAGACGGCATTCGCGGCGCCGATTTGGTGGTCCTCGCCACGCCGGTCGATACCTACGAGCGCCACCTCAAGGAATGGGCGGCGGATCTGTCGCCCGGAGCCATCGTCACCGATGTCGGCAGCGTGAAGGGGCCCTTGGTCGCGCAGGCCGAAGCCCTGATGCCGGACCGGGTCCGTTTCGTCGGCGGCCATCCCATCGCGGGCAAGGAAAAAACCGGCGTCGCGGCCGGCTCGCCCGATCTGTTCAAGGGCGCCCGCTGCATCCTCACGCCGACGGCCAAGACCGACGCCGAAGCATTGAGCCTCATGACGCGCCTGTGGGAAACCGCCGGCTCGGTCGTGCTGACGATGGATCCCTTCGTCCATGACCAAGTGCTCGGCGCCGTCAGCCACCTGCCCCATGTGGCGGCCTTCGCACTGATCAACGCCTTGAGCGACTTCGGCGACCGGCACACGCCGACCCTCGACCTCCTGTCCTACTCGGGCGGCGGGCTGCGCGACACGACCAGGATCGCCGCCAGTTCGCCGGAGATGTGGCGCGACATCTTTCTGTGGAACCGGAAAAACGTCGTCGAGTTGATCGAGACCTACGAGCGGCAGCTCCAGCACCTCAAACATCTGATCACGTCGGGGGACGGACCGGGGATCGAACGCGAGCTCGAGCGAGCCAAGCGCACCCGCCAACGATTGACATGACGACCCTGACGATCCAGCCGTGCCAGCCGCACGGCCCCAACGGCCCCCTTCGAGGCACGATCACCGTGCCGGGGGACAAATCCATCACCCACCGCGCCATCATGTTGAGCGCGTTGGCCGAAGGCGAGACGGTGGTACGGAGCTACTGCCGCGGCGAAGACTGTCTCAACACGATGCGCGCGCTCCGGGCCATGGGCATCCCCATCGACGAGACGCTGGAGACGCTGCGCATCCACGGCAAGGGCCGGTGGGGCCTGACGGAGCCGAGCCAGCCGATCGATTGCGGCAATTCCGGCACGGGCATCAGGCTCTTGGCCGGCCTCGTGGCGGGGCAAGACTTTTTTACGGTCCTCACCGGCGATGAGTCCATCCGTCGGCGGCCGATGGGCCGCGTCGTCAAACCGCTGCGGGACATGGGGGCGGTGATTGCGGGACGCAAGGGTGGCGAACTGGCCCCCCTGGCCGTCACTGGCCGTCGTTTGCAGGGCCTCACCTATCGTTCGCCTGTGGCCAGCGCGCAGATCAAATCGGCGCTCCTCTTGGCCGGGCTTTTCGCGGAAGGACCGACGCGTATTGTGGAGCCCCGGCGCTCGCGCGACCATACCGAGCGTATGTTCCGGTTCTTCGGCATTCCGGTCAGCGAACAGGACCTGACCGTGGAGGTGCAGGGTCGCAGCGCGACGGGATGGGCCGCCCGCCCGGAACTGGTCGTGCCCGGCGACTTCTCGGCCGCAGCTTTTTTCCTCGTGGCCGCGACGCTGGTGCCGGGATCGGACGTGACCATCCGCTCGGTCGGGATCAACCCCACGCGGACGGGGCTGCTCGACATCTTGACCCGCATGGGCGCCCGCATCGAGTTGCTCAACCGGCGGGAAGAGGCGGGGGAGCCGGTGGCCGATCTCCGCGTCACGCCGGCTTCGCTCACGGGCCTGGCCATCGGCCCCGATTTGATCCCGCAAACCATCGATGAATTTCCGGTCCTCTGCGTGGCCGCCGCCTTTGCCGAAGGAGAAACGACCGTCACGGGCGCTCAGGAACTGCGCGTGAAAGAAAGCGACCGGATCGCGACGATGGCTCAGGAGTTGGGCAAAATGGGCGTGGCCGTGACGGAAACGCCGAACGGCCTGCGCATTCAAGGAGAGCCGTCCCGCCGGCTTAGGGCTGCGACGGTCTCCAGCCACGGCGATCACCGCGTGGCCATGTCCATGGCTGTGGCGGCGCTTCGAGCCGAGGGTCCATCGCGTATCGAGGAGACAGGCTGCATCGAAACATCGTTTCCCGGATTTGAAGGCAAGCTCTTGGATTTATTGACAAAATCTTGATGGAAACTATAATACGCGGGTCTGTCAGGGATACACGGCCGGAAAGTTTGGGAACCAGGCGTTTGGTGATCACATTGGATGGTCCTGCCGGTGCCGGGAAAAGCACCGTCGCACGGCAGCTTGCGTCGCGGCTTGGATACCTGTACCTCGACACGGGGGCGCTCTATCGCGCCATTGCCTGGAAGGTGCAGGAACAGGGCATCGCACCGGAGGACGAGGAGCGCGTGGGCGTCTTGCTGCGCTCTACGCGGGTGTCGATGGCCTATGATCCGGTCCGTCCTAAGGTCTTTGTCGATGGGCAGGACGTTACGGATCGGATTCGCACACCGGAAATCAGCCGCCTAGCCTCGCAGGTGTCGGCCCTGCCGGCCGTGCGGGAATGGCTCCTGCCGGTCCAACGGGAGATCGGGGCGGGCGGCGGCATCGTCGCGGAGGGACGCGATCTGGGCACGCGCGTCTTCCCCGGCGCCGACGCCAAGTTTTTCCTGGACGCCGATTTGGCGACGCGCGCAGCGCGGCGGCACAAGGATCTGACGGCCACAGCTTCCGCGCCGACGCTCGATCAGACCAGCCGGGAACTGGCGATGCGGGACGAGCGGGACCGCTCCCGCGAGTTGGCCCCGCTGGCCGCCGCCGCGGATGCGGTGCATATCGATACGTCGTCCCTCGGCATCGACGCGGTGGTGGCCAAATTGATGGACGTGATTGCGACGAAGCTGTGAGCGGCGTCGCGTACGCGATCTTATGGCTGGCCTGCCGAACCGTCGCGCGCCTCTGTTTTCGGTATCGCGTCGAGGGAGCCGACCGCCTGCCGCAAGGCGGCGTGCTCATCGCCGCGAACCATGCCAGTTACCTGGACATCCCCCTCGTGGGATGCGGGCTGCGGCGGCGGGCCTGGTACCTGGGACGCCAGGATCTGTTCGGGCCGCGATGGATCAAGGCGATCTGCCGCTGGCTGGGGTGGATCCCCATCCGGTTGGGGCGGGTGGATCGCGAGGGATTTCGCAAGGCCGTCGAATTGATCGACGCCGGCAAGGTCGTCGTCATCTACCCGGAAGGCACCAGGACGCTGGACGGGCGGCTGCAGCCGGGCAAGCCCGGGCTGGGCATGATCGTGGAAGCCACGAAGGCACCGGTGGTCCCGGCCTATATCGACGGCGCGTTCGAGGCGCTCCCGACCGGGGTCAAGTGGATTCGTCGTCACCCGATACGCGTGACGTTCGGGGCCCCGATCGATTTTTCCAAGGAGTTGGAGCGGGGTCGCGGCAAAATGTTTTACCAAGTGGTCAGCCGAACCGTCATGGAGCGGATCGCCGAGCTGGGGCATGTGCCCAGGCCGGTCGGATCTTCCAACGGCGAGGCGGTCGAGCCCTTCAATGCTGAGAGGGGCTAGGCCCGTTCATTCACCATCAGCACCCGACGGTGACGTCGGACATAGCAGAAGGATGTAGCACCAGCATGAGCACCATCACCAAGTCAGCCACCGAATCAATGGACCGGGGCGCCCTCGCGGCCCTCTACGAGGAGACCTTCCGGAACTTCGAGGAAGGCACGATCATCGAAGGCACGGTCGTCGCCGTGGGCAAGGACAAGGTTGTCGTCGATATCGGCTACAAGTCCGAAGGGATCATCGCGGCCGACGAATTTTCGTCCGACGACCTCCAGGCCTTGAAGGTCGGGGACCGCATCCAGGTCTATATCGAAGAGCGGGAGGATGCCGAGGGCAATCTCGTCTTGTCCAAGGAAAAGGCGGACAAGATGAAGATCTGGGAAGATCTCGAAAAGGCCCACAAGGATGAGCGGATCGTAGACGGCAAGATCATCTCCCGCATCAAAGGCGGCATGATGGTGGACATCGGCGTCAAGGCCTTTCTGCCCGGCTCGCAAATCGACCTCCACCCCGTCCGCGACCTGGACGGCCTGGTCGGCCGGACCTTCCCCTTCAAGATCATCAAAATCAACCACCGCCGGGGCAACGTCGTCGTGTCGCGCCGCGTGCTGCTGGAAGAGACGCGGGACAAGAAGCGCCAGACCACGCTCGCCACGCTCAAGGAAGGCCAGCTCATTCAGGGCATGGTCAAGAACATCACCGAATACGGCGCGTTCATCGACCTGGGCGGGATCGACGGCCTGCTGCATATCACGGACATGTCCTGGGGGCGCGTCGGGCATCCCTCCGAACTGTTCGTCATCGGCGATCGCGTCGAAGTGATGGTGCTCAAGTACGACCGCGAGACCGGGCGCATTTCGCTCGGCCTGAAGCAGAAGTCGGCCGATCCTTGGACGAACGTGGCCTCCCGATACCCGATCGGATCGCGGGTGCGCGGCCGGGTCGTGAGCTTGACGGACTACGGCGCGTTCATCGAGCTGGAGCCGGGTGTCGAAGGGCTCGTCCACGTGTCGGAAATGTCCTGGACGCACGAAGTCCGCCATCCGTCGCGGCTCGTCACGGTCGGCGATCAGGTGGAAGCGGCCGTGCTCAACGTGGATCCCAACAACCGGAAAATTTCGTTGGGCATGAAACAGACCGCCCCGAACCCCTGGGACACGGTGGAGGGGAAGTATCCCCCCGGCACCCGCATCGAGGGCAAGGTAAAGAGCCTGACGGACTTCGGTGCATTCATCGGGTTGGACGAGGGCATCGACGGATTGATCCACATCTCGGACATGTCCTGGACGAAGCACATCAAACATCCGTCGGAGCTCTTCAAGAAGGGCCAGAAGGTCGACGCCGTGGTGCTGCGGATCGACAAGGAGAAGGAGCGGCTCTCGCTCGGCTATAAGCAGTTGTCCCGCGATCCGTGGGACGACGACATCCCTTCCCGCTATCGGGTCGGGGGCAGCGTCACCGGCAAGGTGAGCAAGATCACCGACTTCGGAATCTTCGTCGAATTGGATGGCGGCGTCGAAGGGTTGATCCATGTGAGCGAGGCCGGCCTGGAGCCGAACGTCCGGATGGAAGACAAGTTCAAGGCGCAGGACGACGTGTCGGCCAAGATCATCAAGGTCGACCGCGAGGAACGAAAGATCGCGTTGAGCCTGCGGGAGCACGTCATGGACGCCGAGCGCCGGCAGATGGACGAGTTCCACGCGACGCAAGGCGCGCCGGACCATTCCCTGGGCCGCGCGGCCAAGAAGACGAAAAAGCGGGACGACGACAACGGGTGACGGCCGTGGTGGCATCACCCGCTTAAAGAGGCATGGCCCCGGACATGTTCGCCGAGCAGCAGCCCGCGCCGCCGAAAAAACGGACGCTCCGCATCGTCCTCTGGACGGTGCTGATCGGGTTCCTGGTGGTCGCGGCGCTGAACGTCGTGGGATCGGACATGGACCTTGTGGGCGAAGATCGCGTCGCCTTGATCCGGCTGGAAGGCGTGATCTTGGATGCGCAGCAGACGGTCGGCGACCTCAAAAAATACGGCGAGGCGCCGTCCGTCAAGGCCATCGTGCTCCGGATCGACAGCCCCGGCGGGGGCGTCGTGCCCTCACAGGAGATTTACGAGGCGGTGAAGCGGATTCGGAGCAAACACAACAAGACGGTCGTGGCGTCCATGGGCACGGTCGCCGCGTCGGGCGGCTACTACGTGGCCGCGGCCACGGACCGGATCATCGCCAACCCCGGCACGCTCACGGGCAGCATCGGCGTGATCATGGAGACGGCGAACGTGGAAGGTCTGCTCAAGAAAATCGGCGTCGAGAGCGTCGTGATCAAAAGCGGGCAGCACAAAGACCTCGGCTCGCCGTTTCGACAGATGAGCGAGGGTGACCGGCAGATCCTCCAAGGCGTCATGGACGACGTGCACCGGCAGTTCATCGAGGCCGTGGCGGAGGGGCGCACGTTGGATCTTCAAACCGTGCGCGCCATCGCGGACGGCCGCATTTTCACCGGCCGGCAGGCCAAAGAGGCGCAGTTGGTCGACGCGCTGGGCGACCTGGAAGAAGCGATCAAGGTGGCGGCGGAGATGGGCGGCATCGAGGGCGAGCCCAGCGTCGTCGAGCCGCGGCGGCGGTTTTCGATCCGAGAGTTGTTGGAAACGCACGTGTTTGGCCCTTTGCCGAAATTCGATTGGCAGCCGGGCGTGAACGTGAAATATCTGATGGCCTACTGAGGCGTTGCACTCTTCGTCGGGAGGCGGAGGCATGACCAAAGCACAGATCATCGAGAAGGTATCCGAGCACGTCACGACCTTGACCAAACGGCAGGCCGAGATCGTGGTCAACACGATCTTCAACGGCGTGCGCACGTCGCTCAAAAACGGGGACAAGACCGAGATTCGCGGCTTCGGCAGCTTCCGCCTGCGCAATCGCCGCATGAAAGAAGGCCGCAATCCCAAGACCGGCGCCACCGTCGCGGTGCCGGCCAAGCGCGTGCCCTTCTTCAAAGCGGGCAAAGAACTGAAAGACCTCCTGAACAAGTAATCCCGCGGGGCGGGCCGCTCGCCGACGCGCCCCCGCAGAAAGGCCCCCATGAATTCCGCCGATGCCGGCCAGCCCGCCGTCTCGGACATCGCCTGGACGCCGGACGCGCTCGAACGGATGGAGCGGGCGCCCGTCTTCCTTCGCGGGATGGTCAAGCGGCTCGCCGAAAAGAAAGCCAAAGAACTCGGCTATCCCCGTATCACCGGCGAAATCCTCGACCAGTTCAAGGCCCAGATGATGGGCGGCATGGGCGGGAGCGCCGGGATGGCTGCCGCCGCGGAGCAGATGGCCCAAGGCCGGCTGCCCTGGACCGCCGCCGCCCGCGAACGCCTCGAGGCCGTCCCTGAATTCATGCGCGGGATGATCCAGCAAATCACCGAAGAGCGGGCGCGGGACGGCGGCCACATGGAAGTCAACGTCGAGCTGTTCGAGAAGGTCGAAGCCCTCGGCGACGCGCGGGAGGCGGCCGCCCCGCCGTTGGAATGGACCGAGGGCGCGCAGGCCCGGCTACAGGAGAAGATCAAACATTCCCCGCCCATCGCGATGGAATTCGTGGCGGACATGCTCAAGCGGGATACGGAGGAATTGGCGCGGGAGAAGGGTCTGTCCCGCATCGACGAGGCCGCGCTCGTCCAGCTGTGGGATGCCCCGCTGTCGCGGGTGGCCTGGAGCGACGAGGCGTGGAAACGCCTCCTGACCTCGCCGGAGTTCGTCCGCAGCGGCATCCGCAAAGCCGCCGAGCGCCGCGCGCGCAAGCTCGGCCTCGCGGAAATCGATTCCGCGCACCTCACGACCTTCCGCAACGAAGCGATGATGAAGGCGGTGAAGCGGATTCGGAGCTTCGGCTACCGCGAGTTGACCTTCGACGCCTTCGAGACCGCGCTGCACAAAACCAAGCGTTTGCAGGGGAACGACCAGGCGGAAAAGCGGTTGGAAGAAATCCGGCAGCACTTTCGCGACCCGGAGACGCAGAAGCCGGAGGGCGGGACGCTGGGCGCCGAACTGATGGACCGTTTTCGGAAGTATCTCAAGGGCGAAGGCACGTTGTAGGGGGTCCGTCGCAATGGCCACCGGACGACGGCGCAGGGTCCTGGCGGGCGCGGCGGCCTGCGTCGCCATGCTCCTCTTCGCCGGATGCGCCACGGCCTTGAAGCGCGAAGGCCGCTGCCTCGCCAGCCTCACGCCCGACTACCTCACCGCCACGACGGAGCTCCACCACCTCGAACGGTCATGGCGCGCAGCTCTCGTCCGGCCGGCCGCTACCGCCAGCCTGCAGGAATCGCCCGGAGAGGCGTACCGGAAACTGGCGGACGCGCGCACGCGTCACCAGCCGACGCTGGACTGGTACGGCAAGGTCTACGACCGCGTCCGCACCAGAATGTCGGAAGAAGACATGCTCTCGGGCGCGCGGATGGTCCTGCTGACGAACGCGGGGATCATCTGGTATCCCGTGGTCCGCTGGAACGTGCGGTCGGTGGTGTGGGACGGAGCCGACCCGGACAGCGAGGCCGATCCGGTCACTCAATTTTGCGCCGAACGGTTGGCGCACGCGCCGCTCGACGACGAGGCGCCCACCGAATTGCCGCCTCATTGATCGCGAGGAGCCTTTCGTCCGGTGCGCCGGCCCTCGTGGAACCGCACTCCTCTCGAAACGCCTGGAACGTCAGTGGGAAGCGTTCTGCTGCGGCCAGAACTTGTGGCGGATTTGCGGGAGCGGGACGTTGTCGAAGTTCGGAATGTCGTACAGACACCGGTCGATCGTCGCGACTTCTTCGGGCGTCAGATCGAGCATCACCGGCTTTTTCCAAAACTGATCGAAGACGAAAAAGTCTCCCGTCTTCGGCTTCTCGTCCAGCAACGCCTGCATCTTCTTGAATCCCGGTGTATCGACGCCGGGGACGCGCCCCTTGTTGCGGTCGATGCACCACTTCAGGACCTCCGCGATCCCGTACATCGTCAGTTCGACCTTCACTGTCTCGGCCATGGGACCCTCCTCGTGAGGCGGCATTCTACCCCAGCCGCAGGTCGATCCGCCAGAGGGCATCCGCGGGCACGGCCCTCGACCGGTCGTTGCGCCCTGCGCGAGCCCCGCGTATACTCCCGCCGGCGCCCTTGGCAGGCGCCGGCGCCGCCGACTCATCGAACCAGAACAGCAGGAGAACGCCGTATGTCCGGACCCTGGCGTGTCGTGCCTCAGCAAAGGCGGTTGCTGCGCGTGCGGTTTGCCTGGCTGCTCGCGGCATGTTGCGCCGTCGGCTGCATCCAGCAAGATGCCTTCGTTCCGCCCGATCTGTTCTATCTCTTCGCCACCTATCAGGTCGGAAAAAATCCCACCTCCGTGACGACGGGCGACTTCAACGAGGACGGCGTGACGGACCTGATCACCACGAACATTGCCAGCGATTCCCTGTCGGTGCTGTTCGGCAACGGCGACGGGACCTTCAAAGACCAAGTCAAGCTCGATCTCGCGAAGGAGCCGCGGTCGCTGGCGCTGGGGGACTTCAACGAAGACGGGCACACGGACCTGGCGGTAGCCTGCGCGGGCAGCGACCAGATCACCATCGTCTTCGGCTTGGCCAGCGGCCATTTCAGCCTGGGCCAGCGCTACACCGTGTCCAAGACCCCCGTCTCCATCGCCAGCGCGGATTTCAACGGCGACCGGAACGCGGATCTCGCCGTCGCCCTCCGTAACGACAAGCTCAAGATTTTCCTGGGGCAGGGGAACGGGACGTTCCGCGAGGGGGTGCAATACGAATACGGCGACACCCCCACGTCCATCGCCGCCGCCGATCTCGACCGCGACGGCAAGATGGACGTGGTCGTGACCAACGGCGGGCCGATGAGCAGCGCCGTGTCGATCTGGCTGGGCAACGGCGACGGCACGTTCCGCAAACCGACCGACTACCGGACGGGGAAGAGCCCCTTGGGCGTCTCCTTCGCGGACTTCAACAACGACTATAAAACCGACTTGCTCGTGACGAACGGCGAAATGGACACCTTCACCGTCTTCCTCGGGCAGGGCAACGGCGCGTTCCAGGCCGGGAAGGAATCCGGCGCAGATGCCGGGCCTGTCTTCGGCGTCTCGCGGGACTTCGACGGCGACGGGGCGCTCGACGTGGCGATCGCCAACGTCCAGTCGAGCGACGTCTCGATCCTGTTCGGCCGCGGAGACGGCACCTTTCGTTTTCCGCCCAAGCACTACAAGACCAAAGGTGGTCCATTCGCCCTCGCCCTGCTCCCGCTGACGACGAAATCCACCGAGGAAACCGGCTTTGTCGTGGCCAACAACGGCGCCGGCAGCGTGTCGATTTTCCTGCATCGCGGCCTCAAGGCCAAACCGGTCGCCGCGCCGCCGGCCGCATCTTAAGGATGTCGCCCCCACGCGCCATCACGGCCATTGCGCGAGACAAACCCCTTGACAGTCCAGGGGTTTGCGGGTAGAAGCTGTCCGCAACAGCCAGGCGGGCATCGGCACGATCGATAGGTGCCGGCCCAGGGCGCAGCGGCCATGATACGATCGCAGCATCCCGCGTATGCATTGTCTCAAATGCAAAGGCTTCATGAAGGTCGAGCGGCATTACACGCTCATGAGCCGGCGGCTCCACGCCCGCTGCTTGAACTGCGGGTTCTATTTGGATCTCGCCGACCTGCTGAGGTTTTTCCACAAGGTGATCGACAACGGCAGTCGTGGCACGAAAGTCCGTGAGACGATTACGCTCTGATACCGCGCCCACCGAGCCATCCCGACGCCGGCACTCCGCGATGCTGGCGCTGGTTGCCGCCTTGACACTGGAGCCCTCCATCTCCCTCGCGTCGCTGCTTCCCGATGCCGACGCCGCCGAAGGGCGGACGCTCCGGCATGGCCGGCCCCCGGTCACGGCAGCCGGCCCCTATCCCGCCGTGCGGGGCTTGAACAGCGCCCACGGCATCCTCTTGAAAGATCTGTCGACCGGCGAATGGCTCTACGAGCATGACGCCGACCGGCGCCTGCCGCCGGCCAGCTTGACCAAGATCATGTCGGCGCTCGTCATCATGGACTCCGGCCGATTGCAGGATTTGGCCACCGTCAGCCGCCATGCCGCCGCGGCGCCGAAGATTCACCTGCGCCTGCGCGCCGGCGACGTGCTCCGGTTGGAGGATCTGCTCAAAGCCATGCTCATCACGTCGGCAAACGACGCCTGCCTGGCGGCCGCCGAACACGTCGGCGGGTCGGAAGAAGGATTCGTCGAGCTGATGAACGCCCGCGCGGAGAAGATGGGGCTGACGAACACACATTTCGCCAACCCCTGCGGCTTCGACGCCCCGGACCACTATGCGACGGCCACGGACTTGGCCGCCATGAGCGAGGCGGCCCTGCAACATCCGGTCTTCCGCACCTTCGTCCGGCAGGAACTCGAACTGATCAGCACGCAGAATTCCAACCGCACCTACGTGTTGCGGAACACCAATCGGCTGCTGGGGAAAATCCCGGGGGTCGAAGGCGTGAAGACGGGGTTTACGTCGCGGGCCGGCCGCTGCGTGATCGTGAAAGTGTCACAGAACGGGAAAGATCTTTTACTCGTGCTCCTGCACGCCAAACAGCGTTGGCATACGGCCGCGCACCTGATCGATTACGGCCTCCAGCGCGGCAGAGCCGTACCCGTCGCCGCCCGCTGACGCCGCAGGCGGGACCCGCCGCCGCGTCACTGCGGCAGCGAAAATTCGATATTAACGTCCTTGCCCAGGTAGTTGACCAAAAATCCCTGCTTGTCGTAGTTCATCGCCGCACCCATCACGTTCTCGTCTCCGTAATCTTCCTTGCCGAGCAGCTTGCGGATGTCTTCGGTGTTTTCGCTGTTGAGCACGGCCCGAAACACGCCCCGCACCTTGTAGGAGAAACGATTGTTGATGAAGATCAACGAGACCTTGCCGTCGCGCAACTGGACGCCGGCCATGGCCCCGAGCGGCTTGCGCTGATCGAGGAGAAAAATAAAGGTGGCTTCCTGCTCGACCTTAATGCCGGGAATCTTTTCGTTGACCAGGAGATCGACCGCTTTCGATTCCGGGTCTCCGATCTTGACCCCGAACAAAGAAACATCCGCCGCTTTGATCTGCTTGGGGTCCATCACGTCGTTTTTCGTCAATTCGTAGGGCTCTGCCCAGGCCGGCGCGCCAGTGGCGACCAACCATCCACTTCCCATCAATACCGCCAGAGCCACCCGCAGCATGCTCCGCATCGAGACCTCCTTCGTCGCCCGCATAAGATCACGAAATAATTTGGGAAAACGCGGTCATTCTAGCCGACGGGGTACCCACTTGCAAGGTACGGCCGCGGCTCGCGCTCAACGGTCCGTTCGGGCCAATTCGCTGCGGACCGATCGGCAGAGCCCGACAAACTCTTCCACCGCCACACCGAGATGTCGGTGGGCCAGATGCACAAGGCCCACGCCATGCGTGGGCACGGGACCGCTCAACTCGATCATCCGCAGGCCGCCGCGCCGGAGCCGATGCCGCACGAAGAGCTCAGGCAGAACCGTCAGCCCCGCGCCTTGCTCCACGGCATCCAGAATGCCGTCCGGCGAGGTCATCTCGACGGAGACCTGCGGCCGCACGCCCGCTTCCGCGCACTCCGCCTCCACCATGCGGCGCAGGCAGTAGTCGGCCGGCATCAACACCAGCGGTAATGAGGCCAATTCGCACATTTTGGCCCGCCGGCCCAATCGCGTGAACGTCGCCGGCGCGACGAGGCACAACGTTTCGTCGAAGAGGTGCGTCGCCGCCAGGCGCGAGTCGGACACGGGCAGCAGGCACAGGCCAATGTCCAGGCGATTGGCCAGGAGATTCGTTTCGATGTCGGCGGACGGCTGGGCGTGGACCTGCAAATGGACCTTCGGAAACCGGCGGCGGAACCGCGAAACAACCGGAGGAATCAGGTAGGAGTTGACCGTCGAAAGCGTCCCCACCAACAGGCGGCCCCGCTCCGCGCCGGTCAGCTCATGGACTTCCTGGACGCCCTGTTCGAGGTCGCGCAGCACCCGCCGCGCATGGTCGCGAAACAGGTGCCCGGCCTGCGTCAGCACTAGGCGGCGGCCCAACCGATCGAACAGCGCGGTCCCCAATTCGTCTTCCAACGCCGCAATCTGCACCGACAACGACGGTTGGGAAAGGTTCAAGGCGTTTGCCGCGCCGGTAAAGCTCATCGCATCGGCCACGGCCAAAAAGTAGCGGAGGTGGCGGAGTTCCACGGTCGTCCGATCTATAACTAATAAGTATCGAAAATATCAAAATAATGTATTTGACCTATGCATGCTAGACCGCCTACAGTCGGCGCGTCAACCGTTTCGTTCATCGCCACCGAAGGAGGTTTCAGATGACTCGGTCTGTTTCGACGCTGCGGACCGTCGCCCTTGCAGGCCTGTTGATCGGCGCAGCCGGATGCGCCTCCCTGAACGGCGCGGGATCCGGCGCACCCAAATCTCTCTACGATCGGCTCGGGGGCACAGAGGCCATTCGGGCCGTCGTGGACCAGTTCGTCGCCAACGTCGCGAAGGACGGACGGATCAACGGCCGCTTCGCCACGACCGACATTCCGACATTGAAGGGGCATCTCGTCGATCAAGTGTGCATGGCCAGCGGCGGCCCCTGCACCTACAAGGGGCGGGACATGAAAACGACCCATGCCGGCATGAACATCTCGAACGCCGACTTCTCTGCGTTGGTCGAGGACTTGGTCAAGGCGCTCGAGACCTTCAAGGTGCCGCAGAAAGAGCAGCAGGAATTGCTCGGCCTCTTGGGTCCGATGAAGAAGGACATCGTCGAAGCGCCGTAGAGAGAAGTCCGCCAGGAGGCCGCCGCGCGGACTATCGCGGACGGGGCGGCCCCTCGCGCAACAGCAGGCGAGCCAGGGCCTGCAGGCCCAAGAAGTAGGCCGATGCGTCGTCCGGGATGTCGGGGAGCAAGGCGTCCAATTCGTCGGCGCACTCGGTCAAGATGGCCACCCGTTGCCGATCGAGCTGCCGTTCGTCGAGGTAATAGGTCACGCAGCCGCTGATGACCGTGTCCAAGGTCATCAGCGCGCCGCGATGGGGGCTCGAAAACTCCGGCCAGCCGGCGCGCCGATGCGCCTCCCAGGCCAGCCGCACGTCGTTCATCGCAAGGCCCCCGCCATGTCCACGGCGAGCAGCGTGGCGAAGATCACGGCGGTCGTGCCCACCAGACGGCAGGCCCACGGGGGCAGCCGCAGCCAACGGTCCAGCCAGGCCTGCCGCGCCGTGTCCGAGAGCCCCAACCACACCAGCGCCTTGCCCACCGAGATTGCGCCCACGCCCATCCACACCCAGGCCCCCCGCAGGCCAGACGAGCCGAGCAGCAGAATCAATCCGCTCAACATGACGCCGTAGCTCCACGCCATTCGCGGGAGCGGATCGGCCATCGCCCGGCGCGCGGCCGCGAGCCACCAGGAGGGCGCCATCACGAGCGTGACGCCGGACGCCAGCCAGGCCGACGCGATCAGTCCGAACAACACCGGCACCAGGATCGTCATGTCACGGTCATGCCCCGCCACCGGCCGTGCCCAGCCATCCGAGCGCGTGCAGCAGCAACACGGCCAAGGCGCAAAGCGCGAGCCCCCAAAACCGATAGTCCACGTCTTCCCGCGCCAGGCACCATTCGACGACCTGCTGGCGCGCCGGCTCGGGGCCCCAGGCGATGAAAAGGCCCTTGCCGATCATGGCCGCGCCGGCCACCGTCCACAAGAGCTCGTAGAGCAGCCCGCCGGTGCCGAGCAGCAGCGCCGCCCCGAACGCGACACCGACGCTCTCCCACCGCACGAGGGTCGGGGCGGCGGCCAGGGCTTCGCGCACCCGCTCCATGACGAAGCGGGGGGCGACCAGCAGCGAGAGCCCGTCGGCCATCCAAATCCCGGCGAGAGCGGCCAGCACATATTTCATGGCTTATGGATACAGGCCCCTTGCCAGATGCGCCTGCGCCACCCGGTCGATGCCGTTCATGAGGGCGGCCATCCGCATAGTGACCTTCCGGGAACGGGCGAATTCCAGCGTGCGCTGAAACGAGGCGGTGACGATTTCGTGCAGGCGATGCCGGATGTCGTCGGCGCTCCAAAAGAATCGCTGGGCATCCTGCACCCATTCGAAATACGACACGATGACGCCGCCGGAATTCGCCAGGATGTCCGGAATGACGAAGATCCCCTTGTCCGCCAGCACGCGGTCCGCCTCGAGCGTCGTCGGGCCGTTGGCGCCTTCCGCCAGAATGCGGCAACGGACCTTCGCCGCGTTGGCCTGGGTGATTTGCTCGGAAAGGGCCGCGGGGACCAGGACCGTGCAGTCCAGCGCCAGGAGTTCGTCGTTCGTGATGGCCTCGCCCATCCGGCACTCGCGCAGTGGCCGCCGCTCCACGCCGTGCCGGTGCAGCAGCGCCGGAATGTCCAGCCCCTTGGCGTCGTAGACCCCACCGGTCTTGTCGCTGACCGCGACGATCCGAGCGCCGGCCTCCGCCAGAATCCGCGCCGTGTGCGAACCGACGTTGCCGAACCCCTGCACGGCCACCGTGGCCGTGGCCACGTCCAGCGAGAGTTCCCGCATCGCCGCCAGCGTCACGTCCGCCACGCCCCGGCCCGTCGCTTCTTCGCGGCCCAGGCTCCCGCCGATCGAGAGCGGCTTCCCGGTGACGACGCCCGGCACGGCATAGCCCACCTGCTGGCTGTAGGTGTCCATGACCCAGGCCATGACCTGGCCGTCCGTCCCCACGTCCGGCGCCGGCACGTCCTTGTCCGGACCGATCAGGGGGAAAATTTCTGCCGCATAGCGCCGCGTGAGCCGTTGGAGTTCCGCCCGCGACAGGGTCTCCGGCGCGACGGCCACGCCGCCCTTGGCCCCGCCGTAAGGCAAGTCGGCCAGCGCGCATTTCCACGTCATCCACATGGCCAGCGCCGCCACCTCACCCAAATTCACGGCCGGGTGGTAGCGGATGCCCCCCTTCGACGGGCCACGCGACGAATCGTGTTGCACGCGGTAGCCGGGGAACACCCGTACGGACCCGTCGTCCATGCGCACCGGCACGCTGACGACCAGCGACCGCTGCGGCGACTTGAGCCGCTCGCGCAGGTTGTGGTCCAGGCCCATACGTTCGGCCGCTTCGTCGAACTGCGCCACCGCCAGACGAAACGTGTGCGTGTCGAATTCGTTCACGCGATTCCTCCGTTCGAAGCCACGGCCTCCCGCTCCGTCTCGCTCGGGCGCGCTGCCGCCGTCCCGCCCGTCCACTCGACGTCGAAGACATCCGCAAGGTGCCGGACGAGTTGCCGGCGCACCGTCTCGGGTGCAACGGCACGACCCAGCGCCGCTTGAAGCGACGTGACCCGGCAACCGGCCATGCCGCACGGGGCGACGAGGCCGAACGGCGCGAGATCCACGGTCACGTTCAGTGCGATGCCGTGCATGGTCACGCCGCGGACGATCCGCACGCCGACCGCCGCGATCTTGGCGGACATCCCGTCTGCTGGATCGCCGATCCACACGCCCGGTTGTTTTTCAAGCCGGTGTCCGGCCAGGCCCCAGTCGGCCAGGGTGCGCAGGACCACCTCTTCAAGCCGGCGAACATAGGCCTTCGGCCCGGGGCAAGCGGCATCAAGCCTCACGATGGGGTAGAGGACGAGTTGTCCCGGGCCATGATAGGTGATCGACCCGCCGCGCTCGACGTGCCGCACCGGAATCCCGGCGATCTCAAGAGCCATCACATCGCCGCCCCAATGTTCCGGTTTTCCGCTCCGACCGACCGTGAAGACCGGTTCGTGTTCGAGCAGCAGCACCGTGTCCAGGCAACGGCCCGCCAGCCGGTCTTCGAGCAACCGGTGCTGGAGGGTCCAGGCGTCGGCATAGGCAAGGCAGTCGAAGGTCAGGAGTACCGTTGGTTTCGGCATGGATTCCCACCGCGTTCGCGCAACGTGGCGAACCGGCGCGAGCATACCACAGGCCTCGCGAGCGGGCCAGCACAGGCAGGGCCTTGATCGAGAGCCAACGATGACTATACCCGCGGCCTTGACCTCGAAGGAGAAAGGCTCTAGGCTGCCCCCGCTGTCATCGAGCCAATCCAGGAGGAGCGCGCACCCATGCGGGAACAAGCGGGCGGAGAATTAGCGGGCCGCATTCTGGTCGTGGACGACGACCAGGAAATGCGCCGCCTGCTGAAAGACGTCCTCGAAGACCGCGGCCACCAGGTCGACACGGCACCGGGCGGCAAAGAGGCGCTGGCCTTGCTCGCGGGGCACGATTATGCCGTCGTGCTCACCGACCTGAAGATGAAGGGGATGGAAGGCCTCGAACTGCTCGGCGAGATCCGGCGCGACTATCCGGCCAGCAACGTCATCCTCATGACCGCCTTCGGCACGATCGAATCGGCCATCGAGGCGATGAAACAGGGGGCCTACGACTACCTGACGAAACCCGTGAAGACCGAAGAGATGGTCCTCGTCGTCGAAAAGGCCCTGCGCGAAGCCGCGCTGCGCCGCGAAGTGTCCCGCCTCAGGCAGGAAGTGCACCGCGAATACAGCTTTCATCAAATCCTCGGCAAGAGCAAACCGATGCGGGAGGTCTTCGATCTGATCCGCCGGGTCGCCGACAGCTCGACCAACGTTTTGATCACGGGCGAAAGCGGCACGGGCAAGGAACTCGTCGCCAAGGCCATCCACTACAACAGCGCCCGGCGCGACGCGTCGTTCGTGCCGGTCAATTGCGCGGCCATCCCAGAAGCGCTGCTGGAGAGCGAGCTGTTCGGCCACATGAAGGGCTCCTTCACCGACGCCAAGACCGACAAACGCGGGCTTTTCGAAGAGGCACAGAAGGGCACCCTGTTTCTCGACGAGATCAGCGAGCTGCCGCTCATGCTGCAAGCCAAGATCCTGCGCGCCATTCAGGAGCGGGAAATCCGCCGCGTCGGCGCCACCAAGTCCGTCCCCGTGGACGTGCGGATCATCGCGGCCACCAACCTGCACTTGACGGACGAGGTGAAAGCCAAGCGGTTCCGCGAAGACCTCTACTATCGCCTCAACGTCATCGAGATTCATTTGCCGCCCCTCCGGGAACGGCGCGAGGATATTCCGCTGCTGGTCGACGCCTTTTTCAAAAAATGCCTGGGGTCATCCCAGAAGCCGCTCAAGGGGATCAGCGAAGCGGCGCTGGCGGTGTTGGTGGACTATGCCTGGCCGGGCAACGTCCGCGAGGACCTCTACTACCGCGTCCACGTGATCCACCTCCGCGTGCCGCCGTTGCGCGAGCGCCGCGAGGACGTGCTGTGCCTCGCGCAGCGGTTCCTGCGCGAGTACCTGCAGGCGCACCCCGGCGAGCCGCGCTACCTGCACCCGCTCACCGAGCGCGCGCTCGCCGCCTATGCCTGGCCGGGCAACGTCCGCGAGCTGGAAAATGTCGTCGAGCGGGCGGTGACGCTCTGCCGCGGCGAAAAGATCGTGCCCGACGACCTTCCGCCTGCCATCCAGGGCTCGCGCGGCGACCGCAAGGTGCTGGACGAAGCGGCGGAACGCACGCTTCCGCTCGAAGACGTGGAGAAGGAATATATCCTCCGCATCCTGGAAAAGACCGGCGGCAACAAGTACCAGGCCGCCCAGCTCCTCGGCATCGACCGCAAGACCCTCTATCGGAAGCTGGGGGAAATCGAAGAACGGACCAAGGGAGAATAAGGAGTTCGCCTGTCATGGTCGATGACGAACTGATCGGCGAAGCGCACCTCCGCCACATCGTCGAGTCGGCGATGGACGCCATCGTCACCGTCGACGCGGCGCAACGCATCGTCCTCTTCAACCCGGCCGCCCAACAAATGTTTCGCTGCGCGGCCCAGGATGCCCTCGGCGAGCCCATCGACCGGTTCATTCCCGAGCGGTTCCGCCAGGCGCACCAGGACCACGTGGAGACCTTCGGCCGGACCAGGGTCACCAACCGGCGCATGGGGCTGCTGGGGGCGGTCATGGGGCTGCGCGCGGACGGGGAAGAGTTTCCCGCTGAAGCGTCCATTTCGCAATTCGACACGCCGACGGGGAAATATTTCACCGTGATTCTCCGCGACATCACCGAGCGCAAACGCGCGGAGGAGGCGCTGCAGGAAAGCGAAGCGCGGTTCAAGGCCTTCATGGACAACAGTCCGACCGTGGCCTTTCTTAAGGACACGCAGGGCTACTATGTCTACGTCAACCGGCCCTTCGAACAACGCCTGGGCAGGCCCGCCGCGGAGATCCTGGGCAGACCGGATTTCGCGGTGTGGCCGCCCGTGATCGCCCATCAACTGCACGACCACGACGCGGAAGTCCTCGTGAAGGACGCGGCCGCCGAAAAAATCGAGGTCATCCCCGACGCCTCGGGGGAATATCGCCAATGGCTGGTCCTCAAGTTTCCCGTGCGGGACCGGGCGGGACGCCGCTACGTCGGCGGTGTCGCCATCGACATCACCGAACGCCACAAGCTCGAGGAGCAGTTGCGCCAGACCGAACGATTGGCCGAAATGGGGACGTTGGCCTCCGGCATGGCGCACGAGATCGGCACGCCCATGAACGTCATCATGGGCCGGGCCGAATATTTGCTGGCCCGGACCCAGGACGAGAAAATCCGGCAAGGCTTGCAGACGATCATCGGGCAGGTCGAGCGCATTACCAAGATCATGAATCAACTGCTGACCTTCGCCCGCCGCAAACCGGCCGAACGCCGGCCCATGGACCTCCGGACCACGGCCGACGACTGTCTGGACATGCTCCGTGATCGGCTGGAGAAGAGCCGGATCGCCGTCACGGTGAAGGGCGCGGCCTCCTTGCCTCCGGTGCAGGCGGATCGGGATCAGATGAGCCAGGTCTTCCTCAACCTCTTTCTCAACGCCATCCATGCCATGCCGGACGGCGGACACCTGACCGTGACCCTCGGCGAGGCAGGCAGGCAGCTTCGCGTCTCGGTGGCCGACACAGGCCACGGCATCGCCCCCGACGATCTCTCGAAAATCTTCAATCCCTTTTTCACCACCAAGGAAATCGGCAAGGGAACCGGCTTGGGCTTGACGGTCGTGCACGGGATTGTCCAGGAACACGGCGGGACCATCTCCGTCGAGAGCGAACCGGCTCACGGAACGACCTTTACCGTGACCCTGCCGGTTGCCGAAGCCTCGCCGCAGCCCCACCAGAGCTAGACTCATCGCGCCATTCTTGACCCTTCAAGCCCCGTTCCCCTGAAAAGTGATTGGGGCATTTATCCTCACTCGCCGTCCTTCTGCCTCGGCCCCTCAATCCCAGGACAGCCGTCGAAAAGTGCCAAACCAGCCGAATCTTTGTCGTCTGCGATCAGGACGTCAGGTTCTATCGTATCGGCACGCGGCTTGCTGGAACGACTCACACGACGAGTGGCAGGCGGATGTCCTGAGGGGAAAGCCGTGACCAAGGAGCATGTCCCGATGTTGTTGGTGGTCGAAGACGACAAAGAGATGCGCAGTTTGCTCTGCGACGAATTGTGGGACATCGGCCTCCACATCGTCGAGGCCGACGACGGGGACGAAGCCCTGGAGCGTATCGCCGAACAGAGGCCCGACCTGATTTTGACCGACTTGCGGATGCCCGCCGGAGGCCTGGACTACGTGGCCCGTCTCCGGGTCATGGCACCGGGCTGCCCGATTATTCTGATGACGGCCTTCGGCGATTCGCAGACCAAATCCGAGGCCGTGAGGGCCGGGGTCGCAGCCTATTTCGACAAGCCGGTGCACATGAGCGAGTTGAAGCAGGCCATCAAGGCCACGCTGGCCCACAAGACGGGAACATCAGGCGCCTAGGGGCTGCTGGAAAGACCTCTGGTGCGCTCGGAGACAGAGATGGCCGGATCTCGAAAACGAACGGGTCTTCCTCACCACGCGCCGCCCTCGCCTCTGGCCCGGGGCGATGCCGCGCTGCACGCGCATTTGGACGCCATCCGCTCGCTCGGCGAACGCGCTTCGGAGCCGGTGGCCGTCATCGACCGCCACTTCAACCTCGTCTACGCCAACCGCCAGGCGCACGACAGCGCCGACTGCCACACACTCGGCGCCGGTGCGGTGAAATGCCATGCGGCCTTTGTCGGCCAGTCCAACCCCTGTCCTACCTGCCCCGCGCAACAGGCCTTCGAGGAGGACTGCGGGCTTCCGGACACGGAGTCCGGACCGCTCCAGACCGTCTCGTGCGGCGCCATCGAAACTTTTCCATTGCACGACGCGGCCGGCGAGCGGAGTTACGTCGTGCAAATTCTCAAGCCGAGCCGACCTCCACAGGAACCGGATGAAGCCCGGGATTCCGTTGCTTTGGGATCGGCGGAGCCGGCGCCCGACCGCCTCGGCGACCTGATCGGCCGGAGTGCCGCAATGCAGGATCTCTTCGAGTTGATTCGCCTGGTAGCCGACTCGCAGGCCACCGTGCTGTTGCAAGGGGAAAGCGGGACGGGCAAGGAACTGGTGGCGCGGACGGTTCACCGCCTCAGCGCCAGGCGCGACCGCCCCTTCGTCGTCGTGGACTGCGGCTCACTGACGGAAACCCTCTTGGAAAGCGAGCTGTTCGGCCATGTGCGGGGGGCCTTCACCGGGGCGCACGCGAACAAGAAAGGGCTGTTCGAGGAAGCGCATGGCGGCACGATCTTTCTCGACGAAATCGCCAGCACGACGCCCCATTTCCAATCCAAACTCCTGCGGGTCTTGCAGGAAGGCGAGATCAAGCCGGTCGGCTCCAGCCGATCGACGAACGTGGACGTGCGCGTGGTGTCCGCGTCGAACAAGGATTTGCTGGCCCTCTGCCGAGCCAAAGCCTTTCGCGAAGACCTCTACTACCGCTTGGCCGTCCTGCCGCTGGTGCTCCCGCCCTTACGCGAGCGGCGGGAAGATGTTCCGCTCCTGTTGCGGGCCTTTCTCGACGCCGCCTGCCGCCGCCACGGTAAAAAACCGGTCGATGTGGCCGACGAGGCTGTCCACGCCATGCTCGCGCACGACTGGCCCGGCAACGTGCGGGAGCTCGAGCACGTGGTGGAACGGGCCGTGGTCACCTCGCCGCACGACCGCCTGACGGCATCGGACTTTTTCGGCCGGCACAAGTCCCCGGCGACGGCTCAGGACTCGTGCCTCCGTTCCGTGGCCAAACAGGCCCTCCAAACCGCCGAACGGTCGCGCATCCTCGAAGCCCTGCGTCATGCTGCCGGTAACCGCGCCAAGGCTGCCCGGTTGCTCAAGATCAGCCGCGCCAGCCTCTACAACAAGCTCCGCGCCTACCACATCAGCAGCTAGATGAAGCCGCGCATGCGTGCTTCTCGTTCCCGTTGCAACCTATTCCGCCGTGACCTTTCCTGTCCCAGCCTCTCGACAGACATGTCCAATTCTCTAGACATCGCAAGTCATTGATTTTCCTCTTGTCATATTGCGACCGAGCAACGGACCGTCCAAGGCCGTAGAGCTTCGCCTCCGGTCGGTTGTGGTACTCGATTCCAATATATCTCTCAACAGACTGAAATATATGGGAAATTTTACGCGGTCATTGAGAAGAAGGCTTAGGCACAACCGTTGCGCTCTGGAGGGCCCGCTGGTGAAGGGTAGGGTACTAGGACCGGCCTCCGAAAAACCCTGACCGACCGCAAGGAAGGACCCTTCGCCAGCTCTAAATCCAATGGGGGATTTTTGACGAAACGTTCAGGCCGGCTTTGCGGAACATCGTGCTCACGGTTTGCCGCTCTTAAAGAGGGTGCGGCAGTTTTCAGAAAGGAGGCCGTGTAATGAGGCTCTTTAATTCAAAGCGCAGGCGTCGGGCGACGAAGGTCGTCACCGGTCTGCAAGCGGCGTTGCTGGCGAGCAGTTTGGTCGCCACGCCGTTCGTGTTTGCCGCCGGAAAGGGAGAGCAGGGGCAGCATGCCCACGCCGTACCCGTTTCCGGTCCGGTCGTCGGGTCGAATTGGCAAGAAGCCTTGAAGGCCCAGACGAAAGTGGAAGACGCCCTCGAAGGGCGGGCGGGGCGGTCCGAAGTGGTCGAACTCCAGCATCATCGGCTCATGCGCAAGATGGATGAGCAGATGTCGCAGGACGCCCGGGCGCAACAGACCTCGGGCATGTTCAACGGCATGTCCATGATGCACCAGTACATGGGCCAGGACGGCAGCAGCTTCCTGCTCATGTCGGACAACAAGGTCGAGCCGGTGTCGTCGACCGGCGGCCGGTGTCCGTCCGGCGTGCCGGTGAAGAACTACGACATTTCGATGATCAACATCGAGATCTCCCTCAACCGGTGGCTGGACTACTATCCCGGCTACATGTACGCGCTGACCGGCGATCTCGACAAGATCCGCGCCGAAGAAGCCAAGAACAAGGCGGCGCGCGAAAAGGAAGGGTTCGACCCGGGTGCCGTGACCACCGGTCTCCAGGGCGATACGATTCAGCCGCTCGTCATTCGGGCGAACCAGGGTGATTGCGTCAAGTTCACCCTGCGCAACCAGATGGAAGGCGAGTCGGGCAGCCTCCATATCCAATCGGCCGGCATGATCGTCAGCTCGACCGGCAAGGCGGCGACGACCACCAATCCCGATGCGATCGTTGCGCCGGGCAAGTCGGTGGACCTGGAGTGGTACATCGGGCCGAACACGCAGGAAGGCGTGCGGCAGTTCCATTCCTACAGCCACGACCGGGAGTTGACGGTGTTGGGCCTCTTCGGCGCCTTCATCGTCGAACCGAAGGGGTCGAAGTATCTCGATCCGCTCGGAACCGGGCCGGCACCGGAAACCGCCAGCGGCTGGCAGGTCATGATCGACAACGGCTCCGGGCCGGATTTCCGCGAGCACGTGTTGTTCTATCATGAGATCGGCGACGAAGCTTTCCGCCCGTTGAACAAGAAGGGCGACTTCTTGCCACAGCGCGATCCGCTCACCGACGCCTACCGTCCGGGCGGCCGCGCGCTGAACTACCGCAGCGAGCCGTTCGGCATCGATCAGATGCACTTGCAGCACGAGTATTTCGGATTCGAAGACGAATCGATGGCCTACAGCGCCTATACGTTCGGCGATCCGCCGACGACGATCCCCCGCGGGTATCTCGGCGATCCGACGAAGTGGCGCGTGGTCCACGGCGGGTCGGAAGTGTTCCACTCGCACCATCCCCACAGCGGCACGATTCGGTGGCAGCGTAGCCCCGCGACCGAGCCCAACAACATGTGGGCGATGGGCCAGGACGGCCCGGTGAAGTATCCGGTCGTGCGGACCAAGTCCGACCGCGTGGACGTGGAAGTGATCGGTCCGTCGGAAGCGCTGGACCTCGAACCGGAATGCGGCGGCGGCGGGTGCCAGCACCTGGCCGGCGAATTTCTGTTCCACTGCCACGTCGCCCACCACTATGTGGCGGGCATGTGGGGGTACGGCCGGTACTACAACACGCTCCAGGTGGGGGCGGGCCATACCGACACGATGCCGGACATGCGGGAACTGCCGGACCGGCAGGGCCGCATGAAGCTCGGCGTCTCGTCCGACAAACTGATCGGGACGACCGTCGATTGGTTCGGCAAGAAGTTCCAGATCGTGGACCGGAAACAGAAGACCAACTGGAAGGGCAATCCTGCCGTCGTGAACATCAAGGATTGGGTGGAGATGTTCGTCCCGGCGCAGGGCAAGCCAGGGCACAAGGATGACGAAGTCGGCCAGATCAAGGTCTACGACGCCACCGTGTGGGACTGGAAGTGGGACGGCGACGTGGCGAAGGGCGAACGCGAGAGCACCGCGAAGAACCCGAAATATCCCGCCGCCGATAAGTGGTCGGACAGCACCAGGCCGACCATCCTGTTTGACCCGACGACGGGTAAGTTGGCATGGCCGCTCTTCAAGCCGCATTTCGGCAAGCGCGTGCCCTTCTCCGCGAACCACAGCGGGGCGCCCTGGCTGGAGCCGATCCACCAGGACGAAAACGGCGAACGGACCAGCGAGCCGGCCAAGCCGGGCGAGAACGGTCCGTGGAGCCTCTGTCCGGCCAATGCCACGGCACCTAAACTGAACAACCTGCACTTCATCCGGCTGCCCATCACCCTGGCCAAGAAGCAGGGGAAGGAGCCGGCCATTACGGATAAGGACGGGTTGATCTACGTGCACCACGAGGAAGAGAACCTGATTCGTGGCAACGACGACCTCAAGTATCCCGCGGTCATTCGCGCCAACGTGTACGATTGCGTGGATACGATCCTCACCAGCGAATGGGACGACGACGACTTCACCAATTTCCAGTCGTCCAAGATCAACATCCATCCCCACTTCTTCCAATTCGACACGGGGAACTCGGATGGCGTGATCTCCGGCATGGAGTACGAAATGTCGGTCCGCCCCTTCACCATGTGGGGCAAGAAGACCAACCACGGCTTGCCCGCACCGATGGTCGCGAAGCTCGTCGGCGGGGCGAAAGCCGGCGCCACGTCCATCAAGATCCAGATGGCGCCCGGCGCCACGGCCTTCCATGTGAACACCGAAGTCATGGTGGGCATGGATTGCTTGGAAAAGGGCCACGATGCCGCGGCGTCGCTACCGCGGGACAAGAGCTGCTCCGAAGTGGCGCGGATCAAGTCGATCAGCGGCGACACGCTCACGTTCTTCAAGCCGCTGAAGCACAACCATCCGGCGAACGATCTCGTGTCGCCGGAGTTCGTGCGGTACCGGTACTGGGTGGATGCGGATTACGGCACCGTGTTCTGGCATGACCATGCCTTCGGCGCGACGACCTGGCCGCACGGCGGGTTCGGCGTGACGATCGTGGAGCCATACGGCAGCACGTACCACGATCCGAAGAACGGCAAGCTGGTCTACAGCGGGCCGATCGCGGACATCCACGGCAACGAACCGATCGGCTACGGCGTGAGCGGCAGCTTCCGCGAATTGATGGTGTCGATCCACGACACCGTCCCGCACACCGTGAACGTGATCCAGGCGGGTAATCCGCCCGGTCAGCCGGTGGAAGTGGCGCTGGAAGCGGGCAAGACCGTGTCGTTCCAGATGCCGGAGAAGATCCTCAATGCGCCCAACCAGTACATCAACGGTGGGACGCACACGACCGGCAGCGGCTTCAATTTCCGCGCCGAGCCGTTCGCGCAGCGGCTGTCGAACAATGCGGACACGTCGGTGCTGTTCAGCAGCGCCATTCACGGGGATCCGGACACGCCCATGCTGCGGGCCTACGCCGGGGACACGGTCGTGTTCCGGCTGCTGCACCAGCTCATGAACGAGTCGCACGTCTGGACACTCTCCGGGCATACGTTCCTCACCGAACGGTTTGCCGGGGACGCCAATCGGAAGTACTCGATCCACGTCGGGATCGCCGAGCGGTACGACCTCGTGACCAAGGCGGGCGGCTTCCAGGGGATGCCGGGTGACTACATCCACTTCAACGGCCGGAGTTCGCACTTCGCCGAAGGCGGATGGGGCATCTTCCGGGTGCTGGACAAGGCGACGGCGGACCTCCAGCCGCTCCCGCGCGGGACCAACCCGGCGGGGATTCCGGCGACGCCGAGCAACGTCTGTCCGGCCGACGCGCCGGTGAAGACCTTCAACGTGGTGGCCATGGACCGCCCGCTGAAGTTGAATCCGAAGTCGCCGGACGCGATCGAAGTGGACTTCGAGCGGAAGATCGAAATGACCGTGCCCGAGGGCAAGATCTTCGCGCTGGAAGAGGAAGCCACGAAGGTGGCGGGCAACGTGATGCCGCATCCGCTCACGCTGCGCGTCAACCTCGGCGATTGCATCAAGGTGAATCTGAAGAACAAGATGAAGGCGAGCAAGGCGTCGTTCTTCGCGCCGGGCTTGGCTTTCGACCCGAAGGACAGCCAGGGCTTGAACGTCGGCCACAACGGCGGCGATCAGACCGTGGCGTCAGGCGGGAGCCGCACCTACACCTTCTACGCGCATCCGGCCAACAAGGAGACGACGTCGTTGGTGTGGGACGGCGGGAACATCGTGACCAATCCGCGCAACGGGCTCTTCGGCGCGATCGTCGTCGGACCGCGCGGATCGCAGTACCGCGATCCGGTGACCGGCGAGGATCTCTCGCAGAAGAACGCCTGGCGGGCGGACGTCATCGTGGACCGGAGCCTGACGGAGAACGCCGGTAAAGCGAACTATCGCGACGTCGCGCTGTTCTTCCAAGATGAGGACAACATCATCGGGACGGCCTTCATGCCCTACGTGCAGAACGTGGCGGGCGTGACGGCGGTCAACTACCGCGCGGAACCCTACAAGTTCCGCGAGGAGCAGGGCTGCAACATCGACAAGGTGTTCATGCCCTGCAAAGTGGACGCGCCCGAAGATCCCGTGACGCCGTTGATCGAGGCGCACGCGGGCGATCCGGTCCGGATTCACGTGATCGGAGCGAACAACGAGCAGAACGGCATGTTCTCGGTCGAAGGCCACGAGTGGCCGATCGAACCCTACATGCCGGGCGCCGACCAAATCAGCGTGGTGGAGTATTCCGGGTCCGAGACCCTGGATGTCTTCCTGCGCGGCGGCGCGGGCGGCCCGGCCCGGTTGACCGGCGACTTCGTCTGGTCCAACCAGCGGCTGCCCTATACGCAGTCAGGACAGTGGGGCTATTTCCGAGTCCTCCCGTCCGGCGATCAGCGGCTTCTGCCGTTGTCCGGCGGCGCGGCGGGGATGAAGAGTGCGGACGTGACGCCGAATCAGCCAGCGGCTGGCCAGGCGATCCCGACGGCACTCAAATAGGACGTCCCTTGTCCGTGTAACATGGAACGGGGGAGTTGCGTAGTTCCGCAGCTCCCCCGTTCTGTTATACAATGCCGGCGTCAACCCCTCGATGCCCGCCGGGGACAGACCGCGGGCGGCATAGCAGTTCGAGTCCAAGGAGGCCGGGTCATGTATAAACACATCGTTCGAGCGGGACTGGTGGCTGTGCTGGCGGCCTACGCCGGTTCCGCCTTTGCCTACGAAGAGATCGCCGTCACCGACGGGGGAACCGTGACGGGGCGGGTCACGCTCGAAGGGGCCGTTCCCAAGCCCAAGGGCTACAATCTGACGACGCTGCCGGACCCGCTCTATTGCGGGCGGATTTCCGACGGCCAAGGGTGGCGCATCCTGCAACCCTTCGACGTGGGCCCTGCCGGCGAGTTCCGGGAAGTCGTTGTCTATCTGGAGGGGATCGACAAGGGCAAGCCCTTCGCCGACGGCAGCGTGCCGCAGATCGAGGCCAAAGACTGCCTCTTTCAGCCCTTCACGACCGTTGTCCGGGACGATCAATCGGTGAC